>Ga0316187_10004166_pt1 | contig 12513 bp, 9 predicted proteins | sample CroRivburrow1_MG_FD_204927 | JGI IMG/M metagenome (GOLD analysis project Ga0316187, IMG submission 204927) | Coastal sediment microbial communities from Maine, United States - Cross River worm burrow 1 | ecosystem: Environmental > Aquatic > Marine > Coastal > Sediment | place: USA: Maine...
GACATGAAAGGGTTTTTCCCCCTGGCGATCGCGGCCGCAAGCGAGTTCCTGGAGCGAACCCTGCAGCAGCCACTTATACTGCTGGCCACTGCCGACGAGGAAAGCTCAATGAACGGCGCCCGGGCGTTGGCGGCGGCGGGTAAACCGCGGGCCAGGGCCGCGATTATCGGCGAGCCGACCTCCCTAAATCCCATTCGCATGCACAAGGGCATCATGATGGAGGCGGTGCACATTACCGGTAAAGCCGGGCACTCTTCCAACCCGGAACTGGGCAACAGCGCCCTGGAGGGCGCACATGCGGTAATGGGCGAGCTGATGGACTACCGCCAGGAGCTGCGCGAGCGCTACAGCAATCCCCTGTTCAACGTGGCTTTCCCCACACTCAACCTGGGGTGTATCCACGGCGGGGACAGCCCCAACCGGATATGCGGCCGCACCGAGCTGCATTTCGACCTGCGTATGACCCCCGGCAATGACAATGCCTCGGTGCGCGGGGAAATTGCGGCGCGCCTGGCGCAGATCGCACAGCGGCGTTCCCTGGATATCGAATTGCGCTCGCTGATACAGGATGTGGCGCCCTTCGAACAGCGCGCCGACAGCGAATTGGTACGCCTCGCGGAGCGACTGACCGGGCACAGCGCCCGGGCGGTAGGCTTCGCCACCGAGGCGCCCTTTATGCAGCAGCTGGGCATGGATACCATCGTGATGGGGCCGGGTTCCATCGACCGCGCCCACCAGCCGGACGAATATATGGAGCTGGAGCAGATTCAGCCCTGTATCGCCCTGCTGCAGCAATTTATACGCCACTACTGCCTGTAGTGACCGCAACAGTGTGCAATATTGCCATTAGGTAATACGCCACTGTTTGGGTAACCTTGATAAGTTAATAGTAATCAACAGCTTGGAAGACATCGTGACGACACAGGGCCGTGCACATATTCGCTGGTTCAGGAATACCGCACCCTACATCAATGCACACCGGGGCAAGACCTTTGTGCTGATGCTGGGAGGTGAGGCTGCGCAACACGAAAATTTTGCCAATATCATCCACGATATCGCCCTGCTCAACAGCCTGGGTGTGCGCCTGGTACTGGTCCACGGCTCCCGCCCGCAGATCAACCAGCGTCTGCAGCGCGCCGGGCTGCCCTCCAGCCTGCAGGACAATATACGTATCACCGACAGCGACGCCATGGAACACGTCAAGGACGCCGCCGGCTCGCTGCGGGCACAGATTGAGGCACTGCTATCCATGGGCTTGCCCAATTCACCGATGCAGGGCTCGCGCATGCGGGTGTGTTCTGGCAACTTTGTGACCGCGCGGCCTATTGGCATAGTTGACGGCGTGGACTTCCACCACACCGGCAAGGTGCGGCGCATCGATGTCACGGGCATACGTCGGCAGCTGGAGGACGGTTCTATCGTTTTGCTATCGCCCCTGGGCTACTCCCCCACCGGGGAGATTTTCAATCTGTCACTGGAGGACATCGCGGTGCATTGCGCCTCGGCCATCGGCGCCGATAAACTGCTGCTATTCGGTGACTCGGCGGGTATTAACGCCGATGACGGCAGCCTGATCCGCCAGTGTACCGCTGGGGAAATAGATAAGCTGGGCGTGCATGACGCGGAGCAACTGGCGCTGCTGCATACCGCCAGGCGGGCCTGCCAGGCGGGCGTGTCGCGCTGCCAGATCATCAGCTATAGCGACGATTGCGCCCTGCTGGAGGAACTGTTCACCCACGACGGCAGCGGCACGCTGGTGGCGAACGACGACTATGAAAAAGCCCGGGCTGCCGATATAGAAGATGTGGGCGGCATTCTGGAGTTGATTGCCCCGCTGGAGCATGAGGGTATCCTGCTGAAGCGCTCCCGGGAGTTGCTGGAAACCGAGATCTCACAATTTCGCCTGCTGGAGAGAGACGGCAGAGCTATCGCCTGTGCCGCTCTCTACCCCTTCCCGGAAGACGGCTGCGGCGAAATCGCCTGCATTGTCTCCCACCCGGATTATCGCGGCGGTCGGCGCGGCCAGCGCCTGCTGGGAGAACTGGAGCGGGAAGCACGGCGCCAGGGCCTGGATAGGGTGTTTGTGCTCACCACACAAACCGCTCACTGGTTTATTGAGCAGGGCTTCAGCGAGAGCTCTCGCGACGCGCTGCCCGATGCCAAACAGTCGCTGTATAACCTGCAGCGCAATTCCAAGGTCTTCTTCAAGGCCCTATAGCGCTATGCCTGTTAGCAACATGCCTTTTAATCACTCCCGGAAACAAATACGGGCTGGTGCCGCAGGCCTGGCGCTCTGGGCTTGCATCGCGGCGGCACATGGCGCGCCGGATAATCATGAAAAGTACGACGAGATCTGGCGCCACGCCACTCTGTATCAGTCCGACCAGGGCCTGGTGCAGAACTTTTCCCTCAGTGGCCGCTTGCAGGCGGACTACGCCTGGTTCGATGCCGACGAGGGGGACTACGACGATGCCCGCTGGCGTCGCTTTCGCTTCGGTTTTACCTCGCTACTGGCCGATGACTTCACGGTGCGCCTGGAAGGCGACTTCGATCTCAATAATTCACCGGGTGATTTTTACCAGCGCCTGACGGATGCGCATGTGGACTGGCAGGTGGGGGAAACCGCTTCCCTTAAAATCCTCAAGCACTCCGCCGGCTTTACCCTGGACGGCATCACCTCCTCCAAGAAGCTGCTCACACCGGAACGCAACAACCTTACCAACAACCTGTGGTTCACCGCGGAATACTTCACCGGCATCAGCCTGGCGGGCAAGCTCGACAAGCGCCTGTCCTACAAGGCGGGGGTGTATTCCAGTGATGACAGCGACGAGTGGGGCCTTACTGACGCCAGCTATTTCACCCATACCTCCCTCAGCTACAACTGGGCATCAGACCTGGGGCTGGAACAGGCCCAGGTAACCCTGGACTACGTCTACAACGACAAGGACGCTCACGCCAATACCCGGGATTTTGGCCATGTGGTTTCCGTTTCCAGCCAATGGCAGCAGGCGAACTGGGGACTGCGCACAGACCTCTCCGCGGGCGACGGCTACTATGACCAGAGTGACGTCTGGGGTCTGGTGGTGATGCCTTTTTACTCTTTCACAGAAATGACACAGCTGGTGCTGCGCTACACTTACCTCAGCAGTGACGGCGACAACGGCGTGCGCCTGAACCGCTATGAAAATCGCGCCGTCTCCGGCCGCGGGGATGAATACGACGAGTACTTCGCCGGGGTGAACCTGTTCTTTTACGGCCACAAAATGAAGTGGCAGACCGGCCTGCAGTACACCACCATGGATGACGCCGCGAATGACGGTGGTGAGTACGATGGCTGGGGTCTCACTACCGGCCTGCGTCTCTACTGGTAGGCGTGAACCGCGCCCAAGTAACAGGTTAAAGTAGCACCAAATTTTGGTATCCTGCGCTCCCTGATTTACCGGCCCGCCCCCGGCAAGGTGGCATCGCCGACAGCTAAAACGGAACTTCCCATGCCCGACTACCGCTCCAAGACCTCCACCCACGGCCGCAACATGGCCGGCGCCCGCGCCCTGTGGCGCGCCACCGGAATGAAAGACGGTGACTTCGGCAAGCCCATCGTCGCGGTGGTGAACTCCTTTACCCAGTTCGTGCCGGGACACGTACACCTCAAGGACCTGGGCCAGTTGGTGGCGCGGGAAATCGAGGCAGCGGGCGGTGTGGCCAAGGAATTCAATACCATCGCGGTGGACGACGGTATCGCCATGGGTCACGACGGCATGCTCTACAGCCTGCCCTCACGGGACATTATCTCCGACTCGGTGGAGTACATGGTCAACGCCCACTGCGCCGATGCCATGGTGTGCATCTCCAACTGCGACAAGATCACCCCGGGAATGCTCAACGCCGCCATGCGCCTGAATATACCCGTGGTGTTTGTGTCCGGCGGGCCCATGGAAGCCGGCAAGACCAAACTGTCGGAGAACAAGCTGGACCTGGTGGACGCCATGGTAATCGCGGTGGACGATTCGGCCAGCGACGAGAAAGTCGCCGAGTACGAGCGCTCCGCCTGCCCCACCTGTGGCTCCTGCTCCGGCATGTTCACCGCCAACTCCATGAACTGCCTGACCGAGGCCCTGGGTCTCAGCCTGCCCGGCAACGGCTCGACCCTGGCAACCCACGCTGACCGGGAACAGCTGTTCCTGCGTGCCGGGCGGCTGGTGGTGGAGCTGTGCCAGCGCTATTACCAGGATAACGATGAGTCCGTGCTACCGCGCAATATCGGCAATTTCAAGGCTTTCGAGAACGCCATGTGCCTGGACATCGCCATGGGCGGCTCCACCAATACCATCCTGCACCTGCTCGCCGCCGCACAGGAGGCGGAACTGGATTTCACCCTGGCAGACATCGATCGCCTGTCCCGCACAGTGCCACAACTGTGCAAGGTCGCGCCCAACACGCCGCTGTACCACATGGAGGACGTGCACCGCGCCGGCGGCATCATGAGTATTCTCGGCGAACTGGATCGCGCCGGCCTGTTGCATACCGAGTGTTCCACAGTGCACAGCCCCACCATGGGCGATGCCCTGGACAAGTGGGATATCGTGCGCACCCAGGACGCCGCGGTGCACAAATTTTTCAGTGCGGGTCCGGGTGGCATCCCTACCCAGACAGCCTTCAGCCAGGACACCCGCTGGGACAGCCTGGATGATGACCGGGAGGGCGGCTGCATTCGCTCCCTGGAAAACGCCTATTCCACCGAGGGCGGCCTGGCGGTGCTATTCGGCAATATCGCCGAAGACGGCTGCGTGGTTAAAACCTCAGGGGTGGACGAGAGCATCCTGGTATTCTCCGGCCCGGCTCATATCTGCGAAAGCCAGGAGGCGGCGGTCGATGACATTCTCAATGACCGGGTGAAGGAGGGGGACGTGGTCATCGTGCGCTACGAGGGACCCAAGGGCGGACCCGGCATGCAGGAGATGCTCTACCCCACCAGCTACATCAAGTCCAAAGGTCTGGGCAAGGCCTGCGCCCTGCTCACCGACGGACGCTTTTCCGGCGGCACCTCCGGCCTGTCCATAGGCCATGCGTCACCGGAGGCGGCGGCGGGGGGCGCCATCGCCCTGGTGGAAAACGGCGATACCATCGAGATCAACATTCCGCAACGCAGCATCAACGTCGCCCTGGGTGAGGAGGAGTTGGCACAGCGGCGCGCTGCCATGGAAGCGCTGGGGGACAAGGCCTGGCGGCCAAGGGACGCGAGGCCGCGCAAGGTGACGCCCGCACTGAAGGTCTACGCGAAAATGGTAACCAGCGCCGATAAAGGTGCGGTCAGGGACTTGTCACTGTTGGATTAGCGGGCGGCCCGCAGCGGCTACTGCGGCTCGCCCTGGGCAACCAGGGTCTGCAAGTCCTCGCGCAGATCCGCTATCTTCTTGCGCAACCGACTGTCCTGTTTCTCAGTGCGGCTGTTGAGAACCTGGGCTAAAGCCGCGTGTATCACCCCCAGGTTGTGCTCATATAATTCCAGATAATCTGCCGACACAGTTTCACTGCGGCGCTTGATCGAATCACGCACCGCCTGCTGCCAGCCTGGCTCCCGCTGCATGAACACTTCCATGCGCTGCACCCAACCGGTGCGCTCGCGCAGCCAGATCATATCAGAGCGCATCAGCTGCTCACTGGCGCTCTCCAGCACCTGTTTCTGGTCCCTATCCAGGCGCCCCAGGTAGTCCTGCATATTGTCTACCAGGTTGTCATAGCTGTCGCGCCGGTACTCCCGGTCGCTGCGCTTGAGGTATTTCTTTTCATATTCCTCCTGCTGCTCCCACAAGGCGGCGAGAAACTCCTGGACCTGCTCGTCCGTGAGGCGCTCCCCCAGGGCCAGCAGCCAGTCCAGCGCGCGACCCTCAAGACGAAACCACGCGTCCTCAAATTCCAGGGAGATCGCCGCTATATCATCAGCTGTCAGCTCCCGGTCCAGACGGCGGTCGATGTCATCCAGGATCTGCAGGTACAGCGGTAGTTCGAGGGCGCGATGCCAGGCCAGGAACGGTTTTAACTGGTCATCCAGGAACTGGTCCTGGACCGTGTTCAGCTCGACGTAGTCATCGAGATACCAGGGCAGGAGAAAATCCAGTCGGTTGTAGACGAAGGTGGTACTACTGCAGCCCCCCAGCACCAGCAGGGCGAGTAACAAATACATTCTGCACGCTCGAAACACCGCTTTTCTCTCCCGGCATCAACGCCAGTCCGGTATGGTTTTGTCCAGTGGCATAGTCGGCTCTATCGCGGACTCCGCCAGCTCGACGCGATTGCGCCCATTGCGCTTGGCCAGGTACAGGGCTGCATCTGCCAGGTTAAGCCAATGATCCACACCGTCGGCCACGGACACATCACACACCCCCACACTGATGGTCATGCCTACCTCTGGCACAACCCGGGTGTTCTCCACCGCCGCACGCAGTTTCTCTGCAACCGGCCGCGCATTGGACAGAGGAGTCTCAGCCAGCAATACCACAAACTCCTCGCCGCCGTAACGACACAGGGTATCTACGTTGCGAATATTGCGGGAGATCACATCCACCAGGTTTTTGATAGCAGTGTCACCCACGCCATGGCCGAATTTGTCATTGATACGCTTGAAGTGATCGATGTCGATCAACAACACTGACGCGGGCCGCTGGTAGCGCGTCCAGGTTTCCAGTACCTGCTCCAGCTGCAACTCCAGGTAGCGGCGATTGTAGGCGCCGGTGAGGGGGTCGGTAATGGCCATGTCCTTGAGGCGGCGCGACTGCTCCGTCACCGCGTACACCAGCCAGGCACTAACCAGCCAGGTAAGTCCCATACTCGCCCCGATCACAATCGCCGTGGTGTGGTCATACTGGGTAAAGACCAGAGGCGCCGCCACCAGGCCACTGAGTACGCCCAGCAACACCGCCCAGCGGGTTTTCAGCAGTATCGGCAGTGCAACCAGCAGGGGATACAACAAATAGAGGTTGTAATTCTGGCCGTAGTAAATGGACAGCATTACCAGTGAGATACTGAGCAACAGCACCAGGGGCGGGGTCAGGAAGGCTTCCCGGTTCATGCTCAGCAACAGGATGTTGATCATCAGGATACCCAGCAGCAACAAACCACCGACGGCCGGCACCATTTCACCGCGGTACAGATTGTGGGCATCAATAGGCAGCAGGATAACCGCCAGCAACAACAGGATATAGCGATAGGCATTACGCTGGCGCTTTACGCGTTGCTCATCCACCCGCTCCATATCATGAGAGCGGCGCCGGTAAACCAGTTCTCCTGAAAAAGACTCACTGAAATGGCGCTTCAGGCGCAACCAGCTGGATTCGTTTGTTATCGTCAGATGACTACCCATTCACCATTACCGCCGGGTGCGACGGAATGCGGATCCGCCACGTGGAGTGGGTACAGGTTTTATCACAATAATCCCGCGATTTACACGGGATTATTGCAGAGCGCCCCGGCCGTATCAGGGTGCGGTCACGCGGCGGCGTGTTGCTCGCTCGCCGCCGACTTGTTAATGGCGCCAAGGATGCCGTCCAGGGATGCCTGGATAATATCGTGGCTGCGGCCAACACCACAGAAACGATCACCATCAACGTTCAGCTGTATATAACAGATCGCCTCGGCGTCAGCACTGTGACTCAGGGCGTGTTCGTTGTATTCAACCAGAACAATCTGCTTGCCGGTGAAACGCTGCATGGCATCCACAAAGGAAGCCACCACACCGCTACCGTCCCCACTCAGGGAGTGGCTGGTGCCACCCTGCACCAATTCGGCCTGCAGTCGGTCGACTTTGTCTTCCCGGGTCACCTGGTAATTGCCCAGGCGCCAGTAGCCCTCATTGTCCAGGTAGGTCTGCTGGAACAACTGGTAAATTTCCTCGGAACCGACCTCGGTCTCCCGCTCCTCTGCAAAAGCCTGCACAGCGGTGCTGAAATCGATCTGCAGCCAGCGCGGCAGCTCAAGGCCGAAGTCCCGCTCCAACACGTAGGCGATGCCGCCCTTACCGGACTGGCTGTTGATGCGGATCACTTCCTGGTAGGAGCGGCCGATATCCGCCGGATCAATAGGCAGGTACGCTACTTCCCAGGGCTCCCGTTCGTCGCGCCTGGACAGGCACTTTTTGATGGCGTCCTGGTGGCTACCGGAAAACGCGGTAAATACCAGCTCGCCCGCATAGGGGTGTCGCGGGTGAACTGGTAACTGGGTGCATTCACGGGTGGTGCGGATAATTTCGTCCATGTTGCCCAGGCGCAGCTCGGGATCCACCCCCTGGCTGTACAGATTCATCGCCATGGTGACGATATCCATATTGCCGGTGCGCTCACCATTACCCATCAGGGTGCCCTCGACCCGGTCGGCACCCGCCAGCACGCCCAGCTCAGCGGCGGCCACCGCGCAGCCCCGGTCGTTGTGGGTATGCAGCGAGATCAGCAGGCTTTCCCTGTTGTTCACATGGTCGCAGAACCACTCGATCTGGTCCGCATAGATATTGGGGGTACTCATCTCCACTGTTGCCGGCAAATTGATGATCACCGGGCGCTCAGGGGTGGGCCGCCAGACCGCAGTCACCGCGTCGCATACCTCTACCGCGAAATCCAGCTCGGTGCCGGTAAAGCTCTCCGGGGAGTATTCAAAAACCCAATCCGTTTCCGGGTATTTTTCGGCACAGGCCTGCAGCAACTCAGCACCGCGCACCGCAATATCGACAATGCCCTGACGCTCCAGGCCGAAGACCTGCTCACGCTGCACCGTGGACGTTGAGTTGTACATATGCACCACTGCCCGGCGCACACCCTTGAGGGCCTCGAAAGTTTTGTTGATCAGGTCCGCGCGCGCCTGGGTGAGCACCTGGATGGTGACATCCTCGGGTATGCGGTTATTGTCGATCAGGTCGCGCACGAAATCATAATCGTGGCCCGATGCCGAGGGAAAGCCCACCTCAATTTCCTTGAAGCCGATTTTCACCAGCTGATCCCACAACTGGGACTTCTGCCGTGTGGTCATAGGCTCGATCAGCGCCTGATTACCATCGCGCAGATCCACGCTGCACCAGTGCGGCGCGCGCTCGATGACCCGATCAGGCCAGCGCCGGTTGCTCATGGCAATGGGCTGGAAGGGCTTGTATTTGCGATGATCGAAACTGCTCATGCCGATTTACCTGTACCTGTGAATTTAGAGGCTGCTCACCCGTCCGGATTCCGGGGTACCTGCCCTTTTGGGGCTTTGTACGGATACAGCGACGATAGGGGTAGTTCGTCGCTGTTCACTGCACCGGGTGATTTACCAGCCGAGCGCATAGTATAGGCGGTGATGCTGAGCAAATGAATGCAAATATTGCGCTAATATCAGCTTTATATGCAAGATATCTCTATTAAATAGATTTATTGTGCATATAATCGCTACACTATCGCCTAATAGGCATATTAATAACCAGGCAGGCCGGAGCTCATATGAAGTTGGATCGCACGGACAGAAGAATTCTGCAGGCAATGCAGCGCAACGCCCGCATCAGTAACCTGGAGCTGGCGGAAACCGTGGGCTTATCTCCCACCCCCTGCTCGCGCCGGGTCAAGCGACTGGAGGAGTCAGGCATCATTCGCTCCCATGTGACCCTGCTCAACCAATCCATGCTGGGGCTCAAGCTAACCGCCTATATCAGCATCAGCATGGATCGCCATACCCCGGAGCGCTTCGAGGCGTTCGAGGCAGAGGTTGCCGGCTACCCCGAGGTCATGGAGTGCTCCGTAGTCACCGGGCAGTCGGCGGATTACCTGCTCAAGGCGGTGGTACCGGATATGGAGTACTACGAAAAATTCCTGCTGGGCAAGCTCACCCGCATAGAGGGTGTCAGCGGTGTACATTCCAGCTTTGAGCTGCGCCGGGTGGTACAGCGCACCGAGCTGCCATTTGAGCACATAAGCGACCAGACGGTACTTTAGGCCGCCTCCCTGTAATAAGGTTCTTCGCATATTAGCGGGTTGGTGAGAACCACTTTCCCGCCCGCGCCCTCGGTGGGCGCCTGTCCAGTCCAATCCCGGAGCTTGACGATGAACCTATAATAAACCGTCAATGCCAGTGGCCGTTTCGGGGCTTCACTGCAGCATCGCGCCCGCGCAATATGGTGTCCCCATAATAAAGAGGTTCATTCAGGAGCAGCTATGATAGACATGGCAGGTAAAGTCGCACTGGTAACCGGCGGGGCCAGCGGCATGGGCCAGATCATTGCGCGCCGGCTGGCGGACCAGGGCGCGCAAGTCGCTATCTTCGACGTCAACGAGCAGGGACTGCAGGAGACGGCCGCCGAATCGGCAAATATCACCCCATTCCATTGCGATATATCGAGCCTTGAAGATGTGGATGCCAGGGTTGCCGCTGCGGCGGCCGAACTGGGGCCTGTCGACCTGCTGGTCCACGCCGCCGCCCTGATGCCAGCTCACAAACTCAGCGAGCACTCCCACGAGGACATGGAGAAACTGTTTCGGATCAACTACTTCGGCACGACCTACATGATAAGGGCGGTGCTGCCGGCCATGGTGCAGCGCGGTTCCGGTCGCATCATCGCCTTCGGCTCCATCGCCGGCATCGCGCTGGTTCCCAAAATGGGTGCCTACTGTGCTACCAAGGCCGCAGTAAATGCCTACGTTGAGGTGCTGCAGAACGAGATTCGTGACAGCGGCGTGCGCGCCCACCTGGTCTGCCCCCCCGCGGTCAATACCCCCCTGGTGGACCAGACCCTGGCCAGTGACAGCCCCGGCAGTATCCTGGAGGCCAAGAAAGGTGGCCGCCTGGCGAATCCCGAGAAAATCGTTGATGCCATAGAAAAAGGCGTGCGCAAGGACAAGGACATCATTTACCCCGGCGAGGCAAGGCTATTGTATCTGTGGCGCGCACTGCTCCCGAAACTGTGGTGGAAGGTAGTAATGAAGTTCGAGAAATAGCCTCCCACGCCCCTGGGAAATACGGGGTCCGCGCCCCGCGCAACAGGGTTTCCTTTGCTTTAAGCCGGGCCATCGGCTAGCATCGCCGCCCCATGTCCGAGCGATACCTGCATCACGAATCCCCCTGGCTACTGGCATTACTGGCAGCCATGGTCGCTCTCGGCCCACTCAGTGTGGACATGTACATTCCCGCCATGCCCAATATGATGGTGGCGCTGGATACGTCTATCAGCGGCATGCACCTGACGATGAGTGCCTACCTGACCGGCTTCGCCCTGTTTCACCTGATTTGCGGCCCACTGGCAGACCGTTACGGGCGCAAACCCATACTGTTATGGGGTACAGCCGTGTTCGTGATCAGCAGTCTGGGCTGCGCACTGTCCACCACCATCGACCAACTGTTACTGTTCCGGCTGCTACAGGGCATTGGCGCCTGTGTGGGACCGACCCTGGCGCGCACTGTGACCCGCGACGTGTTTGGCCCGACCCGCGCTGCCAGGGCCCTGTCTCTAATCGCAATGCTAATGGCACTGGCCCCGGCTGTTGCGCCAACGCTGGGGGGGCTTATGCTGCTGGTGTTGCCATGGAACAGCATCTTCGTGTTTCTCGCAGTCTATGCCGCGGCCATGATCGTGCTGATTTACCTGCTGCTGGCCGAATCACTGCCCCAGCGACAGAGCCTGCACCCGCTGGCTATCGCCCGCAACTACCGGGAACTGGTGATGGATCCGTTTTATCTGTCGGTCACCGTGGGCAGCGGCCTGGTGTACGCGGGCCTGATCGCGTACCTGTCATCCTCCAGTTTTGTGTATATCGAGATGCTGGGTGTGCCGGTGGAGTATTTCGGCCTGGTTTTTCTCACGGCGGTAGCCGGGTATATGATCGGCAGTGGCATCAGCGCCAGGCTTGCCAGCCGCTTCGACTCGGAACAGGTGATGCTGCTGGGCTCAGCACTCGCAGTGTTCGCCTGCGTCCTGATACTTGGCGCCGCCTATATATGGCCACGCAGCGTCCTGGCGCTGATGCTGCCGATGATGTTCTACGCTACCGGCCTGGGCCTGGTATTACCCCACGCCATGGCCATCGCTCTGCGCCCCTTCCCCCACATTGCCGGGACCGCGTCGGCGCTGCTTGGCTTCGTCCAGATGTCCCTGTCTGCAGTGGCAAGCGCGCTGACAGGCGTGTTCCTGACGGATACGCCGTTGCCCATGCTGTGGGCAATGCTGGTCATCAGTTTACTGGCCATGGCACTGGCGTTGCGCTCTCACCGCCTCTACCACCGCAGCAATCCCTGACCCGGCAGCCCGGCTGTGGCATACTCTGCGGGAAATTTTTGCGGAGAAGACACCGTGCACACCGCCGCTGATGTCACCCAGCTGATTGGCAACACCCCCCTGCTCCTGCTGAAGCGCGTTTCCGAGCAGACCGGTTGTACCATCCTGGGCAAAGCCGAATTCCTCAACCCGGGGGGTTCGGTGAAAGATCGCACCGCTCTGGGTATTATCCGTGCAGCGGAGGCCGCGGGAGAAATACAGCCCGGGGGGCGCATCGTGGAGGGTACCGC
>Ga0316187_10004169_pt1 | contig 12511 bp, 15 predicted proteins | sample CroRivburrow1_MG_FD_204927 | JGI IMG/M metagenome (GOLD analysis project Ga0316187, IMG submission 204927) | Coastal sediment microbial communities from Maine, United States - Cross River worm burrow 1 | ecosystem: Environmental > Aquatic > Marine > Coastal > Sediment | place: USA: Maine...
TCTTCGACGTGACCGGCTCGAACCCGAAGCTGGACATCGCGCGCGCCCTCGAGGAGGCTGCGATGGCCGACGACTACTTCGTCGAGCGCAAGCTCTACCCGAACGTCGACTTCTACTCGGGCCTGATCTACGCGGCGATGGGCTTCCAGCCGCGCATGTTCACGGTGTTCTTCGCGGTCGGCCGCATGGTCGGCTGGCTGGCGCACTGGAACGAGATGATGGCCGACCCGAAGTCGCGCATCGTGCGCCCGCGCCAGATCTACACCGGCTCGGGCCGCCGCGACTTCGTGGCGATGGACAAGCGCTGAGCGCCTAGTCCGCGACCGGCAGCAGTTCCAGGACTGCGGCCGTCATCGCGCGGACCCCGGTGTCGAGAACCGGCACCGGGTCCGGCGCGCCGTAGCGGTCGGTATGGACCGACGGTGGCCAGGGGCCTTCGCCGGCTTCGGCGGCGGCGATCTCGGCGGGGTCGGAGGTGCCGAGCCAGAACAGGTAGCTCGGGCAGCCGGCGGCCGGGCCGTAGCGGCCGAAGTCCTCGGCCCCCATCACCTGTCCGGCGTCGACGATGGTGCCTGCGCCCAGCGTCCGTTCGATGGCGGCATCGACCCGCGCGACCAATTCAGGGGTGTTCCAGGTCGCCGGGGTCTCCTGGGTGTCGGAGATGTCCACCACGGGCAGGATGTCCTCCGGAAAGCCTGCCGCGCGCGCCTCATGCTCGGCGGTGCGCACGATGGCGTCGAGCAGCTGCTGCCGCACGCCCGGGTCGTAGCTGCGCACGGTGAGCTGCATCTTCACCTCGTTGGGGATGATGTTGTGCTTGGTGCCGCCGTGGATGCTGCCGACCGTGACCACCGCCGGCTGCAGCGGGGCGACCTCGCGGCTGACGATGGTCTGCAGGCCCATGACGATGCGCGCCGCCAGCGCCACCGGGTCCTTGGTGCGGTGCGGGGCCGAGCCGTGGCCGCCCTCGCCGCGCACCAGGATGTCGACCGTGTCGACGTTGGCCAGCGCCCAGCCGGACACCGTTCCGACCTTGCCGGCCGCGATCTCGGCCTTGGCGTGCAGCGCCAGCGCGTAGTCCGGCTTCGGGAAGCGCTCGTAGAGGCCGTCCTCGAGCATCGCCTTGGCGCCCATGCCGAGCTCCTCGGCGGGCTGGGCGACGAACACCAAAGTTCCCGACCAGCTCTCGCGGGCCGCTGCCAGGGCCGACGCGGTACCGGCCCAGACACTCATGTGGACGTCGTGGCCGCAGGCATGCATCACGCCCACCTGACCGCCATCCTCACGCTCGACCGACTTCGTGCTGGCGTACGCCAGTCCGGTGCGTTCGAAGATCGGCAACGCATCCATGTCGCAGCGCACCAGGACCGTGGGGCCCTCGCCGTTACGCAGCACTCCGACCACTCCGGTGCCGCCGACGCCCCGCGTGACCTCGAAGCCGATGCTCTCCAGCACCATCGCCAGTGTGGCCGAGGTGGCGTGCTCTTCCAGGGACAGTTCCGGGTTCGCGTGCAATTCCCGGTAGAAGACTGCCAGAGAGTCGGCGTGCTCGGCCAGCCAGGCGGCGGCCGGGTCCATGACGACCGCGGAGGGCTCGGACGCGGCAGCGGGTGCCGCGGCGTCGGCTTGCGGTGCCGTCAGGCAAAGAAGAAGGGAGGCGATGACCTGCATCGCCTCCCAGTCTAGATGCGCCCGACGGCGCTTCGAGCGCTCAGCCGCGCAACAGCTCCAGCATCGTGCGCGCCGCGGCGCCGCGACTGCCCTTGCCCGAGAAGTAGCTGCGTGCGGGTCCCTCCCACGCGACCGCCGCGATGTCCAGGTGGACCCACGGCACCTCGTCCACGAAGAAGGACAGGAAGCTGGCGCCGGCGATGGTGCCCGCGCCCTGCCCTGGCGCGTAGATGTTCTGCAGGTCGGCGTAGGAGCCGCGCGTCAGGTCGCGGTAGTCCTCGTCCAGCGGCAGCTGCCAGCACTTCTCACCGGCGCGCTCGCCGCGCTCCATCAGGTCGTCGATGAGCTTCTGGTCGTTGCCGAGCACCGCGGTGCGCAGATGGCCGAGGCTGATGATCGCCGCGCCGGTCAACGTCGCCATGTCGTAGATGCGCTCGGGCTTGACCTTGCGTGCGGTGTACGTCAGGCAGTCGGCCAGCACCAGGCGCCCTTCGGCGTCGGTGTTGTGGACCTCGATGGTCATGCCGTTCATCGCCGTGACGATGTCGCCCGGGCGCTGGGCGTTGCCGCCCGGCATGTTCTCGACGCAACCGAGGATGCCGTGCACCTCGTAGGCGCATTCGGCGCCCTGCGACAGCGCGTGGAAGGCGCCGAGCACGGCGGCCGCGCCGCACATGTCGAACTTCATGTCCTCCATCTTGGGCGACGGCTTCAGCGAGATGCCGCCGGTGTCGAAGGTCAGGCCCTTGCCGACCAGCGCGATCTTGCCCTTGGACTTGCCTTTCGGCTTGTAGGTCATGTGGACGAGCTGCGGCTCGTTGGCGGAGCCCTGGGCGACGCCGAGCAGCGAGCCCATCTTCATCTCCTCGGCCTGCTTGCGGCCCATGACCTTGCAGGTCATGCGCTCGCCGGAGCGGCACACCGCGCGCGCGCGGCGCGCGAAGTCCTTGGGAGTCAGCACGTTGGCCGGCAGGTTGCCGAGGTCACGCGCGTAGAGGTTGGCTAGCGCGCCGTAGTGGCCGGCCTTGACCGCGTCGCGGGTGGCCTTGGCCTTGCCGGCGCCGCAGATGACGATCTTCTTGACCTTGGCGGTCTTGCGGCCGTCCTTCATCACGCCGTGGTCGTAGCCGGCCATGCCGGCACCTTCGGCCGCGGCCTGGGCGTGGGCGGCGTCGTTCGCCAGCAGCGAGAGGTCGACGCACAGGTTGGCGCGTTCGAGGGTCTCGCACGCGAGGCGTGCCGAACCGGCGGCGCCGCGCACATCCTCGGGCGTGACGGCCTTGGCGGCCGGCAGCCGCACCAGCAGCCAGCGTTGGCCACCATTGCCGCGCAGCATCAGGGTCGCGCCGTTCGTGTCGGCGAAGTCGGCCTTCCAACTCGCCGCAGCAGGCGCCGCGTCCGGCAGGGCCGGCTTGGCGCCCTTCGGCACGAGGATGGCGTGGAGATCGTTGCGGCCGGAAGTGCCGGCCTCTTGCAGGAGGGTACGCATGGTCTGGTTCGTTCCGGCTACATGCCGGTGTAGACCGGGCCGCCGCCTTCTGGCACGACCCAGTCGATGATCTGGTAGGGGTCCGCGATGTCGCAGGTCTTGCAGTGCACGCAGTTGGAGGCGTTGATCTTGAGGCCGCTGTCGGCCTCCCACTCGTAGACCGCGGCCGGGCAGAAGTGCTGGCACGGGTTGCCGAACTCCTCGGTGCAACGGTTCGTGCACAGGTCCGGCTCGCGGACCACGAGGTGGCAGGGCTGGTCCTCCTCGTGCGTGGTGCCCGAGTGGTAGACGTCGGTGAGCTTGTCGAAGGTCAGCGCGTTGTCGAAGCCCGGTTTCGGCGCGCTCTTCGCGCCGCCATCCTTGCGGTACAGGTCGTGGTCAGCCTGCATCGGCTTGCGCCCGCCCGGCAGTCGCCCGCCGCTCAGCGTCGCCAGCCCGGCCCCCACGGAGCCGCGGAAGAAGCCCTTCTGGAAGCCTTGGCGGTAGTTGCGGACCTTCCACAGCTCGTCGTACGCCCACGACGCGCGGAACAGCGACTCGACTTTCTGCAGCTTCTCGCCGGTGGCGGTCGCTCCGCCGGCCAGCGCGTCGACCGCGGCCTCGGCGGCGATCAGCCCGGACTTCATGCCGAGATGCAGTCCTTTGAGGCGCGCGGCGTTCATGGTGCCGGCCGAGTCGCCGACCATCAGGAAGCCCTCGCCCCAGGTGCGCGGCATCGAGAACAGCCCGCCTTCGGGCACGGTCTTGGCGCCGTAGCGGATCATCTTGCCGCCCTTCAGGAGTTCGCGCAGCTTGGGGTGCTGCTTCCAGCGCTGCATGTGCGCGTGGTAGTCGAAGCAGGGGTCGCCGTGGTCCATCCCCATGACGAAGCCGATCGACAGTCGATTCTCCGGCAAGCCGTAGATCCAGCCGCCACCGTAGACCGAGCCGTCCAGCGGCCAGCCGCCGGTGTGCAACACGGTGCCTTCGAGGGCGTGGCCAGGGACCTCCCAGATCTCCTTGATGCCGACGCCCCAGACCTGCGGGTTGCTGTCGCGCTCAAGGTCCTTCTGCGCGATCAAGCTCTTCGCCAGATTGCCGCGCGTGCCCTCGGCGAAGACCGTCAGGCGCGCCTCGATGTCCATGCCGGGCTGGAAGTTGCTCTTCTCGGCGCCGTCCTTGCCACGCCCCTGGTCGACGGTGCGCACGCCGCGCACGCGACCGGCGTCGTCGTAGAGCACCTCGGCGCCGGCGAAGCCCGGGTAGACCTCGACGCCCGCAGCCTCTGCCTTCTCGGCCATCCAACGCACCATCGCGTTGGCCGACACGATCCAGCAGCCGTGGTTGCGGAACTGCGGCGGCAGCAGCGCGCCCGACAGCTTGAAGTCCTTCTTCTCGGTCAGCCACAGCAGCGCGTCATCCTGCACGCGGCCCTGCAGCGGGAAGGCTTCGGACTCGGCGTGCGGAAACAGCTCCAACAGCGCGCGCGGGTCGAGGACCGCGCCCGAGAGCTGGTGGTGTCCGACCTCCTCGGCCTTGTCGAGCACCAGCACGGCCAATTCCTCGCCGCGCTCGCCTGCGAGTTGTGCGATGCGGGTCGCGCAGGCGAGCCCGGCGGGCCCGGCACCGACCACGAGGACGTCGACTTCGAGAGTCTCGCGCTCCATCGGGCGTTAGCCTAGCGTCGCGCTCAGCCCTGCACGAAGGGGTTGGTCGCCGCTTCGTGACCGATGGTGGTGGTCGGGCCGTGGCCGCAGTGGACGACGGTCTCCGGCGGCAGCACATAGAGCCTGCCGCGGATGCTCGCCTCCAACTCCGGGAAGGAGCCGCGCGGGAAGTCGGTGCGGCCGATCGAGCCGCGGAACAGCACGTCCCCGACCACCAACTGGGCGCCCTCGCGGTCGTAGAAGACCACGTGGCCGGGCGTGTGCCCGGGGCAGTGCAGGACATCCAGCGTGACCTCGCCGACCTGGACCGTGTCGCCGTCCTGCAGGTCGCCATCGGGTTGCGGCACCGCGACCGGGGGCATGCCGAACATGCGCGCCTGCTCGCTCAGGCCGACGCGCCAGAAGTCATCGCCGCTGGGGAACAGGAAGGGCACGCCGAGCGCCTCCTTCAGTTCCGCGGTGCCGCCGATGTGGTCGAGATGGCCGTGCGTGGCGAGGATCAGGTCGACCTGTACGCCGAGCTCACGTACGCGCGCCAGCACCGGAGCAGCGTCGCCGCAGTCCACCACCGCCGCACGCCTCGTGGCCTCGCAGACCAACAAAGTGCAGTTCTGCTGGAAGGGCGTGACGGTGACCTCGTGGATGCGCAGTCCCATCAGCTTCCCTGCCCCTTCCACTCCGAGCCGTCGGCGTAGACCTCGCGCTTCCACAGCGGCGCGCGGGCCTTCAGTGCGTCCATCAATTCCGCTGCAGCGATGAACACCTCCTTGCGGTGTGTGGCGGCGATGGCCACCGCGATGGAGCGCTGGCCGGGCAGGACCGTGCCGACGCTGTGCTCGACCGCGACGCGCAGCACCGCGTGCCGATCCATGACTTCGCCCGCGATGCGACCGGTCTCTTCGGCGACCATGTCTTCGTAGGCCTCGTACTCGAGGCGCAGGACTTCCTTGCCGGCGGCCTCGCCGCGCACCGTGCCATGGAACACGAGCACGCATCCGGCGTCGCTGCCGCGGACCTGTTCGCGCGCCCAGTCGCCGTCGAGTGGCCCCTCACTCAGTCGGAAGCAGAAGCGCTCCATTCAGCCTCCGGAGACCGGCGGCAGGAAGGCGACCTCTGCGTCAGCTGGCACGCAGGCATCGTCGGCGGCGTAGCGCGCGTTGACCGCGACCCGGAAGCGCTGTCCGACCAGGCGAGGGCATCGCTGCTCGGCCGCGTCGCGCAGCGCCTGCACGGTCAGCGGAGCGTCGACGGGCACGTCCAGCGTGCGACCGCCGCAGGACTCCGCGAGTCCGGCGAAGAGCAGCACCTGCACCGGACTAGAAGGGCACGTCGTCGGGGAAGCCGCCCCCGCCGCCGCCTCCGCCCTGGCCGCCGAAGTCACTGCGTTCCGGGAAGCCCGGCGAGGTGCCGCCCGCTTCCTGCTGTTGGCGCCCGCCGCTGTTGCCGTACTGGCCGCCGCCGCCACCGGCGTTGCCGCCGCCTTCCTCGCGTCCACCACCGACGAACTCCCAGTTGTCGACGATAATCTCGATTTTGGAACGATTCTGGCCGGTCTCCTTGTCCTGCCAGCGGCCTTGGCGCAGTGTGCCCTCGACGAGAACCGGCCGGCCCTTCTTCAGGAACCGTGCGAAGGCTTCTCCGCGTTTCCCGAAAATCACCAGATCGAAGAAACTCGCTTCCTCCTTCCAGCCGCCCTGCCCGTCCGGCATCCGCTCGTTGACGGCAATTCCGGCGTTCACCACGAAGGTGCCGCTCTGTGCCTGCCGGACTTCGGGGTCCCGGGTCAGATTCCCCATCAGGATTACTCGGTTGAAGGATGCCATGTCTCTATCTACGCTGTAAACGCCCTGCCTGGGCCGCTCTGTCGGCTATTCTAGGGCAACCCCCATGCACACTGAGTCTCCCGGAGCCCGGAATTTGCCTTTCGAAAAGGAACGCCGTCGTCACCCCCGCTTCGCGGTGGACAATCTGCCTGTGGTCGTCGCCGGCGGGGATGCCCTGCGGGTCCGGGACCTGTCTCGCTCGGGCGCCTGCTTCTTCTCCGAGAAGCCCATCCGGGTCATGACCCACGTGCGTTTCATGTTCGAGCTTCCGGGGGGCACCGGAGAGATCTCCGGCGAAGGAGTGGTCGTGCGTTGCGAGCGGCTCAGCCCCGCCGTGGGCCACTACGAGGTGGCGCTGTTCTTCCAGGACCTTGAGCGCTCCTGCGTGAACGTCCTCGAGGGCTACATCGACGGCCTGCAGGCGACCGGCTAGTCGCGCCCCAGCAGCAGCGCCCGCTCGATTCCACCGAGGTCGCGACGGCGGCCACGCTCGGAGAATCCGTTCCGGGCGGCCAGGGCCGCCACCGCGTCGGCGCGTCCGGCACCGACCTCCAGCAGCAGTGCCCCGCCGGGCAGGAGTACCCGCGGCGCCTGCTCGACAAGCGCCTGGTAGGCATGAAGAGGCGCGCCCTCCGGCGTGAACAGCGCCAGCGCCGGTTCGTACTCCGCGACGCCGTAGCCGAGGGCTTCACCGGGTTCGACGTAGGGCGGGTTGGAGACGATCAGGTCTGCGGATTCCGCGTCGGCCGCGGACAGCCAGTCACTCTCGGCGAAAGCGGCGCGGTCCGAAAGCGCACAGCGCGCCGCGTTGGCCTTGGCAACCGCGAGGGCGTCGCGGCTGCAGTCCAGCCCCAAACCGGTCGCCGCCGGGCACTCGTCGAGGAGCGCCAGCAGCAGACATCCCGAGCCGGTCCCGACGTCGATGACCTGCGGTGCCGTGCGCCCGGCGAGGGCCTCCAGGCCGAGATCCACCAGCGCCTCGGAATCGGCACGCGGCACGAGCACGCGCCCGTCGACCGCCAACTCGAGGTGACGGAAGCCGACCGAGCCTTCGAGGTAGGCGAGCGGTTCTCCGGCCGCGAAGCGCTCCACCCAGTCGCGGACGCGAGACGCTTCCGGCGCCGGGACCGGGGAGTCCGGATCGGCGAGCAGCTCTGCGCGAGACAGGCCGAGGGCCCGCTCCACGAGGACCAGGGCGTCCTCGTCGGCGTAATCCAGTCCGGCAGACCGCAGACGCGTGCGGGCCGCGCGGAGCAGCGAATCGCGGCTGTCCACGCGGCCCGTTTCCTGCACGACCTGGCCTAGGCCTTGGCCGGCGCGTCGTCCTTCTTCGCCTCGCCGGCCTTCGAGCCGACCGCCGACTGGGGCTCGCCGCCTTCGGCCTTGCGCGCGTCGCGGGCGGCCTTGCGTGCCGCGATCTCGGCTTCCTTCTTCTGCTTGTTCGCAGCCATGCCCTTCTTGGCGCCCTGGAACAGCACCACGGTGCCGTAGATCCCGCACAGGAGCACCGCCAGCGGCGCCAGGCCGTACTGCAGGAAGTCCTGGTCACCCGCGCCCGGCCACACGGCCGCCATCGACGGGATGGCCTCGGTCGCGGCGTCCCCCATCGCGACGCGCGCCACGCCGAGCGTGCCGTAGAGGAAGGACTCGAGCGGCGCCAGGAACAGCACCATGCCGCCCAGGCCGCCGGTCACGCCGCGCATCGCCCAGCCCCGGAACATGCCGGAGAAGGACGCCACCGCGCCCATCACGCAGAACAGCATGGTCAGGACGCCGAGGATGCTGCCCGAACCCGTGCCGCCACCGCTCGACCAGGCGAGCGGCATCATCGCGAGAATGACGAGGTAGCAGAACAGCGACACCGAGAACTGGTGGTCGACCGCGGGTTCCGGCCCAGCGGGCGGAAGCTTGCTGTCGGCCTTCTTGGTGGTCGCGCCGGCGGTGAGTGCCATCAGGCCGCCGAGTACCGCGAGCACGGCGCCGATCATGCCGCCGCCGGTGTTGCCGAAGGTCCCGGCCACTTCGAGCGTGCCACCTGAAGTCGCGCCGACCAGGCCGAGGACGCCGGCGCCCAGGACCAGGGCCGGAATCGCGGGCTTCAGGGGCAGCGCAGTGGGCGCGCCTCGAAGCACGCCGTAGCGCACCAGCCCCCAGGCGGCGGCCGCCGCCGCGAAGGCCGCGACTGCGACCAACTGGGGAGCCCCGAATGGGGCGAGCAGGCCAGCCAGGCCGATGGCGAGTCCCATGCTGCCGCGCACCACGGAGGTGCGCACCGGCTGCGGGGCACCGGCAGGCGGCGCGGCCGCGGCAGGAGCTGCGGCAGGCTTGGCTTCTTCGATCACCTCGAAAGAGGCGCCGAGCGACTTGATGTCCTTGTCCTTGTTTTCCATGTCAGGGTCCGGGAAGCGAACGGCGCAGCCGCCCTCGGGTTCACAGCGAGGCCAGCTTCGCCTCGCGGTCGGCAGCCGACAAGGCCGCGAAAACGGCGTCCAACTGCCCCTCGAGGATCTTCTCGAGGCTGTAGCTCTCGCCGATGCGATGGTCGGTGACGCGGTTCTGCGGCCAGTTGTAGGTGCGGATCCGCTGGCTGCGGTCGCCGGACCCGACCTGGGTGCGGCGCAACTCCGAACGCGCCGCCTCGCGCTTCTCGCGCTCGATCTCGTAGAGCTTGGCGCGCAGCAGGTCCAACGCCTTGGCCTTGTTGCGCAGCTGCGACTTGTCCTCCTGGCACTTCACCTGGATCCCGGTCGGCTTGTGGATCACGCGAATCGCCGACGAGGTCTTGTTGACGTGCTGGCCGCCGGGACCGCTGGAGCGCATCGCTTGGATGTCCAGTTCGGTCTCGTCGAGCTCGAAGTCGACCGCCTCGACTTCCGGCATCACGGCCACCGTCGCGGCCGAAGTGTGAATGCGCCCCTGGGTCTCGGTCGCCGGGACGCGCTGCACGCGGTGGCCGCCGCTCTCCCAGCGCATGGTGCGGAAGACTTCCTCGCCGGACATCTTCAGCGTGATCTCCTTGAAGCCTCCAAGCTCGCTCTCCGAGGCGTCGACGACCTCGACGTTCCAGTTCCGCAGCACCGCGAACTTCTGGTAGATGCGCACCAGATCGGCGGCAAACAGCGCAGCCTCGTCCCCGCCCGCTCCGGCGCGGATCTCGACCAGTGCCGGCTTGTCGGCATCCGGGTCGTCCTCGAGCACGCGGTCGAGGATGTCCTGCTCGAGTTCGGCGAAGCGCGCCTCGAGTCCAGGCAGCTCCTCGTCGGCGAGCTCCTTCATGTCGGGGTCGTCCCCTGCGGCCATCTCACGCGCCTCGCGGATCTGGCGATCCAGGTCGACGTAGGCGTGCCAGGGCGCGAGCACCTTCTGCAGCGAACCCAGTTCGCGCAGCATGTTCGGGTATTCCGGGCGTCCCGCCAGCGCCGGATCGGCAGCCGAGCGTTCCAGCTCGGCTTTGCGGTTCTCGAGCCCGGTTACCCGCTCGCGCAGAACGTCGACCAGGCTCATCGCGTCAGGGAACGCGAAGCGCGCCTAGTCCTTGCGCGCGTAGCGCTTCTGGAAGCGATCGACGCGGCCGGCGGTATCGACGAACTTCTGCTTGCCGGTGTAGAAGGGATGACAGGCCGAGCAGATCTCGACGTGGATCTCCTTGACCGTGCCGCGGGTGTTGAACTCGTTACCGCAGCCACACTTCACGTGGCACTCGGCGTAGTCCGGGTGGATGCCTTCCTTCATGGTCTTACCGCTCCTGCAATGGGAACAGGGCCGAGCATTCTAACCGCCGCGCCGCCCGGACGGAAGCCCGGCTTCCTGGAGCAGGGCCACGACGGTGTCCGCGTCCAGGCCGACGACCGTGCCGAAGCTGCCGGACTCCAGCGAGGCCCACTTCACGCCCGCGTCCTGGATGCCATAGGCCCCCGCCTTGCCCCGCCACTCTTCACTGGCCAGCCACGCGTCCAGGTCCGCCTCGGGGATCGCGGCGAAACGGACGGCGGCACACTCCGCGCGCTCGAACCGCTCGCCGTCGGGGCCGCAAAGGACCGTGCCGGTCCAGACCTCGTGGACACGGCCGGACAGCGCGCGCAGCATCCGGTCGGCGTCCTCTCGGTCGAGCGGCTGCGGCAGGTCTTTTCCTTCCAGGAACACCAGCGTGTCGCCAGCCAGGACCCAGGCCCGTGGATGCCGCGCGGCGACCGTGGTCGCCTTGTGGTAGGCGTGGCCGAGTACGCGCTCGGCGGGAGTCCCAGCGACCGGCGGACCGTCATCCGCCGCCGGGTCGGCGAGGTGCTCGATACCGAGCGTGTCCAGGAGTGCGCGACGCCGCGGCGAGCGGCTGGCCAGCACCAGTGCCGGGCTCAAGACTTCGGAGTCGCCTTCTTCGACGCCTTGCGTTTGGCGACCTTCTTCTTGGTCGCCTTCTTGGCGGCCTTCTTCTTCGGCGAGGCCTTGGTCGCCTTGCGCGTCGCCTTCTTCGCCCCGTAGCCGGTATGGGTCAGCGCGTACGGATACGGGATCTCCGCGAGCAGCGTCGTGAGTTCCTCGTCCGACAGGCTGTCGCGCTTCTCGAACACCGTCTTCAGCGCCTCGGTGCGCACACAACGCGTCGGCTTGGACTGCGGCAGCGAGCGCGCGAGGATCGCCAACGCGAGGTAGTTGGGGTAGAGCTTTTCGCCCTCCAGGACCGGCTCCATCAACTCGCGCACCACCGCCTCTTTCGGATTGGTGGGGACCCAGCCGAGCCGCGAGAACAGGCGCTTGATGGCCGGCGTGACCGGCACGCCCGGGTCGTCCTCGTCGTCCTCGTCGATCGCGTCCAGGTCGAGCACGAAGCGCGCATGCTCCGGCGCGATGGCCAACGCCGAGAGCAGCTTCTCGCGCCGCTCGGACGTGGCGTCGTAGAGCCAGTCCAGGTCGAGGTGGTTCTGCAGGCCGAAGACCCGGCGCAGGTACTCCTGAACCAGTTCGGCGCGATGATCGGCCTCGCCGACCCGTGCCGCGAGCAGGCAATCCTGCACCTCGAAGCAGCGTGCGACCCGCACCTCGTTCCAGTGCACGAAGGAGCCGCGCAGCGAGCGGACGGCCTTCTCGGCGACCGGGAAGCTGCCGTGGTCCTCCTGCAGCACGAGCGCGAGCAGACGCTCCAATGCCGACGTGCCCGGCGTCAGCGCGGGCACGTGGAAAATCCGCGTGTCCAGCCGATGCAGGAACTCCGCGAGTTGCTCCGGGCTGGCCTTGGCCATTCCCGGTCCGGGCCTAGGCGTCGCTCTCGGCCGACGGCGTACGCGCCGCCTTCGGGTCGATACCGCGCTCCTTCAGGAACGAGGCCACCGTCTCCGAGGGCACCGCGCCCTGCTTGAGCCAGTGCTTGGCGCGCTCCTCGTCGATGACGAAGTGCTTGCCCTTCTTCGGATCGACCGGGTCGTAATGCCCGAGCTCTTCGATCGCGCGCCCGTCGCGACGGGTGCGCTTATCCATGACACAGATACGGTAGAACGGCCGGTTTTTCCGGCCGATCCGCTTGAGACGCAGGACGACTGCCATCGAGGCTGGTTCGCTGTTATCGGTTCTGACGGTACCCAGGCATGTTCGGCAGATTGCCAGAGCGCTCGAGGTCCTTGAGCAACCGCTTCTTGGAGCGGCCGCCTTGGAACATCTTGCCCATGGCCTTCATCTGCTTCTGCATCTGCTGGAAAGACTTGTAGAGGCGGTTGACGTCGGCGACCTCGGTGCCGGAGCCGCGCGCGATGCGCCGTCGTCGTTTGCCATCGAGAATCTCCGGATGGAGACGCTCTGCTGGAGTCATGGAAAGGACGATGGCTTCCATTCGATTGAATTGCGAATCGTCCACTGAATCCAGAAGGCCGGACATTTTACCCATTCCGGGC
>Ga0316187_10004171_pt1 | contig 12508 bp, 13 predicted proteins | sample CroRivburrow1_MG_FD_204927 | JGI IMG/M metagenome (GOLD analysis project Ga0316187, IMG submission 204927) | Coastal sediment microbial communities from Maine, United States - Cross River worm burrow 1 | ecosystem: Environmental > Aquatic > Marine > Coastal > Sediment | place: USA: Maine...
GCGACTACGAACCCCTGCTCTACCGCAAGCTCGGCGATCTTTATCTCGAGAAAGAACGCGTGTTTGATGGTGCAAACCTTTTCCTCAGCTACAGCAGCGAATATCCCTATTCGCAGCACTCACCTTATTTCCATCAGCGCGCTATCGAAACTTATCAGCAGGCTGGCTATTCCGACCTGGTACTGAAAGAAAAAATCGCCTTTGTGAATCGCTATGACGTCAACACCGAGTACTGGTCGCGACAGGTTCCACAAACACAGCAGGCCCTGACCCCCACTCTGGTGCTGCATATGACCGACCTGGCCACGCATTTTCACGCACTAGCTCGCCAGAGTAAAAAACTTCCTGACTACGCGATCGCGGCGAGTTGGTATCGACGCTATCTGACATCATTTCCAAACGATCCGGGTGCGCCAAAAATGAACTTTCTGCTCGCAGAAATTCTCTATGATGCGGGCCAGTATGCGCAGGCCATCGACGAATTCCAGATAACTGCTTACGACTACGAAAAACACGAGGATAGCGCCGAGGCGGGATACGCAGCGTTGACCGCCTACGACGCGTTGTTCAAGGCAGGTGCTGGCAGCAATACGCAGGTGCTGCGCGAGCAACGCATGCAATCGGCGGTGCGTTTTACCACTCACTTTGGCGGCGATTCTCGAGTGCAGGCTGTCGAGCTGCAAAGCGCGACGCAATTCCTTGCCTGGAAACAATATCCCGCGGCGATTGCGTCAGCGACACGGCTGCTCGAGAACTCGAGCGCTGACAAGTCCAGCCGCCAGAACGCACGCGGTATCCTCGCCGATGCCGAGTTTTCCAGCGGCGATTTCGCCGCCGCCGAGAAATCCTACCTCGCACTGCTGCAGGATCAGCCAAAACAGGGTAGCCAGCGTCAGGCGGTGCGCGAACAGGTCGCGGCAAGCATTTACAAGCAGGGCGAACTGGCGCGTGATGCCGGCGATCAACTGCTCGCCATCCAGCATTTCACGCGCCTCGGCGACGTCATACCCGAGTCGTCCAAGCGCATCGTCGCCGAATACGACGCCGCCACCGCCTACGTGCAACTTGAAGACTGGCCGGCCACGATCGCGCAACTGGAGTCATTCCGCAAACGTTATCCCGACGATAAGAAATTCAACAGCGGCGTGACCGAGAAACTGGCGCTGGCCTATAGCAAAAACGGCAACCGGTCCGGGGCAGCCCGTGAAATGCTGATTCTGTCTAGCCTGCCCGGGTCAGCCGAGCGCAAGCGCGACCTGATGTGGCGTGCGGCCGAACTTTACGAGCAGGATGGCCAGGCGGATCGCACCATCACTATTTACAAGGACTACGTCAGGCTATATCCCTATCCGCTGGAACGCTCCATGGAATTACGCCACAAGATCGCCGAGTCCTATCGCGCCGCCAACAACAGCAAAAATCTGAACTTCTGGCTAAACGACATCGTCCGCGCAGATGCCCAGGCCGGCGCACAGCGTAACGCGCGTAGCCGTTACCTGGCGGCCAACGCCAGCCTGGAACTGATCGAGCCGCTGCGCCGCTCTTACAGCCAGGTGAAATTGACCGTGCCACTCAAAGCCAGCCTGAGCAAAAAGAAGAAACTGATGCAGCAATCCGTCGACGCCTACAGCAAGGCAATGAAATACCAGGTGCAGGATGTTACCACCGCCGCGACATTTCAGATTGCCGAGATCTATCACGAATTTGCGAACTCGCTGATGAGCTCGCAGCGACCGCCCGGACTGGATCAGGAGCAACGGGAGGAATATGACCTGTTGCTCGAAGAACAGGCTTTCCCGTTTGAAGAAAAGGCCATCGAGATTCACCTCGCCAATTTCCGCCGCATCCCCGATGGCACTTACGACGATTCCACGCAGAACAGCCTGCGGGTACTGGGCGAGATGATGCCCTTCCGTTACGCACGTGCCGAAAGCAACGATACCTATGTTGAAATTCAGTAGCCTTATCATCCCATTAATCGCGGCTTTGCTGCTGACGGCCTGCCAGGGCGTTCCGCAACCAGCGCCGCAGCCGCAGGCCGAGGTCGCGGAGACACCACCGCCCGCAGCGCCAGTAGCCGCGGTGGCGGTGCCTGCCGAACCGGTGCCGATCGAATTTCATGAGCAGCTCTACGGGCAAGCGCTGGCGGCACTGAAAAGTGGTGATACCGAGGAGGCACTGGTGCTGCTGACTCAGCTTAGCCGGGATACGCCTGATAAGCCCTACCTGTTTACCAACCTCGGCCTCGCCTACTTTCAGCTGCAGCAATCGGAGCTTGCCGAACAGGCATTCGGACAGGCAATCGCGCGTAACCCCGAAGACGCCGTAGCCTATAATCACCTCGGCATTCTGCAACGCCGCAAGGGGCTGTTTCAGGAAGCGCTGGTTCAATATCAGCGCGCCATCGAGATCGATTCTGAATACGCACGCGCACATTTCAATCTAGGCATTCTTTTTGATCTATACTTACAGGATCTGGAAAAAGCACTGCAGCAATATCGCAAATACCTGGACTTGACCAGTGAAGAAAATGCCCAGGTCGCCGGCTGGATTGTTGACATTGAACGGCGTCTGAAATCAGCAACAACTCAGGAACAGGGATGATCATGAAACCACTATCGTTCGCATTACTACTGACGCTGACGCTCTCCAGCAGCCCCGATCTCGTGGCCCAGGATAGCTTGCAGCTGGAAGGCACCTCGATAACCGGCAACAAGGAATTACCCAGGGTGTTATACATCCTGCCGTGGAAAACGGTGGAACGTTTCGAAATCGAATCCCCCCCGATTACCAGCATCATGGATCAGGAACTGCAGCCTCTGGATCGGGCGACGTTTAAACGGACCATTCACTATCACCAGGCTATTAACGCAAAGGCCGAGCCGGTTAGACCGGTTACCGAATAAAGACAGCGGAGACTCTCGCGATGAACGAAATGCTAACTACTTTAATCCGATTTTTCCAGGACGGTGGCCCCTTCATGTACCCCATCCTCGTGGTGCTGGCCATCGGTCTCGCAATCACCCTGGAGCGCTGGCTGCACCTGAGTTACGCCAGGTCGAGCAATCGTCGTATGATTGCCCGACTGATGCCACTGATGGAGAAAGGCGAAGTCGCTAGTGCTGGCAAGCTGGCGCGCGAATCCAAGGCCACGGTGAGCCGGATCCTGATACAGGGTATGGAGCACTACAAGTCGGCGCGGCGGCGCGATGACTTCGAGGCGGCGATGGATGAAAGCATGATGGAGGCGATTCCGCGGCTGGAAAAACGTACGCACTACCTCGCCATGTTTGCCAATATTGCCACCTTGCTCGGCTTGCTCGGCACCATCATCGGCCTGATCAAGGCGTTTACCGCTGTTGCCCAGGTCGACCCATCGATGAAGGCTGAAATCCTTTCGACCAGCATTTCGGTGGCGATGAATACCACTGCCTTCGGCTTGATCGTTGCGATTCCATTGCTGTTCTTTTACACGGTGTTGCAAACCAAGACCACGGAGATTGTCGACAGCCTGGAAATGACCGTTGTCAAGTTCGTCAATCATCTGGCACGCGTTAAAAACAACGCCGAGTAAACCCTCATGTCACGACGGATCCACCGACGCAAGCATCCCGCTGTGGAGTTGAACATTACTGCCTTCATGAACTTGATGGTGGTACTGGTACCATTCCTGCTGATGACGGCGGTATTCACTCATATCGCTATTATCGATCTGAATTTGCCGCCGCCAGGCGCCGCGGACAAGCAGCAACCGAAGCAACCACCCTATGAACTGCGCGTCACCATTCGCAGCAACATGCTGGTGATTTCGGACAATCGTATTGGAGGGATCAAGCGCATACCGACAAAAGCCGGTAAGCATGATTTTGCCAGCCTCAGGCAAACGCTGAAGCAGGTAAAGGCGCGTATTCCCGAGCACAGTAACGTCACTATTCTGGCCGAACAGCAAACCCCCTACGACGACCTGATACGCACCATGGACAGTTCGCGATCCTATCGAGCCCAGGTGAACGGCGAGTGGGTGTTCGCTGAACTGTTTCCCGAAATCTCGATTGGCGATGCCGCCAAATGATTACGCCAGAGATCCAGGGAGCTTGACACCATGAGATTATCCAAGCGCGCAAAGCGCATGTCCAAACACCACGAGCGCACGCTCAAACGCCATGCCATGCTGAACATGGTGTCGTTGATGGACATTTTCACCATCCTGGTTTTCTTCCTGCTGGTCAACGCTGCCAGCACCGAAGTCTTGCCATCGCCCAAGAACATCGTGCTGCCCGAGGCGGCGGCGGAAAAACTGCCGGCACTCAACCTGGTCATCGCCGTCGATGATCGTGTGATCCGTTTGCAGGGAAAGGCAATCATCCTGGTCAAGGACGCGCTCAACAGCAATCAAAAAACCATCAGGCCGCTGTTTGATGCACTGCGCCGCGCATCGGCGTCGGTCAAGGAGATTACCGATAAAAACGGCGTGACCATCATGGGGGACCGGGAAATTCCCTATGGCCTGTTGAAAAAAATAATGCTGACCTGTGCGGGAGCACAGTACACCAATATTTCCTTTGCAGTCACCCAGAAGGCACCCGATAGCTGATGGCGAAGCGCGCGACCATAACAGAGCCAAACATGCCCTGGCTCGACGACGGCGAAGATCGTTTCTTCCGCCGGCTGTCGATTGTCATGTTGTTGCTTTTTATCGGCGCAGGCGTGGTGCTGAACGGGATCAAGCTGCCCGAAATACTGCAAAAGAATCTCGTCGACGTATCACCGCGACTGGCGAAGCTGATACTGGAGAAACAGAAGGTGAAGCCGGAGCCAAAGCCAGCGCCACCACCTCCAAAAAAGGAGAAACAGGCTGAGAAAAAACCGGAACCGCCGAAACCGGAAAAGAAGCCGGAAGTTAAACCGGAAGTTAAACCCGAAGTTAAACCGGAAAGCGCACGCGATGTCGCCAAAAAGAGTGGTTTGATCGCGCTCAGCGATGATCTCGACGACCTGCGTGAAATGTTTGACCCGGCCGATGTCCCGGCCTTACCCCAGCAGAAATCGGGCAACAAGGCGGTCGAGATCGCCGCTGCCAGCGACCTGCTCAGCTCCAGCGCTGCACAATCGAGTGGAGGTATCCAGACGGATACGCTCAATCGAAATCTGCAAACCAGTGAACTCGCACAACGCAAGACCACCAGTGTGCAGAGCAAGATAGGAACCGACAAAGTGGCCAGCGCAGCGACCACGCAGCAGTCGCAGGGCAAGGGCACTTCTTCGAGCAGGCGCAGTGCCGATGAAATCGAGCGCGTGTTTCAGAAAAACAGGGGTGCGATTTTCAGTATCTATAATCGCGCCTTGCGCACTAACCCGGCTCTGGAAGGAAAGGTCGTGGTCGAGCTGACGATCGCCCCGGGCGGCGAGGTGACCCGGGTGAACATCCTGTCGAGCGAACTCGGCGACGAGGAGCTGGAGCGCAAGCTGGCATTGAGGATCAAGCGCTTCAAGTTCAGCAAGGCTAACGTGTCCGAAATTACCGTAACCTACCCCATCGATTTCCTGCCCTCCTAGCCCCGTCGAGCTCAGGTGGATATCCCGTTGGCCATCGAAACCAGCCGCCTGAAGCTGCGCTGGCTTGAGCTCAGGGATGCCGACTTTATCTATCAGCTGGTCCATGACCCCCACTGGTTGCGCTTCATCGGCGACAAACAGGTCGCCTCCCTGGAAGGGGCGCAAGGTTATATCGAAGATGGACCGCGCGCCATGTATCGGCAGTTCGGACTCGGCCTGAATCGAGTCGCGCTAAAGAACAGCGATACGCCGATCGGAATCTGTGGTTTGCTGCAGCGGGATTCACTACCGCTCCCTGATCTCGGCTTTGCCTTCCTGCCCGAATATCGTGGCCGGGGCTACGCGCAGGAAGCAGCCGATGCCGTATTGCAGCATGCCTGTTTGATACTCAAACAAACGCGGGACCTGGCAATTGTGAATCCCGATAACCACGCGTCGATCCATTTGCTGGATAAGCTGGATTTTCGCCTCGACGGACAAATCCGCATTGCGCCGGGACTGAAACCTGTCGATCTGTATGTTATTGATGCGGAGCCCCGATAGACGTGCTGTCGAGGATTCATCGTCGTCTTGCTGCCGGGTCGGGCATCCCCAGCCGGCAGCGCCGATGGACAACCTGGCAATTCATTGCATGATCTGGCCGACATGGACCCTGACCTGTTCAGCGACTGACAAGGCCTGTGCACACGACGTTCGTATCCACTTTTGCTGGAGTTAAACCCCTCAGGAAACACAGGCTATATCAGGCGCCTTCCGTTTCACTGATTAAGGTTAAGCCCTATTTCAGCTCTGAAATTAACCTGGCGAAATTTGATACCAGTCAATTGAAAGTAATGGTCACAATGTACTATCGGGCAGCCAGAGCGGAGGATTATTGTGGAGACTGAAAGGGTTTTGTTCGTATCACCGGCGCTAACAAACGCGCCTGTTGCCTATGCCGAATACGATCCTCGACGACCTGGAAAAACGACTGAACCAAAATCCTTCGCGAAATCTTCAAATCCAGCCTCATTCAATCCACGGAGAAGTCAGAAGTTGCATGACAAGATCCCGGTCTCATGTCCTGTTGGAGTTCCCTTACCCGGAGAGAGCTAGCTCATGATCAAGAATTCAATCGTTCCATACACCGCTTTACTTTGTACCTTGCTGGTCTCCTCTGCCCTGGCGACCGATAACCTCCTCGGAGATGCCAGTTTCGAGCTTCGACTGCCGCCCGATCAAGGTGGCTGGATTCCGTTTGACGAAAGTTGGTTTTCACCGGATGAAGCGCGCACCGGCCGCCAGTCCATGTTCAACTGGGGCTTCAGCAGGAGCGTGCCGTATCCCCCTTTCTTGGTTGGTACGGTGTCCGGCAGCTACCAGGAATTTGCGGCCAACCCAGGCTCGCGGTGGCGGTTGACCGGGTTTGGTAAAACATCCTCCAAGCTCAAGGGGGCGCCGGCATTCGGAATCGTTCAAGTGTCGTTTTTCGACGCTCTCGGCAAAGACCTGGGAGCACTAGAGACAGCCGGCAGCAGCACCGCCCCGCGGGCAAAGACTTCGAACGAGGTGAACGCTCAGACGCCCGCCGGCGAATGGATTCTCCTGGATACCGGTATCGCGACCGCGCCCCCGGGCACCAAGACAGTTCAAGCGTTTACACTTTACGTCGACTACTCCGGGTCCAACACCACCCAGGGCGTTTATTTTGACGACCTGAGCCTGTGCACCCTCGACGATGGATCGGTCTGCAATTAACCTGGGAGTGCAGCACTGATAAAGAAAGCCCCGTGAAAACGGGGCTTTCTTATTGCTTCGACGAAACTATCATTTCGCCGTCGCGAGCGAAGGGAGAGCAAGGCATATTTTACCGCGAAGGCGCGGGCGTACTTCAATACGCGATCGTCTCAATGATTTGGCGTGTGTCCCGTAGCTACACCGTAGTGACAGTAGCTACACGCCGTAGCTACACGAGCGCGCAGTCGCCAGCGGAACGCGCATGAATCAGTAGCTAGCCTCGAGACCTCAATCATCATCATCGCCGTAACCTTCGGGTAACTTGTGCGCGATACCTTTGTGACATTCGATGCAGGTTTCACCGGTCTTGTTGTCGACTACTTTTTGCATTTTTTCAGCCGCACGCCGCTCCTGCTTGTGAAAATCCATCGCCTCGAATGAATGGCAATTGCGGCACTCCCGGGAATCAGTTGCACGCATTGATTCCCAGACATGTTCCGCCATTTCCAGTCGCCGGGCCTCAAATTTCTCCCGCGTATCGATAGTGCCAATCATTTTATGGTAAAGCTCGTTGCTCGCCTGCGCTTTACGCACCATCTTCGGTAACCATTCCCTGGGCACGTGACAGTCGGAGCAGATAGCACGCACTCCAGACGCATTTTTATAGTGGCTACTCTCCCTGTATTCTTCGTACACATAACTCATTTCATGGCAGGACGTACAAAAGGCGAGACTGTTGGTTTGTTCGACGACAGTATTAAAACCACCCCAGAAGATAATACCGGACAGAGCACCGCCAAGTAACACAACCAGTGTTGCTCTACTTATTCGCCTACCCATGGTCTAAACCGTCTGTAGCAAAGCCCCTTACGAGGGTAAGAGGCCTCACCAATCGATACGAGTGGTGATAACTAATCCGATTATTCCCTGGGTAGGGTTTGCAGGTAGGAAAGAATATCTACCGAAACCTGGAGATCGAATGCACGCATTGCGGGCATCTTTTCATCCGGCTGACCATTTTGTATTTTCTGAATGATCTCCCAGGGGTTTTTGTTAGCGAGCTCGCCCAGTGCCGCCATATCTTCTGGCTCCTTGCCGGATTTTGCATGGCAACCTGCGCATACGGTGTTGTAATAGCGTTCACCCTGCGCGATGTCGCCTTTGGCCTTTTTCGATTTCCTGTCGATTACGGCATCCATATCGAATTGCCCCCTGGTGATAAAATTAGCCAGATCGGTGAAATCCTGGTCGTCCATCTTGCCGGCAAAGCCATGGGTTGAATCCTGCATTGCCGCAATGACCGTTGAATTCGAAGCACCCTGCAAATGCTTCAGACCCTTGATGCCGGTTTTATATGATCCGGATGCGTAGGCGCCGTCCTTACCCATCAAGTCCCAACCATGACAGGCCTTACAACGATGCGTCGCGTTGCCCTTTTTCTTGGTGTTGGAGGCAGGCCATGCCGGGTGTGTTTCCGAAGGCTTCTGGGCCCCTATCACCGCGAACCATTTGTCGTATAACTTACCACCGCGTGCCATCGAGGAATCCTCCTCCGCGGCGAAAGTAAACTGTGAAAAAGCTAAAATTGATACCGCGATTAAAATACTAATTACATTCTTCATTTGCTCTTCTCGTCAGTGGAATTGAATACAACAATCTCAAAATTGATCAATATCTAGATTCTGACCCTTATTGTGGAGTAGTTGTTAACTTATGGTGGTTGAGGCGCATCTAAGTTACATCGCATTGATATGGATCAACTGCTACCGGGCTTGTAAGGTGCTTATCGAGACACACACTCGATTCCTACGAACGATACATCCCGGATAAATCGACACTGCTTCAAGACGCCCGCCGGTGCGGGACCAACGGAAGGTACCCGGGAAGCTGGCGATCCATAAAAAAAGCCCCGTGAAAACGGAGCTTTCTTCGTGCTTCAGCGAAACCCAACGCCGCTATCGCGAGCGCAGCACCCATAAAAAAAGCCCCGCGAGAGCGGGGCTTTCTTATTGCTACAGCGAAATCATTTCGCCGTCGCGAGCGCAGCGAGAGCAAGGCGGGTTTCAGCGGGAAGGCGTGTGCGTACCCCAGGTACGCGATCGTCTCGAGCCGAAACCCAACGCCGCTATCGCGAGCGCAGCAGGCGAAATTACATCATGCCGCCCATTCCGCCCATTCCGCCGCCCATACCACCCATATCAGGCATACCACCATGAGCGTCATCCTTCGGTAAGTCGGCGATCATCGCTTCGGTGGTGATCAGCAGACCAGCGACTGAAGCCGCGTTCTGCAGGGCTGAACGAGCCACCTTGGTCGGATCCAGAATACCCATCTCGATCATGTCACCGTATTCACCGGTAGCCGCGTTGTAACCGTAGTTACCTTTGCCGGCTTCGACCTTGTTAGTGACCACTGAAGCCTCGGCGCCGGCATTGGCGACGATTTGACGGATCGGCTCTTCGAGTGCACGACGTAAAATATTGACACCAATATCCTGGTCGTGATTATCGCCCTTCAGCTTTTCGATCGCACCACGTGCACGTATCAGTGCAACACCGCCACCGGGAACCACGCCTTCTTCAACCGCAGCACGAGTCGAGTGCAGCGCGTCTTCTACGCGAGCCTTCTTCTCTTTCATTTCGATTTCAGTCGCAGCACCAACCTTGATTACGGCAACACCACCGGCCAGCTTGGCCAGACGTTCCTGCATTTTCTCGGTGTCGTAGTCAGAAGTTGACTCGCCGATTTGCGCCTTGATCTGACCGATACGGTCCTGGATTTCTTCCGCCGAACCAGCACCATCAACGATGGTGGTATTTTCCTTGGTGATGGAAACTTTCTTGGCAGAACCCAGGTCTTCCAGGGTCGTCTTTTCCAGGCTCAGGCCGACTTCTTCAGAAATCACCTGGCCACCCGTCAGTACAGCGATGTCCTGCAGCATGGCTTTACGACGATCGCCGAAACCAGGTGCTTTAACCGCACAGACTTTAACGATACCACGCATGCTGTTGACCACCAGAGTCGCCAGAGCTTCTCCTTCGATGTCTTCGGCGACGATCAGTAACGGCTTGCTTGCCTTGGCGACGGCTTCAAGTACCGGCAGCAGTTCACGGATGTTGGAAATCTTCTTGTCGAACAGCAGGATCAGCGGCTCTTCGAGTTCGGCCGACATGGTGGACTGGTCGTTGACGAAGTAAGGTGACAGGTAACCACGGTCAAACTGCATACCTTCAACCACGTCGAGCTCGTTGTCGAAGGAAGAACCTTCTTCAACGGTGATAACACCTTCTTTACCCACTTTATCCATTGCTTCAGCGATGATATCGCCGACGCTGCTGTCAGAGTTGGCTGAAATAGTACCTACCTGGGCAATCGCCTTGGTATCAGCACAGGGAGTTGAGATGGATTTCAGGTGCTCAACCGCAGCAGAAACTGCCTTGTCGATACCGCGCTTCAGATCCATCGGGTTCATGCCGGCAGCAACTGACTTCATGCCTTCGCGAACAATCGCCTGCGCCAGAACAGTCGCAGTAGTGGTACCGTCACCGGCCACGTCGGAAGTCTGTGAAGCAACTTCCTTGACCATTTGTGCACCCATGTTTTCGAACTTGTCTTCCAGTTCGATTTCCTTGGCAACCGATACGCCGTCTTTAGTAACGGTGGGTGCGCCAAAGCTCTTGTCGAGAACCACGTTACGTCCTTTCGGGCCCAGCGTTACTTTTACTGCGTTGGCCAGGATGTTTACGCCTTTGACCATGCGCGAACGCGCATCATCACCAAATTTTACGTCTTTTGCACTCATTTACCTTTAACCTCTTAATGTGTCCGAATTATTCAACAATCGCGATGATGTCATCTTCGCGCATGATCAGCAGTTCTTCGCCGTCTACCTTGATTTCGGTACCGGAATATTTGCCGAAGTAAACTTTGTCGCCAACTTTTACATCCAGTGCGCGTACATCGCCCGAATCGGTGATTTTACCGATACCAGCCGCTAGGACTTCACCCATGCTGGGCTTTTCAGTAGCTGAATCAGGAATCACGATGCCACCGGCAGTGGTACGCTCTTCTTCCTGACGCCTGACGACTACTCGATCATGCAGGGGACGAATCTTCATTGTTACTATGCTCCATTATCTTGTTAATGTTTCGCCAACCAATTAAGGATGGACCTGTAAATAACGCCGCGAATTAGCACTCGCCGCTTGAGAGTGCTAATGATATTCAGCGACTTTTCGTAGTCAAGCAAAATGGGGGAGAAATTGACCGTTTCAAGCGTAATGCCAATAAAAAAGGGAAATTTCCGCGTTTAAGCCGAAATTAATCGTCGTCGCGGCGGTACTTGACGCCATCGATGACGTCAGCGTCATGATGCCGGCGCGGTCGACCCTGCAGCGGGTCCCCGTGATCTGGCTGGCCCTGGTTTGCCCGCTCGTGCAGAGAATGGGCGTGCATCGAACCCGACACCACCATGCGCGATGCCACGAGACTCGCCAGCCAGATGCGGGTCGGCGGAAACAACAGCAGGAAGCCGAGGGTATCGGTGAAAAAACCGGGTGTCAGCAGAAAAGCGCCAGCCACTACCAGCGCCATACCCTCGAGTATCTCGCGTGCCGGCAGCTCATTTTCCTGCAGCCGACGCTGAGCGCGAGTCAACGTCGATAAGCCCTGTATCCTGAGTAACCAGACACCAATCACCGCGGTGAGCACGACCAGCAATATCGTCCAGCCTGCACCGATAACCTGGCCTACCTGGATTAGCAGGTAAATCTCGACGATCGGCACCGCCAGAAAGAAAAATAAAATCAGTGGGAACATTTGACTAACAAACGGTTAACATTATCTGGTCTAGAATTAGTATTTCTGCAGACTGGATTTATAAAGCACATCGACATAGGTGTGGTTAGCATACCATCTATTCAACCGCTGCCATGGATAAACTGATGTGCGAACCCCGTCTGATGATTTCCTCCTGCTTCGCTCTGGAGGGCGACCGGCAAGCTACCGGGGTAATAATAAACTCGCAGGAAGTGTAAACATTTTGCCACAACTGGGGTCTATATATGGTTTGGAAGGAGAATTACGCAATGGCACAGAGCACAAGAGCTCCATCAAGGCCTGCGCCGCGCGTCTCGGTGCCTTACAAAAGCGCGCTAAAATCTGCTGGCCCTTACGCTGTAGCAGAGATATTGCCTTTTAAGATAGACTCTGGCGACCCCGATTACCTGGACCGGAT
>Ga0316187_10004172_pt1 | contig 12506 bp, 12 predicted proteins | sample CroRivburrow1_MG_FD_204927 | JGI IMG/M metagenome (GOLD analysis project Ga0316187, IMG submission 204927) | Coastal sediment microbial communities from Maine, United States - Cross River worm burrow 1 | ecosystem: Environmental > Aquatic > Marine > Coastal > Sediment | place: USA: Maine...
GCGGCAGGGTACTGGTCTCAATGACGATCAGATCTTTCTTTTCAGCCGAGACCAGCCCGTCTTTGGCATTGACGACCTGCCGCAGGGCCTCAACGCTGGGAAGCGAGGTGATGACCACATCCGCCTGCTCGGCAACTTCCCGGCAGGAGCCCGCCCCGCTTGCGCCTTTACGGACAAGGGCATCGAGTTGCTGTGGATCAACATCGCAACCAATGACCGCATAGCCGACCTTGAGGAGATTCGCCGACATGGCCGATCCCATGATACCGACGCCAATCATGCCTATTTTTTGATCCATTGCTCGCTCCTTGGAATTCGACGGTTGCTGCGTTAGATAAAATTTCAAAAACCATATCCTTACCGAGCAGAAACTGTCAATAGCAGATGAATCTGCTTTTTTCAGCCAAAAGCAAATCATGCGGCAGGCAGGCCGCGTGAGTAAAATGACTTGACAACAGCAAATACCTGTGAAGTAAATTGCCGGCATTACTAAATCAAAGGGGGTAAACTGGTATGGCGGAAATACAAAAAGCGCGCGCCGCATATTCTCCGATTATAGACCGCAAACCGCTAAAGCTGCCGGGCGGCGCCCGATTGGGTGTTTGGTTCATTGTAACGGTGGAAAAATGGGATATGGACGCGGCCATGGCGCGAACGGTTCTACCGGCACCACAGGGTGTCAGCGTGACCCCGGATATACCCAATTACAGTTGGTTTGATTACGGGCTGCGGGTGGGTTTTTGGCGCTTAAAAAAGGTTCTGGACAAACACCAGGTTCGGGCGACTCTGAGCATCAATGCTCCTGTTTGTAATACCTACCCCAGTATCGTTGAGGCAGGCCTGCGCAATGACTGGGAGATTCTGGCCCACGGGTATGAGCAGCGCGCCATAAATCTGGAAAAAGATGAACGCGCGGTTATCCGTAAGACGGTTAAAACGATCCGCGAATTTACCGGCAAGGCGCCGCGGGGATGGATGGGCCCGGGATTGCACGAAACCTATGACACACCGGATATCCTGGCAGCAGAAGGTTTTGAATATGTGGCCGATTGGGTAAACGATGACCAGCCCTACCCCATCAAGGTAAAAAGCGGCAGATTGATTGCGGTACCCTATACGGTCGAAGTGAACGACATCGTCATATATACCGTCCAGCACCACAGTTCACCGGAAATCTATCATCGGGCCTGCGACGCATTCGATACCCTCTATGAAGAAGCTGCTGACAGTGCCCGCTTCATGGCAATATCCATGCACCCTTATGTTATGGGGGCCGCTCATCGGGTGAAATACCTCGACAAAATCATTCGATACATCAAAGAACACGAAGGGGTTATGTTCATGACCGGTGAGGAAATCCTGGATTGGTACAATAATGTTACCGTTTAACAAATTCGAGACTGACCGAATTCTCAAAAAAATTGCCGCACATAATAGAACCGTCGATATGTTCACACATAAACAAAAGGGTAGGAAATGACAGAAAAAAACAAGGTGAGAGTGGCCCTAATTGGCGCCGGAGCCTGGTCTGGTGCTGTCTGCAATGCGATGATGAAGAGCAAAAAGGTGGAGCTGGTGACCTGTTTCGACATCATACCCGAAAAACACAAAGCGCTAAGCGAAAAATTTGGCTGCCGCCACGAGGCGTCCTATGAAGATGTCCTAAAAAGAAATGACATCGACGCGGTTCATTTGATCAGCCCCAATGCGGTGCATGCCGAACAGGCCATTCTGGCAGCCCGCCACGGCAAGCACGTCTTTGTCGAAAAGCCGCTTGCCAACACCATTCCGGATGGCAAAAATACGATCGCCGCCTGTCAAAAAGCCAATGTGGTTCTGATGGTCGGGCAGCACCTGCGCCGCTTGGCCGGATTCAGAAAGTTAAAAGCGCTGATTGCTGACGGTGCAATCGGTGAGCCGATTCAGGTGGAGGCCAACTTTTCACAAAATCTGGGGTTTGCACTGACACCGGAAAGTTTTCGGTGGCGTGGTGATGATACCGGGTGCCCTGCCGGTGCCCTGATGACCCTGGGCATCCATCACGCGGATCTGCTAAATTATCTGCTGGGCCCGATCGAGACCGTGTTTGCTTACTTCAACAAGCTTTACATCGAGGCGCCGGTTGAGGATGTAAACACGACCATCTGCCAATTTAAATCCGGCGTGCTCGGCTATCTGGGCACCAACTATGCCTCGCCCAAATCCTGCTGGGTATCTGTCTACGGCACTGAAGCCAACCTGCGCTGCACGGTTACGCTGCAGGAATTACCCTTTGAGGAGTATCTCCTCAGGTGGCAAATGATTGATGAGGATACCCGAGTGCAGATATTCAGAAAAGACAAAACAGGTGGCGAAGATATTGCCTTAAATGTGGGCAACCCGATTTTGGAAGAAATCGATGAGTTCGCGGATTGCATTCGGACCGGCAAAAATCCGGAAACCGATGGCGACGGCAGTTTACAGGCACTCGCTTATATCCGGGCGGCGATCGAATCGGCGCGTACTGGAAAACAGGCTAAGATCGAGATCTAGTGTTGTGTCGTGCAAGTAATTTAAAAGGAAGGTGTCTGTTTCCAGGTTCAACTGTTCAGCGTTCAGAGGTTCAGAGGTAAAACAACAGCAGACAGGGGTTTGGTTAAATAGTTGATTAGTTAAACAGTCAATTTGTCAAAGGATTCAATACACTTAAACTATTTGACCATTCGACCAATTAACCAATCGACTAAACTTGCGGGCGAGCAGCCAGAGGCCAGAACCCTTGAACCCTGAACCTCTGAACCTTGAAACCGGCAACCTTAAAAATATTCCTTCTGCCAGACCTGGGTGGCCTTTTTTACTCTTTTCTGAAAGAGGTTTTCTTCTACAATTCCGGGAGGCGATACGACCACCAGCAGAACCAGCATCTCATCCCCTGTGTTTTCAATCCGGTGCTCCACCTCCGGCGGAATGAATATCGCGGTTCCCGGCCCCACTTCACGCTGCTCATCGCCGACGGTTTCGACGCCTTTGCCGCGCAATACATAGAGCAGTTCTTCAACCGGGTGGGGATGTTTGTGCAAGGGAATGCCGGCGCCGGGCGGAAAGGTCGTTTCCCAGACACTGATCTGTTTAACGTCATTCGTTTTCTGATCAAACAATACCCGCAACGTCTCGTTCAAACCTTCATGCTCGTAAAGAGGCCCTTCGTCTCCCAACCATGAGGGCTTTTTGATGTATCGATACTTTTGCGGCATGATGACCTCCCCGGAATCGCTTCTATTCAGGAACTAGAACCCATCTCAAAAATAGGATTTTGGTTCAAGATTCCGTCTTCGCCTAAAGGCTTCGCCGGGACACGCGCGGCGGGGCCGAGTTTAAAACCGGAGGCATACTGTTGTATGTTGAAGATTTTAAACGCAGCACCAACAAAGATATTGGGCCAAAAGACATTTTTGAGATGGGTTCTAATGAATGGTCCACCCCCCATCCACCATTAAAACATGGCCGACGACCATGTCGGATAAAGAACTGCACAAAAATAAAGTTGCACCGATGAGATCTTCGGGCTGGGCCCAGCGCCCGATCGGAAGCATCTGCCCGGTGGCCCATTCCTTGTAACCCGGACGTTCAAATAATTCCCGCCGGGTCGGCGTTTCCGTAATACAGGGAGCAACGGCGTTGACATTAATCCCTTTGGCAGACCACTCCAGGGCCAACACGCGGGTCAACTGGTGAACGCCGGCCTTGGCCGCTCCATAAACCGAGCGTTTGGCAAAAGCGGTCCGACCCAGGGTTGATCCGATGTTGACGATCTTGCCGTGACCCTGTTGAATCATTATTTTGGCAGCCGCCTGGCTGGCAAAAAAAATGGCCTTTAAGCTGGTATCCAGGGTCTGATCCCATTCTTCTTCAGTAGCCTCCAGCGCTTCTACCGTTGCGGTCCAGGCGGCATTGTTAATCAGAATATCGATTTTGCCAAAAGCCGTGTGGACCTCATCGACCCGTTTGCGAATCTGGGACACATCCTGAATGTCAGCGGGCATCACCAATGCTTTACGACCTGCGGCTTCGATTTCTCTGGCAACTGCCTCCAGGTCGGATCGGGTGCGGCTGACCAGGGCAACATCTGCACCGGCCTGGGCCAATGCAATGGCCAGTGTCCGTCCGATCCCCTGGGAAGCACCGGTAACAATGGCAATTTGATTTTCGAGGCCAAAACTGCTGAAATCTCTGTTCATAAGATATCCTTTATTATCCCATCGCTTCTTCCATATGCTCCATCAGAGTAAAAACCACCGGCCCATCGGCAGAAACCAGCACATTTTCTTCCAGGCGGGTCGTCTGCGGCAGGCCGGGATGGCCGGCAAAGGTTTCGGCGGCAAAATACATGTTCTCTTTGATTTCGGCCGGATGATCCAGTGAATAGGCGCGCGAGATCCACATGCCCTCGTAAAGGGTAATCCCGATGCTGTGGGCAAACTGCTGCAGGGTGACCGTGCCGTATTTATCATCATCGTATTTAGGAAAGCAGGCGGCCACATCGGCGGTGGTGTTGCCCGGTTTCAGCTGCGCAATGCCAGCATACATCGAATCGTAAACTTCACGGTAAAGGTCGATCTCCTGCCGGTTCATTTTGCTGGCACATTTAAAGCAGCGCACAAAATCCACAAAATAACCGGAAGGTCCCACGGCATTGATATCAACGATCACCAGATCGCCCTGGCGGATCATTTTGTCGGTGGCCCAGCGCCGATAGGGACTGGTGTTGCCGCCCGAGGCCACAATAATGTCATAAATGATCTCGGCCCCGCGCTCGAGCATAAACTCATGCACCTTGGCTTCGATCTCACGCTCGCGCACACCCGGTTTGAGCCACTCGTATTTAATCTTCCACATGGCGGCATCACCGATCGAAGAGGCCTGTTTGAGCAATTCGATTTCATCACGGGTTTTTATCGTGCGGGCCTTAGACAGGGCCGGCCAACCGTTTACGATATTGATCTTGCGTTCCTGATAGGCCTGCAGAGACGGCATATCCAGATTGTCAATTCCGATTTTTTCTTTTTCGACCCCGGCCTCCTTTAGGACCTCGACAACGCTGTCGACCATTCTGCCGGCCATGTGAGGAACGGCGCCTTCGGCCCACTGCCAGGTAATCGCCGGGCGGATACGGTCCTCCATCCAGGGCAAATCGATGCGGGCGCAATGCATATCGGAGCCGGCGGTTTCAAATAAAATGGGCTCACCGCCGTTGGTCAAAACCACATAGCGGATATTGATATTATACTTCCAGTTGCCCTGATAGGAACCGGTCACATAACGGATATTGGCCCCGGCATAAAGGACCAGGGCGCCCAGGTCCATGGCATCCATTTGTTCCCGGGTGCGCGCCAGGCGGTCGCCACGCAGCCGGTCAAAATCCACGCGGTATTGCCAGTCGGCACCGGTCTGACTGTAAAGACGACGGGGGCTGGTCTCATGCGACTTTTCAATAAAATAGGTATCCAGATCGTATCCCATGGCATCCTCCTTATCAAAATGGGTTGGTTTGATAGTTTTAGTAAAAAATAACTGCTGTTATAGAAAGGCCCCTGTATTTGAGCAGGGGTTGGCGGCACTGGGTTGTGGGTAATGAACTCGGTGTCATTGGCAAATGATCCCGCATATAAAATTAGAAACAGCAGGATGCTAATTGATCCAATTAACAATGAGAAAATTCGATGTCAAGAAAAATTGTTTTCTCAGAAAGGATTTGGTTGGGTCCGTCAGCAAACAAAATCCCCTGCTGCCAGGTAGAGGCTTAAAATACTTAAACCGTAAATCGAATTTATAGAAACTATTTATAGTATTGTTATCATTGTATAAACGACATAATCTCATTATTGTCGCTTCGGTTAAGAAATAAAAAGAGGCGCTTGACGAAACTGTGAATTTATGTTTTTTATGTTTAGCGTAATTTTTCCTCTTATAAAAATTGGAGATTTTTTCATGCCAGATACCCTGCTTGAACTCGGAAAACGAATCCGGAAAGAAAGACAGCAGCGCCAATGGACCCTGGAGCAATTTTCTGAAAAAACGGGTCTTTCAAAAAGCTTTCTGAGTCAAATTGAGCGTGGAAATACCGAGCCTTCAATCACTTCGCTTAAAAAAATTGCAGCGCAATTCGGCTACAGCGTTGTCAATTTATTCCCGAACGGACAGGGAGCTGAGGAAAGCTGGGGGTATAATAATCGCCCGGCTGAGTATATATTGAATAACAATTCGTATATCAAAGACGTTGCCCTCGTTCGCGCCGAAAAGCGCAAACGCATTGCCCTGCCCGGGTCCAATGTGGTTTATGACCTCATGACGCCCGACATGAAGCGCAAATTGGAAGTCATGCACATGCGCGTTACCAAGGGTGAAAATTCAGGTGAAGAGCCGATGCTGGACTCACCCGGCGAAAAGCTTTGTATGGTAATGAAAGGCATCCTGGAGTTACGCGTCGGTCAAGAGGTTTATCGACTCGAAGAAGGCGATACCCTCTATTATCCGGCCCATGTGCCCCATTCCTGGCGGGCCGTTGATGGAGACAGCATTGAAGTGATTTGGATTCTGACGCCGCCCTCGTTTTAGTCTTGAGGCGAGCGATTTTACATATCGCCTGCAACCGTGTCATTACCGACTCGCTTGAACGCATGCAAAAAGAGACTGAAGATGAACACCGAGCCCCGCAACATTATCGAAGCCGCCGGAAAAAAAGCGCTGGCCAACAGGAAAAAGGGATTCCATTGCAGCGAATCGGTTTTTTTAGCGATCAATGACACCTTCAAGATCACGGATCCTTCCATGGTCAAAATGGTGACCGGATTTCATGGCGGCGGTGGCACCCATCGCAAAAAGCCAGGTATAGACTTAACGCAGACTTTGGAGGGCATGGCCTCCGGGCGGGAAACCCGCAGTGGAGATGATCTGCCGGTCACCCAGGTCGGCCACCTGTGTGGCGCTTTAGCGGCAAGTATCGTTTGTATCGGTTTGCTGTACGGCAGAGAATCAGGATCGGAAGATTTAACCTGTGTAGATGAACTGTGCTATGAACTTCATAGCCGATTTGAGGCAAAATTGGGGGAAAACGAATGCCGCCATCTGTTCCCCAAGTGGAAGGCGGTGAGTGCCAACAATAATTGTGAATATGTTTATCAAACCGCATCGGAATTGGCCGTTGAATTGATTCTTGAAGCCTCTACAGTCGTGCCCGAATGTCAGCAGAAGGCTCAATGACCGGTTCCAATAAATAAATATAAGGTTACCCATAAAGCCCAGGTGCAAAATAGGCGGATAACCGCAGTTCAATATTAACTATTCAATTATAGGGAGGCATCAAATTGAACTTCAATTCGGTCGGCACAGACCATATCAGCGACCTTAAGACCATTGTACCCGATGACCGCCTGTCTACCGGCGAATCCGTTCTCGATCTGCACGCCAAAGACCAGTCACAGCACCCCGCCGTTCGTCCCGAAGTGGTGATATGGCCACAGACTGCAGCAGAGGTGGCCGCGGTAGTCAAATATGCAAATGACAACCGGTTTCCGATAGTCGGCTGGGGTTCGGGGTCCTCGTTGGAAGGCAACCCGATCCCGGTTGAGGGCGGCATAGTACTGGATTTTGCACAGATGAACCGGATACTGGATATTCGCGCGGAAGCGTTTCAAGCCGATGTGGAGCCGGGGGTGATCTACCAGGATCTGAATAAAAAGCTTCGTCACACAGGATTGTTCTTCCCGCCCGACCCGGGTGCCCGCGCCACGCTAGGCGGCATGATTGCCAATAACGCCAGCGGGACCCGCACGGTGTATTACGGTTCAACCAAAGATTATGTTCTGCGCCTGTCGGTGGTTTTAGCCAACGGTGAGATCATCGAGATCGGCAATCAGGCCAGCAAAACATCATCGGGATATGATCTCATCCGTCTTTTTGTCGGTTCCGAGGGAACACTGGGAATTGTCGTCGGTGCCACGGTGCGCCTGGTCGGGTTGCCGGTCGAATTTTCGGCGGCCGTTGCCACCTTCCCCTCGGTGGAGTCCGCCGGCAAAGTCGTATTCGAGATCATGCGATCCGGGCTCAATCCGGCGGCTCTTGAGCTGCTGGGCCCCGAGTGCATCGAGTTGATGAACGCGGAGGAAAATCTAAAATTGACGGTCTCGCCGACCCTTATCATGGAATTTCACGGGGCCACTACCAGTCAGTTGACCGAGGTTCTGGAGATGGCCGAGGAGATCTGCAAAGGTGAGGGCTGTCAGATGTTTGAAACGGGCGTGGGCCGATCGGAGCGCGATCGGATTTTCAAAGCACGGCACGCCCTGGGTGAAATCATTATCCGCAACCACCCGGATTGCGGCATTCTGGTGATGGATGTCGCCGTTCCCATCACCGCCTATCCGGAGTTGATTGCCGCCATCCGTGAACAACTGGAACCAACCGATTTAACCAGTTACTTCATTAGCCATGCCGGAAATGGCAACGTGCATTTGAACATTGCCGGCCAGAAGGACAACCGCGAGCAATGGGATCTGATCAACCAAATCTCGCAGACTCTGGTTTACAAAACCCTGGATCTGAACGGGACCGCCACCGGCGAACACGGTGTCGGCCTGGGAAAGCGTAAATACATGCCGGCCGAACACGGGGGCAGCCTGGAGTGGATGAAACGCGTGAAAACCTTGTTCGATCCCAACGGTATTCTGAATCCGGGAAAGATATTTGCCTAATCCTTGGAAAAAATAAATGCTAACGTGGAGGGTAAAAAGATGAGCCAAGCAGACAATAAAAATACTGGGCAACCCTGGAAAACCGATAACTGGTATGTCAGCTCCTGGAATTATTTAGCGGAAGTCACCCAGGGCTTTAAGCCGCCCAAGACCGTCAAAATTCATGACATTACCCTGCGCGACGGAGAGCAACAGGCCGGAATCATTTTGAAAAAAGACGATAAAATCCAGATCGCCGAAAAGCTTTCCGAAGTCGGTATTCACCGCATCGAAGCCGGTATGCCGGCGGTATCCCCCAATGATGAGGCTGCCATTCGAGAAATCGTCAAACGCAATCTGGACGCCGAGATCTTTTGCTTTGCGCGCTGTATGATTCCGGATGTCGAATTGGCGGCCGATTGCGGTGTGGACGGCATTATCATTGAAATTCCATCCAGCAAGCATTTGATCGAGCAGGGCTATAAATGGCCGCTGGAAAAAGCGATCGAGCTGTCCATCACCGCCACCCAGGCGGCCAAAAAAGCCGGCTTGTATACGGTATTTTTCACGATCGATGCCACCCGTTCGGACATGAACTGGCTGTTGGATCTGGTCGAAAAGGTGGCCACCGAAGGCCATATGGATGCCTTTACCCTGGTGGACACCTTTGGGGTGCTGTCATCACATGCAGCCACCTATTTTACCCAGAAGGTGATCGAGCGCGTCAATACGCCGGTGGAGATCCACTTCCACTCGGATTTCGGTCTGGGCGTGGCCAACACCATCAATGCCGTACTGGCCGGTGCTGAAGTGATTCATTCCACGGTTTTGGGTATCGGCGAACGGGCGGGCAACACCCCGCTGGAAGAAACCGCCTTGGCGCTACTGACCCTCTATGGGATCGATGTCGGAATCGATTTTGGCAAACTCAATGAACTGTCCAAACTCGTTCAAAAGCTTACCGGAATTGAAGTGCCCAAGAATCGGCCCTTTATCGGCGATTACGCCTATAACATCGAATCCGGAATCGTGACCGGATGGTATAAAAACGTCTTTCAAGTTGACCCGACGATTGTGTATCCCGTAAATCCTGAATTTGTGGGCCACAAACCCCCGGACATATTCATGGGTAAAAAAAGCGGGCTGGACAATATCGGCATCTGGACCCAGAAACTGAACATTGAGCTAAATGAAGATGAGGAAATGGCCGTTCTGCAAAAGGTAAAGCAAACGTCTCATGACCTGAAGCGGGTGTTGACTGAAGATGAGTTTGTCGAAATTGTAAAGACGGTTAAGTCCTGAAAAGGAGGGAAAATGACATCGGATCAAAAAGTACTCTTAACGGTAATTTTGCATCATGACCAGGCCAAGAACCTGGATCAAATTCTGGCCCATACCAAAGAAACCGGATTTTATCGAGACTTTCCCCCGGAAGGGGCGGAGCTGGTCTCCTGGGTTGTGGCGATGTCTTTTGGCTTTATTATCCAGCTGCGTGTGGAACCGGACGCCATTCGCAATGTGAATATCTTTTTTGAAAAAAAGGCCTGGGGCGCCTTCCGTTATGAGATCTACCCCTCCTATGATTTTGTGGCCATTGCGGAAAAATTTAAGAAGGAACACGCTTAAAAAGTGCCTGGAGACACTTTTTAGTTATTGGTTAAGGGAATATAAACGACTTCACTTTCCTTATCCAGCCAGGTGTCGATGGCATCGGGCAGAAAGCGGTAAGGGAAACGGAAGAGGGATCCACGCCAAAGGTTCCGCTTAACCATTTTGCCATGAATGTGTTGCAGTGACCGAAAATATGTGTCTTGTCAAAGAGGTTTGGTTGATGGTTTTTAAGCCACAAAATGCTGGCCAAAGAGCATCCTCCGGCAACCGGCAATAAATGCTTCCTGCCAGTTTCCGGGTTCGATATCGCTGAACAATCCGTTGTTATAGGTATGGATCTCATAAGTCTGTGAACAATGCCCCATCAGCGTCAGGGCGTCATCCGCTTAGTGAAAGACGCCCATTTTCATGCCGGTGGTTCCAGTATCGACACCCAAAATGCCGGTCATGGAGGGTTCCTTTACGGCAGATCTTATTCCGGCACAATGAACGGTCCGATTTCGATCAGTTCTTTATTCCAATCCGCTCCAAAAGTGGCATTTAACAATCCGCCCAAACGTTTGAACAGGCGCTGCCAGTTTTCCTTGTGCTCCATGGTGACCACATCTTCTAAAAAAGAAACAATATCCGCCATTTTCTCTTTGGGAAGATAGGCTCGGGCCCCCAGGTCGAGGGATTCCTTAAGCGATTCTATTGAAAACGCATGGGCGGTCAGCATGACGGCATCAATTTTTTTGGCAACGCAAAGTTTCAGCAGTTCAAAACCGTTAACGCCCATGATATCCAAAATCGCCAGATCCGGACTGTCGCTGTTTAAATATTCAACAGCATCATCATAATTGGTTTTTTTTACGACCTGGCACATGCGCAACAGTTCACCCAGGGTGTCAAGCACATCCGGTTCGTCGTCAACAGTCAAAATAGTTTTACCCTTAAGGGGACTTTCCGTACTCATTGCAATCCATCTCCTTAGTTTTTAAATTAAATGCAAATTAAACATGCAAGATTCAGGTAATAATAGGTTCAGAACATTAATGCGCAAATTTTACTTGTCAAGATTTACAAGGAGAATCAAACTGTCATTAAATCTGGATGGTCGATTAGTTTCAAGTGAGCCCCGATTGAGGTGACCACAATGGGAACTAAAGGGATTTCCGGAAATCCCAGACGTTTTAAAACCCGGGCACTGAGGCCCTTTGGGTCTAAAACATCCGATCCGGCAGTTTCGGCCAAAACCGCTTCGTGGATCTGTTGAAACCATTGCAACCCTGCATCCATTGACGGGTATACGCTGGCTCCGAATTGGGGATCATCCCAGGAAGCCATCAGGATCTCCAGTCCTTCAATTTGTTTTAATTTTTTTATGGACTCAATTGAAGTTGCCACATCTTCATAAATCGGCACGGTATCAGGCTTGGGAACGGCATCCCCGCTGAATAAGGCCCTGTCTTTGTCATACAAAAGAGAGATAGAGCCTTTTGAATGTCCGGGGGTATGAAATATTTCAAGGGTGTTGCCGTCGCCGAGATCCACCTGATCTCCGTCTTTTAACCCCAAATCAATTTCGACCGAACCCCCGACGAGATCATAAAAATTCCCGATGGGTCGTTGTGCATACTGCTGCTCCACATTTTCAATCCAGGGTTTGGCATCAATATGAGCGGCCAATTTACATCCGGTTTGCTTTTTAAGCGCCGGGCCACCGCCGATATGATCCGCATGAGCGTGGGTGAAGATGATCCGGTCAATCTCCTGAGGATCCCGGCCGGCCTGTTTGATATATTCCAGAATCATCACCTCGGAGCCGGCAACGCCGCTGTCAATCAGGCATATTTGATCGCCAAAAATGAGATAGGCAAAAACAAATCGGTCTACCGTTTTGTCCGGGCCCACGCGCAGCTTAAACGGTATTTTTAAGGCATGGATGTGCTCGGTGACTTGCATTTTTGTTCTCCTTAAAAAATTGTTCTGACCTATTTTGATAACAATTTGATGCCGACAACAAGACAGGCAAGCCCTCCGATACGGTACAGATCGATCGGATTTTTCGTAATCCCGAGTAAGCCGGTTTGATCAATAATTAACGCTGCCGCCATCTGGCCCGTTAAGACAGAAGCAATCATGACGGCCGCCCCGATTTTAGGTACTACAAAAAGAGCGGTTGTAACAAAGAAGGCGCCCAGGAGT
>Ga0316187_10004173_pt1 | contig 12506 bp, 7 predicted proteins | sample CroRivburrow1_MG_FD_204927 | JGI IMG/M metagenome (GOLD analysis project Ga0316187, IMG submission 204927) | Coastal sediment microbial communities from Maine, United States - Cross River worm burrow 1 | ecosystem: Environmental > Aquatic > Marine > Coastal > Sediment | place: USA: Maine...
GCAGCGGCCTTGATCTCCGCAGAGTCCGATCTCATCGGCATAGCAATTGACCTCCCTGCACCATTGGGCAAAACCGCTATCGAGTCACGCCACCTCCAGCTTTCAACCAGCTTCAGCAAGCAGCCACTGCGCCCCCTACAGGGACGCTATGGCGATATTTTGGACCTCTCCCTCCTGCTTGATGCAAGCAATCCTGCTGCACTCACACTTCAGCGAGGTGAACTGCGACTGGGCGGAGCACAAGCCATATTGCCCGATAGCGAAGGGCTGCGCCTGCACGCCCGCCTGGATGAATTTGATATAACACCCTGGCTGGAACAGTTCAGCACGCTTGATAGCACTGCTGATACAACAGACAAGCTGCCCATCTCAGCCGTGGATCTGAACATTCATCAGCTGCAAAAAGATGAGCTAACACTGGATGATGTGTCGGTGAAGCTGAAACATGAGGATGGCATCTGGAGCGGACCTGTCGCCACCAGCTTTTTTGATGGAAAACTAACGATCCCATCAAATATACCGCAGGAAGCCATTACACTACGACTGAATCAAATCGAGTTCAATTTTAAACCCAAAGAGGATGAAGAGACCGCAGAGCAACCACAGAGCAAATCCATCGTAATATCTGAAGAGTTCCTGGATCCTCGTGATTTTCCGGCACTCTATCTGCAAAGCGACAAGGTGATACTCAACGGCCAGGATCTCGGTTCCATCATACTGGATGTCCGCAAGGTCGATGGGGGGCTTTCACTGGAGCCTACCCTGATGGAATCAGAGCGCCTGGCATTGGAGCTGAGTGGGCACTGGATCAAAACATCACATGCCCCCGAATCACATCTGGAGTTTGCGCTTGATGCCCCGGAGGTGGGAGATCTGCTGGCTGATATGGATATCACCCATAACATCCAGGACTCCAGCGCCATCATCAGAGGCAACCTCAACTGGCAGGGGGGGCCACACCTCATCAGCATGCAAGGCATCACGGGGAGGCTCAAGGTAAAGATCGGAAAAGGGAGCATCCTGGAGGTTGACCCCGGTATTGGCCGTGTCTTTGGCCTTCTCAACCTAACAGCCTTGCAGCGGCGCTTATCCCTCGACTTTAGCGACCTGTATGAGAAGGGCTTTGGTTTTGACCGCATGCGGGGCACCTTCAAGCTCCAGGACGGCAACGCCGACACTGATAAGTTCGAGATTGATGGCCCTGCCGCCAAAATTATCCTCTCCGGCCGAACAGGATTGGTTACGCATGATTTGGATCAGCATATTATTGTGGCACCACAGATAACATCATCAGTGACCCTGGCAACCACCATCGCTAATCCTGCTGCTGGAGCAGCCCTGTTTCTGGCACAAAACATTATGGGAAAAGAGCTGGATAAGATCACCAGCTACCACTATCAGGTAACGGGCACCTGGGATGAGCCACAGTTTTCGGAGAAAAAGAGCGTTTTTCTTGAACCGTTACAAGATGCCCTATCCCCGAAGGAGCAATCGCAGAGGATAGAGGATTATGACTGAGGAATCTAATGCATAGTGGCGCTTTATGTTATCCTCCGCACTGCCGATAAAAATATAACAGTACTGCTATTGCCACTTTAAGTTATTCATGACCGAATCAAAGAACAAAATCGCCGCCATCCAGATGGCCAGCGGCCCAAACGTAGGTGCCAATCTACTCGAAGCAGAGCGCCTGATTACGGATGCCGCTGACGCAGGCGCAGGCCTGGTCGTCCTACCCGAAAACTTTGCCTTTATGGGTAAGGCTGAGCGGGACAAGCTGGCCCTGCGCGAGAAAGATGGCGAAGGCCCAATGCAGGATTTTCTGACACAGATCGCCAAACGCCTGGGCATCTGGCTGGTGGGTGGCACAGTACCACTTGAAGCGGACGATCCAGACAAGATTCGCGCTGCCTGTATGGTCTATGATGATCAGGGTAATCGGGTAGCACGCTACGACAAGATCCATCTCTTTGATGTCAACCTGGTTGAAGCCAATGAACGCTATATTGAATCTGAGACCATTGAACCTGGAGACGAGGCCGTGGTGCTGGACTCACCCTTCGGACGCCTTGGCATAGCTGTCTGCTACGACCTGCGCTTCCCTGAGATGTTCCGGCATATGCTGGATGAAGGGATGGAAATACTTGCCCTCCCCGCCTCATTTACCGCCATTACCGGCAAGGCTCACTGGGAGATTCTGGTGCGGGCACGCGCAGTGGAAAACCTCTGCTATATGGTGGCTGCTGCACAGGGCGGATTTCACATCAATGGCCGGGAGACACATGGACACAGCATGGTTGTAGGCCCATGGGGAACCATTCTAGCTGAATTACCAACCGGCGCCGGCTCCGTTACCGCGCCTATGGATATAGAAGGCCTCACCTCCATTCGGCGTAGCTTTCCTGCCCTGGATCATCGCCAGCTATACTGCCGTCTATAATCATTGAATAACCCTCAACAACCTTCTTCGTAGTGGATTGCCTCCAAAGTGCATCCACACGACGCAACCCCGAAATAGAGACCATGCCTAATTTTATCGATATAGCCCGTGGTGTTTTGTTGGAACCAGCCGGCCTCCAGGAGAGCGACCTGGATCACGTGCTGGATCAACTACTGAGTTACAACATCGATGCGGCAGACATCTATTTTCAAGCTGGGCGCATCGAGTCCTGGGTGTTGGAAGATGGCATCATCAAAGAGGGTGCCTACAACATTGAGCAGGGCGCCGGTATCCGTGCAATCAGCGGTGAAAAAACAGGCTTTGCCTATACCGATGAACTACAGCTGTCGGCCCTATTGGAGGCCGGCAAAACGGCCCGTGCCATAGCCCGTGCCGGTGAGCAAAAACGCATCCAGGTTTCCAGTGCTCGCCCCCCCTCTGAACGGCTCTACCAACCCATCAACCCACTCAACAGCCTGACCGAACAAGAGAAGGTGGACCTGTTGCGCCGGGTGGATGCCGAGGCACGCAGCCAGGATCCCCGAGTCAAACAGGTCATCGTCAGCCTGGTGGCCGCACATGATGTGGTTATGGTCGCCAACACCGATGGCGTCCTGAATGGAGATATCCGCCCCCTGGTACGACTCAGCGTCAGCGTGATTGCCGAGCAGGACGACCGTCGCGAGCAGGGATCTGGCGGCGGCGGCGCACGTGATGCCTTCAGTTACCTAATCGACCAGGATCGCGCGCTGGGATTTGCCAGGGATGCCGTAAACCAGGCGCTCATCAACCTGGAGGCAGAAGACGCACCCGCAGGCACCATGACGGTTGTGCTTGGCCCCGGCTGGCCAGGTGTACTGCTGCATGAAGCCATCGGGCATGGCCTGGAAGGCGATTTTAACCGCAAGGGCACCTCAGCGTTCTCTGGCCGCATCGGAGAGAAGGTGGCTGCATCAGGCTGCACTGTGGTAGATAATGGCACCCTCCCCGGACGCCGTGGCTCACTCAACATGGATGATGAAGGGACACTGACTCAAAATACAGTATTGATTGAAGATGGCATTCTCAAGGGCTATATGCAGGATAATATGAACGCCCGTTTGATGGGATGTGCCTCCACAGGAAATGGGCGGCGTGAGTCTTATGCACATCTCCCCATGCCACGCATGACCAATACCTATATGCTGCCAGGCCAGCATGATCCTCAAGAGATTATCGCCTCCGTTGATAAAGGGCTATATGCCGTCAACTTTGGCGGCGGCCAGGTGGATATCACCTCAGGCAAGTTTGTCTTTTCCGCCAGTGAGGCCTACCTGATTGAGAAAGGTAAGGTAACCCGGCCAGTAAAAGGAGCCACACTGATTGGTGATGGGCCAGAGATTTTGACCCGGGTCAGCATGGTTGGCAATGATCTCGAGCTCGACAAAGGCGTAGGCGTTTGCGGCAAAGAGGGGCAAAGCCTCCCAGTGGGTGTTGGACAGCCAACACTACGAGTTGACGAGCTGACCGTCGGCGGCACCAATACATAAACCAATCCCAACCTACTTTACGAATAAGCGCATGAGCAACCGCAAAGAGATGACTGAACGTGAGGCCCGGCTGGAACAGCTGGTCTCTGACCTGTTGATGGAAGCAAAAAAACAGGGTGCCAGTGCAGCAGAGGCAGGCGTCAGCAGCGACTCCGGGCTCTCCCTCACCGTACGCATGGGTGATGTTGAAACGATTGAGCACACCCGCGATAACGGCCTGGGCATTACTGTCTATTTCGGCCAGCGCAAGGGGTCAGCCAGCACCTCTGACCTCAGTCCACAGGCGGTGCGGGATACCGTAAAAGCCGCCTGCAATATTGCCAAATACACCACAGAAGATGACTGTGCCGGACTGGCCGATGCAGAGCTGATGGCCAAGGATGCGCCCGACTTTGATCTTTATCATCCCTGGGATATCGATGTAGATGCTGCAATCGATATGGGCAAGCGGTGTGAAGATGCCGCACGCGGCCTGGATAGCCGCATCGTCAATTCAGAGGGGGCCTCACTGAACAGCCATGCCGGCTTGCACATATATGGTAACAGTCATGGCTTTGTTGGAGGCTACCCAACCAGCCGTCATAGCCTGAGCTGCGCAGTCATCAGTCAGGAGGCTGAAGCCATGCAACGTGACTACTGGTACACAGTAGGCCGCGCTGCAGCTGACCTTGAAGCAGCTGAAGCCGTAGGCAAAAAGGCAGCCCAGCGAGCCTTGAATCGTCTTGGTGCCCAAAAGATCAGCACTCGTGAAGCCCCGGTTATTTTTCAATCTGATGTTGCCACCAGCCTGCTTCGTAGTTTTACCGGCGCTATTCGTGGCTCTGCACTCTATCGGAAATCATCCTTCCTGCTTGATCACCTCGATCAAAAGGTCTTCCCGGATTTTGTACATATCCATGAAAATCCTCACCTGCTCAGAGGGTTGGGCAGCGCAGCCTTTGATGGTGAAGGCGTAGCAACAAAGCCTAAAGATTTCATAAACGCAGGCATACTCAAAAGCTACATTCTGGGCAGCTATTCAGCCCGTAAACTGGGAACGCAGACCACTGGCAATGCAGGTGGCGTACGTAATCTGGCTATAGACCCTGGTGAACTCAACCTGGATGGACTGCTCAAACAGATGGATACAGGCCTACTGGTTACAGAGATGATGGGGCATGGCGTCAACATAGTCACCGGTGATTACTCACGCGGAGCAAGTGGATTCTGGGTAGAACAAGGCAAGATTCAATACCCTGTTGAAGAGATCACCATCGCAGGCAATCTAAAGCAGATGTTTCAACAGCTGCTGGCAGTAGGCGCTGATGAAGAGCGCCGTGGCAACATCCGAACCGGTTCATGGCTGATTGAAAACATGACAATTGCGGGTAGTTGAGCCGTTAATTACCCACCATAGAGCGGATTTAATTTTTTAGCCTATAACACAAGGACAAAACCATTGATTACCCTTTCAGTTCGCGGTCTACCTAGATCGACTACAGAAGAAAGCATAACCGCACTCTTCACAGAATATGGACCAGTTCGTTCTCTTAAACTGGTAAAAGATCTCTTCTCCGGCGATTGCAAAGGCTTTGCCACTATTGAAATGGAAGGACACGAAGCCCGTGCCGCCATGACAGCACTCGATGGCAGTGAATTCAACGGCAACTTGATCCACGTCGGGCCAGACCGGCCAAAAAAATGGCGCGGAGGCAAGCGCCGCTAATCATCTTGATGCCCTCAATTCAAGATTGGTAAAATCACTCTATTCAGCTTTACTTGCTGTTGGCCTCTGCTGTTGGCGTAACTGCTGTAGGTTACCCAGCACCCGTTGAGCGCGTTCAATCTTCTGTAGCGCTTGTTTATGCTGGGGATTAAGCAGCAGCAGGGTGTTCCATACCGCAAGCGCCCCTTCAATATGCCCTCCCTGGTAAAGCGCTTCACCAACTGAGAGCAGGCGTTTCGAGTGCCCTTCCAACTCAGCCTGGATCTCGCCCTTCAGGTTAATGGCGCTGGCTGATTCTGGTGCCAGTTTAAGGAGCCGTTCCAATAGAACAAGGGCATCATAACGCTCACCCGTTTTCCACTTATTGCGTGCTTGTGCAAGCAGCTGTTGAATCTGCACCTCTCTTTTTTTCTGTTGCCTCTTTTTTGCAGCCTTGGCTTTTTTCTGTTCAAGTTCAGTCAGTCGTTTACGGTCGATTTTCTGCTCCTCAATAGCAAGCGACAATCGTAGGCACTTTTCAGCTACATCAGGCATCATCTTCAGCTGACGCTCACCACAGCTAGAGAGCAACGGTCGGCTCTCCCGCCACTCTTTTTCCAACTGCTGTAGATGGGAACGAATCATCAAGTCATCTGCTTCACTCTTTGCCAGCTCTGCCAACAATGGACGCTGTTGCTGGAGTAGCGAGAGTCGGGCAGCCAACAGCTTATCCTCAATCAACTGCTGATGCCTCTGCCTCTCCATTAGGATCTGATCCAGCAACTGCCTCGGTTTGGTGTTGCTGGGGTAGTGTTTGTCTGCCTGTAAGAGCAGGTTTTCAGCTTCGCTATATAGCCTCTGTTTACGCAACAGCTCTGCCTGCTGGATAGATTCCTCAATGCTTAGCTGATTGGCATCTTGCTCCTGAACAAGCCGGGTACCACAACCATTGACCAGCACCATTACCAGCAACAGAAGCAAGAGCCTCTTCACGACAACAGTTGCTCCATAGCCTGATGCACCTGTTGCTGGTATTCCGGGTTCATCGTACTCACCAGATAGGAGGTAACAGGCTGGTTACGCCCTTTCACCTGCACGGGGGACTGCTGATGCAAAATGACCTTTTGCGCAATATCATTCTGTTCTGCCGTATTGGAGCCAATCAGGATGCTATCAGGCGGGGCAATGCCACACAGGCGTGACCCAAGATTTACCGTATCACCAACAACCGTGTACTGCATGCGCGCAGGAATGCCAATATTACCCGCCATCATCTCACCGCTGTTGATGCCAATGCGAAAATGCAGTGACTCTAGCCCTCCACGCTGTCGGCGCTGATTGATGTGCTGCACAATCTCTTGAATCATCACACCACAGGCAACCGCATGCAGGGCATGCTGATCATCACTATCAGGCGCACCAAAGACAATCATCACGCCGTCACCAATAAACTTGTCGACCATGCCATGACAGCTGTGACCGGCAAGCACGATATAGCCAAGGTAGTCATTCAACATCTCAGCAACTGCTTTGGGTGACATACCTTCAGTCAGCTTGGTGTAGCCCACAATATCGCAAAACAGCACACTACCAAAAAGCTGCTCACCCGCCTCACCCGGTTGCTCCAGATTGGCCAGCACACGAGGGGCAGATTGCGGTGAAACATAGCTGGAGAGCGCCTGCTCAACCCGACCCTTCTCACGCAGGCCTTCAACCATAAGATTGAAACTGGCAATAATGCGGCCAATTTCATCACGCCGAAGGTGATCAAGGCTCTCTACGGGTTCACCACGGCTCATGGTCTCACCAACCCGTGCCAACGCCTGAATCGGCCGCGACAGGTGGCGACTTAGCAGATAGGCCATCACCACACCCAGCAGAATCAACCCCAGAGTGGTATAGGCAAGAACAAGCATCGCCTCGCGCTGCTCCTGATCAAGCTGATCACGATCAAGTGTAATTAGCGCATAGCCTGGAGTTACATCCATAAACCGGATTGGGGTCGCAAAAGTGATCGCTTTTCGCTCTTTACCCTCCTCATCATGCCATGACCAAGCAACCTGCTTCACTGCAGCCTGCATTATCTGGCTCTGCTGCTGCATTGACGGTATAACCCCCACCTCAGCCAGCACCTTATCACCCTGCCGAATCAATGCACCAAGCACCTGCTCACTCTTAACCTGCCGGCTAACCAGCCCAGTCAGGGTAAATCGATCCTCGGCCATCACCGGCTCACTGGCCGAGTGGGCCAGCTGTTCAACCAGGATATGACCGAAGGCCTCAGTCTGCTGCATAAAGGAGTTCGTCTGCTGGGTAATCAAAACCCAGCTAAGCCCCCCCATTACAATGGTGACCAGCACCCCAATCGCCAACGCCCACTTGGCCACGATCGGCAGGCGCGAGTTGCGATAAAGGGCACGCAAGCTGGCGCTCCCCGCAGTTACTGACCCGGATTCAGACACTGTTTTTGTCGATGATGTGATGGCGATAGGCATAGCGCAGGTGCCAAACAAGCCATCAGAATGATGGCATATAGGCCAAGGATAGCACGCTTTGAATAGGCTTTGCCGTAAACACTCTCTGCTGCCCACAAGCATTCAACCCATCAAAAGCCGCCGAAACCCACTACATCCAAACAACAGAGCGGATTCAAAAAACCACAACGACTATTTTCTTAATGTGAAACAGAGAGATAATTGGAGCTGGCGGCAGGAGTCGAACCTGTGACCTGCTGATTACAAATCGCTTATTAATCAATAAGTTACTGATTATACTGGATTAGGGTATATTCGGTACAGTTAGTTAAAATCATATTGATTCAATAGGTTATCTTAGTTTGGCGCAGGAAGCAAAAACTGAGGGGTGTACCGCGAGTGTACCGAAAAATATTGCGCAGAACAGATACTGCCCTCATAGCCTCCAACAGCCATTCAGGAGAGGTGTTAGACGGTCAACAGCAGAAGCAATACGTTAGAGAGGATCATAAACGCAATAGAGAATAGGCAGTTGCAGAGCCGCCCTCGCACAGAAAGCCTAAACCCCCACCTCTTCCGGTTGCAATGAAATAAGATACACCAATAAAAACAGCAAGTTAACAGTGGCGCTCTATTAAAACAGCACTACCGATGAAATAAATTTACGCCCATGCTGGTATGTATCGCCTTAAAGCCAACTGGCGACTCACCTCACGCTCACCCTCGATTTGAACTGTTGCATATTTTGCAACAGTTGCCTCACGGCTCAGTTCTCCATCCTCATAGACCGCCTTCAGATGTTTGGAAATTACCGACTTATCGCGCCCAAACAACTCCGCCATTTGGTTGAGGGTCAACCACAGCGTCTCCCCTTCCAGGCGGCATTCCAAACGCAGGCCTCCCCCATCGGTTTGATAGAGCAGTACTTGGCCTTTTTCCTGTTCGTGGGACTGAGTCATATCGTTGGACCTATTTCACCGTTACCTGGCCGTTCATCAGCATTCTGATGCAATACCAGCAGACCTCTTTTTATTGGCTGACTACTCAATTATTAATCATCGCATCCAACTGCTGATAAACATTCCGCCCCTGTTCATCTTGGTTCACCGCCATCAGGAACAGGTAATTCTCGCCACCTTTCTCAGCCCAAAGCTTGCCGATGTTGTTCTTCTCGCGGGAATCATCATTGGTTTTGTAGACCTCGCCTTTATACTCAATCACCAGCACACGACCATCTTCCAGTTGCGTTACAAAGTCCGGGTAAAACCAGCCCCCCGCAATAGGAAGCCTAAATGAAGCAGCGGGGCGTGCAACCAGATTACGCACCCAAAACTTCACCGCCGGATGACTATCAATATCCCGTGCGCAGAAAAACTCCTCGCCATCCACCCTGATATCTTCAATCGTTGGATAGTAATGTTTTCTAAACGTGTAACGCCCGCTATACAGCGGAGGGCGGGCCGGGTAGAGCCCCTGCTTAAATTCAAACTGGTAATTAAAGCTGGCCTCCAAGGGAATCACATCATCAAACAGTGCGCTTTGAAATCCTTGCTGTGTTGCCTGTTCACGCAATAGCTGCAAACGCTTTTGAATCGCCTTCACTAACAAAAATTTGCTTCGCACCAAGGCGGTTAAGGTAAAGCCTTTATCATTAATCAAATGGCTAATGGTCTGACTGATAAACCTCACCATTACCGATTGGTTAAAGTGAACATTGCGAAGCTCTCTATCCAGAAAGCGGATCAGATCATGCTCAGTGATGTCGCTATCAACAAAATCCAGGTTATAGGTCTCCTGCTCTTCGGCAATGCGATAGCTGACCTTCTTACCCTCCATATCAATCTCATAGGTAGTGTCACCCTGCTTAAGATTAAAGCTTGATAACTCAATGGGAAAGCCCAGTGGCGACCAGTCACCCTTTATAAATAGAAAAGTCTCTGGCTCTACAAGCGCCAACTCGCCCTGCTCAGAAAAACAAAGGCCCGGCAGGGGTGAAAACAGCTCGCCTTTTTCCGAAGGTGATTGATAGGCCTGCACACGAGCATTGTGTTGCTCAATCTGTGCTTGAACCTCTTTTTTCTCTTTGCCTTTAAATAGCTTCAAGAAGCCCTTGGCCACCTCTTCATCCAACAACCCCTTCACCTCGACCTTGGCAGTGCCATCATCGTTATGGCTTAGGGTAATGTTCTCCATCAAAGGTTTGTGTTCCGATTTGATCTCCGGCACTGAAGGTAAACTGATTTCCAGCGGGGGTTCTTGCGGTGGTGAGAAATGGTCGCTGTCACCCAAGCCAGAACCAGCGCCAAATAGATCATCGCCATAACCGCGCTGAATACTCGAAGGAATCTCCTGCGCCTCAAAACCCATATCCACCAGCTTATCCACCAACTGGCTGGCCGCCTCAGCAAAGCGCGGCGAGGCCAAATGCGCGTAAGCACGATTCAACGCATCCACACTGCGTCGCTTGGCATAAGGCATCCGCAGCACCCGGCCTAACAACTGTTCTACATTTTTACTCGATTTCACATCACGCACCGAACAGAACACATAAGCAAACGAACAGTCCCAACCCTCTTTCAATGCATCGATGGTAATCACATGTTCAATCGGACAACTGCGTTCAAACAGGTTGATGTCATTCAACTCACGCTGCGTCCCTGTTACCACGGCAATTTTGGACTCATCAATGTGTTGCTCTTCCATCAGATACTTTTTCAACACTTGCCAAGTGACTGTGCCATTTTTCGGTTCTGCCTGAAAAAGTGTCATCGGGCGCACATAGTTCAGCTCATTTTGCGCCTCTATCTCTAAACGATTGCGGGTCAGCACTGCATCCTCAACCGCCGCTTGCCAATCATCATGTTCAGTGAGCATGATGGGCAATTTAATCATCTCCTCTGCTTTCAACTCCGAAGCCGACACACGGTAGAGCACATTCGAACCTGAGGTGAGTGACAGATCTGGCGTAGCAGTAAATTCGATAATGCATTTGGGATGAATGCGCTTGAGGGTATCGAAGGTTAATGAGGTACGCGCATTGTGCGCCTCATCCATAATCACCAACGGCCCATTCAGGGCCAACAGATTGGCAAACGAAAACTTCACCTTGCCCAAGGCCGCTTTACCCAAGCCGTTCTCTTTCAAGTCCGCTTCAGTCACGCGCTCCAGGCGCAGATCATTTTTATCGATTTGGGCGAAGTGCGGTTCAAAGTCTTCATGATAGGCATAGACCTTACGATCACTTGTTTTTTCCACACGCAGATTGGCTAACGTACTCACCACTACAATTACTTGATTGCCGATATCGTGAGCACGAATCTGATTCACCTCATCCGCATCCAACACCTTCACGCGCTGATCAAAGGCACGGTCTAACTCGACACGATAGGGGTGGCCCGGTTGTTTAAGCGCATCCAGTGTTTGCCGCTGAATGGTACTGGTAGGCACCAACCACAACACAATCGGGTAGTCCTTTTCCAGATAGGCACGGGTAGCGATGCGTACCGCGTGAGAACCCAACACGGTCTTACCCCCACCAGTCGGCAGGCGCAGACATACATAAGGCACCTCATCAAAACTGTAATGGCGATAAAGGTAAGGATCTATTCCTTGGCGCAACAATGCTCTTTCAAATGCATCGGCCACCGGCATTAAACGCGCATCACTGAGAAACAGCTCTAATGCCTCAAGGGTCTGCTTCTGATAATTTTTTAACTGAAACATCAGCGCGCCCTCACGTCATACGGAATCTGTTTAAAGGTGATCTGCTCATCTTTCAGCCGCACCTCACCTAAACGGCTGGTCTCACCAAAGATCACCTTGGGGCCATCATGTTTAGCTAATTGGCTGAGGATGGGGCCGGTGAGCACGTTACCCCCTTGGGGTTTGCGATCCCCCAAAATACCGTTGTAAAGCAGGTAATAGGCGATGCCGTTATGCACACCCAGTAGCGGCGATTTGCATTTTTTAAGCAGTGGCGTGCGCGTCTCCATATACCAGACATGCGCCGCCAACTCAGCAAAGCGGATGTCACCACGAATGCAACCATACTCATCGAAGATCGGCTCGCCCAGGCGGTAGTAGTGAAAACCGCCACCGCCCTGCCACTCGACCGTTTTGGAGATACCGCCCTGTTCGCCATCCACCACTTTTTGCAGACGGAGCTGGCAATGAGTCTCGGCATGTTCACCCATTTCGATGCCGATGTAACGGCGGTTCATTTTGTGGGCGACGGCAATCGTAGAGCCCGAGCCTAGAAAAGAATCCAAAACTAGGTCGCCTTCATTTGAGCCAACGTGCATTACTCGCTGCATCAACCTTTCTGGTTTTGGCGTACCGAATACGCTATCACAGACTAACGCCACGGCCTCTTTCTTCGC
>Ga0316187_10004174_pt1 | contig 12506 bp, 11 predicted proteins | sample CroRivburrow1_MG_FD_204927 | JGI IMG/M metagenome (GOLD analysis project Ga0316187, IMG submission 204927) | Coastal sediment microbial communities from Maine, United States - Cross River worm burrow 1 | ecosystem: Environmental > Aquatic > Marine > Coastal > Sediment | place: USA: Maine...
GTGGATGTAGCAGGTCGTGAACGGGCAGCGCTGGTCCTCCGGCAGATGGTCGAGGAACTCGTAGCCGGCCATCACCATGCGCGCCACCCACAGGTAGATGATGTCGCGCGCGGTCGACAGGAACTGGGTCGGGTAGAAGCGCTGCAGGTCGGCGGCCTCGGCGTCCGGCCAGCCGAGCGTCGCGAACGGCCACAGCCACGACGACGCCCAGGTGTCGAGCACGTCCTCGTCCTGGCGCACCACCGGCTTGCCGGTGGTCGGGTGCGGCGCGCCGATCTCGAGCCCCTCGACCGAAGCCGCCGGGACGCCGTCCTCGTCGTACCACACCGGGATGCGATGCCCCCACCACAGCTGCCGCGAGATGCACCAGTCGCGCACGTTCTCCAGCCAGTCGAGGTAGACCTTGCTCCAGCGCTCGGGCTTGAACTGCAGCGCGCCGCTCTTGACCGCCGCGATCGCCGGGCCGGCCAGCGCGTCCATCTTCACGAACCACTGCTCGGAGACCAACGGCTCGATGGGCGTCTTCGAGCGGTCACTGATGGTGACGTTGTGGACGATGTCCTCGACGCCCAGCATCAGGCCCTGCTCATCGAGCGCGGCCAGCACCGCCTCGCGCGCCTTCTCGCGCGGCATGCCGGCGAAAGCGCCGCAGTCCTCGGTCATCGAGCCGTCCTTCTCGAGCACGATCAGGATCGGCAGGTTGTGGCGCGCGCCGCGTTCATAGTCGGCCGGGTCGTGGCCGGGCGTGACCTTGACCGCGCCGGTGCCGTACTCGGGGTCGACCGAATCGTCGGCGACCACCGGGATCTCGCGGTCGGTGAGCGGCAGCGCCAGCGTCTTGCCGACCATCGCGCCATAGCGCGGGTCGTCGGGGTGGACGGCCACGCCGGTGTCGCCGAGCATCGTCTCCGGGCGGGTGGTGGCGACGTCGATATGGCCGCTGCCGTCGGCCAGCGGGTAGCGCAGCGTCCAGATCCTGCCCTTGCGCTGCTCGTACTCGATCTCGTCGTCGCTGACCGCGGTCTGCAGCTTGCAGTCCCAGTTGACCAGCCGCGCGCCGCGGTAGACCAGCCCCTTCTCCCACAGGCGCACGAAGGACACCCGCACCGCGTGCGACATGTCGTCGTCGAGGGTGAACTTGGTGCGGCCCCAGTCGCAGCTCGCGCCGAGCCGCTCGAGCTGCGACAGGATCGTCGAGCCGTGCTGCTCCTTCCACTTCCAGATCTCGCCGACGAAGGCGTCGCGGCCGAGCTCCTCGCGGGTCTTGCCCTCGCCGTAGAGCTTCTTCTCGACCACCGCCTGAGTGGCGATGCCGGCGTGGTCGGTGCCGGGCACCCACAGCGCCTCGTAGCCGGCCATCCGCCGGTGGCGGATCACGATGTCCTGCATCGTGTTGTTGAGCGCATGGCCCATGTGCAGCACGCCGGTGACGTTGGGCGGCGGGATCATGACCGTGAAGGTCGGCCGGCCGGTCGGCTCGATCGGCGGCGCCATGCGGCCGCTGTCCTTCCACTTCGCGTAGACCCGCTGCTCGAAGGCGGCGGGCTCGTAGCGGCTGGAGAGGCTGGCGGAGGCGGTCTCGGTCATCGTTCTGCAGGTTCCACGCGGCCCCATGCGGAGCGGCGGGCGGCGATTGTCGCACATCCGCCGCCACGGGTCGCGCGCCGGGAGGAGGGTATCCTGGGGCCCAAGCGCTCTGCGCCCCCCGCCATGGCCCTGCAGGTCGAAATTCTCGCCAACCCCGTCTCCGGCCGCGGCCGCGGTCCGGAACGTGCGCGGCGTATCGCCGAGTTGCTGTCCGCACGCGGCCACGCGGTCGGCCTCTTCGACGACGGCCGCAGCGCCGAGGACGCGGCCGCGTGGGCTGCGCGCGCAGCGCGGATCGCCGATCGCATGATCGTGGTCGGCGGCGACGGCTCGCTGAACGCGGTCCTCAACGGCCTGCCGGCGACTCCGCCGCCGCTGGTGCTGTCGCCGCTCGGCACCGCCAACCTGGTCGCCTACGGCCTTGGATTGGATGCGCGTCCCGAGAGCGCGGCCTGGCTGGTCGACGCCGGTCGAACCCAGCGCGTCGACCTCGCGCGCGCCGACTACCGCGACGCGGACTCCGGCGCGCGCCGCTCGCGGCTGAGCCTGATGTGCGCCGGCTTCGGCCTCGACGGGGAGTTGATGCGGCGCTTCGACGAGGCCCGCGATGGCCCGGTCCACAAGACCCGCTACGTGAAGTACATGAGCGAGGTGCTGCGCGAGTGGACGCCGGTCCCGCAGACGGTCATCGCCGACGACGAGCCGCTGGGCGAGTTCGTCTATGGCGTGCTGTCGGGATTCGGGGTCTACGGCTTGGCGCAGTTCAAACTCGGCCCGTGCGACCTCGAGGACGGCGAGTGGGAGCTGACCCTGTTCCCCAACGTCGGCCTGGTGCGCACCGGGCTGGCGATGCTGGCGGCGGCCGGCGGACGCATCGACCGGGTGCCCGGCGTGGTGCGGCGCCGGGTCCGCAAGGTCTCGGTGGCCGCGGACGCCCCGACGCCGCTCCAGGTGGACGGCGACTACGTGGGCAACACGCCGCTAGAATTGCGGCTCGAGGGCGCGCAGGTGCGCTTCCTCGTCGCGCCATGACCGACGCCACGCCCGACCTCGACGCCCTCGGCATCCCGGGCAGCGGCCCGCTGCTCATCGCCGGCCCCTGCGTGCTCGAGGGCCGCAAGACGCTGGAGTACGCCGACCGCATCGCCGAGGCGGTGGCCGGCCTGCCGATGCGCTGGATCTTCAAGGCCTCCTATGACAAGGCCAACCGCACCGCCGCGGGCGCTGAACGCGGCGTCGGCCTGGAAGCCGGCCTGGACCTGCTCGCCGAGGCGCGCGAGCGGCTGGGCGTGCCGGTGCTCACCGACGTGCACCTGCCCGACCAGTGCGCGCGGGTCGGCGAGGTCGTCGACATCCTGCAGATCCCCGCGTTCCTGTCGCGGCAGACCGACCTGCTCGAGGCGGCCGGCGCGACCGGGTGCATCGTGAACGTCAAGAAGGGGCAGTTCCTGGCGCCGCGCGACGCGGCCCACGCCGCCGCCAAGGCCGCGGCCGCAGGCGCCGCGGGACGCGTGCTGCTGACCGAACGCGGCACCTTCTTCGGCTACGGCCGCCTGGTCGTCGACTTCGCCGGCTTCCCGGAGATGCGCGCCAGCGGCTGCCCGCTGATCATGGACGCCACCCACGCGGTGCAGCAGCCCGGCGGGCTGGGTGACCGCAGCGGCGGCGACTGGACGAAGGCGCCGCTGTTGTTGCGCGCGGCGGCCGCGGTCGGCTTCGACGGATTCTTCGTCGAGACCCATCCCGACCCGCTGAGTTCGCCGTCGGATGGCCCGAACATGATCCCGACCGCGCGTCTGCGCGGCGTACTGGAATCGGTGCTCGCGATCCGCGACGCATGCGCCGCGAGCCGCGCGGAGTGAGCGACCGCGCGCCGCGCGTCCGCTAGACCTTCTCTTCGAAACGTTCCTTCAGCCGCTCCATGATGCGGCCGAGGATCTTCGACACGCGCGACTGCGAGATCTCGCAACGCTCGCCGATGTCCTTCAGCGAGCGACCCTCGAAGTAGCGCATGAACAGGATGTGGCGCGACTCGTCGTCGAGCGTCCGCGAGATCAGGTTGAGCACCTCGCGGCAGTGGGTCTCGGTGTCAGGGCCGTCGGCGCGCGGATCCTCGTAGAAGTCCAGCGTGCCCTCGGCGTCGCCGTCCTCGACGCCGCGCTTGCCGCCAGCCAGCATCGGCGTGTCCTTGCCGTTGCCGTAGTCGCGGTGATACTCGGCAAGATCGATGCCGAGCGCCTGCGCGGTCTCCTCCTCGGTGGGCTCGCGCCCGAGCTCCTTGCGCAGATCCTCGACCAGGTCCTTGCGACGGTTGAGGCGGTTGCGGACCGGCCGCGGCAGCCAGTCGTGGCGGCGCAACTCGTCGAGGATGGCGCCGCGCACGCGGTGCTCGCAGAAGGCCTCGAAGGGCACCCCGCGAGTCGGATCGAACGCCTGGATGGCCTGGATCAGCCCGACGTCGCCCGCGCTTTCCAGGTCGCCGATATCGACCGAACGTGGCAGGCGCGCCTTGACCTTGCGCGCGACGCGCACCGCGTGCGGGCGGTAGTACTCGATCAGCGCGTTGCGCGTCTCGAGTTTCTCGCTCTGACGATACTCGCCCCACAACAGCGTGAGCGTCTCGTTGTCACCGTCGGGGATGCGTACTCGGCGGACCATTTCGGGGGTACGGGGCCGGCGCAAGAACGCGCCTGGACAGATTGGAAGCGAGAAAGCCCTGTCAAGTCAAAGAGAAACGCGAGATTTTTTTTCACGCGGTGCGCGACGCGGCACCGCATGCGACATGTCACGACGCCATCGAGTGCGCGTTCAGTCGCGCAACACGGCGCGTTCCGCGGCGCGCATCGCGACGCGCGAAGCCTCGTCGCGGTCGTCGTGCCCGAGCAGATGCAGCAGTCCGTGCACCACGTACAACTCCGCTTCGTGCAGCACTTCCAGGCCGCGTGCATGCGCCTGTTCGCGCGCCATGTCGACGTTGACGAGGACCTCGCCGAACAGGTCCGGTTCGTCGTAGGGGAAGGCCATGACGTCGGTCGGCGCCGGGTCGTCGAGATGCCGCGCGTGCAACGCGGTGTGCTCCTCGCCGCCCATCAGCACGACCTCGACCGCGGCTCCGGCGGGTCCGTCGCACAGCCGCCAGGCGCGCCCGGCCAGTTCCGTGATCCGCGCCGCGTCCAGACCCGCCAGCGCGGCGCGCTCGACCAGCACGATGCGCGGTTCAGGCCCCGCCATCGTCTTCGCCGTAGGCTTCGACGATGCGCTGCACCAGCCGGCTGCGCTGCACGTCCTGCGGCCGGAAAGCGAGCGTCCCGATGCCCTCGATGCCCTCCAGGCGGCGGATCGCGTCGACCAGGCCGCCGTGCCCCGGAGCCAGGTCGGTCTGCGACGTGTCGCCGGTGACGACCGCGCGCGTGCCCTCGCCGAGGCGCGTGAGGAACATCTTCAGCTGCGCGCGGGTCGCGTTCTGCGCCTCGTCGAGGATCACGAAGGAGCGGTTCAGCGTGCGACCGCGCATGAACGCCAACGGCGCGACCTCGATCACCCCCATGTCCTTCATGCGACGCGCAGCGGCCGGACCGAGCAGGTCGTTGAGCGCGTCGTAGAGCGGCCGCAGGTAGGGGTCGATCTTGTCCTCCAGGTCGCCTGGCAGGAAGCCGAGCTGCTCGCCCGCCTCGACCGCGGGGCGCGTCAGCACCAGGCGCTGGATGCCGCCTTCGCGCAACGCGCGCACCGCGGCGGCCACCGCGAGGTAGGTCTTGCCGGTGCCCGCCGGGCCGGTCGCGAAGACCAGTTCACAGGTATCCATCAACTCGACGTAACGTCGCTGCGCCTCGGTGCGCGGTCGCGGCATGCGGCCGCGCGGGACATGGCGCTCGGCGCCGTCCAGCACACCCACCGCGTCCAGCGGCGCCGCGCCGCCGTCCGGCTGGCCGAGCAGGCCGGCCTCGAGCGCAGCCGAGGACAGGTGCTTGCCGGCGCGCAGTTGCGTCAGCAGGTCCTCCATGCGCTCCGCGAGCGCGAGGACCTCCTCCTCCGGGCCCTGCAGACGCAGCGTGCCGCCACGCGAACTGACGCGCACCTGCAGGCGCTTGGCGACCTTCTTGACGTGGCGGTCGTGCGGGCCGAAGAGCTGTTGCTCCTCCTCCAGCGAGAGCAGCGGGATGCGGGTCTCCAAGTCCCTGGAATCCTACCCCATCACCGCGGCGAGTACACCGGAACGGTAGCCGGTCGCGTGCAGCCACGCGTACAGCGCCGGTCCGGCGACCAGGAAGGAGTCGACCATGTCGAAGGAGCCGCCGAAGGCCGGCAGCATGGAGGCGGAGTCCTTGGTCGCGCAGCCGCGCTTGAGGAGGCTCTCGACCAGGTCTCCGCACTGCGCGGCGAGATTCACGACGACGCCGGCGGCAATCCACTGCGCCGGCTCCAGGCGGCCGTCGAAAGCCCACATCGAGACGATCCAAGCCGCCAGCAGCGAGCCGGCCAGGGAGCCGAAGGCGCCCTCCCAGGACTTGTTCGGGCTGACCTCGGGGATGAGCTTGCGCCGCCCGAAGGCCGAGCCGATCAGGTAGGCCGCCGAGTCACCGCTCTTGCACACCGCGACCAGGAAGATCAGCCACTCCCAACCGTCCTCCCAGCGCCGCACCAGCAGCACGTAGGCGAGCAGCACCGGGACAGCCATCCAGCCGAGCAGCGTCGCGCCGATGCGCGCGGGCGCGCCCTCGACGCGCCGGGTCAGCATCTCGCCGACCAGGTAGGCGGCGGGCAGCGCCGGCACCAGCGGCCCCCAGGTCGCCCAGTCGAACCACGCCGCGGCGAGCACCAGCAGGCCGAGCGCGAGTCCGGTCGCCTTGCGCGGCGCGTGGCCGGCGGCGCGCAGCATGTCGTAGAACTCGGCCTGTGCGGCCAGCGCCATCGCCACCAGCGCGAGCGCCGACAAGCCGACCACCGTCTCGCGGTCGAGCCGGAAGGCGACCACCAGCGCGGCGACCAGCAGGGTGCCGAAGCCGAGCCGCTGCTTGAGGTCCTTCATGAGCGCGCCCCCGCGCCGTCGTCGGCCTGCGGCACGCGGCCGAAGCGGCGCACGCGGCCCTGGTAGTCCCGCAGCGCCTCGAGCAGGTGCGCGCGCCGGAAGTCCGGCCACAGCACGTTGCTGAAGTGGAACTCCGCGTAACTCGCCTGCCACAACAGGAAGTTCGACAGGCGGTGTTCGCCCGCGGTACGGATGACCAGGTCGGGGTCCGGCATGGCCGGGTCGTAGAGGCGCGCGGCGAACGACTGCTCGTCGACGGCGTCGGCCGCTAGCGTGCCCGCGGCGACCTCCTGCGCGACGCGCGTCGCGGCGTCGACGAGTTCCTGGCGGCCGCCGTAGGAAAGCGCCAGCCGCAGCGTCAGCGCCTTTCCGTCGGCGGTCGCGTGCTCGGTGGCCTCGAGCTGCGCGCGTACCTCGGGGGGCAGCGCGTCGAGGCGGCCGAGCCCCTTCAGACGCACGCCGTTCTTCAGCATGGTCGGCTCCTCCGAGAGCAGGAAGTGGCCGAGAAAGGCCATCAGGCCATCGACCTCGTCGCGCGGACGCTGCCAGTTCTCGGCCGAGAACGCATAGAGCGTCAGGTGCTCTACATCCCACTCGGTGCAGGCCTCGACGATGTCGCGCACCGACTCGACGCCGGCCTCATGGCCGCGCAGCCGCTCCAGTCCGGCCCGCTCCGCCCACCGGCCGTTGCCGTCCATGATGACGGCGACGTGGCGGGGCACCGGGAAGTCGGGCTTCAGGTCGTCTGCCACAGTCCTGCTCCGGCGGCGTCGCAGGAGAACATCTGCTCGCGACCCGGGCCGACCGAAAGGCTGATGACCGGAACGCCCATCTGCTCCTCGAGGAAGGCGACGTACGCGCGGCAGGTCGCCGGCAGGTCGCCGAGCGACAGCGCGCCGGTGATGTCCTCGTGCCAACCGGGCAACGCCTGCCAGATCGGCTCGACCCCGTCGAGTGCCCCCAGCGTGGCCGGGAAGTCGGTGACCTCGCGGCCGTCCGGCAGCCGATAGCCGACCGCGACGCGCACTTCGTCGAAGCCCGACAGCACGTCGAGGTTGGTGACGAACACGCCGTCGAGTCCGTTCAACTCGCAGGCGTAGCGCGCCTGCAAGGCGTCGAACCAGCCGCAGCGACGCGGCCGTCCGGTGGTCGCGCCGTACTCGTTGCCCTGGTCGCGAAGCTTCTGGCCGACCGCGTCGTCGAGTTCGCTCGGGAACGGTCCCTCGCCGACGCGCGTGCAGTAGGCCTTGGTGACCGCGAGCGCCCGGTTCAGGCGATGCGGCGGAAAGCCGGTGCCGCCGGCGATGCCCCACAACCCGGTCCACGACGAGGTCACGAACGGATAGGTGCCGGCGTCGAGGTCCAGCATCGTGCCCTGCGCGCCCTCGAACAGGATGCGCTTGCCGGCGCGCTCCGCGTCGCGCAGCAGGCTGCCGCCGTCGACCAGCAACGGACGCAGGCGCTCGGCCAGTTCGCGCGTCTCGTCGTAGATGTGGTCCCAGGGCTCCGGCTCAGTGTCGTAGACGCGCTCCAGCACCGCGGCCTTCTCGGCCAGCGCCGCCTTCAGGCGTGCCTTGAAGAAGTCCGCGTCGAGCACGTCCGACAGGCGGATGCCGGTGCGCGCGACCTTGTCGGCGTAGGCCGGGCCGATGCCGCGACCGGTGGTGCCGATGCGCCCCTCGCCGCGCCACACCTCGGCCATGCCGTCGAGCTGCCGGTGGTACGGGAAGATCAGGTGTGCGCGCCCGTCGATGGCGAGCCGCTCGGTGACCGGAACGCCACGCGCTTCCAGGCCGTCCATCTCGCTGGCCAGCGCGAGCGGGTCGATGACCAGTCCGCGACCGATGAGGTTGACCTTGCCGTCGTGCAGGATCCCGCCCGGGATCAGGTGCAGGACGTATTTCTCGCCCGCGACGATGACGGTGTGTCCGGCGTTGTTTCCGCCCGCATAGCGGGCCACCACGTCGGCTTCGGCGGCAAGGCAGTCGATGACCTTGCCCTTCCCTTCGTCTCCCCATTGGAGACCGATGACGGCAGTCGAGGGCATGTGCGAGGGGCTCCGAATGGAGCTGCGAAAGGGTGATTGTCCCTCCCCCGCCGGGAAAGGCAAGCCGCGCTAGCGGAAGCGCTGCGCCCGGAACGGCGGCAGCTCGCGCTGGAAGTCCGGAATCCGCCAGCGGGTGTAGGGGACCTCGTGCCAGGGGCGCAGGAAGACCGCCTTGACGCCGTCCTGCGTGGTCACACGCCACACCAGCGCGCGCAGGCGCAGGGCCTGCCCAGGGGCCTCCTGGTAGTAGCGCTCGGCCTCCCAGGACTCGTCGCGTACGACTCGGGCCCACAGGTAGACCGAGAACACGTCCGACTGCACGCCGAACTGGGCCTCCAACTCGGCCTGGATCTCGGGGGTCAGGTCCTCGACGCCGAACCCGTCGACCTCGGCGATCTCCTCCAGGCTTGAGAAGAACTGCAGCGGATCCTCCTCGTCGCGGCCGAACAGCGCGTCCTGCAGCTCCTGGGCCTCGGGGTCCGGGGTCTCCTGCGCGCGCTGGTCCGCGGCCTCCTCGTCGACCTCGTTGCGCCAGCGGATGATCTCCTCGACCTTGCTCGGCTCGAGTTCCCAGCCGGGGAACATGCCTTCCAGCACGGCGCGCGGCGCGGTGTTCAGGTTGATGAGGTTGCCGATCGGCGGCTCCCCCTCGAGTACGCCCTGCAGCCCGCCTTCGCCGACGCTCTCGCCCTCGCCGCCGGTCTGCGCGCCGGAATCGGACGGGAAGTCGCCGCCAGCGTCGGCGGCGCCTGCCGCCGGGGCGCCCTCGATGCCCTCGCCCGCCGCGCTGTCCTCTTCGAAAGCAGGCAGCACGTAGCAGGTCAGCACCGACTGCAGTCCGGGCGCGATGCGCTCGTCGGAGATGACCTGGTCGTAGAACAGCTCCTCGGTGACGCTCTCGAGGAGCAGCATCTCCTCGAGGCTGCCGAGCAGCACCCAGCGGTCCTCGTCTCCCAGCGAATGCCGCTCGGGCAGGGGCAGGTCCCGGTCACGCCGACGCCTGTCCATGTAGCCGACCAGGTCCTCGACGATGCGTCGACCGTCGGACTCGCCGAGATCGCCGTCGAAGCCGTCGCGCATCTTGTCGACGATGCGCGCCATGCGGGCGCGCTCCAGTTCCTGGTTCTCGTCGCTGCCCTCGACGATGCGGTGGACGTTGAACTTGCCGTTCTCGTCCTCGACGAAGCTGACGATCTCGATGTTGCCGATGCGTACCCGCATCGGCTTCGCCCAGGTGTCCATGCGCGAGTCCGACGGCGACTCCTCGCCCCCACCGCCGTCCTCGCCGCCGTCGGCCCCGGCGTCGCCCTGCAGGCCCGGGATGGCGTCGCCGCCAGGCATCGCCCCCGAGGGGCCCATGCCGCTCGCGCCCAGGGCCTGGCCGAGTCCGGACGCGCCCTCGCCGGCGACATCGTCGATGAGAAGCTGGAGCACGTCCTGCGCGGCGCTACGCGTCGCGTGCTCCATGCGGATGCGGTCGGCGCGATAGCGGGTCGCGTTCCATGCGACCGACGAGCCGACCGTCAGCTGGGTCACCATCGCGACGGTGATGAGCAGCGTCAGCAGGGTCAGGATGAGGACCACGCCGCGCTCGCCGTCCCGGGGGCCGGCAAGACGTCGCAGGGAACCGGTCCGGACGTGCATCAGTGGGATTCTAGCCGCGAGAGCTCCCCCTTCCGACGCTCCGAGGGGGCGGCTTCTTCCCGCTCGGCGCCGGCTCCTCGCCGCACGCCGCGGGCCCCGCCCTACTGCTCGGTCGAGGCGTAGGGGTCGAACACGTCGCCGACGCGGTCGATGGTCGGCACCGCCTTGACCTTCGGTCGGATGACGAAGAACACCTCGGTGGTGACCTTCGACTCCTCGCGGCCGGAGAACAGCCAGCCGAGCAGCGGCAGCGCGCCAAGAATGGGCACGCGGCGCTCGTCCCAGACGGTGTCCTCCAGCGACAAGCCGCCGAACACCACCTGCGTGCCGTCGCGCACGAATACGTCGGTCGTCGCCTTGCGCACCGTGGTCGACGGCGAGGTGATCGGCGTACCGCTGCCGTCCACGCCGACGAAGTACTCGCGCCCGAGCTTGGAGACGCTCGCGTCGATGACCATGTGCACCGTGTCGGTGCCGACCAGGAAGGGCAGCACGTGCAGCTGGATACCCACGTCCTTGAAGTCCAGCGCGAACGAAGACGAACCGGAGAAGTTGATGTTGCCGGCCGGCTTCAGGTACGGGATCCTCTCGGTCGAGTCCATGGTCGCGGGAACGCCGTTGCGCGTGACCACGCTGGGCTTCGACAGGATCTCGACCATGCCGATCTCCTGCAGCAGACTGAGGGCCGCGTCGATCTCGAAATCGCCGTCCACATAGCCCAGGTTGACGATGCCGCCACCCTCGCGGCCGCGCTTGAAGGACGAGACCATCGACTGCACCAGGGTGTCACTGCCGCCCCAGTCGAGCAGCGGCAGGCCCTCGATGCCGCGCTCGAAGGCATCGACGTTGGTGACTTCCCAGACGATCGCCTGGATCTCGATCTGCGGCGCGGCGTTGAACCAGATGTCGAGCGCCTGCAGCACCTCCTCGATGTCGGACTCGGTGCCGCGGATCATCAGGATGTCCTCGAGGTTCTTCCATTCGGGCACCGCACCGGTCGGCCCGGTGTCGACCTTGCCGAGCAGCGCGCCGCCGCCGTTCTCGATGACCTCCAGGAACGCCGGCGCCTGCAGGCGGTCATCGCAGGTGCACAGCAGCCGCAACTGCGTCTCGATGGTCTTGCCCGAGGTCAGCGGCAACGAGACGAATGCCGTGTACGGGTACGGGCTGCCGGGCGCGTGGGGCAGCAGGCGGACCAGCGAGTAACGCTGCTGGAAGGTCGGCTCCGTGACCGGCTCCTGGTAGACGGTCTCGCCCTCCTCGCCCTCCTCGCCTTCCTCGACCACCGTCTCCTCGTCGAACAGCAGGCTGGAGCAGCCTGGGCCCGCGAGCAGCAGGAGCAGGGCAAGCAGCCCGAGGGGTCGCCGGAACAGCGGGGCAGGAATCAGCGGAACAGGTCTACAGGGCCGAGTGAATCTCGGACGTGACAGCGGACGCTTGAGCATCATAGCCCGAACCCGCCCTCCTCGACGACAAGGCCCCTCCTGGCGAGGCGACCTCCTTCCAGGCGGCCCAGGAGGACAGCCTACGGAAGCGCCGCGATGACGTCGGACGTGACGTCGTCGACCGAATAGCCGGAGATGCCGCCCTCTTCGACGACCAGCTTGAGACTCTTGTCCGACGCGACCTGCTGGAGAGCGGCCTTGTAGGACTTGGTGGCCTCCTTCATGAGCTGGGTGTAGCGCGCCGTCCCGGGCTTGATGCCCTCACGGACGATGGTCTTGCGCTGGTCGGTCTCGTCGTACACCTCGGTCGAGCGGACCGTACCGACCTTGTGATTCTGGGCCGCGTCGAACTTGGACGCGTCTCCCAGACGAACCTTCGACTTGTCGAGCTTCACGTCACCCTGCACGGCGACGGGGCTGTTGTCCACGGCTTGCACCAGCGGCGCTGCGAGCAGCAGCGCGGCCACGGCCAGGATCGAATTGCGGAGCGGGTTTGCCATCGGGGAGTCCTCCAACCAGTCTATAGACCTAACGGCCCAGAGTCCTTGCGGTTTGCCCCCTTTTCATAGGAAAAAATACGGGGTTTTCCTGCGTTTTCGCCAATTTCTTGCCAGCCACTAGATGTGGCAACGAGAAGCGCGCAGGAGCCACAAGAGCTCCTGCGCGCTGGTTCGGCCGAGCGGGCCTAGACGCGCTCGCGGCGTCCGCCGCGGTCGCGATCGCGGCCGCGGCCTCCGCCGCCTCCGCCGCCGCG
>Ga0316187_10004175_pt1 | contig 12504 bp, 12 predicted proteins | sample CroRivburrow1_MG_FD_204927 | JGI IMG/M metagenome (GOLD analysis project Ga0316187, IMG submission 204927) | Coastal sediment microbial communities from Maine, United States - Cross River worm burrow 1 | ecosystem: Environmental > Aquatic > Marine > Coastal > Sediment | place: USA: Maine...
AGGCTGCCGCCTCGATTGCCTTGCGGAAGCCCGCGATATCGCGATCGTCTTCCATTTTCTTGCCGTTCACATAGAAGGTTGGTGTCGATTTGACATCAAACTTCTCCGCACCATCCTTGCGAATGGCGAGGATGCCCTTGGCCAGTTCTTCGTTCTTCAGGCAGGCATCAAATTCCGCCTCGCTGAGACCTGCAAGCTTGGCCATTTTCAGCAGCTCGGTCCGGGCATTCTGTCCGGCCCAGGTTTTTTGCTGCTCGTAGATCAGGTCAAGCATGCCGAAATATTTGTCGTCGGGAACGCAGCGGGCAACCATGAAGCCTGCCAGGGCCAGGTCATCCAGCGGGAATTCCCGGGAAATGAACCTGATCTTGCCCGTATCGATGAACTCAGACTTGAGTTCCTTGAACACGCCGGTGTGGAACGAGGCACAGTGCGGGCAGGTGGCCGAGGCATACTCGACCACGATCACCTTCGCATCGTCAGGCCCGAGCGTCTTGTCGCCAATGGCGGGTGCAGCGTGCAGCTCGTCCGGAGAAAAGCTTTGTGCATAAGCTCCGGCGGAAAACGCGGTTGTGGCGGTTACCGCTATGGCTGAGAGCGCCAGAGACTGGCTGAATGTGCGTCGATTTAGTTTCATAATGACTTCTACCTACTAGATGTTGGGGTTTGTGGCGAGCCGGAAATCCGGCTGTGGAGAACTTTCTGTTGTTTGAGTTTTGAATTAGCCGGCCTGTTTGGTCTTGGCTGCAGCATTTGCAAGAGCCGCGCCGCCCAACCGGGTGAGGGCTGCCTTGAGGTCTTCGTCCTCAATAGAGCCGGTTTTCTGCTGAACGCTTGCGATCACGTCCGGTGTCGGGGCGGCGACTTCCGGCGCAGCGGGCTTGCCGCGACTGGCCCGGGCGCCCTGCACGATTTTTATCTTTGCGACCGCGTGATAGCCGAAAAAGCCATTGATACGGTCGATAATCGCTGTGGTTTCATAACTCAGCGCAAGTCCGGCTCCGTGATCAGCCCGTACCGTGAGGGTGGCGCCTTCCGTTTGGCGCTGCGCCTTGTCACGGCCTTTCGGCCACACCATGCGCTCCGGTGAACACCGCGCAGCAATGTTGTCGCCGACAATAGCGTCCCATTGCGCTACCAGGTCGCCGTGGGCGAACCCGTAATGCTCGAAAGCAGGGCGCGTAATGTGCCGGAAATGATGATCAAGGCTTTTCATATCTTACATTTTGGTCTTGCGTCCATGAACCTGTCCTGAATGATACCCCAAGAAAGGGTCGAAGATTTCACATGTCCGTTATGTTGCAAGAAGTTAATGATGACAACATGGCCAGCGAAAACAAGTCGCTCCCAGGCCAATTGCTGGACTGGTACGATGCCCATGCGCGCGTGCTGCCCTGGCGGGCGAAACCGGGCGAAACCGCTGACCCCTATCGGGTCTGGATGTCTGAAATCATGCTGCAGCAGACAACCGTTGCAACTGTGGGCAAGTATTTCATGGCCTTCACTTCACGCTGGCCCACGGTGGATGATCTGGCGCGGGCCGAGCTTGACGATGTGCTGCGCGAATGGGCGGGACTTGGATATTATGCCCGCGCCCGCAACCTGCATGCCTGTGCGAAGGCGGTTGTGGCCGACCATGGTGGACGGTTTCCCGATACCGAACAGGAACTGTTGAGCCTGCCCGGCGTCGGGCCCTATACCGCAGCCGCCATTGCAGCCATCGCCTTTGACCGGTCTGCAGCTGCCGTTGACGGCAATGTGGAACGGGTGGTCTCGCGCCTGTCGGCAATCGAAACGCCGTTGCCTCGTGCGAAGACCGAGATCAGGGCGCGCACGCTGGATCTCGTGCCGGCGGACCGTCCCGGCGATTTCGCCCAGGCGCTGATGGACCTCGGCGCAACCATTTGCACACCGAAAAGGCCCAACTGCCTGATCTGTCCGTGGATGAGCGCCTGCCGCGCCCGTGACTTAGGCATCGCGGAAACCCTGCCGGTCAAGGCGCCGAAGAAACAACGCCCGGTTCGCACCGCCCGCATCTTCTGGGCGGAACGCCCAGACGGTGCCGTCCTGATGCGCCGGCGCGAGGAAAAAGGCCTGCTTGGCGGCATGCTGGAATTTCCATCATCAGGATGGGCAACCGGCAAGGGCACTACCGACCTCGTACCGCCTTATGAGTCCGGCTGGGCGACGACGGAAAAGCATATCGAACACACATTCACCCATTTCCACCTGGTACTGGACCTGCATCACACCGACGAGGTGTTCGATAAGCTGCCGGCACGCGATGGCGACTGGCGTTGGGTAGCGCGCCATGAACTGGCGGTCGAAGCCCTGCCAACGGCCATGAAGAAGGTTGCTGCGGCCATGCTTGGCTCTGATGTTTTCAGGAAGGTTTAAATCTCTTCCGGCAGCCGCTTTCCCGCGAAATAGTAAAGGGGGGCGAGACTCATTAGCTGTAATCAGCTGTGAGCTGTCACACAGCCTCCGGACAAAGCCGTACTTTCAAGATATTGTTGGAACAGGCCCGGTTCAACTTGGGGTGGCAACAAGTTTCAGTATCGACAGCCTCTGGTGTTACAGAGGCTGTCTTGGTTGTGTGGCTAATGATCAATCGGCACTTGCTTGCAGAATAGGCGTGATATTGCGAATGGTGGCCCGCCGGTTGGCTGGTTCATCCTCTTCCGTGCGGACTTTCAGGAACCGTTCGCCGTAACCCTGGGTCACCAGGTTTTCCGCTGGAATTCCGTACGACTCTATCAGGATCCTGGCAACACCTTCAGCTCGTCTGTCTGACAACACCAGGTTAGCGATGTCTGGACCAACCGCATCGGTGTGACCTTCAATCAGGAACACCGTATTCGGCTGTTTCTCAATGATGTCCAGCATGCCGCCGGCAATATCGCCCAGCAATCTGACCTGGGAAGAGCTGACATATGCGCTGCTGGTATCAAAATTGATCGTATCCAGATCAACACGCCGCATCAGAGAGCGAATTGGTTCGTTTTCCCGAATCTCGGCCAGGCTATAGCGTTCTTCCGGCTGATACACCGGGTCTGCCGCGAAAGTCTCGCGGAACAGGCGGCGGTTGGCACGGCGCGCAGAAACGATGTAACGTTCACGTGGAACGTCTACATTGTATCGTGGCAATTTCCGCCGTACCTGGCGACTTCCGCCATCGTCATATTCAGAATTGAACAGTACGCGACGATCGCCGTTGCGACTGATCCTGACACGCTTGACGACATAACCTCCAGGGTCCCGGACGCTTATGATTTGCACGCCGTTCGGCCGTGTGATGATTTCGCGTGTGTAACCGCCGCGGAGATTTTCGTACTCGACCTCCACATCACGGCCGCGCAGCAGCGTACTTTCGTCTTTGCGTACTACCAGCCGTCCATCACGTTCGATGACCAGGCGGTCTCCCTCATCCGCCGCGACGCGGCCGCCAAGCGCGGCTACTGTCGCTCCGATCACCGCGCCGGCCGCGGCAGCGCCCAACAGTCGGTTACGGTCGCGGCGTGAGTCTTCCCGCCGTCTCTTTTCCGCTGCGCGCAATTTCTGGCGCTGGTTGTCCGTAATCTGATCCGGCACGACAGTGGTCGGGCGTTTTTCTGCTTCCTGTACCTGCTGTTCAATCGGTTGGTTGACGACCTCCTTAGGCTTTGCTGCGTCTTTGGACACTGTGACGGGAACGGCAGTTTCCTTGCGCGCCTCGTCGGAAGTCATTGTGCCTTCGCCCGACGTCTTCGCGGATTTCTTGGCAGGCTTTTCCGGATCTGTTTTCGCCGGCTGAGACGTGTTGTCTTCCGACTGAGACTGATTTGTCTGCTCTTTCAGAGCTTCCTTCTTCTGGCGCTTTTCCTTTTTGCGCTCGGCACGTTCTTTCCTGGTGCCTGTCGCCTCCTGCTCTGCTTCTACTGCAGCGCCTGATCCTGCGTCCGGTGCAGGTGCCCGGTCTGACTGCACTTCCTGAGCTTTCTTCTTCTGGCGTCTTTCCTTTTTGCGCTCGGCGCGCTCTTTCCTGGTGCCAGCCTCCTCATTTTCCGGTTTTGCTGCAGCAGCCGCATCTGCGGCAGGCTGGGTGGCTTCGCCGGATTGCGATGCTGCCGGTTGTTCGGTTGTTTCCTGCTGAGCGAAAGCCGGGACGGCAACAAATGCAGTCTGCGGTGCGAATGTCATGAGTATGGCGACAGCCACACCTGACTTGAGAACTTGCTTATTCAACACGGTACCTTTCGAAGGTTTGCCTGGATCTCAGCCGGAACTGCCACAGCCCATTCAATTACAGGACTGCCGTTCGACGGTTTTCGATCCAGATTGACGCGGAACATACAAAACGCCGCGATTACAGGACCATTTACGAGAGTGAACCTGAACGGGGGCTGAACGGATGCTGTGTGAGATCAATTTTTGCCGGCTGCAGGAAGTTTGGTATTCAAGTTCTGTGATGTCTGCAAATTGAGCCCCAACGGGTTTCCTGGTTTCATCGCCCAGCCGGCATCGACAAGTTCAATTGCCAATTGGCGAGACGGTCACCGCGCTGATCGGCTATAAAATTGCCGAAGGCCTGCTTCACTGGAGCATGGCAACAATGAAAAGAGGAACTGTGAAATGAGTATATTCGCTTCCAAACGGCTATCCAGAATTTTCATTTGTACGCTGACCGGGATTGGGTTGACTGGACTGGCTGCCGGCCTGACCGCGTCGCAAGGTGTGGCGCAATCGGGATTGCAAGCCGGGGTGCTGTCGTGCCGGGGTGAAGGCGGTTGGGGTGCAATCATCACGTCGAAGAAAAGATTCCGCTGCGCTTTCTCCTCGTCAGACGGGTCAGTTCGGGGCAGATATACTGCCGTCATAACAAAATTCGGACTCGATATTGGCGTTACCGGCCAGACCGCGCTCACGTGGCTGGTATTCGGCCCGGCAGACGTTGTTGGCGAAAACTACGTGGCTGGTTCGATATCCGGCTCTTATGCAGGAGCGGGCGCAGACGCTGCATTTGGGATAGGTGCCGGCGCAAATGTGCTTGTAGGTGGCGGCCCAGGCTCGTTCACCCTGCAACCGGTAAGCATTCAAATTCAGACAGGACTGAGTATTGCAGCAGGCGTTCAAACACTCGATCTGCAGTATGTTGGACCTGTAGAGTAAATAGATATTCAAATCGGCAGGTAACATAAAACCGGCGTCCGACCCTACCTGCGGAAGCCCTGCGAACGGCCATGAAGAAGGTTGTCGTGGCCATGCTTGGCAGTGACCTTTTCACAACGGCTCCCGCCTGACCCCGTGATGGTTCTCCGGTTACAAGGCGGCAATGATTGGTTCTACGGCTCAGCGGCGCACATTCTGCAATCGGCGGGTGGTTTTCACGATCATCTCCAGATACTGCTCGTGACCTTCTTCCACGGAAAGCTTCAGGTCTGCTCGCCCATTGTTCGCCAGATGAGTTAACTGAGCACAGAACCAGTTCAGAACAGCGCCTCTCGGAAGCTTGTCGGCTGGCGGAAAATCCCGTTCGATGGCAGGGGCCGCGGTAATGGAGCCAGACAATAGTTTTGCCGGAAAGTCCGGGTCGATAATGAACGGGCGGCCCATCCCGATAAGATCGGTCTTGTTCGCAGCAATGGCTTCGTTCATCACGTCCGCAGACCGGAAACCGCCTGTCACCATCAGCGGGATTGTCAGGGCCGATTTCATGGTTTGCGCATAGTCGAGGAAATATCCTTCCCGGGCAGCGGTCGATCGGCTTTTGGAGGTATGCTGATACGCGGTTGGCGTTTCAAACGTGCCGCCGGAAATTTCGATGAAATCAACGCCTTCGGCTTCCAGCATGACAGCTACTTTGACACTGTCATGATGGTCAAATCCGCCTTTCTGGAAGTCGGAGGAGTTGAGCTTCACCGCAACAATGAATTCGGGCTCAACCGCTGCACGAACGGCGCGTGCGATACAAACGGCCAGTCTTGCGCGGTTCTCAAGCGATCCTCCCCATTTATCCCTGCGTGTGTTGATGCGCGGGGACAGGGCCGAACTCAAAAGATACCCGTGGGCTGCATGGATCTCGACACCGTCGAAACCTGCTGTCTGGGCAAGCACGGCGGAGCGCACGAATTTGGCAATAATTGTCTTGAAATCGGCGTCACTTGCCGGGACAGGATCACCATACCCGGGCAATTCCAGCCGCAGATCGGACACGGAAACCGGGTGAGGGTTGATGGCTTCCGGTGTCTGGCGTCCGGCATGGGCAAGCTGTGCCAGCACCTTTGCACCACCACTCTTTGCCGCAGTTGCCAAGGCTGTGACGCGCGCCATGTCAGACAGATCGTCAAGCGCGAAATTACCTGCATGTTCAAGGTGCTGGCGGTCGATCGGCGTGTTGCCCGTTATCAACAACCCCGCACCGCCGGCGCTCCACCTTCCAAACAATGCAATCAGGCCCGGTGTCGGGTCATTGGACGCGTCTCCCAGCGCTTCCGACATTGCGGATTTAACAATACGGTTCTTGAGAGTGACACCGTTCGGCAGCGTCAGGCCGTGACTGATCATCCTGATAGCACCTCATCGGCGAGTTGCTTCATGGTTGCCGCGATTGCCGCCTCGTCGCGCCGGTAGAAGGTCCATTGGCCATGCCGTGCCGACACGACAAGGCCTGCGTCTTTCAGCAGTCCCATATAGTTGGAAATGGTTGACTGTGACAGCTCGGCCTTGGCCTGGATATAGGCCACACAGACCCCGTCCAGATCCGCATGTTCAGGCAAGGCGGGCGGGAAATTCGATCGGTCCTTGAGCCAGACGAGAATCTGGCGGCGGGTCGGATTGTTCAGAGCCGCGATGGTTTTATCAATGTTCATAAATCGAGATATCTCGATTTATCACTGCAATGTCAAGGTAAATCACTGGCCCGGTGCGGCCCACGATGCATCAGGTCGTGATTTGTGAAACGGCGCGCTCGTTGCTCCCTATCGCCACTCGAAATCCTTGCCGATATAGTCGAACAGCTCCAGGTTGGATGTCTTGTAATAATCGTTCAAATACTCATACACAGCGGCATCAACAGGTTCCCGGTTAAACCCAACCTGTTTGGGTGAAAGATCGCTGATCTCGATATTGGGGTCGACGCCAAGAAACAGATATACCTCTTTCAGCGTTTCGATCGGGTTTTCAAAAAATTTTTCGCTACTAAGAACCAATATATTATCGGAGGGAAATAATTTATAGTACCTCTCAAGTTGTTCTTTATACAGTCCTTTCTGTTTAAGTATCGTTTCCTCAACTTTCATGGCGTTTAAAATTTTACCTTGCTTCCACCCCTTCTTGATGCTGTGAAAATAATGAGATATCGCACGTTCAGTTGGGTTTCGGAGTAATGCTATTAATTTAATATTCGGGAGTAAGTTTTTCAATCGCTCCGGGGCTTCTGAAGAAGACAGGTAATCCACAGATGCTTCGAACGTTAAAGAGTTATCAGGCATTTTTTTCTTTATAGGAAAATGTGATCTATACCATTTTTCACCTTTCAAATAATATTCATCATGAGAAAAATATCGAAGTTCTTTATAATTGGATTTAAATATATAAGGATGTTGACCAAGATAGGTGTATAAGCTGGATGTGCCGCATTTCATGCCGCCAATAATGATAAAATCGGGAAGCGCCCGTTCTTGCCATCGTTTCTCTCGTTTCTTTGTCAGTACATCAATATAAGCTTGCAGCAACCAGTTTTCAGCGTTTTTGACGGCCGGAAATCGAGCCAGTACATGCGTGTAGGACAAGGTTAAAGCTTGTTCGATCTGATTTCGATATTTGCCCATATTTGTCATTGCATGATGCTCGGATTTGAGCTGTCCCCAGTGAGTGGTCAGAGGTAAGTGTTAGTGCATTGTGAGGAGTTGAACCATAGGGGCAGTGCTCTCCAACACGAGGGCGCCAACGCACTGGCTCGGTAGATTGAGTGTTCCAATATGGCTGCGCTGGCATCAAGAAGGAGAAGCGCAGTGCGGACTGCAACCATGATACTGATCGCGGCAATAGCTCTGCTGCATTTTTATATAGCATGGTTCGAAATGTTCGCATGGCAAACCCGTGGCCCACAGGTTTTCACGACATTCCCCGCCGACCTCTTTGCGCAGACAGTTCAAATGGCTGCCAACCAGGGATTATACAATGCATTTCTTGGCGCCGGTCTCGTTTGGTCATTGCTCATCAAGGAGGCAAGATGGCAGACGAACATTGCCGCGTGTTTCCTCATTTTTGTTGCAGTTGCTGGGGGTTTTGGTGCTGCGACCGTTACGATCAAAACACTCTTGTTGCAAACAGTTCCGGCTGTTGCTGCCTTGATCTTGCTTTATCAAAGCCGGAAAACCACAATCGCTGAGTAGTCGGTAGCCGGGATCGGGAAGGTGCTTCCGCGCAACTGAGCTGAGGATTCAAGGCGTCGAATTTCGAAATACCTTTGGATCGCATCCGCTTCGCAGTCATTCGAAATTCTCGTCACTCCCGTTGCCGGAAACTGCAGCCGGGCCGAAAAAAGGGCCTGCAGCATGCAATAACCCTGCCCAGGGTGCGGACATTGCAGCCCGATGCCGGCTATGCTTATCTCGCTGGAAATCGACAGGGTTAGGAACTGAGCAGTGATTGAAGGCCTTAGTCACATCACCTTCATGGTTGGCGACCTCGACAAGATGGAAAAGCTGCTTACGGAGGTCTTTGACGCCAGGAAAATCTATGACAGTGGCGACGAAACGTTTTCTCTCTCGAAAGAGCAGTTTTTTCGACATAGGAGGCGTCTGGGTTGCCATTATGGAAGGTGAAGCCCTGCCTGATCAAACTTATAACCATGTCGCATTCAAGATGAGTCCGGGTGAATACGAGGATCGGTTGCAACGAATTCGAGCATTGGGGCTTAAAGTTCGAGAGGGCCGCTCAAGGGTAGAAGGCGAGGGACATTCAATTTATTTCTACGACTACGATAATCACATGTTTGAACTCCACAGCGGCACACTGGAAGAACGCCTTCGCCGCTACGATCAGGAGAAATAGCGGATTTCCGGTGTGCCTCCACATTAGTCAGTTTGGACCTGAAAACCGCTGTTTGCTGTTATTTGAACAAAAGCCGGGTTTCGCAAACTCCGGTCAAGGTGTTCCCTGGCCTGTGATTGGGCTTTAATCCTGGTCCAGCAACCGTTCCACCGTCACCACATCGCGCCATTCGCCATCAAGTTTGGCGTGGCGGAGGTGGGTGCCGACGACGCGGAAACCCAGCGACTTGCACAGCTCCAGGCTGGCGGTGTTTTCCGGAAAAATGCGTGATGTGATCTTCCAGCACCCGGCTTTGGCCGCAGCGTCGAACAGGGCGATCAGCAGCCGGCGGGCAACGCCTCGCCGTTTTGCCTCGCGGTGCACATAGATGGAAAACTCACGGATACCTGAATAACACTCGCGCGTGCCATAGGCGCTGGTTGAGGCAAAGCCGAGGATCCGGCTGTCTTCTTCTGCAACGACCACAGGACAGGCGTCATCGCCGAACCAGTGGGCGATATCGTCCGGTAAGCGCGCATCCGTCTCGAAGGTGGCGACGCGGTCCTCGATACCCTGATTGTAGACAACACAGATGCCCGGTGCGTCATCGCGAACCGCTGCGCGCACCGTGACGCCCATGGCTCAGGCCGATTTCATCTCGGCGCGTACTTTCTGGCGCAGAACGTCGATCGGCATCATTTTGCCAGACTTGCGGAAATGCCAGAATGTCCACCCGTTGCAGGCTTCCGCGCCCATGACATGGGCACCCATCTTGTGGATGGACCCGGTGGCGTCCTTGCACACCAAAGAGCCGTCGGCCCGGATGCGCGCTGCATTGCGTTGCGCCGGATCAAACAGGGTGTCGCCGGGATTGAGCAGGCCGCGTTCAACAATCGATCCGAACGGAATGCGCGGTTCGCCCTTTTTGCCCATGGACACTTTCAGCACTTCATCGTCGCCGGGTTCGATGGCGGCCACCCGCTGCTGGGCAACCGCGATATAGGCCGCGTCGCGTTCAATGCCGATGAAATGACGACCCAGCCGCTTGGCAACAGCACCGGTCGTGCCGGTGCCGAAAAACGGATCTAGGATAACGTCACCCGGTTTGGTCGATGCCAGGATGACCCGGTGCAACAGGCTTTCCGGTTTCTGCGTCGGGTGCGCCTTGCGCCCGTCACTGCCCTTGATGCGCTCGGCGCCATTGCAGATCGGCAACAGCCAGTCGGAGCGCATCTGCAGGTCATCATTGAACGACTTCAGCGCTTCATAATTGAAGGTGTAGGTTTTCTGCTCTTCGGACCGCGACGCCCAGATCATGGTCTCGTGCGCATTGGTGAAGCGGGTGCCGCGAAAGTTCGGCATCGGGTTGGTCTTGCGCCACACAATGTCGTTCAAAATCCAGAAACCCAGATCCTGCATCACCGTGCCGACACGGAAGATGTTGTGGTAGGAGCCGATGATCCAGATGGTACCGGTCGGCTTGAGGATACGGCGGCATTGCCCCATCCATTCCCGTGAAAACTCGTCATAGGCTGCAAACGAGGAGAACTTGTCCCAGTCGTCGTCGACGCCATCCACCTTGCTTTGATCGGGGCGGGTGAGGCCGCCGCCGAGTTGCAGGTTGTAGGGCGGGTCGGCAAAGACCACGTCCACACTTTCAGACGGAATTTTCCGAAGCTCCTCGAGGCAATCGCCTGCAAGAATCGAGTTCAGAAGCGGCGCAATGTCCGGCTTTGTGGCAATACCCATTTGTACGCATAACCTGTTTTGACGCATCACTGACAAACGGGCGTTGTTCAGCGGACGCCCGCGCCCCGGGACCGGACGTCTGATGCGTCCTTGTCTCCATGGCTTGAGGCCCATGTTGAATCACCCGGACTCCGAGGTGAATCTAATTCTTAATGAATGGTTAACGCGCTTGCGTCGCGAGCGCCTTGCGCACCGGCGCAAACGAGTTGCGATGGTGTGCTGTGGCCCCGTGAACCTTCAGCATTTCCAGGTGAAATGCCGTGCCATAGCCCTTGTGGCGGGCAAAACCGTACTCAGGCAGTTGCCGGTCAAGCGATGCCATGATCCGGTCTCGCGTCACCTTGGCGACAATCGATGCAGCCGCGATGGACATGGATTTCGCATCGCCTTTGACAATTGCGTCGGCTGGGCAGTCGAGTTTCGGGCACCGGTTGCCGTCGATAAGCGCCAGGTCGGGTGTGTGTTCGAGGTCGTCAACCGCTTGCGCCATGGCCCACATGGTTGCCCATAGAATATTCATCTCGTCGATGCGGGCGACATCGGCCACGCCGACCCCGATATCCGCCGTCGCCAGGATTTCCGCAAACAACGCATTGCGGGCCGGTTCGGTCAGTTTCTTGCTGTCGTTCAGGCCATCGGGAATATGATCGGGGTTGAGGATCACAGCAGCCGCTACGACGGGACCGGCAAGCGGTCCCCGGCCGGCCTCGTCCACGCCGGCCACAAGACGTGCGCCACCGTCAAGTGCGGTGCGCTCAAGCGTGAAATCAGGGTGTGGTGCAGATCGATTCGCCATCGCTGCGATCATAACGAATGAGGGCATGGATGCGATAGCTGATTGCCGTAGTTATGTGACCAGCACGCTCAGCAGTACGGACAGCGTCACCACAGACAAGGTAGCTGAATACGCGCTGTCCAGATCTAAAGCAGCGACAGTTGCTCACCCGGCTGGATGGGCCGTTCGAACAGGTCGGCGCGCAGCTTCAGTTTTGCCTTGTTGAGACCCAGACGCTTGCAGGCCAGTTCGAACCGCCGCCCGATCTGCCAGGCATAGGGGCCGCGGCCCGTCATGCGCGTGCCGAATTCGGGATCATTGTCACGGCCGCCGCGAATGTCGCGCACCAGGTTCATCACGTGCTTTGCCCGGTCGGGAAATTCCCGCTCCAGCCATTCGCGAAACAGGTCCTTCAACTCGTGCGGCAGGCGCAGCAGGACGTAGCCTGCCTCACGCGCGCCCGCAGATTGCGCTGCGCCGAGAAGCTTTTCGATTTCCATGTCGTTGATCGCCGGGATGATCGGCGCGGTCATGGCGACAGTGGGAATACCTGCGGCTGACAAAAGCTCAAGCGCCTGCAGCCGCTTGCCGGGCGCAGAGGCGCGCGGTTCCATCTGGCGCGAGAGTTTGTGGTCCAGTGTGGTGATCGACAGCGCGACCTTGACCAGGCCTTTTTCGGCCATGGGCTTCAGAAGATCGATGTCGCGGGTCACCAGCGCGGATTTCGTGACAATGCCGACCGGATGGTTGCAGTCGTTCAGGACTTTCAGGATGTCGCGCGTCAGCCGGTACTGCCGCTCAACCGGCTGATAGGGGTCGGTATTGGCACCCAGCGCAATGGTCGCCGGCTCATAGCCTTTTGCGCCGAGTTCCTTCTGCAGCAACTCAACCGCATTGGTCTTGGCAAACAACCGGCTTTCGAAATCAAGCCCGGCAGACAGGCCCAGATAGGCATGGCTGGGCCG
>Ga0316187_10004176_pt1 | contig 12503 bp, 10 predicted proteins | sample CroRivburrow1_MG_FD_204927 | JGI IMG/M metagenome (GOLD analysis project Ga0316187, IMG submission 204927) | Coastal sediment microbial communities from Maine, United States - Cross River worm burrow 1 | ecosystem: Environmental > Aquatic > Marine > Coastal > Sediment | place: USA: Maine...
GATGGCACGGTGACAGACAACCTGACGGGCCTGATCTGGCTGAAGAACGCCGACTGCTTCGGATTGCAGCACGGCATTAGTCAGGCTTTTAACCATGCAGAAGAGCTTAGGGACGGACAGTGTGGTCTCAGCGATGGATCGAGTACCGGCGACTGGCGACTCCCCACTATCAGGGAGCTGTATAGCTTAGTCGCCTTCGAAGGTGATATGGGCAGGTATTTGCCGGGCGGTCACCCGTTTCAGGGAGTGCAAGCCAGTGTATACTGGTCGACGACAAGGAGTAGTATTGGCAGTGACGTAGAGACGTTCACAGTCGAGTTCCGAGATGGCACGATTCGTACGGCCCTGGCGTTTTGCGATGTATGCCCACGCGAAGCTGAGGATCATTGCCACATGTGGCCAGTGCGCGGCGGCAATTGATAATTAGATCGATTGAGTTATTTGATTATTTCTGGGGCCGCAAGAATGTTGATTTTGTGCAATTCGTGTATCCCTGCACATGTCCATTGTACCCACTTGAGAACGTATTGTCCGATACGGTTAATATCCGCACCTTGCTCATAAAGCCGGGCAATACGTTCTTTAAATCGTTCAATTATTTTAACGGCAACTGATAGCCCTTCAAGCTCAAAATGATATCTGCTATATATCTGCAATAATACCAATTAGTTATAGTTCAAGATACTCAAATGATATATGAGAATGGAAGATCAATTACTGCCACTATGATTTTAGTACAGACAACCCATTTCCTTCCGGTTTCAAATCCACTGAATAATCTATCGTACGTCTATATCAATCTGAGATTTCATTTTTACAGTGCCTACAACTTTAACTTCATTTTTTTTAAACCAGCCCAGAGTAACTTCAGGCTCATATCTTACCAGTTTGAACGGTCAATGATGATTTTCTCTCGAGACTAGTCGAGAATCTTGGGATTTAAACCGGGGACCACAATAAATGTCGCTTCGGCATCCACAGCCTGTCCCCGCGTTTTGCCACGGTCCGTATGGCATTCGGGCCTGCTGCGGTGCGAAAGGTAGTCGTGTCCGGAAGTTTCTAGCGTCCCATCCAGCCGCCGTCCACCAGAACCACCGTGCCGTGCATGTAGTCTGAAGCCTTTGAGGCCAGAAAGACGACCGGGCCGGCAAAGTCTTCGGCTTCCCCCCAGCGTCCGGCCGGAATGCGCGCCAAAATCGCCTGGCTTCGTTCGGGGTCATTTCGCAGTGCCTCGGTGTTGTCGGTACTGATATAGCCGGGGGCGATGGCATTTACGTTGACTCCCTGACCGGCCCATTCATTGGCCAGGGCCATGGTGAGTTGACCGACACCGGCTTTGCTGGCCGCATAGCCCGGCACCAGGATACCCCCCTGAAAGGTCAATAAGGATGCCGTGAAGATGATTTTGCCCCTGCCGCGGGCGACCATCTCTTTGCCGATTTCCCGGGAAAGGATAAACTGCGCACTCATGTTCACTTCGACGACCTTGTCCCAGTATTCGTCAGGATGTTCAACGACCGGCGCGCGAATGATGGTCCCGGCGTTATTAATTAAAATATCAATTTGCGGAAAATCGCTTTTTACCTGGGTGATAAAGCGGTATAGCGCCGGCCGATCACTAAAATCGCAGGCATACCCCTTGAACTTGCGCCCTGTGTCCGTGACCGCTTGTTCCACGCCACTGCCTTCGGTTTCCAGGGTTGCGCTGACACCGACAATATCCGCCCCGGCTTCGGCCAGGGCAATGGCCATGGCTTTGCCGATGCCTCTTTTGCAACCGGTCACGAGGGCCGTTTGGCCGTCAAGTTTAAAATGATCGAGTATACTCATTGATAACCTCCTAAATTCAGGGTTCCTGACCTCATTCGGAAAAAATTCTCGGGAGGCCTTTCTATCAAAGGAATTTTCAAAAATCCTAGAAAAATTAAGCGCAAATTCAAATTTCCGAAAACGTCGCTGCACGGCTTAACGCTCACTAAGCCTCTCAGATAGTTTCACGATTTGCAATGGAATATCCATCGGCTTATAGCGAAAACCTTGGTTTTGGTTATAGAACCAAAAAAAAATAAGAAATATAAATTCAGAACGATTCGCGCGAAATCCAGCATTGTTGGCGCGACCACAGACATTTGTGTTGAATCAGAACTTACGACACGTCAGTAGTTCTGAATTTATGAACATTTGATTAAACTCTTCATTGCCTGGGCATTGCCGCTAAGTGCTTGAAAAGCGTCGGTGATTTTTTCCAACGGCCGAACATCCGTGATTATCGAATTACAGTCGATGGCGCCAGAGGCGACCAGCTTGATGGCCTGCTCGTAGTCTTCCGCTTCGTATACCCGGGCTCCAAAAAGCTCGATTTCCCGCCAGAAAAATTTAAAAAGATCCACCGTCGGCTTGGTGCCGTGGATGGCGACCATCACAATCCGGCAACGGGTAGCGGCCGCTTCGGTCATCGTATCCACTCCGGCCTGGGTTCCGGAGACCTCAAAGATGACGTCGGCCCCTTTGTCGGCGGTTTGCGCATAGATCTTCTCCGCGACATTGACCTCTTTGGGATTTAGGGTTGCAAAACCCAACGATTGCGCCAATTCCAGACGGTGGGCGTTGACTTCCGATACGGTAACCTTGGCTCCGGCGTGGCCGGCTACCATGGCGATAAGCATGCCGATGGGCCCACCGCCGATCACCAGAGTATCTTCGCCGGCGATTAGCTGTGCACGCCGTACATCGTGGCAAGCCACGGCCACCGGTTCGATGAGGGCCGCGTGTTCGATAGATAGATCGGCGGGAATCTTGTGGATGGTGTGGGCCGGCACAGTCCAGGCTTGTTGAAAGGCACCGTCGGTATCGAGGCCAAGAAATTTAAGATTTTGGCAGATATGGGTATGTCCTCTTTGGCAGGCCGGACAGGCGCCGCAGGCAGCCAGGGGACGGATCACCACCGGATCGCCGATTTCAAGGTCTTGGACCTTTTCGCCGATGGCGGCAATCTTACCGGACATTTCGTGGCCGATAACCCGATGGGTTCCCACGCGGGCGTCCATCGCTCCGTGAAAGACATGCAGGTCCGTGCCGCAAATCCCACAATAGGCAACACTTACCTGGACTTCTCCCTCGCCCGGTGCAACGGGTTGCACAGATTCAATCGCAAACGTCTTATTGCCAGTATAATATGCAGCTTTCATTTGTCCTCGCTAGGTTGATTTGAAATTAATTTGTATTTACAGAAATTTATCTCCTACAGCACTTCATAAGGCTTCAGCTTATCCCAATTAAAAGTGACGCCGATCCCATCGGTGTCGGGCGCAACGGCGCGATAGTTATCGATAACCAATGGCCGGGTGGTATATTCGTCAATGGGAAAGCTGTGCACCTCGAGCCAACCGGCATTGGGTTGCGACGCGACCAGACTCACATGCAGCTCTTGCATGCCATGGCTGCAAATGGGAAGGTCATACTTTCCGGCTAGGTCGGCCACACGCAGCCAGCCGGTGATGCCACCGCAATTGGAGGCATCGGGCTGGATGTAGGATAGTTTGGCCTGATCGAAAGCAAAGCCGAATTCATAAATCGTATGCAGATTTTCACCCATGGCCAAGGGCATACCGGTAGTTTCTGAAATCTGAGCATAGCCGGCATAATTGTCCGGAATGGTCGGCTCTTCAAACCAGAGGATATTATAGGGTTTAAAGGCTTCGGCAGCACGGACGGCTTGGGTCACCGACATAGAGTAGTTGGCGTCCACCATGAAGACGGTCTCGGCACCGATGAGTTCACGCACTGCTTTTACGCGCGCGATATCCTCTTCGAGATTTTTGCGACCGACCTTTATTTTTACGGCGTTAAAGCCGCGGTCCAGATATTCCTGAATGTTGGCCAGCAGTTTTACCAATGGAAACGCCAAGTCAATCCCCCCGCAATAGGCTCTGGTTGTGTTTGAGGTGCCCCCCGCCATTTGCCATAGGGGCTTGCCGGCCGTTTTTCCCCGAATATCCCACAAAGCAATGTCCACGGCCGACATCGCAAATGCGGCAATGCCCCCGCGCCCGACATAATGAATATGCCATTCCATGAAATCGTAAATTTCTTCAATTTCCGAACCGTCTTTACCGATCAATGCCGGGGCCAGATCGTGTTTGATCATCGCGTGGATTGCCCGTCCACCCTTGCCGCCCGTGTAAGTGTACCCTGTACCTCGGCAGCCGTTATCCAGTGCTACATTAACAGTGACGAGTTCGAAGTGCGTGTGATCGCCGTGTTTGGCATCGGAAAGTACTTCCGGCAAGGGAACGGCAAATAGCCGGATGTCTATTTCTTTTATATTTGTGCTATTCATAGATGATCTTTTTTATCGCACGCCTAAACTAAAATTAGCTCGGCCAGTTACCGCCATCCACATTGAGGCATTGTTGAGTGATGTAGTCGGCGTCCTCCGATGCCAGAAATACCGCGGCCCCGGCCACATCCTCGGGCTGTTCGATACGTCCCAGCGGAATGGATTCGGTAAACTTGCGTTTGGGCTCACCGATCTCCCAGCCGAGAAGTTTGGCAAACTGCTTGTCAATTTCCACCCATAAAGGCGTATCCACGATGCCCGGCGCTATGGCGTTGACGTTGATTTTGTGTTCGGCCAGGGCCAGGGCGATGGACTGGTTCATGTTAATGACGGCGGCCTTACTGGCGCAGTATGCCATCACCAGGGATTCGCCTCTACGTCCGGCCTGGGAGGCCAGATTGACAATCTTGCCGCCCCGGTTCTGGGCAATCATCTGTTTGGCCGCCTCCTGGCTGCAGATCATCAAGCCTTTACAGTTTACACCGAAAAAAAAGTCAAAGTCGGCTTCGGTGGTTTCCAGGAATGGGATAATCTTGCCCACACCGGCATTGTTGACCAGGATGTCGAGACCGCCAAATTCTTTGACAGCGGCTGCCACCATGTTTTTCACACCTTCGCGGTCAGTAACATCGACTGTTACCGGCAGGGCCTTACCATCCGCGCTTTTGATTTCCTCGGCCACCTTTTCGGCGCCGGCGGTGTCTAGATCCGCAACCACTACCGAGGCACCCTCACGGGCGTACCGTAAACAGATCCCCTGACCGATACCTGATCCACCGCCGGTGACGATGGCCGTCTTACCTTCGAGTTTCATGAATTTTCCTCCTTGATATGGTTATAGTAATCAAGACTAACTGTTTTTTAATGGGTCTATTAAAATTTGTGATAATTCTTTGCTATTTCAGACCTCGTCGAATAGTTTACTGGTTGAATGGTTGATTTTGTAAATATGGGATAAATCCATATTTACAACCACTTGACCTATCAACTCATCAACCAATCAACGATATCTGTATTTATCTTACGCTCGTTATTTTCCAAGTTTGGTACCTGCCACGAACGCTTTCTGCAGGAGAATAAACAGGAACAGCAAAAGACCCACGAAAATCGGGGTCCAATAAACGTTCAGCTCTCCTTGAAAGGTGATGAATGTTTGGATCGTGCCCCGGATCCCCACACCCATGAGGGTTCCGATGACAGAGCCAAATCCGCCGGTGAGAAGCGTTCCCCCGATAACAACGGCGGCGATGGCCTGGAGTTCAAGGCCGATGGCCGCCAGGCCGTAGCCTGAAAGGGTGAAGAATACATAGACCAGCCCTCCGATACCGGAACAGAATCCGCTGAAGGTGTAGATTAAAACCTTGGTCCGCGGCACCGGCAGCCCCATCAGGAAGGCGGATTGTTCATTGCCGCCCATGGCATAGCAGGTTCGACCGAACTTGGTATATTTCAAAAGATACCAGGTGACGAGGACCACGAATAGGAAAATCATGGCCGGAACCGTCAGTTTGGCACCGCCCTCGAAGCGCAGACCCGCCGTGGACATGGCGTGATAAAAGGGTCCCTTGACAGGAATCGATGAGAGGCTGAGGACGTAACCCAATCCCCTGGCGAAAAACATTCCTGCCAGGGTGACGATGAAGGGCGGTGCTTCGAAGTACTGGATCATCAAGCCCATCAGGAAGCCCAGGCCTGTTGCGAACAATATGGCGATGGCAATCGCCAGCGGTGCGGCCACCCCGGACCGGTCGAGCACGGCAATGACCATGGCGGTGGTCGAGATCACCGCCCCTACCGACAAATCGATACCGCCGGAGATGATCACGACGGTCATCCCTACCGCGGCCAATCCCAGGAAAGCATTGTTGGTGAGGAGATTCAAGAGCACCCTGAGCGTGAAGAAGTTTCGGAAAAGGATGCCGCCGATGATGAAAAAGACGATAAACACCAGGGTCGGCGCAATAATCGTTAGATTGCGCTTGATGAACGAGTCCCTTTTGAGGGCAGCATCACGCATGGGTACTCGCCTCCTTTCGCGCCCGACGCTTAAACGTCATTTCTTTGACTCGCGGGGATTGCAGCATGAGGACGACAACCACGACAGCCGCCTGGAAGATCAGGGTGAATTGGACCGGAACCGCCCGGGTAAGCAGAGTAGTGATGAGGGTCTGGATGATCAACGCCCCCACCACCGTTCCGGCCAGGCTGTAACGGCCGCCGGCCATACTGGTGCCGCCGATAACGACGGCCAGGATGGCTTCGAGCTCAATCCAGAGACCGATAAAGGCGGCGTCGGCGCTTTGTACGTCGGCCGTGAAGATAATCCCGGCCACTCCGGAACAGACCCCTGCGATAACATAGACCAGGATCCGCACCAGAGTGGTATTGGTTCCCGAGTAGCGACTGGCGGTCTCGTTGCCGCCGGTGCTTTGAATCAGCAGTCCTAAGGGAGTGCGGTTGGTGAGTACGGCTAAGACAATCAAGATGAATATCGCGATGTATATCGGGATTGGTAGTCCCAACCAGTCCCCCACTCCCAGGGACTTATAGCCGGGGTGGTCGTAGTTAAGGACGTAACCACCGGTGAAGAGCATTGCCATCCCTCTGCCGGTGACCATGAGAATAAGGGTGGCCACGATGGGTTGTATTTTGACGACCGATACGAGTAATCCGTTAAAGAGTCCGCAGACCGCTGCCGCCGAGAGAGCGACTAAGATTACCAAGAGGATGGACACCGTCGAGGTATCTTGGGTGGCCAGGTAGGTGATGTCGCCGCCGCGAATCACCAATACCGCCAACGCACCGGCAATGGCGGCGATGGAACCTACGGAAATGTCGATGCCACCGGTGGCGATGACCAATGTCATGCCCAGGGCCACGATCAACCTTGGCGCCGCCCGTTTCAGCAAGTCCATGAGACTCCCCACGAGACGACCGTTCTGAATGGAAATCTCGAAGAAACCCTCGGTGAAAATCAAGTTGAACAGGAGAATCATCCCGAGGGCGATGAGGGGCCACTGAATAGATTTGATTCCTGCCGCCAGGCGCGCGGAGAAATCTCCTCCCTGCTGTAATTGTTTATTCACCGTCTGTGTGCCTTTCCGCAATGGCGTGCATAATGGTGTTTTCGTTGATGTCGTCACCCTCGAGGATGTTGGAAACCTTCATATCGTGCATCACCATCACTTTGGTGGAGCACCGCGCGATCTCTTCGAGCTCCGAGGAGATGAACATCACCGCCATCTCCTGCTTACTGAGTTCGACGATTAGTTTCTGGATTTCGGTCTTGGCACCTACGTCGATACCCCGGGTGGGTTCGTCAAGAATGAGGAACTTCGGGTTGGTGGCCAGCCAGCGACCGATGATAACCTTCTGCTGGTTTCCGCCGCTGAGATTCTTGATGGCCTGGTCGGCCGAAGGGGTCTTGATATTGAGTATTTCGATGTACCGATCGGCAATTTCTTGTTGCTCTGCGCGGCTCAGGGTTTTGAACCAGCCTTTGCGGTTTTGCAGGGCCAGGATGATGTTCTCCCGGACCGAAAGATCACCGATGATACCTTGATCTTTCCGGTCTTCGGGGCTCAGGGCCAATCCCAGTTGGAGAGCCTTACGAGGATTTTTAATTTTTGTCTCCTCACCTTCGACGAGTAGGACCCCTTCATCAGCGGCGTCGATTCCGAAAAGGAGGTTGGCTAATTCGGTGCGGCCGGAACCTAGTAGCCCAGCGCAGCCGAGTACCTCTCCGGCTGCCACCCGGAGGTCCAAGGGTTTGATCCCACCGGTCTTGCCCAAGCCACGGGTTTCAATGACCCGCTGTCCTCGCCCCCGCTCGTCCCCGAGCTCGTTCCGTGACCGGCTGGCTGTCACTTCCGAGAGCTTCTCGGCCTCTTTGCCAAGTAGTTTGGAAATGAGCTGGAGTTTGTTAAGCTCGGCCACGGGCCAGGTACCGATGTAGGTCCCGTTTCTGAGGACGGTGACGGTATCCGCGATTTCGTACATTTGGTCCACGAAGTGGGTAATGAAGATTATGGCTTGGCCCTCGTCCTTGAGTCTGCGCATCTGAGTGAAAAGGCGCTCGGTCTCTTGAACGTTGAGACTGGAGGTCGGCTCGTCGAGAATGAGGATCTTGGAATTGAGTTCCAAAGCCCTGGCGATGGCAACCATTTGTTGTATGGCCACGGGATAGTCACCAAGATTCTTCTCGATGTCGATTTCCAGGTCGAAGCGGCGGATAATCTTCGCCGCTTCACGGTTCATGGTTTTCCAATCTATGCATCCACGTTTCATCGGCTGGCGACCCAAGAAGACGTTCTCGGCCACTGAGAGATTGGGGACCAGGTTCACCTCCTGGTAGACAGGGCTAATGCCTGCCTCTTGGGCCTGGAGAGGGGATTTGCAATCGAGGGGTGCGCCGTTGTAGATAATCTCGCCTGCGTCGCGCTTGTATACGCCGGTAAGCACTTTGATGACAGTCGACTTACCGGCGCCGTTCTCGCCCATCAAGGCGTGAATTTCTCCACGCCTCAAGGTGAAATCTACATTCGATAATGCCTTAACACCCGGAAAACTTTTGCTCAAACCTTTAATACTGAGAATCGTGTCGTTGGCATTCATATATAACTGACTAGTATTTTCGTGAATCCAGGACAGTCTGATCCACATCTTTGGATCGGTAGGCGCCATCTTTGTTGACGATCCAGTCAGGTAGCTCTTTGCCACTCCACGCCGCTTCGAGGGCATCGAAGGCCGAGGGGCCCATTAGTGGGGTGCATTCCACGACGCTATTCAACTCACCGGCTTTCATGGCCACAAAGGCGTCTCTAACACCGTCGATAGATGCCACGTAGATGTCCTTCCCGGGTTTCTTACCGTATTCCTTGATGGCCTGGATCGCGCCGATGGCCATGTCGTCATTGTGGGCGTAGACGACATCGATTTTATCACCGACGGCCTGCAGGAAAGCCTCCATTACCTGTTTGCCCTGGGTCCGGTTGAACTCGCCGGTCTGGGACATGGTAATTTCGATTTGGGGGTATTTGTTGATGATGTTTTCAAAGCCCTTTTTGCGGTCGATGGTGGGATCGGCGCCGGGCTGCCCCTGAAGCTCGGCCACCCGCAGAGGACCTTCGCCAAGGTCTTCAATCATCATTTGGGCAATCATTTCTCCTTCAAGGACGAAGTCCGAGCCGATGAAGGTAACCACCAGATCTTTAGGGGCCTCGATGTCCCGATCGACCAGGACCACGGGGATCTTGGCTTCCTGTGCTTCTTTAAGGACGGGCTCCCAGCCGGTGCTGGTCTTTGGCGCCAGAATGATGCCGTCGACGCCCTGGGCGATAAAGTCTCTCACGGCGGTGATCTGGTTGGCCTGAACCGCCTGACCGTCAGAATATTTCAATTTGTAGCCGCGTGCCTTGGCCTCAGATTTGATAGATTCGGTTTCTGCCAGACGCCACGGATTTTGGTTGTCGACCTGGGAAAATCCGACGATCTTTGAGTCGGCAAATGCGAAAATTGCCGTGGTGCTCAGAAAAGCCAATGCTGTAAGGGTTGTAATAAGAACTTTTTTCATAACGATCCTCCTTTTGGTAATTAGATTATATTTCTACTACAGTCCGATCCTACCGAAAAAATACCGGCACTCATTTAAACCGGTTTAATTTTTTTTAATCGTTTACATTTTTAATGTCAAGTGTTTTTTTACAGGTTTAAATCAATGCTTGAAATGGGTTTTCGGGGTCATTCATTTGCAGTTCCACAGGAATTTCGAATGATCAATTCCGGAGCCAATACGACCCGCTGCAAGGGAAGGTCCGGATCGGAGATGCGCTTGATCAGCAAATTTGCGGCGGTCTGGCCGATGACCCGTTTCTGAATTCTTGCCGTGGTTAACTGCACATACGCTCGGCGCGCCTCTGGAATGTCGTCACAACCAACCACGGCGATATCTTTCCCCGGTTTCAACCCCATTCGGCAAAGCCCCGATATAGCGCCCAAAGCCACCTGGTCCGTGTAGCAGGCGATGGCCGACGGCCGGTCGTTTTGCGATAGGATGCGTTGGATCGCTTCTTCCGCTGCCTGGGGATTCGTATCACAATCGATAACCAGGGCGGGGTCCGCCGGCATACCGTTCTCTTCCATGGCAAGGAAGTATCCGGCCCGGCGTTTTTGGGAAGTGGATGTTTGCTGACCGCCGCCTAACATGACGATACGGCGATGACCCAGCCGAATCAAATGTTCGGTGGCCAGTCTTAGAGATAGCGTCTCATCGTTACCGACGAAGTCGAGTTCCGCGCCCTCAACGTCGCGGGTGAGCAGCACCGTCGGAATACCTCGGCTTAATAGCGGTCCCAGCGACGCCATATCCGTACCGGCTGCCGGGCAAAGGATCATACCATCCGCACTATGCTCCACCAGGGTCGTGAAAAAACGTCTCTGGCGTTCGAGGGATTCATTGGTGTTACAAAGAAACGACATCCGATCATTTTGGCTGAGAATCGATTCGATCGCCGCACAAACTTCACTAAAATATGGATTGGTAATATCGTGAACAGCGAGACCGATAATTCGCGTTTGACCGGTACTGAGTCCCGCCGCGCCGCGGTTATAGACATACCCGAGCTCTTCGATTTTATTAAGGATTTTATCCCGTGTCTTTGTTGCTACTAAGGGACTGCCATTGATGGCCAAAGACACGGTCGCTTTTGATACGCCCAGCTCCCCGGCGACATCACTGAGCGTGATGTTGCGGGATTTGGATCTTGGTCTTTGTGCAAGGTTCATTTGATGTATTTTTTTCATTGAGATTTAAACCGGTTTAAGCTAAATTACGTGATCCTCAGGTGAATGTCAAGATTTAATTAAACCGGTTAAATTTAGGATGGAATACTTAACTTTTGGTATGATGGCATTGTTGGTGATTACCGCTTCTTTTTTGCAATCGTTAATCGGCCTCGGATACGTCCTGCTCGTCGCACCATTTTTGGTTTTGTATGACCCAAACTTTGTCAGCGTTGGTATTGCCGGATTTTTTTCAGGTATAATGGGCACCTTGGCGGGATTAGGTGGGCCCCCCATGGCAATTTTATATCAAAACGAAAAAGGATCGGTTATCCGAGGGACTTTATCCGGGTTTTCTATCCTCGGAACGGTTCTGTCGTTATTATTTCTCGAGATTGCAGGTAAATTTACTTTAAACGACCTTAAGCTGTTTTCTTATATGGTGCCGGGTATTATCGCGGGATTTTATCTGTCCAAATATGCAATCAGCTTTGTCGACAAGGGCTATATCAGGAAAGCTATGCTGGGAGTATCATTTCTGGCCGCAATTGTGGTAATTATTAAAGCATTGAAATTGTAGATTTTCCAGTGAATATAATGGGAAATCGGTGGAGGCTTTTGAAGGTCTTCGAACCAATAAATTCTTGGCGCTATAAAAGGGCGGACCACAATATGTTGTGTCCGCCATTTTTTTAGTAAAAACCAGTTAAGGAAAGATTGGAACTGCAAATCCATAGTTTTTCGACCGTGTCAGAAGTATAAATTTATAGCCGTTATTATACTATTCAGCCAAAGTATGGGTTTCGTATGGCTAATATACAATCTCGGAAAGTAACTTAGACGGTGGAATTTTACACCTGAGTAACTATGAAAACGATATCCCAATAATCAGAAGATACAGCAGGATAGTAGTACGTTTGAGATAGTTCGCCATGAGCGCACTTAAATATAAAGTGTGCAAACTGCACACAAGATGAACGTATGGCCCCTCGGAATCGGTTTGTTGGAGCAGGCTTCGAAGCCCTCAAGCTACACCGGCTTCGGATAGCTTCAATTTCGTGTGATAACCATGATTCATCTCAGGGCCGGATAATGATAGTCGGGAACAATCCTTTCAACTCTCCTTCTGGGTAGGGTTGGATTATGTTGAATGAGATATTCTGGTTCTTCTGAGCATGGCCCTTGCTCCTGATACCATTGTAAAAGGCGCCATTGGCTTCAAGGATGTGATGGATGCGTTCGCGAAAGGCTGTTACAAAGCTTGCCCCGCTGCCTTCAAAAAACATGCTTCCTATCGAAAACCCCTCTTTGATTTTGATTAGCTCTTTGAGAGAGATGCTGTTGGTCTCGAGATCCGCCGGACAGGTTACCAGACCCCAAACCA
>Ga0316187_10004178_pt1 | contig 12500 bp, 13 predicted proteins | sample CroRivburrow1_MG_FD_204927 | JGI IMG/M metagenome (GOLD analysis project Ga0316187, IMG submission 204927) | Coastal sediment microbial communities from Maine, United States - Cross River worm burrow 1 | ecosystem: Environmental > Aquatic > Marine > Coastal > Sediment | place: USA: Maine...
TACGGCAACGTCACCGTCAGGCCTTTGACAGATTGTGCGCTGAGTTGGTTCAGGAGTAGTTGCTGGCGCTTATTATTCTGTACCGAGGCCGTCGACATCATCATTTTCATGGTGGGCCATAGTAAGCCGATACAGGGTCATGCCGGCTAGCATGGTGGTAATGAAGACAAAAACCGGGATTGAGCCCGTGGCCGTAGATACCAGGGCCGGGCCCGGGCAATAGCCGGCTAGTCCCCAGCCAGCCCCGAAGATAGCGGCACCCATGATCAGGCGGATCGTGATCTTACGATGCCGTGGTGTTGTGAACTGATTGCTGTATACGGGGCATGGGCGGCGGCGAGTCAGGCGGTACAGCAGCATGTTGATTCCGACAGCACCGCCCATGACGAACATCAGGCTGGGATCCCAGTTCCCAAAAATATCCAGAAAACCTATGACCTTTTCCGGCTGAGTCATGCCGGCGACACCCAGGCCCACTGCGAACAGCAGCCCTGACAGGAACAGGGTCAGCCATTTCATACTGTGGCTCCAATGACATGGTTAACTATATAAACGGTCAACATACCCGTAGCCATGAAGGTTAATGTGGCGCTAATGGAGCGTAGCGACAGGCGACTCATGCCGCAGATGCCGTGGCCACTGGTGCAACCGCGGCCGAGGCTGGCGCCAAAACCAACCAGCAGGCCGGCCAGGGCCAAGCCGCCCAGCGAGGCCGGGCTGCTGCCTATGGATTCCGGTCGCCAGAACATCAATATCAGCCCGCCGCAGATCAGGCCGGCCATGAAAACCAGGCGCCAGCTGCGATGCTCGTGACCACCATCTTTAAGTAATTCGGATGTGATATTACTGATGCCAAGGATGCGGCCATTAAAAAAATACAGGCCGGCGACAGCCAGGCCGATCATGATGCCACCGATGGTTGAGGCGATAGGGGTGAAATTTTCCATGGGTGTGATCCAACGCAGAAGAAAAAGTAATTGTACCACGGTCTTTGACTCAGGTTTGAACGCAATAAAAAAACGGCCGCCCTGTAAGGGTGGCCGTTTTTTCGATACTTTACTGTGTGTGGATATCTAGATGTTTAGTACTTCCAGGCCCAGCTGGCTTCAAGCTCCCACTGGCTCATTTCAAGCTTGATGTTCTGATCAGGTGTTGGGCCTGAGAGTGGATTTGGTCCGGTCACGCTGCTGTTTGGGGCGTACATGGCGGTAAAGTTGAACTCACTATCCGCACCGGTATTTAAGGTAAAACCTCCGGTAATATGTTGTTCCATAACGGCTGGAGCCAGTATGTTAAATAACACCTCGGATGTGGGGATCGGCTGCTTTCCTGTGCTGTAGCCTGCGCGCCATGTCCAGTCCGGGTCCGTCGACCACTGGTAACCCAGCTTGTATATTGTCATATCTTCATAACCAAAACCCGCGCCATTGTTATTACCCAATGGTGTGGTTTGAAGGTTCGGTAGTAGCGGGTTGGCAATCGATTTTATATCGTTGTAATAAATCGTTTGCACATCAAATGTCACGGTGCCAGCCGCAGTGACATCATGGGCAAGGCCCAGGGTCCAGGTTGCCGGTATATCGAACCCACCCTGCTCTGCAAACAGGCCGGCATATTTATCGAACTCACCCATCGTGATTTTGGTCTGATAGGCGGCCGCCAATGTTGTGCCGGGGCGGACCTCACCCTGCCAACCCAGCTTGGCGCCAAACCCGTATGAGTCGTCATAACCATTGTCTGTCAATTTGGTGTTGTCAGATGAATAAGGGCCAAATGCAGCCAGGCCCGTTGCCTTGAAACGCTGGTAGGCGATAATGGCGCTGACCCCCCAGGAGGATGTGTCATTTAGCTTGCGGGCATAACTGGTATTAATAAACAGCTGGGCCAGATCAACGCCGGCACCGGCTTCACCGCCCGCAGAAGTACCGAAGAAGGTACCCATGCCAAACCCGGCCGTTCCCGGATAATCGGTGTTCATGCCACCATTACCATAAACCGTCACACCTGCAGAACTGTCGGCATCCAGCATCCAGTTGCGGGCAAAGTGGGGAATCGGGAAATAATTTGAATCACTCTCTACGTTTTCAACTGCAAGATCAAAAAAAGGGGCGCCATCAGGGCTTGCATCACCGGTTACGGTGTACTCTCTCCATGGGCTGAATATTGCAACGCCTAAATCCATGCGTTCCCCCACCCAAACCATGCCGGCCGGGTTGGTTGCGGCAATCATGGCGTCCTGTGGCAATGCGGAGCCGCCACCCGCCAGGGCCTTGCTCTTGGTACCATAACCATGTGCGAAGTAACCATTGGTGGCATTGGCGGTTAGTGGTATGGCCAGGCTGGCGAAAATGGCGAGTTTCAGGAGTGATTTACGCATACTCAACATCTTAATGTGCTCCATTATTAGCAGTTTTTGAGGCTGCTGAATCCGAGGGGATACTGCAGAAGGGCGCTAAGCTATTGATTAAAGTAGCAGAACTTACGTAATGTTTGAAATAACAATAAATGATAGAGCTATAATTATTATTTATATTGATTTGAATGGCGCATTCCCCCGAAGATATTCAGGAGCTACCTCCTGAATATCTTACGTAGCGCTATCTGGCTTTATAGCGGGGCCAAAGTGAAGTTCGGAAATGTGTGCTGCGTCTGCTGCAGCCTGTGACCTGCTATTGGGTGCGTTTTTTCAGGTGGGTGACATTGGTGCCTGCCTGACCGCGTTCGTTCAGATGGTCTTCGAGAAACCGTTGCAGGCGTTTTCCCAGTTCGCGGCGAATGGTTTCAAGAATCGTATCGCCGATCAAATCTGCATGGATATGATAATAATGCAGCAAGCAGCGGGTGGGTTCATGCAGGCCACTACGCTCGCTATTGTCAAAATCAGTCCAGGCCAGCACGGGCAGGTCATACAGGGTGCGATCGACACAAACCCATGCATGCGAGTCCAGTAGGATGTCCATACCACGCAGGCCGGGTAATTTCAGGCGCAGCGGATTTTCCAGGCGTAATAATGCCAGGCGTACCTGGTTGTACAAGGAGCCGTCAATCAACGAGGGTTCTGTTTTGAGTTTTGGGACGTCTTCGATGCGGGACTTCATGATTTAAATCAATCCTTACAGTAAATACATACACCCGGTTTAACGGCGTCAGATATGCTTTCTGAAGTACCGCCAATCGTTTGCTGACCTGAAAAAACAGTGGTTTTTTACTAACTGGCTGTTCGTAAAAGTAAATCTTTCAGGTGTAGGCGAGAATAAAATATTGTCACATTCGATGACCTTAAAATGACCTTAAGGCTGTCTGGCGGGGAGGCGCGATAAATGCGCTGCTTCAGTGCAGCATTAGCTATCAAGAGCCGCAGGTCAGGTACGATATATAAACAGAATAGACTCTGGTATGGTCATGTTTAGCTGGACGTCATAATAATTATAATAATGAGCGCGCCCCAGTGGGGCGGGCAGAAAAGGACTAATAGTCGCAGATGGTACATATAGGCATCTGGGTATGAGGCCGGTACCGGAATGACAGACTGGATCCATGGAAAACTCGATATTTAATGCCATTCTGATTTTACTGGTGGCCTCCGTCATCGTTGTGACGATGTTTCAGCGCTTCCGGTTGCCGGCTGTGCTGGCCTACCTCTGTGTCGGGGTCGTTATTGGCCCGCATGGCCTGGCCTGGATTCCTGACAGTGAGGATACCCGGCTGCTGGCTGAATTTGGCGTGGTATTTTTATTGTTCACCGTCGGGCTGGAGTTTTCGCTAAAACAGATGGTGGCGATGCGGCGCGAGGTGCTGGGCCTGGGAGGGGCTCAGGTGGGGTTGACAACGTTGTTTGTGGCCTGCCTGGGCTGGTTTCTGGGTATGACGCCGGCCGCGGCCTTTGTGGTTGGTGGTGTGCTGGCGCTATCATCCACGGCTATTGTCGTTCAGCTGCTCAAGGAACGGCTGGAACTGTCATCTCGACACGGCCGGCTGGCAATCGGCGTATTGCTGTTTCAGGATATGGCCGTGATTCCGTTTCTGATCCTGATACCGGCCCTGGCGGGTCATGGTGAATCCTCCATTATGCTGGACATGGGGCTGGCGCTGCTCAAGGGTGGCCTGGTGGTTGTGGCCATGCTGGCGATTGGGCACTGGTTGTTACGGCCATTGTTTCATGAAATCGCCTCCTCACGCTCCTCTGAACTGTTCACATTAACCGCATTGTTATTCACCCTGGCAGCGGCCTGGGTGACACATTTTTTTGGTTTGTCGCTGGCCTTTGGTGCCTTTCTGGCTGGCATGATGCTCGGGGAGACGGAGTTCAGGCATCAGGTCGAGAGCGATATCCGCCCCTTCCGTGACGTCCTGCTGGGTTTATTTTTTATTACAATAGGCATGTTGCTGGATCTGCATCGCTTGCCGGACATTGTTCACTGGGTGGTGTTGCTGCTGCTGGCAATGATTGTTTTCAAGACCCTGCTGGTGATGGTGATCAGCCGTTTTATGGGGATTTCCATTGGTGTGGGTATGCGCACGGGGCTGGTGTTGGCCCAGGGCGGAGAGTTCGGTTTCGCCCTGCTGGCACTGGCGCTGGGAGGCGAATTGTTACAACCTGAAGAGGCCCAGGTCATTCTGGCCAGTGTGTTGATCAGCATGTTCTTGACGCCGGCGCTGATTCATTATAACGGCCGCATCGCCAAACGTCTGTGCGCACGCAGTTATGACCGCGAGCGCGAGCAGATGGTGGACGGCTTGTCCGCTTCAGCCAGGGGTCTGAATGATCATACGATCATTTGTGGTTATGGTCGTGTGGGCCAGAATATCGCCCGTTTTCTGGAACAGGAAAATTTTGATTACCTGGCTCTGGATCTGGACCCGCTCAGGGTGCGTGAAGCCCGGGAGGCCGGGGAGCGTGTCAATTATGGAGATTCCGCCCATCACAAGATACTGGAGGCGGCGGGTTTAATGCGGGCCAAGGTGTTGGTAATCAGTTTCGAGAACCTGTATGCCACCCTGAAGGTGCTGGCCCAGGTGCGGCAGTTGCGCCCGGATATGCCGGTACTGGTGCGGACGGCCGATGATGCCAACCTGGATCGTTTGCAACAGGCCGGGGCAACAGAAGTGATACCGGAGACACTCGAGGCGAGTTTGATGTTGTCTTCACATTTGCTGGTATTGCTGGGGGTGTCTGTACGCCAGATATTGCATCGGGTGGCCGATGTTCGCAGTCACCGGTACCAGATGTTACGTGGTTTTTTTCATGGTCAGGATGCCGGTCTGCGTGACGAGAGCGATGCCTACCGTGAGCGTCTGCATACCGTTATCCTGCCGGCCAGTGCCCATGCCGTAGGGCGAAAGCTCGGAGATTACAAACTGGATGAGCTGGGCGTGACCGTCAATGCCCTGCGTCGTCATGGTGTTCGTGGTGAAGAACCATCGGGGGATATGGTATTGCAAGTCGATGATACGCTGATCCTGTTTGGCGAGCCCGATGTGTTGGTCCAGGCCGAACAGCGCTTGCTCAATGGCTGGCGTGGTATGGCGTCGTAAGGCTGAAATCTTGTACTGAGTCCTGAGGTGAGGATCAGGTTTGTACGAGTGACAACGACTGGTCGCACACCTGTAATGCGCATTTCCCTTCCAGCAGGTTATTGAGGATGTCACCGATCATAGTGCGTCGCCAGCCGCTCATGAGCGGGCTGTCAGCCGGCCGTAGCAGTAACCATTTTTCGATATCCTTGCGTGATGCCAGGGTGCTCGGATGCATATTGTTGTGCAGGGCCTGAATGTGAACCACGGCCATCATGGCCTCTATTAAGGCTTCCTGTTGCGGGCTTGGACGTTGCGGCCGTTGTTGCGGCGCAGTTTTTTCTACGGGCTGGGCAATGGCTGCACGGATCAGAGGTAATAGTTCAGTATCGATCTGGTCGAGCTGTTTGTCACTCAGGCTGCGAACCTGTTTCAGATCGGCTCGTGTTTGAGGCGCCAGTTGGGCCAGATCGCACAGGGTGTCATCACGTAATATCCAGTTGCGGGGCCGATTTTTTTCACGGGCCCGGGTTTCGCGCCAGGCGGCCAGGGCCCTGGTGATGGCCAGGGCCTTGCCGCGCATCCGTTTGCTGGCACGGATACGTTTCCATGCCAGGGCCGGCTCACATTCATAACGCGCCGGATCGGCCAGGCGGGCAAAGTCGTCGTTGAGCCAGTCCAGTCTGCCTTCCGCGGCCAGTTGTTGTTGCAGCTTGATATAAACCTGTCCCAGATAACGGACATCATCGGCGGCATAATTGAGTTGGGCTTCTGATAGTGGGCGGCGCGACCAGTCGGTGCGGGCATGACCCTTGTTCAGTGTTATACCCAGCACATCCTGTACCAGTGCGGCATAACCGGCCTGGGTCGGGTGTCCCAGCAAGGGTGCGGCTATCTGGGTATCAAACAACGGGCTAGGGATGGTCTGTTTCAGATGGTAGAAAATTTCCAGATCCTGATGGGCGGCATGGAATATTTTGGTGTAGCGGCTGTCATATATAATATCGAGTAGTGGGGTCAGATCATCCAGGGCCAGAGGGTCAACACAGGCAATGGAATCGGCGGTGCCGACTTGAAGCAGGCACAGCTGCGGGTAGTAGGTTTTTTCCCGCATGAACTCGGTGTCCAGGGCCAGCCAGGGCTGGGTCTGAAGTTGCTGCTGTAGTTCGGAGCAGAAGCTGTCCAGTGCCGCGGCTGTATCGATAAAAACCCAGTCGGAGGAATGTGGCATGCCGGGGTTAATAACGTGCTTCGCGCTGTTTGGCTTCGCTAAGGTTGAGTTCCCGGTTGCATAACTGGCTGCCATGTAGGGTCTGGATGGCCTGGACGGCGCCTTTTTCGTTCATTTCTACAAAGCCGAAGCCGCGTGGCTTGCGCGTCTCGCGATCGGTGGCGATACGCACGGAGTGAACGGTGCCGTAGGCTTCAAACAGTTCGCGCAGTTGTCTGGGGCTGGCGCGGTAGGCCAGATTTCCCACGAATACGGTTTTGCGTTCCCCCGTGTCGTTTGCAGACTGTTGCTTGCGTGCCGGTAACGGTGCTGAGGTTTTGCTAGTATCCCCGGCCCTGGCGCCGCGCGCCTGTCCTGATGGGGTGCTGACGAGTGCGCCGATGATGCAGCCCAGCCCCAGACCGGTAGCAAACAGGCCAGGCAGGCTTAATTGTGCAAATCCCAGCCATGGCAGCAGGAAATATCCGGCTGCGGCTAGAAGTAGGGCGATGGGGGTAGCAAAAAAGACACGTTTGACGGCAGGAGGCATAGTTCAAATTCTGTTTTATTTAAAAAACACGAGTGTACCAGAATTCGACACGGTTTGTGTGGTTTGCGCGACTTTGCCAAGCCGGCGGCAGGCTTGCTAAGATAGCGGTTTTGTCTGCTTCGTGGTCATTACATGGACAATAAGTAGATGGGCAGGGTTTGGGCCTGGTTGGGGTATTTTAAGCTCAGCTAAGGTTCAGGTGTTATGGTTCAGGTCTGGGATGGATGCGATGCTGGCTAGCGGCCGGGGGTGTGAGCGACTTAGGGGACAGCTGGGGAGACAGTTATGCTGAAGGCCGGTGGGCTGGCCGTGCGCCGTGGCGATCGGTGTCTGTTCAGTGGTCTGGATATTGAACTGACTAGTGGCGAAATGCTCTATGTCAGTGGGCCGAACGGCAGTGGTAAAACGACCTTGTTGCGGATGTTGTGTGGCCTGGTGTTGCCGGAGCAGGGTTCAATCACCTGGTCCGGCACTAATATTCGTGAGCTGGGCGATGATTATCATCGCGAATTGTATTATTTTGGTCATCTGAACGGGATCAAGGATGAGCTCAGCGGTCTGGAGAACCTGCAAATGGCGGCGTCACTGGCGGGGCAGCCCGTGAGCGAAAGCCAGGCGATCGAGGCCCTGGATCAGATGGGGCTGGAGGGTTATGAAGACCTGCCCACCAAGGTGTTGTCACAGGGACAGAAACGCCGTGTGGCATTGGCGCGCTTATTGCTGACACAGGCGCGTCTGTGGATACTGGATGAACCGTTTACGGCGCTGGATATTGTCGCTATCGAGCACCTCCGTGATACACTGCGGGCGCATCTGGCGGCACAGGGTCTGGTGGTATTGACGACCCACCAGGAGATAAATTTTGATGCGGTGCCGGTCAGGTTGCTTGATATGGCCAACAGATCGGGGCTGGACGCATGAAGCGGGTCGGGATGAGCGGGGCGCTGATGCTTGTTTTGCGTCGCGATCTGACGCTGGCCGTGCGGCGGATGTCCGATGTGCTGACGACGCTGTTTTTTTTCGTCATCGTGGTTAGTCTGTTTCCGTTGGGTGTTGGCCCGGAAATGGATACCTTGCGGGAGATAGCCCCCGGTGTTATCTGGGTGGCAGCCCTGCTGGCATCGATGTTGGCGCTGGAGCGTTTGTTCAGCGGTGACTATCGCGATGGTTCGCTGGAACAGTTGTTGCTGATACCGCAGCCTTTATCGTTGCTGGTGCTGGGTAAGGTGTTGGCCCACTGGCTGGTCAGTGGGGCGCCGCTGGTATTGATGGCTCCCCTGTTGGGAATGTTGTTGGGCTTGTCGTGGGACAGTCTGGAGGTATTGCTCGTGACCTTGTTGCTGGGGACGCCGGTGATGAGCCTGGTCGGCGCTGTGGGTGCTGCCCTGACGCTGGGTGTGCGGGGTCGTGGCGTGTTACTGGCACTGTTGGTGTTACCTTTATATATACCGGTGCTGATTTTCGGTGCCGGGGCCGTGGAGGCAAGCGTCTCCGGTCTGGGAGCTGGAGCCCATGTGTCCCTGTTGGGGGCCTTGTTGGTTCTGGCGCTATGTTTTGCGCCGCTGGCGACAGCTGCGGCACTCAAAATTTCGATGGAATAGGAATTGAGTATTAACTGGTTTAAATATGCATCACCGGTGAGTTTTTATCCACTGGCCGGACGCCTGATACCATGGTTTGTTGTTGTGACCGTGGTATTGCTGTTTATTGGTCTGTATCTGGGTTTTTTTGTTGCGCCTACCGATTATCAGCAGGGTGAGGCCTACCGGATTATGTTTGTGCATGTTCCGGCGGCGTGGATGTCGATGTTTATCTATCTGGTCATGGCGGCTTATGCCGGCCTGGGTTTGATATTTAATACCCGCCTGTCGTCTATGATGGCGACGGCGCTGGCGCCGACCGGTGCCATGTTCACTTTTCTGGCTTTGTGGACGGGTGCCCTGTGGGGTAAGCCGATGTGGGGGGCCTGGTGGGTCTGGGATGCACGGCTGACATCGGAGCTGATCCTGCTGTTTTTATATCTCGGTTTTATGTCGCTGCAGGCGGCCATAGATGATCCGCGCCGGGCAGCACGGGCCAGTGCCCTGTTGGCCCTGGTGGGCGCGGTTAATGTGCCGATAATCTATTTTTCAGTCAAATGGTGGAATACGCTGCATCAGGGGGCATCCATCAGTTTTGATAAGGCGCCATCTATGGCGACCACAATGCTGGTCGCGATGTTAATTATGGCCGTAGCCTTTTGGACCTATACCATCGCCGTCGTTTTGCAACGGGTACGTTGCGAAATCCTTGAGCGTGAGCGGCACAGTGACTGGGTTATCGCTCTGGTACAGGAGAAACAGGCATAATGCAGGACTTTTTCGCCATGGGTGGTTATGGCTTCTATGTCTGGGGCTCAGTTGGGGTTACCGCAGCGCTGATGATTCTGGAGCCCGTACTGGTACGGCGCCGCCGGCAGTCCTTGTTGCAGCGTTTACGCCGTAGCCGGGACCGGGTTCGTATGCGTAGTCATAAAAAACAGGACACTATGGAAAACACACCAGCAAAGGTAGAGCATGAAACCCAGACATAAACGAATGGCCTTTATTGTTGCCGGACTGGCCGCTATCGCCATCGCCGCGACATTGATTCTTTCGGCGATGAAAAGCAATATGACCTATTTTTTCAGTCCCACTGAGGTGATTGAAGGTAAGAGTCCGGCTAATAAAACGATTCGTCTGGGTGGTCTGGTCGAGGAGGGCAGTGTTAAACGCCAAGACGATGGTTTGACTGTGCATTTTCGTGTTACCGACAACGCCCGGACTGTTGCCGTTGTTTATACCGGTATCCTGCCGGATCTGTTTCGTGAAGGTCAGGGTGTTGTAGCCCAGGGCCGAATGGATGGCAGCGGTGTATTTATGGCCGATGAGGTCCTGGCCAAACATGATGAAACCTATATGCCGCCCGAAGTCGCTGAGGCCCTGGAAAAGGCCGGACAGGCTGGTAGTAGCAATACGGGTATCTGACCCGTCCCACCTTGTAATGGAGTAGAGAATGATTCCCGAGATAGGACATTTTGCACTGATCATGGCCCTGATGATGGCCCTGATACAGGGGACCTTGCCGGTTATTGGCGCCAGTCGCGGTCAGGCTCATTGGGTGGCGCTGGCGCGGCCCGTGGCGCAGGGACAATTCATGTTTGTTTTGCTGGCCTTTGTTTGTTTGACCTATGCCTTTATCAGTAGCGATTTTTCTGTGGCCTATGTCGCCAATCATTCCAATTCAGCGCTGCCACTGCAGTACCGTATTGCCGGTGTCTGGGGTGGTCACGAGGGTTCGTTGTTGTTGTGGGCGATGATGCTCAGCACCTGGACGCTGGCCGTTACCCTGTTCAGTCGCAAATTGCCCGATGAGATGGTGGCGCGCGTGATTGGTGTGCTGGGGCTGGTGGCTATCGGATTTCTGTTATTCATGTTGCTGACATCGAATCCATTTGAGCGCATGTTGCCGGCGGCGCCGGATGGCCGTGACCTGAATCCATTGTTACAGGATCCGGGGCTGGTGATTCATCCGCCGATGTTATACATGGGTTATGTTGGTTTTTCTGTGGCCTTTGCCTTTGCCATTGCCGCCCTGCTTGGCGGCAAGCTCGATGCGGCCTGGGCGCGCTGGTCACGGCCGTGGACCATCGTGGCCTGGATCTTTCTGACGATAGGTATCGCATTGGGTAGCTGGTGGGCCTATTACGAACTCGGCTGGGGTGGCTGGTGGTTCTGGGACCCGGTCGAAAATGCCTCATTCATGCCCTGGCTGGTGGGTACGGCGCTGATCCATTCGCTGGCCGTCACCGAAAAACGCGGCAGCTTTAAAAACTGGACCGTGTTGCTGGCGATTATTGCTTTTTCTCTTAGTTTGCTCGGCACCTTCCTCGTGCGTTCGGGTGTGTTGACCTCGGTGCATGCCTTTGCCACCGATCCGGCCCGCGGTAGTTTTATCCTGCTGTTTCTGGCTGTGGTGGTGGGTAGTTCATTGTTCCTCTATGCCATGCGTGCACCGCAGGTGCGTGGCGGCGGCGGTTTCGCGCTGGTTTCGCGTGAGTCGATGTTGCTGGCCAATAATGTCATGCTGGTGGTGGCCTCGGGCACGGTATTGCTCGGAACATTATACCCACTGCTGCTGGATGCGCTGGCATTGGGCAAAATTTCGGTGGGGCCGCCCTATTTCGAGGCCGTGTTTGTCCCGCTAATGGTGCCGATGATTTTTATCATGGGTCTCGGGCCGGTAGCGCGCTGGAAACAGGCCAGCCTACCGGATCTGGCCAAACGCCTGCGCTGGGCCTTTGCCACGGCCGTGGTGACGGCCCTGTTATTGCCGTTGACGATGGGTGAATGGATGCCGTTGGCCAGCCTGGGCCTGTTGCTGGCCCTGTGGATACTGGCAACGATAACGATGAGTCTGGTGCAGCGCTGCAAACGTAATAATGCCCTGAGCCGGCCGTGGCTGACGGGTATGACGCGCAGTTATTACGGTATGCAGCTGGCCCATACCGGCGTGGCCGTTTTTATTATCGGTGTGACTATGGTTAACGCCTACGAGACGGAAAAAGACGTGCGCATGGATGTTGGTGATACTACAACCGTAGGCAGTTACCAGTTTCGTTTTGACGGTGTTGTTGAAACCCAGGGGCCGAATTACCGCGCCACTCAGGGTTATATTCAGGTCATCAAGGATGGTCGTGACGTGATGCTGATGCATCCGGAAAAACGTATCTATAATGTTCAGACCATGCCGATGACCGAGGCGGCGATAGATACGGGCTTGTTTCGTGATCTTTATGTCTCTCTGGGAGAGCCGGTCAGTGGCGGGGCCTGGAGTGTGCGTATATACCATAAACCGTTTGTCGACTGGATCTGGGGTGGGTGCTTATTGATGGCCCTGGGTGGTTTGATGGCTGTCAGTGATCGCCGTTATCGTCTGGTGGCCAGGGTACAAAAATCCGCACCCCAGACCGGCGAAAAGCTGGCTGCGGAGGCGAAGGCATGATCAAGCAACGCCTGCGTTTCCTGGTGCCTTTGGCCGTGTTTATTATCATGGTGGCATTTCTTGGTCGTGGACTGCTGCTGGATCCGCGTGAGGTGCCGTCACCGCTGATCGACAAGCCGGCACCGACCTTCGAGCTGACGCAATTACACAATCCGCAATACAGCTTTGCCAGTCGTGACATGCTGGGTCAGGTATGGATGCTCA
>Ga0316187_10004179_pt1 | contig 12496 bp, 12 predicted proteins | sample CroRivburrow1_MG_FD_204927 | JGI IMG/M metagenome (GOLD analysis project Ga0316187, IMG submission 204927) | Coastal sediment microbial communities from Maine, United States - Cross River worm burrow 1 | ecosystem: Environmental > Aquatic > Marine > Coastal > Sediment | place: USA: Maine...
TGGTGAAGGAACTCTCCTGGCTGCCCGGGTCGAGGACACCTACTTGTTTCCACTTGGCCAGCGGAAAGTCGTTGTCCTAGCGTTCGGCTCCGGTTTCACATGGTTCGGGTTCGTGACACTCTTCATAACCGCCATCGGATTGGCGGCATTCATACTGGGCCTGGCGCTGGGACTGCCTGTGCTGAGTGATCACGGTTCGTGGTGGACTGTCTCCTATCTCACTTTTCTGGGCATCGCGACCGTCGGAGCACTCGGAGTCGGTCTGTGGTGGTTCGTGGGTGGCGAGGGCGAGCGACGCCTCAGCTCCGTGCTCGACACATAGGGGCGGGATCGCTCCCATCATGCTTGCGGCTCCGTGCCGACTGCGGATTCGCGCATGGATGAGTACGGCGCTGCCGTATTCGTTGTCGGTCCGAATAGTCGGGCGCCGGCCGCCCATGCGAATCGCGCTGGCAATACCTGGATACCATCTAAAACGTTGTCGCCACCGACGGAGCGACCTCAGCGTCAGGCGAGTCGGGTTCTAGTCGGCGGACCGGCGGCATTCACAACGTGTCAGCCGGTTCGTACCGCCTCGGCCGGCTCGATCCGCGCCGCGCGAATTGCCGGATAGAGGCCGGCAATCCCTCCCACGGCGAGGGCTGCGCCGATACTCCCGAACAGGCCGGCGATGGGAACGGCCAGCGTGAGGTCCCGATTGATGGCGAATGCCACCGTAATCCCGGCGCCGAGAAGGACTCCAACTACTCCTCCGGCGGCTGCCAGGATTGTGGATTCGAACAGGAACTGGGCGCGGATGTGGGCACGGGTGGCGCCCAGCGCACGGCGTACTCCGATCTCCATCCTTCGTTCGAGTACGGACATCACCATGATGTTGGCTATGGCTACGCCTCCGACGAGGAGCGCGACGGCGCCGAGCCCGACGAGCAGTCCGGTGAGTGCCTCCTCCGCCGCCCGGCGCGCTGCCAGGGCATCCGATGGCCGGGTGATTTCCACCTGATCGGGGCTGTTCGGACTGATCGTCGCTGGAAGCACGTCGACCACGGCGTCGATCGATTCCGGGTTGACCCTCAAGTAGATCGAAGATGGCGCTCGCGGGGTCGCAAAGAGTTGGTCGGCGATCGTTGCTCCGATGAACGCGCCACGCTCTAGGTCTGGATGGAGGGGGAGTTCATCGGCTATCCCGATGACGGTGAACCACGTTTCGTCGAGCAGGACCCGTGGGCGAGGATCCAGGTTCCAGATTCCGAGTCTGGCCGCGGCCACATCACCGAGAACGATCAATGGGAGTCGATCAGCCGCCTCATCAAGGAACCGTCCCTCCTTCATCTCGCCGCCGACGACCTCCAGAAGGTTCTGATGGGAGGTGAACACACCGATTCCGTTCGTCTCGATCTCGGGAATCAGATTCGACCGGCGCACCGCGGTGTCCACGAGCGTTGTTGCCGAATAGCGTCGCACCGGTCCGACGCGGCCGGCCATCTCGGCGGCCCCATCGGGAAAGCCGGTGGATTGACCGAGAACGCCCGGTCCCTCGGTGACCCGGAGGAGGTTCGTGCCAAGGCTGTCCAGAGACGCAAGCAGGTCGCTGCGTCCGGAAGCGGAGATTCCCAGAACGGCGACGATGGCGGCGATGCCGATGGCGATGCCCGCCGCCGTTAGGACGGACCGTCCGCGACGTTTGAGAATCCCCTGATAGCCGAGGACGATGATGTCGCGGATCCGCAGCTTGCTCTTCATGCGGACCGCTCCCCAGCGATCCGCCCGTCGAGGATGGAGATCTCACGTCCGAAACGACCGGCAACCTCCCGATCGTGGGTGATAACGACGACTGTGGTGCCGGCCTCGTTGAGTCCGAGAAGCACATCGATTATTCCGGCACCCGTCTTGGAATCGAGGTTGCCGGTGGGCTCGTCTGCAAACACGACGGCCGGGTTGCCGAGGATGGCGCGAGCGATCGCCACCCGTTGCCGTTCGCCGCCCGATAGCTGAGTCGGCAAATGACTCATCCGGTCGGCGAGCCCCACTCGCTCGAGGGCTGATCTGGCTCGAATACGCCGATCCCCTGTGGCCACTCCCCGGTACAGGAGTCCCTGAGCCACGTTCTCGAGGGCGGTCGTTCCCGAGAGCAAGAAGAAGTCCTGGAACACGAAGCCGATGAGGTTGGCTCGCAGTCCGGAAAGCTGCTTGTCGGACATCAGAGCCACATCGTTGCCGTCCAATCGCACCAACCCATTGGTTGGGCGGTCGAGCGCTCCCATGATGTGGAGAAGCGTCGACTTCCCGGAACCGGAGGGGCCAACCACGGCCAGGGAGTCACCGGCCTCTGCCGACAGATCGACATTCACCAAAGCGTCGACCCGCGGCGGACCCGGGTATGACTTGGAGACCATCTCGAGCTCGATGAGGCTCATCGCGGAACCGCGACTTGGTCGCCCTCCCGGACGTCGCCCGTGATTTGTACCAGTCCATCGGCGAACTTGCCGAGTTCCACAGCGACCAGCTTGCTCGTATCGCCATCGATCACCTCGAGCGCGTAACCACCTTCGGCAAGGGCGAGGACGGCCTCAACGGGGGCGAGCAGAACATCGAGGACCTGCTCAGAGACGATCTTCACATCAACGACCGCCTGCTCGAAGGCGGCTGCGTCGGCCACCCGATCGAAGGCGATAGTCATCTCGAGACTCTGATTGCCGGTGAGCGGGTCCGTGACGGCGACGTTCGATATCGAGTCGATGGTCCCCGGGGTTTCGGTGTCGTCCGGCAGCACGATGACAACAGAGTCACCTTCGGCGACGAGGTCCTGTTGGTCGATTTCGAGCATCACGGCTATCTCCCGATCAGTGCTCGAAGTCTCGAACGCCGGGGCTCCGGGGCCGACGGTCGCCCCCAGCTCGGTGAGGAGGCGGCCCACTCGAACGGGCCCAGTCTCGAAAACGATCTGTCCCAGCGCGATCGTGCCTTCTTCCGGCAGACCCACATCCGCTTGCCATCTCTCCACTGCGGCGGTGGTCTCGGCGGTGAACTCCTCGTCGATCTCCATCTCGGCGTCGGGATCGAACCCGAGATCGGCGAGGTTGCTTTCGAGCTGTTCGATATCGGGCCCGTCGTCGACCCCTTCCAGCAGGGGCCGCCACGCGGGCCGATCCCCATAAAAGAGAGTGATCGGCGCTCCGTTGACTTCGAGAAGCTGTCCACCGCGAGCGATGCTCGTTCCCTGTTCGGGTAGCCGCGTGACGACACCGCCGGTGGCCAAATAGACGATCGCGGGATTCTGATAACGGAGGTGACCCTCGAGAGTCTCGGTGTCGATGAGATCGCCTCTTGTCAGCGCCGCAGTCACGAGTTCCGGTTTCTCCACCGGCTCTGGCTCTTCCTGTTCCTCGACGAGGCGGTTGATTCCGTACAGGCCGCCGGCGCCCACGATGCCTAACAGGGCGATGATGGCGACCCATCCAACTGAGCGTCTCAAGTGTCAGCTCCCCAGTCCGGGGAACGCAGCGAGGTCCTGGCATGCCTCCATGGCGTCCGGAAACTCCGAGTCGGCGAACGCCTGCGCCATCTCGGCCATTGGGAAAGGAATCTCGCTGCCGGTGAAGGTCGGCAGCGGATCCGGCCACATTTCAACCCCGTTATCGCGCATACATACCGAGAACTCGTTGAGTTGGTCGGTGAGCGTTGCGATGAGCTCCGGGTCGAGTTGGAGCTCCACACCCTCGCCGGCCTCCGCGAAGACCGTTCGGCAAGATGCGAGCGCAGCCTGGAACTCAGGGTCCAGCAGGTCGAGGTCTTCGGCAACCGATGCTGAGATGACCGGCTGTCCATCTGCATCAAACGTGATGTCCGGCATGTCGATGCCGCTATCACGCATGCAGTCAGTGAAATCGAGAGTTACTTCCTCGAGGGATGGGCTTTCGCTGCTGCTCGTTGTGTCGACCACTGAGGGCGATGTCGACTCGAGAGTTGCGATGGAGTCCGTCGGGTCTTCTTCCGAATTTGAACCACAGGACGCCAGCATCACGAGAAGGATCAACAGCCCCGGCAGCGTTCTCTTTGCTCTCATCGTTCCTACCTCGTTCAAGGAACGCAGGATAACGACAGTCGAGAGTTGTCCGCCGCACCGCGGGGTTCCGACACCGGAAGGCCGGATGAGACCGCCGCGCAGAGTAAGGTCCACAGCCGGGAGGAGGGTTCGAGTGAGCGTGTGGATAGCTCTGTCGGCGATCGTGGTCGGCTATCTGTTCGGGGCGGTCTCATTCACGCGGATTCTCGGCCGCTGGGTGCTGCCCGGTGACGATCTGAGCGGCGTTGATGTTCAACTGGGGAAGGGAACTCTCCGCTTCAACCGGACGAGCGCATCGTTGATCTCGTTGAAGCGGGGTCCCGGGTATGGATGCCTTACGGGCTTGCTCGACATGGCCAAAGCTGTAGTTCCGGTTCTCGGCTTCAAACTTGCGTTCCCGGATCACGATTACGAGTTCCTCGCGGCCGCCGCTGCGGTGATCGGGCACAATTACCCGGTCTTCTATCGCTTCCAGGGTGGGGCCGGCATGTCCCCGTACCTCGGAGGTCTGGCAATTCTCGACTGGCCGGCCGTTCCGGTGGTAACCGTATTGGGCAGCCTCACCGGCGCCCTCTTCCGGAACGTGGTCGTATCGTACATATCGGGGATCGTCTGGCTTTTCCCGTGGTTCTGGTGGCGCGACGCAGGTTGGGAGGCGTACGCCTACACGATTGCCGTCAACGTGGCCGTCTGGCCGACGATATGGCCGGTCATGCGGGATCTGACCCGAATGCAGAAGGCTGGGGAAATCGATCGGCGCGAAGCAATGAAGCTGTTGACAAGGGGGCACCCGGCGCTCAATCGCGACAAGTACCTGCCCGAGTAAGCGGGACGCCGTAGCGCTCGCCCCGGTCGGCTATTCGGCTCTTTCGATGATCACAGTTCCGGTATATCCGTCGACAACAACGGTGGCACCATCGGGTAGCCGGGTGGCGCCGGCCACCGACACGACGCACGGGATGCGGTACTCCCGAGCGACAATGCTGCTGTGCGACAGGATCCCGCCGGATTCTGCGATAACGGCGCCGGCCCGAGCAAAGAGGGGAGTCCAGCCGACATCGCTGAAAGGGATCGCGATGATGTCACCGGATTCCACCCGCGGCCAGTCATCGATAGTCAAAACAACGCGCAATGTACCCCGGTGGCGGCCCCGGGAAGTCGCGACCCCGGTGACCCGGTCGACATCGAGGGGCCCCCGCCTGACCGGCACGAAGTCGTCGCCAAATATGGTTTCCGGCATATCGACCTCAACCAACTCGGCCATTTCGTTCTTACGAACGGTGACCATCTCATCCGGAGGAGGGGTGGAGGCGCCATCTAGTAGCGCCGATCGGACTTCCTCGAGCTGCAGGTACATGACGTCGTCACTCGAGCGGACCAGACCACGCTCAACCAGGCGTCTACCGATTTCGAGGAAGGTCGGTCTGAACAGGCCGTACCCGTACGTGTAGACGAAGCTCACACGCTCGCGGTGGTCGACAAACTCACTGGACTTGCTCTGTAGAAGGCGCACGCTGCGGCGGGCCACCGTCCCGAGCCTCTGGGTGCCGTCGTGCCAGGGGACGGCTTGATGGGCGCCGGTGACGGTGGCGTGGTCGAGGGCCATCCGCAGCACGGCGTCGGGCTGTTCGACCCACGGTGGCACCGAGAAGTCATTGCCGCTGTCGGAGAGGTGGCCGAATTCCTCCAGGAACCGCTCGAAGGCCGGTTCGAGATCACCGGGAAGGGATTGGCGGCCGTCGTCGCGGATGGCCGCAACGGTCTCGGGGCCGGCGCCGGCGATGAGCTTGCCCAGGTTGTCGAGCGCGCTGGTCGGATTGAAGGGGTTGTGCGGATCCCCGAGCTCCAGGTCGAGTTCGTCTGCGTCGATCCCGTGTTTGTTCAAAGATCGGCGGAGCAGAGAGACGTACAAGTTGGCGAGCAGGGGGGTGACGATATTTGCGTAGGCTGCCCGCGTCGTCACCTCGGCGAGCTCGTCAACCCGAGCCAGTAGACCCGAATCGCTCAGCTCCTCGAGGTCCGATTTGGCGAGAGTTGAGAATCGCTCTTGGAGTCCTTCGATCTCGGGCTTGATCTTTCCGCCGTACCGCGTCTTGCCGATGAGTGTTGCCAGCATGCGGGGCAGGTGGCGCATGGTGGTCATCGAGGGTCGGAACTTCGGCTTGCTGTCGGAGGGGAGTCCGAGGAGCATCTCGAGGCCGTCACGGGGCATCCCGAGCAGTTCGAATATTTCACCGATAGTCCCCATATTGAAATACGACCGGTAGGCGAACGCTTTGGCCAGTTGTTCCGGCCGGAGATCGTTGGGACCGATCAGCTCGCCGAACAAGGTGATCCACGCTCGATTGACGACCGGTACGTTTACCGACCAGACGAGCGGCTTGATCATCCCCGGCATAACCTCGCGAGAGATACGATTCGAGTAGACGGTTATGTCGTCCAGGCCGGTGATCGGGCGAACCTGCACCCACCAGACATTGGTTCCGTCCCAAACCCACTCGAGATCAACGGGCGCTCCGAATTCCTCGGCGATCCGAAGGGTCTCGGCGGCAATTCTGCTGGCAACCGTATCGGGCAACACCGATCCACCGGCGGGTCGGGTGCTCCAAGCCCCCCATCGTTCGATCCACCGCTCCGGCGTCACGCCGCCTCCGACGAGGGCGTCACCGCGTCCCGCGACCGCCTCGACGACAACCTCATTCAGGCCTGTCATGGGGTTGCGGGAGAAGGCGACACCGGAGATCTTCGGCGGGACCATCCGCTGAATCATCACCGCCATGGCGACCGGTTCAGCGTCTCCCATGCGGTCCCGATACGCCGCCACCGCGGGGCCGGCTGCTGATCGGCCGACGCGGCCGATGGCGTCGGCGACTTCGAGCGGTCCGCTCACGTCGAGGACGGTGGCGAATTGACCGGCGTAGGACGATTCGAATCCATCTTCCACGGCTGCCGACGAGCGCACCGCCCATGGTCCGATGTCGGGTAGCCAGGAATCAACCGACAGAGTGCCCTCCGGCACCTCGCCGGCCGGGATCACCCAGGTCTCCGGGACTTTGAATCCCTTCTGCATCAGCCACAGCACGTGGGCGGCCTTCCCCCCGATCGCCGCGCCCGGCTCAGTTCGGCCTGATAGGAGTACTGCCTCCATTGTCTTGTTGATCCCTTTAACCTCATCCACTACGCAGCGTGGTTCCGTACGCATCGTACGATACGAGGACAGAGGTTGGATAATGGCCAATAGGGTTGCAGTGCTCCTATGCGGGTACGGCGAGGTTGAGGACTACGACGAGTTCTTCGAGTACAACGAGAAGTCGTTCCGACTTCTCGTGGCGAAGTCGATCAAGTTCCCCGAGTTTTCCATCCCGTGGCTGTCCCGGCGCCTTGAACGCTCCCAGCGCAAGGAGTGGCACGCCGCCAATCATTATCACTCGCCCCACAACGACATCTTCGAACGGCAACGAGCCGGCATCGAGGAGAAGCTCAAGGAAACGTACGGCGATGACGTGGCCGTCTTCAAGGCCTATAACTTCGTTGAGCCGTTTCTACCCGATCAGGTTCTCGCCGAGATCCGTGGTCAGGGTTACGACCGGATCGTGGTTTATCCGTGGCTGGTGGTCGATTCCGTCTTTACGAGTGGCCTGGCGTTGCAGCAGATCAACGAAGCACTGCACCCCGACGGGGCATGGGTGAAGGACATTCGATACCTTCCATCATTCTGGGAACGTGCCGACTTCCAGGAGCTTCTCGCCGCCCATATCGAAGCCGGCATCGCGCCGTTGCTCGAACGGTACGTCCCCAGCCAGGTCGGCGTCGTATTGTGCCTCCATGGGTGCCCGCTCGAAACCAAGGGAATGGAGACGGGCGTGCGCGACAGCACTGCGCTCTACTACGCCATGCAGGAGCGGCTCATCCGTCGGTTCCCACTTGTCAGCCCCGGCTGGATGAACCATCCGGTCCCGGGAAAATGGACAACTCCCGACGTCGATCAGGCGGCCAAGAATCTCATCGGCCTCGGCGCTCGCGCCTTGGTGTTTGCCCCGATCGGATTCGTGACGGAGAACCATGAAACCCAACTCGACATCGGCTACACCATCGACAAGGTCAAGGACCAGGTGGAGTCCACCCATCTGGCGACGCTCAACGAGAATCCGGACCTGCTCGCCATGGGCGCCGGGTGGATCCACCCGCTGATCGACGAACTGCGCGCCGGCTAGTCACACTTCTTCGACGAATTCACCACGAGCGAGACAGGAGTGACGCACCGCCTCGTCATGAGCGACGTCGCGGCTCCGGGAATCTTGGGCTTCATGTACCGAAAATTCGGTAGCTCCAAGATGGGGAATGCTTTTCTGGTGGCATACAAAACGTACCTTGAAGCGCAGAACGAATGAATCAGGCTCTGTGCGCGGCAATGTTCCGCGAGAGTCATATCTGAACCAGGCCTCATCGCCGCAGCCATGTGTCGGTTGGTGGCCGGTGGGGTCGCCGAATCGTTGGTGAACTATCGCCCGGACCGCGCCTCGAGGCCACCGATATGAGCGGCCATCCAAAGCCACCGTCGACTCCGAACATAGATGATGCTTGCTTTCAGGATTCTTTCGATACTTGGCGTGGTGACAATGGCGTTCATCATCGTTGTTGGCCTCCTCTCAGGTGGTTTCGGTGATGAGGGCTCGACCATCTGGGCCCTGTGGTGGGGCAAGGTGACGTTGATCGACCTCTACGTGGGTCTGGTCTTCTTTGGAGCCTGGCTATTCACACGAGAGCGCCGACCATTGGCGGTGGCTCTCTGGTGGCTGGGACTCGTCGTCCTCGGAAACCTTGCCGCCGCTCTATACCTGGTCTTCGTCTCGTTCACCTCCTCGAGCGTCCCCGAGTTGCTGACTGGGGAACGGGAGCAGCCCAACGCGACGGATACTTCCCGGGCCGCGGCCGGCGCTTGAAGCCCGGATGCTCGAGAAGGAGGTTCTTGTGCTGTTTCCAACTGTGTCCGGATCGAATCTCGAACGGCGGCCACTGATTCTTCCCGCCGACCTCGAAGGTTCCCCCAACCTCGTTGTACTGGCGTTCTGGCAGCGGCACCAGGCGCTGGTTGATACCTGGATGCCGTTGGCCAAGGATCTCGAGGAGCAGCACCCGGGTCTTGTCGTCTACGAACTCCCTGTGATTCAAACTCGAAGCCGCCTTTCCCGGTGGTTCATCGACAGTGGGATGCGGTCGGGGATTCCCGACCGGCGGGCGCGGGAGCGCACGATCACGCTCTATTTGGACAAACCGCCGTTCCTCGAGGCCCTCGACATAACCGACGACGGGACCATCTACGCGATGGTCCTGGAGAGAACGGGCCACATCCTGTGGCGCGCCACCGGTCCGCTGGTCGAGGCTACGGAAGCCGACCTCGTGGACTTCCTCGGGGACCGATCAAACGTATGAGATTGAAGGATCGTCGTGTCATCCCGAACGGAGACCATGCCGAGCACCAGCAAAGGAGCAGACACCGCCCGCTACTCCGGCGGGGCGCGCAGCGTGCGGGCGAGGGCCTTCGCCATGACGGTGGCTTCGGTGGCTTGCACGTGCGCGCCGAAGAGCCGCTGAATCCCGTCGAGGTGGGTCGGCGCCGCCCGACGAAATATGGCAAGCCCGGCTTCGGTCAGCACTGCGTAAACCCCGCGACCGTCTTCGGCAGCACGTTCTCTCAGTACCAGGCCGGCGCCCTCCATTCGAGCGACGATGCGTGTGCAGTCTGTCCGCGAGAACAGTGTGGCGTCAGCCAGCTCGTGCATCCGCATCCGACCACCTGCCTCGTTGAGCTGCAGGAGCACGTCGTACCAGCTGAGCCGCAGTCCGTGCTGTTCGCGGAGCTCCCAATCCATCTGACCTGTCAAACGCTGGTGGGTTTCCAGGAGCAGCCGCCAAGCAGTCAACACCTCGTCGTTGGGTCGCATAAGTGGGAATATATCAGAAGTAGTTACAATTGTAACTACTATAGAACTTGTACTACCGAGGAGCCACCGTGCCGGCCATTACCGTCGATGACAATCTGACACTCTCCCGCATCCCTTCTCCGGAGATCACAGCACTCGATCGACCGGTGAAATCGGTGACCACTGCCCCGCAGGGTTTTGAGGGCGAGGGTTTCCCCGTGCGGCGAGCTTTCGCCGGGGTCGATCTCGTCGACCTCGACCCGTTCATCCATCTCGATCAAATGGGTGAAGTCGAATATGCACCGGGTGAGCCCAAAGGAACGCCGTGGCATCCGCATCGCGGCTTCGAGACCGTGACCTACATGATCGACGGGATCATGGAGCATCAGGATTCAGAAGGCGGGGGCGGCACCATCACAAATGGTGATACGCAATGGATGACGGCCGGTTCCGGATTGCTCCACATCGAAGCCCCTCCCGAGCACCTCGTCATGTCCGGCGGTCTTTTCCACGGTTTTCAGCTGTGGGTGAACCTGCCGTCGCGGGATAAGTTCGTGGCTCCGCGCTATCAGGATCTGAGCGCCGATGCAGTGAGTCTTCTCACCTCTCGAGACGGTGGGGCTCTCATCCGGCTCATTGCTGGTGACGTAGCGGGCCACCAGGGTCCGGGCTCGACGCACACCCCAATCACGATGATCCATGCCACCCTTCACCCCGGTGCCCAATTGCGTCTCCCCTGGCGGCCGGATTTCAACGCCCTCGCATACGTACTCAGCGGCAACGGAATGTTCGGATTGGAGCGCCGTCCGGTCGAGCCGGGCCAACTCGGTGTGTTCGGCCCCGGCGATCTGATGACCCTTACGGCCAACGAGCGCCAAGAATCGCGGGCGCCCGACCTGGATGTCCTGATAATGGGTGGGCGGCCGATCCGAGAACCGGTGGCTTGGCAGGGGCCCTTCGTCATGAACACCCGAGCCGAACTCGCCCAGGCCTTTGACGACTACAACGCCGGACGCCTTGGCAAGACTCCGGCCGACAACGGTCGCTGAGGGGCAGGTCATGTCAATCCGTACCAAGGGAATCAACCACCCGGCTCTCGTGGGGCGCAACTACGGCGAAACGGTCAATTTCTATACGCAGGTACTCGGGATGCGGCTCGTTCTAGAACAGCCGAATCTCGACAATGATGCTGAGGTCCACCTCTTCTTCGAGGCCGGGCCCGGGCAGTTCATTGCCTACTTCGTGCCCAGGGAGGGATCGCTCCCCGACACACCGCACCGCCGACAGCTGGGTGCCATGCTGCATCTGGCGCTCAATCTCGACGTACCCATCGAAGAGGCAATGGCCGTGCTCGACGCCCACGGTGTGCGATACAAGGGTCCCGTTGACCGCGGCTACGAGCGGTCCCTCTACTTCCGCGACCCGAACGGGGCCGTGGTCGAGTTGTTGACGTGGCTCACCCCGGTGCCCGCGGGGGTTGATGAAGGCGACCTCATCGTTGCTGCCCAGGAGCATCGTCGTCAACGGGGGGCCGAGTTCATCGACAACGAAGATGTTTCGGCGGTGCTCGACTCCTGGCAATGACCCGAGTCGGCCGCGCCGGTGCGCCTCAGTCTGGTGATGGCCCATCCCTTCGAGCCTGACACGGCAAAGTCGGGGTTCCGATCGGCGATAATCTGCCCGGCGAACAAGGAGGAGAGTGCACCAGATACTGGCCCTGTGGTGTCACCCGCGATCACTTTCCACGGCATTCGGGCGCATGATGATGGAAAGAGGCGACATCACGGTGCTCCACGAGCGATTCCTCTACCTCTACTACGTCGTGCAGAATCCCGACCTCGTCATCGCGCAGCAGCTCGAACAGATCGAGCCGTGGATGGAGGCGTCTTTCGAGGAGATCGTTGCAGGTATCGAGTCGGCCGCGGTGCAACGGCCGGTATTCTTCAAGGACATGGCGGTGCACGTCCATAATGCCAAAGGCCGCCATGCCGATGAGGAATTCCTGGGCCGCTTCTCCAACGCGTTCCTCATCCGGGACCCCGAGATCGCGGTGCTCTCTCATCTCAAACAGAACCCGGAAATGGTCTTCGAGGAGGTCGGGTACGACGCCCAATACGCGCTTTTCGAGAAGGTGTCGCGGATGACGGACGCTGCTCCTCCGGTTATCGATGCTGCCGACCTCGAGGAAGATCCTGCGGGCGTCATCGGCTCATACTGCGCTGCCATGGGTATTCCCTTCATGGCGTCCGCCCTGCGGTGGAGTACCGCGGTGCCGAGCCAGCTCAGTGAAGGCGACCCGTGGCATGCCGATTTGTTCGCTACGACCGGGTTCGAGCGTCGGGTCGAATCCTTCAGCCCGGAATTGCGCGAGCACCCCAGATACGCCGAGTACTGCGAGCGATCGATTCCCTTCTATGCGGCCATGCTGCATCACCGAATTCAGAGCGATGCTTGCTCGTCCGGCGGAGCCTACGCTGCGGATGGCCGCAACCGGAGCCGACCCGATGAC
>Ga0316187_10004180_pt1 | contig 12493 bp, 14 predicted proteins | sample CroRivburrow1_MG_FD_204927 | JGI IMG/M metagenome (GOLD analysis project Ga0316187, IMG submission 204927) | Coastal sediment microbial communities from Maine, United States - Cross River worm burrow 1 | ecosystem: Environmental > Aquatic > Marine > Coastal > Sediment | place: USA: Maine...
TATACCTTAAAAATGTCCTGCAAGACAAACAACTTCGGCACAGCCCACCTGCCAGAGATCATCCATGTTGCGACAATTGTTGCATTGCAACAGCGAATCCAAACATGTTAGTACGCAAACAAGTTTGGTCGAGCAGGGAAAGCAGCCATGGGCGTCATCAACGTAATCGACACCGACAACAAAACTCACGTTCTGGAAGCCGTGGAAGGTTGGCGGGTCATGGAGATCATTCGCGAACACGGCCTGCCTATGGAAGGCCTGTGCAGTGGTGCATGCGCATGTGCCACCTGCCATGTCATTGTCGATGACCACTGGACAGACAAGCTGTTTCAGGCGCGTGACGAAGAAGAAGACATGCTTGACACAGTGCCCACCGTCATGCCGTCGTCGCGCCTGTCATGTCAGCTTATTTACAGTGAGGAACTGGACGGGTTGACGGTTGCGCTCGACCCGGCAATTGCAGATGCTGCGCGGGCTGCCTGAACCAAATCCTTACCGATTGCGTTGAATATGCCATGACCTGGATAACAGCCTATATCAGCACAGCCATAGCCTTTTTCGCGTTGGATTTTCTCTGGCTGGGAACCATAGCGAAAAAATTCTACTTCTCCCGATTATCCCATCTGTTGGCGGATACGGTGAATTACTCCGCCGCAGCCGGGTTTTACGCTGTTTATGTAATCGGTCTCGTAATTTTTGCGGTCGCCCCTGCTATGAAAGATGGATCCTGGCAGACAGCAGCACTCTATGGCGCCCTGTTCGGATTTTTCTGTTACGCCACCTACGACATGACCAATCAGGCCACGCTCAAAAACTGGCCCGTCGCAGTCACCATGGTTGATATCACATGGGGCACACTGTTGTCTGGTTCTGCGGCAACCATTGGCTATTTTACGACGCAGGCGCTCAGCAGGCAATAACATGAATGAAGTTGAACCGAACTGGGAACTGGTGACTGACCGGGTGATGGGCGGCGTATCGAACGGGCAGATTGAGCAGGCAGTGATCGATGGTCGCACAGCCACCCGCATGACCGGTCGGGTCAGTCTCGACAACAATGGCGGTTTTATCCAGATCGCAGCAGACCTGCCTCCCCCGCCAAGCGATGCAAAAGGCGTGGCGCTGCAGCTCATCGGCAATGCCGAAACCTACAACATTCACCTGCGCACCAGCGATCTCACCCGTCCGTGGCAATCCTTTCGCCAGGCCTTCACCGCGCCTTCAGAATGGACGTTGTGTCATTTCGATTTCGGGGATTTTGAGGCCCATCGCACCGACGAACCTTTGCGCCCGGGAAACATCCGACGCATCGGCATCGTCGCAATAGGCCGCGTGTTCGATGCCGATGCAGCAGTGACTTCAGTCAGTTATTACTAGGGTCAGGACCGGTTATAACAGTCCGACTGGCCGAAACCTGATCTCCTGCTAACCGTGTAAAATAGCCGGCATGCCAATCCCCCCTGTCCGGCGCTGCCCAATAATCCTAGACAACAAGCATTGCCAAGCTCATCATTGATGAATGCCAGTACTTCAGTTGTCCAGTTTGGCAAGAGCCGCATCAAGGTGGGTTGTGTATTTTCTGCTGGCGGTCTCTGTGTCTTTCCTGTTTGTGCCGAATGTGAGCGCGAAAATGCTTAAGGTAGGCGTGTTGGCACACCGTGGTGATGAACTGGCCCGCCAAAGATGGCATCCAACCTTTGAATTTCTGTCCCACAGCCTGGATGACCACAGTCTTGCCGTAGTGCCCCTTTCGTTGCAGGGAATGAGCGCCGAACTGAACGAGGGAAATCTTGACCTGGTGCTTACCAATCCGGGAAATTTCCAGCAGTTGACGGAAATCTATAATCTGGAGCCTGTTGTGTCCCTGCGGACCGAGCGATCTGGCGAGCCGCGCACCGGTAATCGGCTCGGAGCAGTCATATTTGTTCGCTCTGACAATGCTACCGTACGCGGACTGACAGATCTTCGAAACAAGCGCCTGGGAGCAGTTGCACCAGATGCATTCGGTGGCTTCAGGATCGCAGCCGATACGCTTTTGCGCAACGGCATCAACCCATGGCGCGATCTTGATGCGATTGAATATTTCGGCTTTCCACAGGACACTATTGTCACCGCAGTCATCAATGGTGAGATAGACGCCGGTACGGTGCGAACTGGTGTTATAGAGTCGATGGTCTTGCAGGGCAAGCTGTCACCGGCTGACATTCGCATCGTAAATTCGGTCCGGGTTCCCGGGTTTGATCTGGCTCTTTCTACCCAACTGTTTCCGGAGTGGGTGCTCGGCGCATCGACAAATGTGCCCGAGATCCTCAAGCGTGAAATTGCAATCAGACTGTTGAGTCTTAAGGACGAACATCCTGCCGTGCGCAGCGGCGATTATGCAGGTTGGAGCACCATAGCCCATACCGGTAGCGTCACCGCTCTCATGAAAAACATTGAGCTGGCGTCGTCGGGTTTCACACTCTCCCGATCATCTGCCTGGTTGGGTGGATTTGTGCTTGCGATGATATCTTTGCTCTCAATCATGGCGCTGGCGGTTTATCGCAGAAGCGAGAGGTTCTCCTCTGCAGGAGCTAGCCCGGACGTGGTCCGGCATGACATCGCTTCTGTCTCCAATGTATCCCTGACACGGCGTGAACAGGACATCCTGGGCCTTGTCGAACGGGGATTGACCTCCAAGCAGATCGCCAGGGAGTTGAGCATCAGTCCCAAGACTGTCGAGTATCATCGCAGTCATTTACTGCGAAAGTTCGATGCGCAGAATATGACACAGGTGGTCGGAAAGACCCGTCATCCGTAAGCGCACATCGCGCATTCCCAGGGTTTACCCTAGGCCATCCAGATAAATGCACCAGCTTTTGCATGCGCCGGATCGGTGTGAACATAGTGTAGTCTTGTGCGCTAGTTGCAAGCGATCACAAATCTCCAGGAGGAAACCATGTATATTCACAAATCTGTTTTGGCAGCTGTTCTGTCACTGCTCGCAGTTGTTGTTATCCAAATTGCCGGTGTTGAGGCCAACGAGCGCTATGGAAAACAGAAAGTTGTTTATCATATCAACTATAACGGAGGTTCAGATGACAAGGCCTATAGAGGTGCCTTGCGAAATATACAGAACCACATTAATGCCGTAGGCGTTGAGAACCTTGAATTGAAGGTTGTTTTGCATGGCAATGGCGTCGGTTTGCTCAAATCAGCAAAATCAAACCAGAAATTGCAGATGGACGTCACTAATCTGAAGACGCAGCAGGTAAGCTTTCATGTCTGCAACAATACGCTTGCGGGCAGAAAAATCGATTACAACACTGACCTGTTTGAAGTGTTTGACGATGATATCGTGCCGTCCGGCGTCGCAGAGCTGAGTAGGCTGCAGCAAATGGGTTACACTTACATCAAGCCCTAGCTGATCAACCTTATTGCTGGCGGCTTCAGATGGCCGCCAGTTCAAATTTCCGTTCCGACCGAAGTCACTGCGGCCGGGAAACATCCGCCGCATCGGCATCGTCGCGATAGGTCGCGTATTCGATGCCGATGCGGCGGTATCCGCTGTCAGCTATTACTAGCTATGGCAGGGTCAGGCTGCGCGTGTGTTCTGCTGACCGCCCGGCTTCGAACGGTTTGGACGCCGCCGCCGGTTTGGACCTGGTGAAGACTTCTTCTCCTGATCACCGGCAGTGCGCGCACCCTTGGCAGCACCACCACCGGGGCGGCGTGACTGATGCGCACGCTTCTTTTGTTGCGGCTTGGCGCGCGGGTCACGCTCACGCGGTTCGCGCGGAATGTCACGCAAGGATATTGCCGGCAATCCTTCGGGAACCGGCACTTCATCCACCTTGCGCTTCAGCAACCGCTCGATATCGCGCAGCAAGCCACGCTCATCATGGGCACACAGCGCTACCGCAAAGCCGGATTCACCGGCGCGCGCCGTACGGCCAATGCGATGCACATAGACTTCAGGCACATGCGGCAGTTCGTAATTGATGACCATTTCGATACCCGGCACATCGATGCCGCGCGCCGCGATATCGGTTGCAACCAGGATCGGACATGCACCCTTGCGGAACCGGTCCAGTGCCTTTTCACGGTTGGCCTGGGATTTGTTGCCGTGAATGGCCGCCGCCTCAAAGCCGTCCTGTACAAGCCGTTTCACAACCCGGTCTGCACCGCGTTTGGTGCGGGTAAACACGATCACGCGTTTGCCGGTGTTTTCACGTGCCAGATGCGCCACTGCGGCAATCTTGTTGCCCGCAGCAATATGCATGACCGACTGGTTGATACGCTCGGCCGGTGTGGATATGGCTGCTACGGCGATTTCGACCGGAGACTTCAGGTGCTGATCGGTAAGCTTGCGTATTTCCTTCGGCATGGTGGCCGAAAACAACAGTGTCTGACGCTTTTCAGGCACCAGCGCAACAACACGCCGGATGGCCGGCATGAAGCCGATATCCAGCATCTGGTCTGCTTCATCGAGGATCAGCACTTCAACCGAGTCCAGCCGCATGCAGCGCTGGTCGATCAGGTCGAGCAGACGTCCAGGTGTTGCAACCACAATGTCGACGCCGCGCGCCATGGTGGCTTTCTGCGGCCGGATGGAAACACCGCCCACAATCGAGGTTGCAGACAGCTTCATGCGTGAACCGTAGTCGCGCACGGACTTCATGATCTGGGTCACCAGTTCACGCGTCGGCGCCAGTATGAGCGCACGGCAGGCATGCGGTTTGGGCTTGACGCCAGAGGCCGCAAGGCGCTGCAGCAACGGCAGCGCAAAGGCGCCGGTTTTGCCGGTGCCCGTCTGGGCCAGTCCGATTACGTCACGTCCGTCAAGAATTGTAGGGATGGCCTTCACCTGAATGGGCGTAGGCACGTCATGGCCCAATGCTTCAAGAGCATTGAGCAACGGCCTGTCGAGGCCGAGGTCGGTAAATTTCAAATTGTTATTCTTTCTTGTAAGCAATGCGCGCAAAGGTTTGGCGCATCTGGGTTTCTTTTCGACGGCAACGGGCAATGAACCCGGATTTGATGGCTCAAGGTCGCCACCGAAGAAAAACATGTGTCGTGGGCAAGGAGTAGTCTGCGACTCGTTCGGTCGCGGCCCATGTCCAATAGCCGCACAAGCACAGATGTGGGTATCGAAGTCAAGCAAAGCAACCCCGTGTGGCGCAGATGCCGCAGGTCATGCTTAACACCCGGTTCGCAAAGACAGCCAACCTCGGATCTTTCAAACAGGATTCTGACTGCAAGCCAGCGTACCCGGAAGGTCCTGCATCGACGTCCTGCCAAGTTGCGCAAGAGTGAGGCTGGTTTCGTCCGTCAGAACATCCCACAACTGCGACAGGCCGCGCTCACCGCCGGCGGCCATGGCAAACAGCAACGGGCGCCCGAGAAATACGAAATCGGCGCCCATCGCATAAGCCTTGACGACATCCTCGCCGGACCGGATTCCGGAATCGTAAAACAGCGGATAATCGTCTCCCACCGCTTCGCGAATGCGCCGCAGCATCGTGATCGGTGGTGGTGCACTGTCAAGTTGGCGGCCGCCATGGCTGGAAACCTGAATACCGTCAACACCTGACTGTTTGAGGCGCACCGCGTCTTCGACACTCAGCACACCCTTGACCACCAGTCTTCCTTGCCATTGCTGACGCAGGCTTTTCAGTTTTGCCCAGTCTGCAGCCGCCCGGCTTTCAGTGCGGTCGAACTTGTTGCCCGGCCCGGTAAAGTTTGCCATTTCGGGACGCCCGTTCATCAGGGTCGAAAGCGACCAGCGCGGATGCAGGGCAAAATCGATGAACTGGCGCGGCCCGATTTTGAACGGCATCTTGAACCCGCGCCGCAGTTCGCGCGGCCGCCTGCCCACCTCCGGCACATCAAGGGTCACAACCAGGGTACGATATCCGCACGCCTGTGCCCGGTCCAGCAGGCCTTGCGTGCTGCTGCCGTCGCCGCTGATGTAAAGCTGGAACCAGGCATGCCCGTCAGCTTTTTCAATCATCGTCTCTAGCGATGTGGACGCCACCGTTGACACACCAACCGGCACCTTGTGGCGCGCCGCCATCTGCGCCAGCATGAGATCAGCCCCGGGCGTGGACAGGTTGCACATACCCATCGGACTGATACCAAACGGGCGCATGGCGTCATGGTCGAACACCTTCACGCCAAGATCACGTTTGGTGACATTGACCAGGATGCGCGGCTGCAGGCGCAGATCGCGCAATGCAGTCCGGTTCAGGGCTTCACCGTGTCCCTCACCCGCAGCGCCGTCAATATAGTCGAACACCATCCACGGCAGACGCGCACGCGCCAGCGCGCGCGCATCTGCAGATGAGTGGATTTCGCTCGAGGCAAACAACGAACGACCCCTTTAAGCCTGAACAGCCTTCATGAACCTGTCGCGGATCACAACCGGATCCATTGTGATGACCGGCACCTTCACGTTACCGCTCTCACACTTGGCGACAATGATGGTCATCTTGTTGCTGTCCAGTGCTGCCTGAATGGTCTTGCCGGTGTCTTCGGCGCTGCATTCCACGACGTTTTCACAGCCACACGCCTTGGCCACAGCCGTCAGGGAGGTCTTCTTGCCGGCATAGGTCGGCTGGTCACCGGTGGAGCCGTAGCTGCCATTGTCAATGATGAGCAGGATGAAATTGTCCGCCACATTGTTGGCAATTGTCGGCAGGGTGCCGAAATTGGTCAGCACAGAGCCGTCGCCGTCAATCGAGATAACCTTCTTGTCTTGCGCCAGGGCCAGGCCAAGACCGATGGACGATGCAAGGCCCATGGTCCCCAGCATGTAGAAATTGGTCGGCTGGTCGTCTGTCAGATGCAGTTCCTGGCTCGGCAGTCCGATATTGCAGACAACCAGATGGTCACGAATGATGGGCGCGATGTCGCGCAGAATTTCAGAGCGGATCATGGTTCAGTACCCTTTCCAGAAGCTGGCATCGGTGAGAATGGCAACCGGCTTGTTGCACATGAAGGTGTATTTGAGGATCGCGTCCAGCTCATTGACGTCGTCCTCCTTGTGGAAATGGTAGGTTGGAATGTTCAACTGGTTGAGCAGGGCTTTCGTATGCACCGCCATTTCCACCTGACACGCCACCGGTTCTCCCAGTTCGCCCCGGTATGAAATCAGCATGGGCAACGGCATCCGGTAATACTGGGTCAGCGTCACCAGTGTATTGATGGTCACACCGATGGCCGTGTTCTGCATGATGATTGCCGGGCGCTTGCCGCCCATGAAAGCACCGGCGCACAGCCCCATGCCTTCATCTTCCTTGTTGGACGGTATGTGGTAGATTTTTTCGCAGGCATCTATCTCGTCAATGACGCCGGCGAGCTGCTTGCAGGGCACAGTGGTGACAAACTCGACGCCATTGGCGACCATGTCATCCACGATTTTGGTGTTAACAGACACAGTATTTACTCCTCATGAGTGGGAAACCATAAGATTTTGAACGAATTCATTTAGCCGTATAGCCTCCATCCACGGGCAATACCTGCCCGGTGACGTAGGAAGATGCGCGCGAACAGAAAAACAGCATCGGACCGTCAATGTCTTCAGGTTCACCATTGCGGCCAATACAGGTTTGAGCTGCATTGAGGGCCGCCCGTTCAGGGTCATCAAACACCGGTGCAGTCAGCTCCGTTCTGAAAAACCCGGGCGCCAGTGCATTGGCCGTAATCCCGAACGATGACCATGCTTCTGCCATGGCGCGGGTCATCTGGGCTACTCCGCCCTTTGACGCGCCATAGGCCATGCCGGCGGGAAACGCCCTGAAGCTTTGCAGGGAGGCAAAATTTACAATGCGGCCAAACCCGGTCTTCTTCATCGCCGGAACCAGGCCCTGCGCCAGAAAGAACGGCGCTGCAAGGTTCAGGTCCAGCGTCAAGTCCCAGTTTTCCGGCGTCACATCATCGGCCGCCTGGCGAGTGTTGATTCCCGCTGCATTGATCAGGATGTCAGGCGGACCGAACACCTCACCTACCGCTTTGACGACCTGGTTCAGGCAGGACCGGTCAGACAGATCAGCCTCGACGAACCCTGCCTGCCCGGGATGGGCTTCAGCCCATTTGGCAAGTGCATCGCCACGCCGCGCCACGCCGACGACCCGGACACCGGCGGCGAGCAGGACATCTGCCGAGCGCCTGCCCAGCCCGGCACTTGCGCCGGTTACACACGCCGTCTTGCCGGAGATGTCGAACAACGAACTGTGCGGATTGTCCTGCATGTCAGCCTCTACATGGCCGCTGTCAGGTCGAAATCTTCGTCAGGAAAATACTTCGCCAGCCGGATGTCGGCGGTACGGGCATGGCCTTCCATGCCCTCAAGCCGTGAAATCCGGGCCGTTGCTTCGGCCACCGGCTTGGCACCTTCGCGGGTGGCCCGCTGCCAGGTGACGATTTTCATGTACTTGTGCACCGAAAGTCCGCCGGTATATTTGGCCGCCCCCGAGGTCGGCAATACGTGATTGGTACCCGACGCCTTGTCACCGAAGGCAACCGTGGTTTCCTCGCCAAGAAACAGCGAGCCATAGCATTTGAGGCGGCCCAGCCACCAGTCCAGGTCTTCGGCCTGCACGGTGAGATGTTCCGGTGCATAGTCGTCTGATGTGGCCGCCATTTCCTCGCGCGTGTCACACACGATCACCTCGGCATAATCACGCCACGCCGCTTCGGCATTCTTGCTGTTGAGCTCAGGCAGATCGGCAATCAGTCCCGGCACCAGTTCCAGCACTCGTTCAGCCAGCGCCTTGTCGTCGGTCACCAGCCACACCGGTGAATTGTAACCGTGCTCTGCCTGGCCGACGAGGTCGGCCGCCACGATGTCGGCATCAGCCGTCTTGTCCGCCAGAATCAGGCTGTCGGTCGGGCCGGCAAACATGTCGATGCCGACGCGGCCAAACAATATCCGCTTGGCTTCGGCCACGAACTGATTGCCGGGGCCGACGAGAATGTCGGCTTTCGGCAGGTCGAACAGGCCGAACGCCATGGCAGCCACACCCTGGACGCCGCCCAGCGCCAGAATGGAATCCGCCCCGCAGATGTGGGCTGCATAAATGATCGCCGGTGCTATGCCGATGTCCGGGCGTGGCGGTGAACAGGCGATGATATTCTCACAACCTGCCACACTGGCCGTTGTCACCGTCATGATTGCCGACGCGATATGGCTGTAGCGCCCACCGGGAATATAACAACCGGCAGTGCGAACGGGGATGGATTTCTGACCGGCGATCAGACCAGGGACCACTTCCACCTCGATATCCTGCATGGTGGCCATCTGGGCTTCAGCAAAGCGGCGCACATTGGCATGGGCAAACTGGATATCCAGCTTCAGTTTTTCAGGAACAAGGGCAGCAGCAGCCTCGATTTCGGCGGCCGTGAGCTTGATGTTGCCTTCATAGCGATCGAACTTCGCCGCATATTCAAGCGCAGCGGCGTCACCGCGCGCTTCAATATCGTTGAGAATTGATTGAACGGTGTCGCGCACATCGTCCGCGCCACTGGCTGCGGTCAAGTCGGCTTTCTTCAAATAGTTGCGGGACATCGATCACAATCTCCTTGCTTTGAGGTACTGACAGCTCACTGTCGAACATCACTGGAATAAATACAAAACAATAAGGATCACGAGCAGACAGAACGCCGCTTTGGCCGCAATTCTGCCGACTGGTTCGCCGGTAAAACCTGACATGAAAATGCTGACCGCAGACACTGCGCCAAGCAGGGTAAATCCCAGGACCGTCAAAACCAAATACACACCCGTCTCCCGATCCGGTATCAACTTTCCGCCGAATGTAATAGCTTGCATTTTACAAAATGCAAGCTATTACATGAAATAATTCAGAAGATTCATCCAGCTGTGTAATAACCTGCTGAATTGCTGAAACAATTGTTCACTGACTGATGCCAAATGAGACCCACGGGACGCAATCTGCCAACGCTTGAAGATGTAGCCAGCGCCGCAGGTGTGTCTACGGCAACGGTCTCGCGCTGTCTCAATGAACCCGGCAAGGTGTCTGAAAAGACGCGGCAACGCGTCATGCAGGCCGTCAGCAAGCTCAACTACTCGCCCAACTTCGGCGCCCGCGCCATCGCAGCAAACCGCACCGGCATTTTCGGTGCCATCATCCCCACGATGGAAAACGCCATTTTCGCCCGTGGCATAGAAGCGTTTCAAAAATCACTTGTTGACAAGAATGCCACAACGCTCGTCGCAAGTTCCGCATACGACCCTGAACAGGAGGCACAACAGATCCGCACCATGGTCGCGCGCGGTGCAGACGGGTTGCTGCTGATCGGAACCGAGAGGCGCCCGGAAATTTACACCTTCCTGTCTGAACGCAATATACCCACGGTAATTGCCTGGGCATGCTCTGCGGACAAGACCCAGTCCTATGTGGGATTTGACAATCGTGCCGCATCCGAACGTCTGGTGGCCAGGGCGATACGCATGGGTCACAGGTCATTTGCCTGTATTTCAGCACCAACCGGCACCAACGACCGCGCCCGCGACCGTGTTCTCGGCACGCGACAGGCAATCACCAGCGCTGGTCTGGATGCCGCAGCCATGCCGGTTATCGAAACGGACTACTCGATTGAGAACGGTCGGGAGGCGTTCAGGCAAATCGCTGCAACAGCCCCCCTTCCCTCACTTGTTATCTGCGGCAATGACGTGCTTGCCGTCGGCGCCATTCAGGCGGCAAAAAGCGCTGGTCTTGACGTTCCCGGCGATGTGTCAATCACCGGCTTCGACGACATCGAACTGGCAACCGTCATCAGCCCGGCCCTGACGACCGTTCATGTACCGCACCGGCAAATGGGACAACTTGCCGGTGACACGCTTTACAGTCTGGTCAGGGATGCTGAGGGGCCGATCAGGATTGAACTCGAAACCCGGATCGTCGAGCGGGGATCACTGGCCGCGCCCAAACAAGGCCAATGATACGCCGACTGTTTCCGGCAATTGGCATCTGTTCGAGTGACGCTGATCAAGACAGCATCGTTTTAGGACGTAAAGGCTGCGCTCTAGTTTTCAGACCCAGGCGGTTTGCGCCTGTTGTCCAGCAGGCGCTTGAAACGGTCCACTGTCTCGTCGACCAGGCCGCGCGCGTCCTGTTCCTCACTGTCAGGCGCCTGACTGTCTTGCTCAACCGGCTCTCCTGCAGTCCGGTACTTCAAAGCCAGCGCCTTGATGAAACCGTCCTTGACTGTTGCCCACAGGTTGGCGGCCTCCAGTGACGCAGCGCCTTCGAACTGCTGTTCGTTCATGACAAGAGAAAATGAAATATCCACCGGCTTGTCGCGCCCGTTGAGATATGTTTGTGCCGGTTTGAAAAGCGTTTTCTGCATCAGCCCGGCGTCAGCCGGCACCTGCATCTTGACATCATGCGCCAGCACACGCCAATCCATGTTGATCGCTGCGCGATCGGTAACTTTCCAGCTGTCAGTCACATCAACGTCGATGCTGCCTTCTTCAAGCCAGCTGATCACCGGAGCGTCAGAAAAATGTCCAAGGACCGAGACCGGCAACTGGTCGATCTTCCAGGTCGTGTTGCGGCCACCGTCGGTAGGCGCAGACCTGATTTCCAGCTTTCGCCCGGCCAGGGTGCCGGACACATTCGAGCGGAAAAACAGATCAAACACCGCGTAATTGCTACGCAGCGGTCTGGCCTCAACCGTGGTGAACTTCACGTCCAGCGCTTGTTCCCTGGCATTGTAAAGCTGCACTCCAGCGTTTGAGATCGTCATGTGCCTGATGATGAAATTTCTTCTGCTCTTGATTTTGCGAGGCTTGCTGCTCCGGTCGCGTTTCTTGACATCGAACCGCCCGGATACATCTTTGACCGATAGCGTTTCGAACACCGGTGTACCAAACACAAGCGTGCTCATCTGAAGATCACCGGCAATTTCAGCCACCTTCAGATCAAAATTGCTCTTGTCATTGCTCACCCGTTTTGCAGTCAGGCCGGCAAACCTGAAAGTTCCGGTAAACAAGTTACCCGAGATATCCGATGCGATTACCTCGATCCCGGTGCGTTGCTCAAGCTTTGCCAACGCCCAGTTGCCAACCGGCTTGAGAAACAAAAAGTTGATTGCGAGAAGGCCGACGATTGTCGCGGCGAATGCGCCTGCTGAGACCCGTTTGATCCATTTGAATGCGACAGATGGTTTGGCACTTGCCGGCGAAACGGCAACATCACTTCCACCGGTTTGCCGTTCACCAGTGGATCGCTTGTTTTCCCGATTTCCGAAAGCTCGGAAGAGACCGGCAATCATGCCTGCGATCGCAGCCGTCACGATGGCTACAACACTGAATACGGCAGACACCGCGGCCACGATAAACGGGAACAGGACTTCGATAAGCAGACCGACGAGCAATTCCATAACGACTATCCTGATCGTAATAGAAGGCAGTGTTCTCGACGCCCTGCATGCACACAGCCCCAAAACACCTGTTCAGGCACTCATACCGCCATGAAAAGTGTTACGTTTT
>Ga0316187_10004181_pt1 | contig 12492 bp, 11 predicted proteins | sample CroRivburrow1_MG_FD_204927 | JGI IMG/M metagenome (GOLD analysis project Ga0316187, IMG submission 204927) | Coastal sediment microbial communities from Maine, United States - Cross River worm burrow 1 | ecosystem: Environmental > Aquatic > Marine > Coastal > Sediment | place: USA: Maine...
CAAGGGTTATAGCTCGTTTACCCGCTTTATTAAAAATACTGATGCCGCTGCCCCGTTCCTTATCCGAGCCGATGGCTACCAGCTCCATACCGGACGCATCGCGGATGGTAATCCCCGTTGCGGTGATCTGGCCAAACTGGGCGTCATTTGCCCCGTGCTTGGCTCCCAGTAAAAACAGTGGTACAAGCAAGAGTGTTAAGACGACCATGAGCCGTTTCATCCGGTTATTCTGTCTTTCGATTCTATCAAGGCGCGTCTGAAGTTGTGCTATTTCCTGGGCTGAAGATTGCATTGCAGTTCTCCTGTGTATCGTATGATTATATAAGTGTCGAAACCTGAATTTGTATTCTATTCGCCTGGCTCTTCTTTATTGAGCAAGGCGCCGCCGAGTGCGCCTGCACTCGCACCAATCAGTATCCTCTGCTCCTGGCCCTCGAGTCATTGAGCACGGCACCACCGACTGCACCGACTCCAGCCCCGATCAGCGTGGACTTGGTATCACGGCCAATTGCCTGACCGGCGAGCGCCCCTGCGGCCGCTCCCCGTGCTGCTCCGACCTCAGCGGCAGATGGATAGGTTGAGCAACCAACACTGAGCAACATCAGGTAGGCAAGCAAAACCGCCAATAAACAACTCGTGAAAATTCTCTGCATGTCATTCTCCTTCTGCTAATTTTATTGATTTGCCCTCTAATAAGCCACCAGGCCCTAATCTTTATTCAAGAGCGAGCCGGCCTATCCGAGGATAATTACTACATTTCCTCTCATTATTGATCTTCCGTGACCTCAGGCCTCCCTGGGTAATCCATTTCCTGCCAGGTAGTAAATGATTTCGGACTCAAGGCTATGCAGCAGTTCCCCATATTCTGCCCGCCGCACTGACGACACCTCTGAGCCCTGGCTGCTCCAGTAGAGGAGCGCTTCTTTGCACTTTCGATAGTCGCGGCAGGTATTGCGAAACAGTTCGCTGCTATTATACAGGTGCAGAATTTCTTCCCTGTGTTCGGGGAATTTTCTGATTACCTGAAAAATGCTTGGGTGAAAAACTGCCATGGTCATCATCCCGGTAAAGAAATACTTTATTGAGAACACTTCAGAAAAATGGTAATCATAACAAAGTATTGCCAATCTGGAAGAAGTCGCTCCGTGTTTCCGGGCGATTCTGAGAATAGCTTAACTGATTAAAGAATTTTTTTTATCTAGTTTAGGCTATATTAGGGCGTCACCGATCAACTCAATAATCTTGACAGGCATTTCAGTAGAGATCATCAAATGGCACGAAAGTACGAATCCAGCGCTTCGACGTCCCCTGCAGCCCCGGCTCACGACGATATCCTGCGACAGCTTGAGAAAATTACCAGTAGTGCTGAATTCCTTGTTACTGAACAGCAACGTGCTTTCTTGAATTTCGTCGTCTCAGAAACGCTTAACAACAGATCGGATAATCTCAAAGGCTATACCGTGGCCACCCGGGTTTTTGGCAGGACTGCCGATTTTGATGCAGCCAACGACCCGATCGTCAGCATTCAGGCCAACAAACTGAGACGGGCCTTAGAACGATATTATCTTGTTGAAGGCAGCCAGGACACCGTTAGAATCGATATTCCCAAGGGTGCCTATGTCCCAAAATTTACAGAGCTCAACATCACTTCAGATCAGAAGACTGAAGTCGAATCATCAGCAGACCCTGATCTAGATACAGGTTGGCCGCGCTTGCTGATTTCATCCATCAGCAATATCACGAGTAATCCAGATCTGAACTACATCTGCGCAGGTATATCCGCTGACTTGGCGATCGAAATTTCACAGTTTGAGCATATTTTGGTTTTTCATCAACGTGATTGTGATCCATCTAAAATATCTCCCCCTCCCTCACGGTTCGTTCTCAAAGGTGATATATACAAAGAATCTGAGGTGGTTAAGCTTGGCTTACGTCTTATAGATTACGCGACAGGAACACAGATCTGGAGTGATACATGCCACTCCGCGAATGGCATAACGGAATTGTATCATTTCAAAAACAAAGTCGTTCCAGTCATTGCCGCTCAAGTTGCTGGTGAGTTTGGTGCCATACCCAAAATCCTCAGTCAAGAGACCAAACACAAACAGCCTTCTGAACTAAATACCTACGAGGCAATATTACGTTATTGGGAATATGATCAATGTCTAACCCCTGAGACATTCATTAAGGCATTTGAGGCGCTGACACATGCAAATGTGATGGAACCAGATTGCCATCTGGTCCTTGGGTCACTTTCCGGTATGTACAATAATGTTTTTGCTCTTGCTATTCCTGGTTTTGCAGATCCATTGGAAAAAGCGATCTATTATGCTGAAAAGGCCGCTGCCATCAATCCTAATAATCAGCGAATTTTGACGATGCTGGCATATGTACGCATGACATCCGGAGAATTGCAGGCAGCTATTTATGAAGCAAATCATGCTCTTGAGATAAACCCTAGCTCATTAGTCCTGCTCGATGGTATTGGCTGGATTTTAACGCTATCCGGAGAATGGGATCTCGGACCGCGTCTTGCCGAAAAGGCAATCACGCTCAATCCTTGTCACAGGCCGATAGCTCATGATGCGCTTTGGGTGAACTACATACGGCAAGAGAAATACGATCTTGCCTATAAGGAAGCATGCTCTCGAGCCCGCCATTCGACATTATTCTGGGACCCTCTCATTAGAGCGTCCACGGCAGGTATAATTGGAAAAGACAAGGAAGCTGTGGAATTTGCAAAGAAGTTACTCAGTCTGAGGCCCGATTTTCCTAGAGAGGGCAGAAAACTAATAAATAATTTTATAAAATTTGATGATATAGCCGAAAGAATAACTGAAGGGCTGATTCGTTCAGGAATTGAATTTGAGTAGTGTGATCAAAATGTTTGGACTCAAAATATACTCGTATAACCAACAAACCGGGCGAATCAGGTCGAGATTAAAACTACAAACCTTATGGAACAAAAGGCAAACAAAGTTCTTATTTACCTAGCCGAAAATAGCATCTGACATTTTAACGCCATTAACCCAGGAAAATCAAAGAGGGACACGATGAAAACAATCACACTTATTTTGGCTTTAACGCTCTGTTTCTTTTTAGCATCATGCGGCAAATCAACACAGCAAAAGGTGAAGGAAAGTGAAATGAAGTCTAAAAGTGATGTCCGAATGAAAATTCTCGACCAGTACAACGCCTGTATAAAAAAGGCCGATGGAGATGCAGCCAAAGTACAGGAATGCGAAAGTTTGCTTAAGGCTTCTGAAAAGGTCAAGTGAGTAAATCTTCAAGCAAGCCGGCAGCAGTTTGAGACGAGAATGTGGCATCAGGTTGACAGAATGCACTGCAAGTCTGCCAACCTTTTCCTGTTTCACCAGCTTCAAAGAATTGCGCTGCAGAATTGAGATGGGTACTCATGCCTTAATCTCCTGTGATGTGGCGGAAGGTTTACCAGGCTTGTAGTAAATTCCAGGATTGGGAAATTCTCGCTACGCCCACTCCAAACTCATCTGTAAATCGAGTTGCCAGACCTTTGAGTCAGTTGGGGCGCTAGGTCAGGATCGGAATACTTTTCAATCGCCTGGACGAGATGGCGTCTGTTGATCTCGTTATTCCATTTATTCACAGCTACCCTGGCCCTGAAGTACCATTTACGTGCTTCAGGGGGGGGTATATTGGTCGGTGGTTCCGAGGGGTGGTTACCATATTGAATTACTTGTGCAATCATACCACCAAACTCATCAACACCTACACTGGGGTGAAACCGTAACTTATCATAAGCACATGTGTATACTTTAAGTCTATCCCTAAGATCTTTTTGAAATGCAGCCAATGGTAGAAGCCTGCCAACGTCACTCGAGCCATAACTTACCGCTTTGAAAAACCGCTCATAAACTTTGCCTCGTAGTTTCTCAGAGGGCAGATAAGTATGCATGACCCACAATGTCAGCAACAACATTTCATAATTTCGGTCTTTAATGAGTTGAACAAGTTGATCCTCATCCATCCCTTCGTTCTCTTCAATAAGTGTTGATTTAAAGTAAGAGTGAACCCAAAAGACTATATCGTATAATTCCCCAGCGCATTCGTCTGGGGTCAGCATCCTTTTCTTTATTCTAAGCCAGCCCATGTAGATTCTTGATTGAAATTAATTGAAGTCATCACACCTTAATTTTAAAACTTTTTCCTGCTTATCTTCAGGGTATCTGGGTCGGGCTTGAACCAGGCAGGGATCGCCTTGGCCAGCTCGTCAAGACACCTGCGCAATACCTCAACCGGGTTTAAAATATACATGTTGTACACTGTGAAGATGATTTAGTCATGCTCGCTCAATGAAATTTACAAAAGACAAGGTAGTAATTTCAAGGTAGCCTCAAGTTGTGGATTTCAGCTAGAGTGGTTAGAGGTTTCCATTAACGATTGATAGTGTTGTTATCCAATTCTTCCCTTAAGCTTTTCATGGAGGAACTGGCAGGAAAACTTTTGGTGAACATCACACATTGGTGCTCATGAGATCAGCAAGGCAGAGCTTGAATAGTTTTCCTTGAGAAACATTAAACAAATTTCAATTGCCAGCATTTCATCAGAGGATCGTATGAAACTGATATGGAAATTTTTTATTGTTCTTCTTCTTACCAGTCTAGTCCCCTTAGCAGTTGTTTCTTTCATTAGCTACAAAACTTCCAAGAAACTTGGAGAGTCGATTTCTGCCCAAACCTCACAGGCATTGTCGGATACTGTGCGAAGAGAAATTGTTTCTGCTACAGAGAACTATGCAATAATTACTGGCAGATCAAAATTATCTTCTGAACTTGCTCTTCATCTACTCATCTCAGAGGCCGAAAAAACAGTGGCTGAAGCTCTGCCTCCTACCAGCCCTATCTATTTTGCAGAGGATTTCGATAATCCTGCATCAGCGCCTGAAGATTTGGCGCCGTCTAGTGAACACCTGAAGATAAGTGAAGATGGGAAACTTGTGCCCAAAAACATCAGTAAAAATCACCCGAATTTTTTTATCCCCTCTACAGTAGAACGTTCTGCCATCGGTAACGATATTACCCGTTTGGCAGGATTAACTCCTGCCCTCAAAGGTATTGCTGGTGAGTTTGGTGACTCGCTATTCTGGATATACGCAAGTCTGGAAAGTGGCGCTCATATCTCCTATCCGGGACATGGAGGCTATCCTAGAGGGTATGATCCACGTCAACGACCATGGTATAGGCAAGCCAAAAACATCAAAGATGGTCATGTTCGCTGGGGGGAGCCTATTACCGATGCGACAACCAACCAATTGACCTTTACTCTGTCAGGGCCCATCTCCAATCCTGATGGTTCATTTGCTGGTGTTGCTGCAATTGACGCACTAATACCCAAAGTTCTTCTACAAAGTCAGATATCATCACAATGGTCCGATAAAATGAAGTCATTCCTCGTCGGTTCATCTGAAAGTCGGGGATCATTTTGGATTTTATCTCAAAGGCAAAATGAGACTGGCACTGATGGATCAAAAACGGGAATGATTCAGATTGAGGAGGATCCAGATTTCATAAAACTCCCCCCACTCTTTGCCAATGAGAAGATTGGAAATTTGGAGATGCCGTACCGGGGGGTTGATTCGTTTTGGGCTTATTCAGAGATTTTTCCGGGTCTGTATTTTGTAATCATTGCCCCGAAATCTTTGATTATGCAATTACCACAGCAGGTTGGCAATAGCTTTGGCCGCTATTTGCGTAAACAAAATGCCACTTCCATTACCATCGTATTGATGGTCGTCATGGCCGCGGCAGTTCTAGCCCTGCTTATATCCCGAGCCAACACGAAAACCATTTTATCCATGGTACGAGGCTTCGAGAAACTCGAACAAGGAGATTTCTCAGCTCGGTTGGAGGTGGAATTTAATGATGAGCGTGATCAGATTGTCTCCTCCTTCAACCGCATCATGCCCAAACTTGATGAACACCTTAAAATGAGTCGAGCTCTGGGGTTGGCGCATGAGGTTCAGCAGAGTCTTCTTCCGGACCAGAATCCGACACTGCAAGGATTTGATATTGCGGGGAAAAGTATTTACTGCGATGAAACGGGAGGAGATTACTACGATTTTTTGCGGATCAGCGATGACAAATTGGCAGTGGTTGTCGGCGACGTCTCCGGCCATGGAGTATCATCTGCCTTGCTTATGGCCACAGCGAGAGCATTGGTCATGCTGCGTTCTTCGATGCCCGGTCCGGCGGCAAGTATCATAAATGATGTAAATAGACACCTGAGCCATGACACTTCTGAGACTGGCAACTTTATGACGTTTTTTTATTGTGAGCTCAAAGAACTGTCGCCTGAGATTAGTTGGGTCAGGGCAGGACACGATCCAGCTATAATTTACGACCCGGAGAGTGATGAGTTTGATGAGCTCAAAGGTCGAGGGCCCGCACTGGGCTTTGATTATTCATTCGAGTATGAGGAATCGAAACGTTTGCTGGGTCTGGGCCAGATAATTTTAATCGGTACCGACGGCATATGGGAAATGCGCAATGAACGGGGTGAGATGTTCGGCAAAGAAAGGCTCAAGCAGATACTGCGTGAAAATAGTTCTTCGCCAGCAGTTGAAATCGTGGCACGCATAGACGATGCCTTGGCAAAATTTCGCAGCACCGCGCAATTTGAAGATGACATCACCCTAGTGGTTATCGGAGTCAAGCAGTGACAGAAGCCTCGCTGCCGTAAGCATCTTCTACCTACCTGATTAGGCTATCTTGAAAAATTAGGATTTTTATTAAAAATCAAGGCGCATATGGAAAATTTACCGCAGGCCGAGTTGATATGTCGAGGATATAATTTACAGATGCAACGCAGAGTTTAGGCAAAAAGATATTTTTCAAGGTAGCCATTAACTGAATCCAGCGCTGACAAAGGAAAAATTTAATTAATGGCCGAAAAAATTAACAGTGCTAAGGTTTAGTACAGCGCTCAATTTTACACCTGAGATTCTTTCTAACAGCCTTCCTTTTAATTAATTTTCAGATGGTTGAACCTTGCCGGTGTATACTTCTTATTTGATCCATATTGCCCAATTCTCATCTAATCAGTAATAACCTACAACTTACCGAATTTATAAATTTTAATACATTTGATCAGGCAACCTTAAACTTGACTTATAACACGACACGCAGCCTGAGTCCGTAAGCCCACAGTCTGTCTTCTTCGGGGTTCAGCGCCGGGTCCTTGATGTATTGGATCGATGGAGTGATCGCAAGTTCCTTGGTGAGCTGATAGCGCCAGTAAAGCTCCAGGGTGTATTGATCGTCCGCGCCCTCGAACGAGACCTGGTTGGGCTTGCCCCAATTGAAGCCGAGCCCGATCACCCCGCGCATGGGCATCGGCTGGTAGCCGACACCCACTGACAGAGAACCCTCCAGCAGACTGCCGCTGTCTTCGGTGTAGCCGCCGCGGACGAAGGGCAGCCATTTGTCGCCGATCCACTGCTGCCATGAAGCGTTGAGCCCCCAACCGTCAGGGGTGCCGTTGGCCCGCTCATCGATATGCCAGAGGGTCAGGTGCATGTTGTCGAAATAGAGTTTCTCCTGCCCCGGGGTAAAACCGATCTCCACCCACTTGAAGAAGTCGCCGTCTTCTGAGATGTTGTCAAATCCCTGAAACGGGTCGGTGGGATCCGCATTGGCGTCACTAATGCCTGCCTGGAGATAGAGCCTGTCGGTGACCATACCTCCGGCACCGATGCCCAGGGTGGCGTCGTTGGGCAGGTCGGTGGCCGCCGAACTGCTCGAAAATTCAGACCTCAGCGTCAACGAGATAGCCCGGGAGCTGGGCTACTCCACCACCAGCAATTTCATAAGAGCCTTTCAGCGGATGAGTGGACTCACTCCTTCAAAATACCGGATGTTGCAGAAATAAAGTATCAAGCTGACCTTTGAAAACCTTAGGTCTATCATTATTAATTAAATCCTAAGGTCCTTCCTGATCACCCTACTTCCTCAAATTTCTAGTTAATTAAACATTGCCTGTAAAAAGCTCTCCTTTGCTCCAAGCTCCCCGAATATAAGATAATTAGGAAAAACCGTACTATGGTATAATTGATGATAGAGAGGATCTCTTATCCAGGCCTAAATAAATTCCAGCAATGCTTGATGTGATATAAATCATTAATAAGGGAGCCTTTTGCAAAACTAAGATTTTCGTTCAAAATCAAGGCATGCGAGAAATTTTACCACAGGCATATGATTGATATTCCGAGGATAAAATTTTGAGCATAACGCAGAGTTTGGGCGAAAAGATTGTTTTGCAAGTGGCTCAAGGAGAAAAACATTATGAGTAATCAACTTGACAATGATTTAAAAAAGTTTCTCGATATCCTTGGCTTAAACGAAGAACCGGTTGGTATTTTCTATACCGACAATGAGCCGACAGAGGGTTTTTCTCCTAAACCCATGCCACTTCCTACCCGTGAAAGAGAAATAAAAGACGAAATCGATTGGCAAGCTACCTTCGATCAATTCTCCTGTGTGATGGGCCACGTCCTGCGTGCCAGAAAGGTGAAAAAGCCAGCCTTTTTCAGTGCAGAGCAATTTGGTTGTCCTGGGTGTGCATTTTGGCTTGGATTCATGAAGCCTCAAGCAGAAACTATTATTCACTATGTATCCACCGGTATACCAAACTATATGGAGGGCGAACTCTACTGCGACTCACCCGATGAACTTAGGCGCATCCAAAACGATATCGACCCTGAACCTGCTTCGGGTAAATATTGTGTAGCCAAACCCCTCAATCTCTTTACGGCTGACGAACAACCCGAACTGGTCGTATTATTCGCAAGACCGGAAACGCTTTGCGGCTTGCACCAGTTAGCGACATTTGTCACCAATGATCCTGAAGTGGTTGCATCTCCTTGGGGAGCTGCTTGTACAAATATGATTACTTGGCCATATAAATATTTAGCTAAAGGTGAGCAAAGAGCTGTGTTAGGCGGGTGGGACCCTTCTGCACGTAAGTTCTTCAGTACAGACGAATTGACCTTTACTCTTCCTTATGAGATGTTCAATCAGATGATTGAACGGTTTTCAGAGTCTTTTCTGACTACTCCAACCTGGTCAACTGTCCAGAAAAAGATACAACGAAGTAACAAAACCTGGGCCCCGAAAACGAGCAGGTGAGAGTTCTACTAATTTCAGCCAATACGGAACAGTTCAATATGCCGGCCATGCCTTTGGGACTGGCCTGTGTGGCTGAGGCCACCAAAAGGGCGGGGCACGAGGTCATTATGCTGGATTTGATGTTTAGAGCAGACGTGAGTTCCACACTTAAAGATGCGATTTCCGAGACTCAGCCTGAATGTATAGGCATTTCAGCACGGAACATCGATGATCAATGTAGTGAAAGCCCGCAATTTTTAATAGAAAAAGTGAAACAGGTGGTAACCGTCTGCCGAACTCTCTCAGCTTCTCCAATTGTCCTTGGAGGTGCTGGATACAGCATGTTTCCAGAAAGTGCCCTCGCTTATCTTGAGGCTGACTATGGAGTTGCTGGTGAAGGGGAAATGGCCTTTACTAATCTTTTAACTCTCTTGCACAAAAATGAAGATCCTTCTTTAATACCGGGACTTTACATAAAAGACCAAGGTTCACGAGAACCAAAAATATGGTGTAAAAATCTAGACAAGTTTTTTCTGCCGGAAACGAGCATTCTTTCCGTTTCAGTATCACAAAGTCACGAACCTTGGATACCTGTGCAGACCAGGCGAGGATGCGCGCTAAGATGCAGCTATTGCTCAACCTCTACTATTGAAGGCGGGATTCTGCGGAAACGATCGCCGGAAATTGTCTCCTCCTGGCTTGAAAGTTGGGTGAATGCCGGGTATGCGAATTTCTTTTTCGTTGATAACACGTTCAATCTTCCGCCGGCTTATGCCAAAGCTATCTGCCGCAAGATCCTGAAGAGAAAACTGGATATGAACTGGCGATGCATCATTTATCCTGATAAGGTTGACAAAGAATTGGTTGAATTGATGGTTGCAGCAGGCTGTAGACAAATAAGCTTAGGATTTGAAAGCGGCTCAGAACAGATGCTTAAGAATCTGAACAAGCAGTTCACTTTGAACGATGTTAGTGCGGTATCTGAGATTTTTGCCGAGCAAGGAATTGAACGGATGGGATTCTTGTTACTGGGAGGTCCTGGGGAAACAAGACAGTCAGTAGAAGAAAGCCTTGCTTTTGCAGATTCTTTAAAACTTGATACTTTGCGAGTTACGGCAGGTATTCGCATTTACCCGGACACTGCATTGGCTGATACTGCAATACATCAAGGAGTAATCAGTCCCCAGGCAAACTTACTTTATCCACATTTTTACTTGTCACCAGATTTGGAGGACTGGCTATCTAAGCGATTGAGAGAATGGCAGGCATCCCGCCCTCATGTGATTATGTGAATTATTAGTAGGCTCATAATTTACCTTGCATAATATGGCCAGTCACTTCATTTTGTGACATAAGCGGCTTGCGATAACGCCTGCAGATTTTTCAATCTTTCTATACAAAGTCGAGATAATTTGGCTCTTGTCAAGAGGTGCTTTCTGAGCCGGAAACGATGCATCCAGCTCAAGAAAAGGCTTCCGCTGGCACCCTTAGCCCCATCACTCAATCAGAAATCCAAGAGAATCAGTGCGTATCTACTCTCCAATATGATTTTTGTGTTCGCTGATCAAGAACTGAAGATAAGCAGACATTCAGGAATAGTCATAGATTTTTGTTGGCCTGAATGGATAAGATTGGCAACACAAATCTTCACAGCTTTAAAGACAACGATTATTTTGAGGGACTTCGCCAGAGAGGTTTTGGTTGGCTGATGCTCTGAGTCTTCTCAATATTGGTGCCGCTGATTTGTGCCAAAAGATGTTCGGCGAGTTTCTCACCTGCAAAAATCAGATCCTCATACAGGGAGTCGATTCCAGGGCTCACCACGTCTAAAATATTAGCTGTCTGTTTTGATACCATATCAAAATCTGTGCCTGGATCTAAGCCCACCTGCTTCAGGCCATCAATGAGAGCCAGCGTACAAAGCTCACTGCCGCTGACGATACCATCAGGCAAAGGGCCTTTTGTGGTCAAGGTTTTCGCGAAGTCGCGAAGTTCGGTGACAGGTGTATCCAGGTCCACCTCTCTTAATACTTTGCCCTGCGCCCCAGTTTCGTATAAGGCCTGGTTAAAGCCATGAAGAGTATGGCCATGATAGGTGAACTGTCGCGGTGGAGCCAGAAGAGCCAGATTACGGCGTCCTTTTGAGACCAGGCGAAGGGTAGCTTGGTAGGCAAAGGCGCGATTGTCAAAATCATGGTAAGAATGAGGGGTGTTTAATTCACTTCTGCCATGAGTAGTAAAGGGAAAGTTGTGCTCTTGTAGCAATTTTATGCGTTCATCCAACGGTCTCGTATGGGTAAATATAACTCCATCGGCAGACATGCTGGCCAGGATATAGTTGATTGGCGTGCAGACTGATTCATCACGGAACTGAGGAGCAACCACCAAGTGATAATTTGTATCTGCCAAGACTTTAGAAATTCCGACAATGATCCGGCGTGCGAAATTGGGGATCCTGTCATCCTGATCCATAATAAGACTGATCACATTGGTCTTGCCGGTTCGAAGACGAACCCCGGCCCTGTCCGGCAGATATCCAATTTCGGATGCCACTTTCCTTACTTGGACCTTGGTTGCTGCACTGATGTCTGGAGCATTGTTCAAAGCTCTGGATACTGTGGCAACAGCAAGCCCCGTAAGCTCGGCGATAGTTTTTAGAGTTGGTCGATTGCGTGGCATTGCTAAGGTTGCTAGAGTATTAGGGACAAGGAGCAGGTTCGTTCCAAATTCTACTTTCTACCGCCGACTTGCTCATAGAGTTTTATTACATAAAAAACCATATGAATAAGAGTATAATTTTCACTTGTATTTGAAATCTATAACGTTTTAGATTTTTGCACCAGCAATATTTTTTGTTGCAGGTCTGTAATTTTGCGAGATATTTAAATAAATATATGATATAAAAAGAGATAATAATAATTATTGTATATTTTCAGGCTATATAGTTTGTTATGATAACCATAAAATAGTTGACCCCTAAGGACTATAACGTTATAGGTGAGAGGCAGGGTCACATTCGTGGCACAGCGCGACGAAATTATAACCACAAAAACAAACTAAAGGAGGAGTCTCATGTTTAAACTCAAAGCAACGCTGGCCGCGGCTGCGGCCTTATGTCTGTTTTCATCTGGCTCGGTATTTGCCGAGGAGAAGGTTGAGGTTTTACATTGGTGGACTTCCGGTGGTGAAGCTGCCGCACTGAATGTCTTAAAGAAAGACCTCGAATCCCAAGGTGTTACCTGGAACGACATGCCAGTTGCCGGTGGTAGTGGTGTGCAGGCAATGACGGTACTGCGGGCACGGGTCACCGCTGGAAACGCTCCCACTGCTGTGCAGATGCTTGGTTTTGACA
>Ga0316187_10004182_pt1 | contig 12491 bp, 8 predicted proteins | sample CroRivburrow1_MG_FD_204927 | JGI IMG/M metagenome (GOLD analysis project Ga0316187, IMG submission 204927) | Coastal sediment microbial communities from Maine, United States - Cross River worm burrow 1 | ecosystem: Environmental > Aquatic > Marine > Coastal > Sediment | place: USA: Maine...
CACCATCCACGCCGAGCAGAACGCCATCGCCTGGGCCGCCCGCGAAGGCATCGCCCTCAAGGGGGGCACCCTCTACTCCACCCTCTTCCCCTGCCAGTCCTGCGCCAAGCTGCTCATGCAGACCGGTATCGAGCATGTCGTCGCCGATTACGATTACCACGCCAGCGGGCCTTCCAAGGCCCTCTTCGACGCCGTGGGCATCACCCACAAGATCATCCGCGCCGGAGAGGCCTACAAGCCCTGAGGGGGAAGGCTTCGCCAAGGCACTTGGACTTCCGTCCCTTCCCCTTGAATCGCCGCCAATAATCGGTAAATTAAGCCGGTACGGCCAAGGAGCAATCTCATCCAGGGGAGTCAAGGTGAGCGCGGAGCGATCGTTCAGGAAGGAAGTGGAGTCCCTGCGCCTGGGAGCGGGCGAGGTGTTCCACGGGGAGGGCATCCTTGCGGTGACCAAGGCTCTCTTGCAGAGTGGGGTGGCCTACGTGGGCGGTTACCAGGGCGCGCCGATTTCCCACATGATCGACGTGCTGGTGGACGCCCAGGGGCTGATGGACGAGTTGGGGGTGCATGTGGAGACCTGCTCCAACGAGGCCGCCGCCGCGGCGATGCTGGGGGCCTCGATCAACTACCCCCTGCGCGGTGCGGTGAGCTGGAAATCCATCGTGGGCACCAACGTGGCCTCCGACGCCCTGTCCAACCTGGCCTCCCCGGGGGTGCAGGGCGGGGCCCTGATCATCGTGGGCGAGGACTATGGCGAGGGGGCCAGCGTGATCCAGGAGCGCACCCACGCCTTCGCCATGAAGTCGGGCCTGTGGCTGCTGGACCCCCGCCCCGAGCTATCCTCCATCGTAAACTCGGTGGAGCAGGGGTTTGCGCTGTCCGAGGCCACCCACGCCCCGGTGATGCTGCAATTGCGGATCCGGGCCTGCCATGTTCAGGGGCGCTTCACGGCCAAGGACAATCAACCTCCCCCCATCGGCACCCACAACCCCTTGCCGGAACCGGCGGAATTCCAGTACGCCAGGCTGGCCCATCCCCCGGTCACCTTCGACCAGGAAAAGCTCAAGGCCGAGGAGCGTCTTCCGGCCGCGTGGGCTTTCATCGCCGAGCATGGGCTCAACGAGCATATCGGAGGGAGCGGTGGGGATTCCGACAAGGTCGGGATCATCCTCCAGGGCGGGCTCTTCAACACCCTTTCGCGCAGGCTCCAGGCCCTGGGGCTGGCCGATTTCTTTGGAGAAAGCCGGGTGCCCCTGCTGGTGCTCAACGTGGTGCACCCCCTGGTGCCCCGGGAGATCACCGATTTCTGCCAGGGCAAGGACGATGTGCTGGTGCTGGAAGAGGGAAACCCGGAATACATCGAGCATCAGGTCAACGTGATGCTGCGCCATGGGGACCTGGGTACCCGCGTTCATGGCAAGGGACTGATGCCCTCCGGCGGCGAATACACAGCCCAGGTGATCGGAGAGGGGCTGGCGGCCTTCTTCGAGGCGACCCGCCCCGAGGGCGTGTCCCTGGAGCGGGTACGCGCCCAGCGCGAACGCAGCGCCGAGGCCCTTGCCACGGGGGCCGGGGCCCTGCCGGGTGACCTGCCGCCCCGCCCCCCCACCTTCTGCACCGGCTGTCCCGAACGCCCGGTCTTCTCCGCCATCAAGATCCTCGAAGGGGAGATCGGAAAGGTGCACATCGCCGCGGACATCGGGTGTCATGCCTTCGCCACCTTCGAGCCCTTTTCCATGGGCAACTCCATTCTCGGCTACGGCATGTCCCTGGCCAGCGCCGCCGCAGTGACCCCCTTCCAGAAGAAGCGCTCCCTGGCCATCATGGGCGATGGCGGATTCTGGCACAACGGGCTTACATCGGGCGTGGTGGGCGCCCTGCTCAACAAGGGGGACTCGGTGCTGGTCATCATGGAGAACGGCTTCACCTCGGCCACCGGGCAGCAGACGATCCCCAACACCCCCCAGGGCATGAGCGATCGCTCTCCGGGCATGGGGATCGAGGCCACCCTGCGGGCGATGGGCGTGCCCTGGTTGCGGAGGGTGCGCTCCTACTCCGTGTCCACCATGGTGGACACCCTCCGTGAAGCCCTCACCACCGGACGCAAGGGGCTCAAGGTCATCATCGCAGATGGGGAGTGCCAACTGGCCCGGCAGCGCCGCCTGCGGAGCGAGAACAGCGCAAGGCTGGCGCGGGGATTGCGGGTGGACATGCCCCGTTTCGGCGTGGATGAGGAGGTGTGCAGCGGGGATCATTCCTGCATACGCCTGTCGGGCTGTCCCAGCCTGACGGTGAAGCCCAGCGGGGACCCCCTGCGCGGCGATCCGGTGGCCACGGTGAACAATGATTGCGTGGGATGCGGCCTCTGTGGCGAGGTGGCCCATGCCGCCATGCTCTGCCCGGCCTTCTATCGCGCCGAACGGGTGCGCAACGCCGGTCCCTGGACACGGCTTCTCCATGGCCTGCGAAGCGCGGTGATTCGGGGCCTGCAACCCGGGACGGTGCAGGCATCGTGAGGAACCCGGCACCAAAAGATGATGGCCCGGCGGGGGCCAGCGCGCCGAAATCGGAACTCCGGCCATTCACCCTGTTGATCTCCGCCCTCGGTGGCGAGGGTGGGGGCGTGCTGACCAGTTGGATCGTCAACGCGGCCCGGGCCTGCGACCTGCCCGTGCAGGCCACCTCCATCCCCGGCGTGGCACAACGCACCGGGGCCACCACCTATTATATCGAGATATGGCCCCAGACCTGGGCGGTGTTGCAGGGCCTGGACGATTCCGGCAAGCCCGCCGGCGGCGATCAACGCGAGCCCGTGTTGGCCCTGGCACCCACCCCGGGCGAAGTGGACGTGTTCATCGCCAGCGAATTGCTGGAAGCAGGCCGAGCGATCCGGGGGGGATTCATCACCCCGCACCGAACCCTGCTCATCACTTCCACGCACCGTGTCTACACCACCGCCGAGAAAATGCAGATGGGCGATGGCCGCTACGACAGCGCGCCACTGGCCCAGGCCGCCTCTTCCGTCGCCCGGGCCCATATCGCCCTGGACCTGGCCGCCCTGGCCGAGGAAACCAGGGCGCCCCTCAACGCTGTGCTGCTGGGCGCCCTCGCCGGCGCCGCCGGGTTGCCCATCGACGAGGCGGCCTTCCGGGAGGGCATCCGCACCGAGGGCAAGGCCGCCGACAGCAACCTGCGGGGATTCAAGGCCGGCCTGGAGGGGGTTGCGAAAAACAAGGCGCGGGAACACGGCGGGAAGAAGGACTCCGGGGAAAGCGCGTCACAGGCGGACATTCCCCAAAGCCTTCACACTCTTCTGGAACGGGCGCGGACCGAGTTCCCGGAAGGCGCCCGGGAACTGATCGCCCACGGCGTGCGGCGCACGGTGGACTTTCAGGACACGGCATACGGGACCCTTTACCTGGAACGCCTGGCGCCCTTTCCGGCCTTGGACGCGGATCACTCAGCCGGGGGGGAAGGCCTGACGGCCGCCGTGGCGCGGCACCTTGCCCTGCGCATGACCTTCGATGACGTGTTCCGCGTGGCACAGGCCAAGTCCCGCCCGGAAAGGCTCCTTCGCATCCGCGCCGAAACCGGGGCTTTGCCCGGCGAGCATGTGGAGATTACCGAATTCCTCAAACCCGGCTGGAGCGAATTGTGCGATTCCCTTCCGGAAATCATGGCCCGCCCCCTTGAGGCGTGGGGAAAAAGGAGGCCAGCGTTGAAATCCATGCGCTGGGGGATGGAATTGCGCTCGACCACAGTGTGGGGCTATCTCCGCCTGCGCGGTTTGGCCGCCCTGCGCATCATGCGCCGCGCCACTTCCCGCTACCGCCGGGAACAGGCGGCCATCGACCGATGGTTGGCCTGGGTGCAAGCCGGCGCGGTCCTGCATCCGAGACTGGGCCTGGAAATCGCCGGGTGCGCCCGCCTCCTCAAGGGTTACGGAGAGACCCACCGCCGCGGGGAGCGGAATTTCGCCGCCATCGCCGAAAATCTGATCCGCCCGGCCCTGGAACGGAAAAACCGGCCTGTCGAAACCGCGGATGCCATCGGGGCCGCCTGCAAGGCGGCTCTTGCCGATCCGGAAGGCAGGGGCCTGGACGCCCTGCTGCAAGGCTGAAAGCGAAAAGCGCGTGGGGGGCCATTCCCCCGCATGCGCTTCCCTTTTCGCGGTTTTGCCCGAATGGGGAGGGGGGTGGTAGAGTTTCGCCGTGGCGGGTGTTCATCGCCGCCAGAGAAAATCCACACCAGGGAGGAAGGCCATGGAACAATTGAAACCGAAGACTCCCCCCGCGCCGACGGTGGAAGTGCTGGAGTCCATCGGGGATGCTTTCAACCGTCACGATCTGGATGGGATCATGGGTTTTTTCGCCGAAGACGGGGTTTTTGACAAACCCGTTGGCTCGGAAGTGAACGGCCAGCGAATCTCGGGCAAGGCGTCGGTTAGGGCCGAATTCGCCGCACTTTTCGAAGCCATCCCCGACATTCACTGGGAAAGCATCGACAACTGGGTGAGCGGGAACAAAGGGTGCAGCGAGTGGCGCCGCACAGGCACCACTGCTTCCGGGGAACGCCAGGACTGGCTGGGGCTGGACCTGTTCACCTTTCGTGACGGGATGGTGATCAAGAAGGATTCCTACTTCAAGATCGTGACCCGATAGTAATTTAGAAAAACCTCCCTGCGTACTGGGGCAACGGCTCTCTTCCCGCCAGCCGGTCAGGTCTCCTGGCGCCTGTCCAGCACATCCCGGATGAATCGGATCAACTCGTCCGTGCCGAGGGGTTTGAAGAGGAAGTCGGTGATGCCGAAGTTGCGCAGAGCACGGGGATCGATGGATTCGCTGTTCCCCGTGGCCAAAATGATGGGCGTGGCGGGATTTAGCTTGTGCATCTCCACTGCGAGCCTGTCCCCGGTCAGGTTGGGCATGGATTGATCGGTGATGACCAGATCGTATCGTTTCGGCTCCTGGCGGAAGGCCTCCAGGGCTGCATGGGGATCGTTGAGGGCGGTGACGCTGTAGCCGATTTCCTCCAGGGCAAGCTTTGCGAAGGTGGTGATGGTGGTTTCATCGTCCACGAAGAGGATGGATTCGCTCCCTCCCTTCACATCATCCTGGATGGTGATGTGGGATTCGAAATCAATTTCGACAGCCGGGAAATAGACCTCGAAGCGGGTTCCTTTCCCTGGGTCGCTTTCGACGCGCAGGTCCCCTTCATGCTGCTGGATGACGCCGTACACGGTGGCCAGACCCAGACCGGTGCCCTTGCCTGCGACCTTGGTGGAGAAAAAGGGCTCGAAGATGTGTTCCAGGGTTTCCTGATTCATCCCCACTCCGGAGTCCTCGCAAACAAATCGGACGTGAGGGCCGTTCAGTTTGCGCCCGGTGTAGGATTCCTGCTCCTTCAGTTCGATCTTTTCCAAGGCGATAGATAGCGTACCGCCCTGGGGCATGGCCTGGGACGCATTGATGCACAGGTTCATCATGATCTGGTGAATCTGCGAGGGGTCCGCCAGCACCAGTGGCAGGTTTGGATCGGAGCGGTAATCGATCTGGATTGACCTGGATACGGTGGAGCGGATCAGCTTTACCACTTCCTTGGCCACCGGATCGAGCATGCACGGTTCCCTCCGCCCTTCCGAAGAGCGGCTGAACAGGAGAATTTGCGAGACCAGGTCCTTGGCCCGCATGGCCGATGAGGAGATGATTTCCAGAAAGGATTGGGTGGGGGGGTCGTGCTTGAATTGCTTCAGCAACACCTCGGAGTATCCGATGATGGGGAAGAGGATGTTGTTGAGGTCGTGAGCGATGCCGCCAGCCAGGGTGCCCAGGGCTTCCAGGCGCTGGGTTTGGCGCAGGTGTTGCTCTGTGGCTCTTTGTTCGGTGACGTCGGTGGTGATTGTTCCCACGCCGCTGATTTTCCCCTCGTAATCGTATACGGGGAATTTGGTGCTGATCACCCTGTGTCGCTTCCCATCGGCCAGATTGAGATCGAATTCATATTCACCCTGTTCACCGGTGGCTCCCACATGGCGATCCTGCTTTGCAAGAATTTCGGCTTCCTCGTGTTTAAAAAACTCCAGTGAAATCTTGCCGATGACTTCTTCCGGGGGCAGGCCCACCCATTCGCAAAAACGGCGGTTGACCAGTTGGTAACGGCCCTCGGGGTCTTTCAGAGTAATGGCGGAAGGGGAATGGTCCACGATGTTGCGAAAGCGCTCCTCGTGTTCCTTCAACGCCTCTTCGGCCCGCTTGCGGGCGGTGATGTCCTCGGAAGTGCCCATGATACCGACGATTTGCCCGTCCTCGTTTCGCAAGGGCACTTTGTAGACCCGGTTGACGCGAAGTTCCCCGTTGGGCATGGTCACCGTTTCTTCGATTTCGAGCATCCGCCCCGATTCGAGCACTTGCAGGTCGTTCCGGCGAATGATTTCCCGCTGCACAGGGTTGCCGTGGGGCGCCTGGTCGTTGGAGCGGGCGATCATCTCCTCGGGAGCCACTCCGATGTCCTGGGCCATCTTGCGGTTGATCAGCCGGAAACGGCTGTCCGTGTCCTTGACGTGGAGCCAGACCGGAATGGTGTCGAAGACGGTCTGCAGCAGGGCCCTGCTTTCCCGCAATTCGCGTTCGGCTTCCATCCTTTCGGTGATGTCCACGTTGGTGATCTGGACCGCCTTTCCGCCCTCCCATTCCACCGGCCGGGCGGTGACATCCAACCAGATACGCCGTCCGTCCTTCCGCACCCCCTGAAAATTATACAGGGAGGGCGCATCACGGCCCTCGAAGCGGTCAGCCGCATATCTGTTCATCCGTTCCCGGTCTTCCGGAGCGACAAGGCCGTCAATGTTTTCCAGGGCAATCATCTCCTCTGGGCTCTCGAACCCGAAGATGTCGGCCAGGGCGCGGTTGGCGAACAGGAGTCGATCCTGGTTTCTGATCAGCACCCCCTGCACCGAGCCTTCAACCATATTTCGGAAACGGACTTCGCTGTCCCTCAACTCGATCTCGTGGCGATGGCGGGCGGTGACGTCCTCGGAGATGCCCACCAGGCCGATGATCTTGCCTGTCTCGTCATGGATGGGCAGCTTTGTGACCTGACGATGGTGGTAGGAGCCGTCCTCGTGGAGCACTTTCATTTCGCGCACGTCCGAAGGCCGGTTCTCGTGGAGCACCTTCTGGTCCCCCTCGATGGAACTCAGGACATGGGGGTGTTTCGGGGCGAGGGAGGATTCGGCATAGGTCTTCCCGATGAAATCCTCCGGCACACCGTCCAGGTCCCGGGCCATGCTCCGGTTGACCATGGTATAACGACCCTCCCGGTCCTTGACGAAGAGCCAGTTGGGCACGGTGTCGAGTACGGCTTGGAGCCGTCGCAGGTCCCTTTGCAACCTGTCTTCGGCCCGGTGGTGGTGGGTGTTGTCCGTCAAGGCGACCAGAAGGCAGGGCTCTCCCCTGAATTCCAGGTGGCGATGGGACACCAGAAAATGCAGGCCGGCCTCCCCGGCGGCCGGTGTGGCAAGCACCATCTCCATCGCTCCTTCCCCCGGAGCGCGTCCTTCGAGCAGCCCCTCCCATTCACACTTTTGGCCGAGGATCTCGAAGATGGGGCGTTCCAGCGAATTGGCCGCCGATGAATCGAACAACGCCTTGGCCGGCCCATTGGCGTGAACCACCAGGAGGTCGGCTTTCCGTGCCACCAGTACAGGCGTGGGAAGAAGATCCCAGGCGGCGGTGAGGCCGCCCTCGATACTCTCTCCCTGGTCCTCTCCCGTCCTATCACCGGAACTCCGCCGCAGGCGTTGCAACTCATCCACCAGTTGCGCCTTGGTCAGTCGAAACAATGGATCAGAATGATCGCCGGAGGAGGTCATGGGAACTGGAAAACCATAGGGTGGGAATCGCTGCCCGGAACAGGGAGGGACATCGTTTTCCCTCGGGCCCAACCTCAGAAGATCGGAGTTGGAAAATGCGGGAAATTCGATGCCCCAATCGGTCACCGGGATATTTGATTGTTTTAACGTTAGAAATTCAAAATGACATTCGTCTTATTATTCGCCAAGGGTAAAGAAGCGAATGGGAGTCCCTACCCTTCCTAGCGACCACCAGGCCATCATCAGGCCACCATCAAGCTACGGCCCCCTTTTCGATCAGGGCGTCGATGGCCATGGGATCGTACCCCAGTTCCCCCAGCACTTCGCGAGTGTGCTCGCCCAGTTTGGGAGGGCGCCGGATGGAACGCGTTCCGGCGTCGGAAAGGTGGAAGGGCACGTTTGAGGTGCGGATCTCGCCGTATTCGGGGTCATTCAGGCCAATGAAAGGATCGAGGGCTTCCACCTGCCCGTCGGCCATGAGGGAATTCAGATCGTTGATGGGCGAGGAGGGCACGCCGGCGGCGATCAGGGTTTCGACCACCTTCCCGGTCTCCCAGGTGGACAGGGCCTCGTTGAGGTGGCCCAGGAATTCGTCCAGGTGAGCCATGCGCGCCGGGTTGTCCTTGAATTTTTCCTCGCCGATCATCCACTCCACTCCCAGGGCGCGGGCCAGGCGCTCCCAAAGATTCTGGTTGGCCGCGGCGATGAGCACCCACCCATCGGCGGTCTTGAAGGCCTGGTAGGGGGTTGCCGAGGCATGGCCGCTGCCCAGCTTGGCGGGAAGCTTGTTGTTGTTGAAGAAGGGCACCAACTGCACCAGCATCAGTCCCAGGGCAGACTGGAGGAGCGATCCCTCCACCTTGCCTCCCTCACCGGTTTCCTTGCGGCGGTACAGGGCCACCACCGTGGCCAGGGCGGCGGTGAGCCCCGAGGTGAGATCCAGGAAGGAAACGCCCGTGCGCACCGGCTCGCCCCCTGGCATCCCGGTGAAGCTCATGATGCCGCTGTAGGCCTGGAGAAGGGTCTCGTACCCGGGGTACTTGGCCCGGGGGCCATGGCGCCCGAAGGCGGCAATGGAGGTATACACCAACGCCGGGTTCAGTTCCCGCAGCCCCTCGTAGCCCAGGCCGAATTTCTCCATGTCGCCGGTCTTGAAATTCTCCACAAGCACATCGGCTTCGGCCACCAGCTTGCGGATGACCTCCACTCCCTCCCCGTCCTTCAGGTTGACCACGATGCCGCGCTTGTTGAAGTTCAGGGCCATGAAGGAATCGCTCATGTCCCCGGTGAATGGCCCCCAGAACCGGGTTTCATCCCCCTTGGCGTCCTCCACCTTGATGACCTCGGCCCCCAGGCATGCCAGGGTGTGCCCGCAAAAAGGCCCGGCCAGCACCCGGGACATGTCAACCACCTTGATGCCCGCCAGGGGCAGCGTATTGCCATCGTTCATCGCATCCAATTCAGGAAGGGTGTGCAAGGGATCGGTTCCATACGCCCGGCATGACCCGGCGCGAACAAAGGTTTGCCGAGATATACCCCACCCCACCGCGGAGAGACAAGGGAGGCGGATATTGGGAGGGATAGTCTTCCTGTCCGCTCGCCTGGGGAGTAGTGGTCTTCGCCCTTCGCAGGGGAGCTACTTTTCTTCCACGAACCGTTCCGTGTCCAGGGCGTCGATCAAGGTTAGGAGTGGGTCGGCCAGGGTTTCCAGTTCGCCATGGGAGCGGCCCCGCTCCAGTTCGTAGGTGAGCACGAGCAGGCCATTTGCGCGGCCGTAGGCCCCCAGGGCGCCGGGTGTGGGGTAACCGATGGACTGGCGGCGCTCGATGGCGGCGGCATCGGCAAAGGTGCGGATGGCGGCGTTGAGGGAACCGCTCAGTTCGCTTTCAGGGCGTTCGATCTCGATGAAGGTTTCCTTGTAGCTGTGGAGGGAGAGCACGGTGGAAGGTTGCACCTGTTCCAGGGCGGTCAGGAAGGCCAGGGTTTCCGGCTCGGAGGCGGGCGCGGCACCGGGAGGATAGCGCGGATTGAGGGCTTCGGGAGTCCAGTCGGGCGTGGGCAGATTGCGGTTGAGGTCCACGTTGTTGCGGTTCCAGCGTTGGCGCAGCAGGGCGCCGTCCGGGTTGGCGCAGGGTATGAGCGGCGCCGAACAGCCCCGGGCCAGCAGCAGGTGCGCCAGGAACACGGCCTCGGATTCGTCCCCATGCACCCCGGCGACCACCAGCACATTGGCCCGGCGCAGGCCATGGCAGGTGATGGTGTTGCCCAGGAGGGAAGACCCCAGCGCGGCGGGCGTGGGAGGAGGCGCGCTCCCGTTCCAGGGGGGCGGGTCGCCCAGCAGCGGCATCGCCGCCATGGGGTTCACTTTTACGGTCATGGGCGCGTCGGGTTCATCGGGTGGACGGGGGTGGGAATCATCATTCCCCTGGAAGCTCGGCCACATTTCCGTGGCGAGGATGGTTGGGCACGTCCGGGGAAAAATTGTAGTAATCCCCGGTGTCTTCGGTGAAAATCCGGGCCGCCAGCTTCAGGCCCGTGGGCTCGTTCAGGGTGCCCGCCGTGATGCCCAGGTAGGGCCGGTCCTCCCGGTCCCAGAAGAGGCTGGAGCCACAGACGTTGCAAAATCCACGGCGCACGCCCGGGGAGGATGCAAACCAGGCCAAGCTTCCACCATCGTGAATGGTGAGGTGTTCCCTCCGGGCGGCCGTGGCGTTCCAGAGGCCGCCGGTGACCCGGCGGCAGGTGCGGCAATGGCATTCAAGCACTTCACGCAACGGCCCCCGCACCTCGTAGCGCACTCCACCGCAGAGACACTGCCCATGGGCCCGCAAAGGTTGCTCCTGGTCGCTCATGGGAGATTTAACCGAGGCTGGCCTTGTAGAGATCCTCGATGGCCTGGCGTCCGTTGTCTTCCAGGAAACGGGTGCCCAGACCGGCGAAGTGGGACTCGGAAATGAAGGGCTGTGCCATGGATTGCCACTGCTGCTCCTTCCAATGAAACCACTGGTTCTGCTTCTGGTCGAAGTTGTAGAGGGTCTTGTTGCATATCTTCGCGAATTCCGCCCCCCAGCCCGTGCCTCCCTTGACCGTCTGGTCCTCCTGAATTTCACCGATCACGAAGACCTCGCGGGAGTTGTTGACGATGTGGAACAGGGTTTGGAGCACCCTGCGGAAGGTATCGCCTTTTTGGGTGTAGTTGCGGTTGAGCAACCGGGAGACGTAATGCAGGGATACGTCGCCCTTTTCCAACTCTTCGCGGGAAAGCTCGTGCAGGCCGCGGGTTCGTACATTGGGATGGCTCTCGAAGGAGTAGTTGATCTCCTGGATGCCGTAATGTTCGGCGAGGCGCCCGAATTCCTCTTCGGCGCCGCGGGTGGCGCCTGAATAGAGCGTCATGTCAGCAGGGTTCATGGGGTATTTGCCTAGGGTGATGGACGGATGGTTGATGGTGCCGGGAATCCGGCGAAGCCCTGGAAGGGCTGTAATAAAACCAAAAAGTTAAAAACAAGTTGGGGGAAACAAGTCCCTCCTCACCCCCCCCTTAAAGGTTTTAGGATTTGGCCCGGCAAATCCTAAAACCTTGTTTCTATTGGGGTGCAAGGGGCATCGGCATCTGCCGGGATGGTTTAAGGCCCAAATTTAAGCACTCCGCCTTTGACCCGCCGGAGGCAATCCTGTTTTCGCATATAATCCCAGGCCTTCAGGGGAGGCATCCTATTGAATTTTACGCCACAGTGCAACGGCCGGATCCAAGGGGTGGAGAAGCCCACGGTAAGCGCATGAGAAAGGAGAGAGGCTTGAGGGGGCTGTTAATTACGGTCCTGCAAGGGGTCATTCGTCTCTCCAGCGGCCTCGCACCGCGCCAGGAGAACCGCAACTGCCTTATTCGGCCCAGGATTTTCATAATGCAGGTTCAAGAATGCTGGCTCCTGAAAACCGGGGCGTATTCGGCAGCACCCCTCAAACCCTCTCCCAATGGATGATTATACCAAAAAATTCTTTAAGGGAGGCATGAACTTCGATCAGGGCCATGCCGTTTTCTTCCTATGATTCCCGATATATTTTTTTTGAACCTCGGACCCCCCTGTTGCATCCCATGTACAGAGAAGACGATCCTTCCCCTGCGCGGTGCCGGACCGGGACCTCCTGGCGCCGCGCTCGGATCGTCGCCCGCCCCACCACATGGTCGGCGGGGCCTTGCCGAAAGGGGCGCCAACGAGTTGTCAATCCCCCGTGGGCGCTGGAAAAGTCTCCCATTGAAAGTCTGGTTGCAAACCCTTACACTGTTTGAGGGAACTCACCGGTATTGCGGCCTCCTAGGGGTTGCCATCCCTGGCGAACCCGCCGATATTTACCGGGATTCCCTGCGGGGATGCCGTCATCCCGCTAATTTCCCCGACGAGGGCTTTTGAGTACAGCGATCAACGACGCTCTGAATACCATCCGGGAACGTCTGGACGAATTCGTGATTGGGCAGGATGGGGTCAAGGAGGCCCTGATCCTGGCCCTGATCGGCCGCGAACACCTGTATCTTCAGGGCGAGCCTGGATGCGCAAAGACCCTGCTGGCCGAGGTGGTGGGCCACACGGCCGACCTCTCCTTCCATTTCTGCCAGATGCAC
>Ga0316187_10004184_pt1 | contig 12489 bp, 12 predicted proteins | sample CroRivburrow1_MG_FD_204927 | JGI IMG/M metagenome (GOLD analysis project Ga0316187, IMG submission 204927) | Coastal sediment microbial communities from Maine, United States - Cross River worm burrow 1 | ecosystem: Environmental > Aquatic > Marine > Coastal > Sediment | place: USA: Maine...
CGCTTCGTGCCGAGTAGCCGGCAGAGGTGGACCCCAATCTTTGGACAGGATCGCGGCGTTTCTAAGGTGGAATCCAGTGATCGATTCATGCCGCGCGGTTTCGGCGGGTCATCTCTGGGCAGCTGCCCAGAGATGACCCGAGTTCGAGATTGAAGTACGCCTCGGTTGGTGTTCGGTCGTCCAGTGAAGAATGCGGCCTTTCGTCGTTGTAGCGGCTGATCCAGCGTCCGATCACCTCTCGCGCTTGAGGGCCGGTTGTCAGTTCGTGGAGATACACGCTTTCGTACTTCAGCGACCGCCAGAGCCTCTCGATGAAGATGTTGTCCATCCAGCGACCCCTGCCGTCCATCGAGATCTTAATGCCGGCCTCCTTGAGGGTCTCGGTGAATTCCAAGCTCGTGAATTGGCTTCCCTGGTCGGTGTTTATGATTTCCGGTGGCCCGTACAGCTCCAGCGCCTCGTCGAGTGCCTCGACACAGAACGCCGAGTCGAGGGTGTTCGACAGCCGCCACGACATGACCTTTCGGCTATACCAGTCCATGATCGCGACGAGGTAAAGGTAGCCCCGTTGCAAGGGGATGTATGTAATGTCAGAGCACCACACCTGGTTGGGCTGATCGATTGTCAGCCCTCGGAGGAGGTAGGGATAGATACGATGCTCCGGATGAGGCTGCGAGGTCCTCGGACGCTGGAAAACCGCCTGCAGCCCCATCTTTCGCATCAGACGCCGTATCCGTTTCCGGCCCACGCTGTAGCCCTGGCGCCGAAGATGTCGAGCCATTTGGCGAGATCCGTAGTACGGCGTCTCTAAAAACTGCTCGTCGATCAGGCGCATGAGATCCAGGTTGAATCCACTTTCTCCCTTGCCCTCGTAATAGAACGACGATCGGCTGATCCTCACCAAATCACACTGTCTGACGATGCTGAGCTTTGGGTGGCCCGGTTCGATCATTAATGCCCTCCGATTGTGGCTCAACGACCGAACGCTTTGGACAAAAAATCCTTCTCCACCGTCAGCTCACCAATCTTCGCGTGAAGCTCCTTGATCATTGCTTCGTGTTGAGCGTCTCTTCGCTGACCGCCTCCGTTGAAAACGTCCACCAGGCTCTCGCGGGCCCGTTTCTTCCAGTTCGCGATGAGGTTCGGGTGCACGTTGTAGCGGGCCGACAGCTCGGCCAGTGTCTGTTCTCCGCGGAGCGCCTCGAGCGCCACCTTCGCCTTCAATTCTGCCGAGTACTTGCGTCGTTTTGCCATCGCTCTGCGACTCCCTTCAGGTCTGCGGAGTCCACCTTAGCAAGCTGTCCGATTTTCGGGGTCCACCTCTCCAAACGGAAAATTCGACAGGGTAGAACGCACCTCAATTCAATCGTTCCGCGTCAACCTGAATCAACCAACCTCGCAGCCTTCAGTAGATTTGGGGACGCACAGAATCCAACGCAGGCGCACGGTGTGGGTTTCAATCAACCGCCACCGTGCGAATGGCATTCAGGAGGTCGACGGTTCGATCCCGTTCGGCTCCACCAATCAAAAAAACCTTTAAAATAAATGACTTAGTGTGAAATTCATTCGTAATGGAGTGGTGATTCCTCTATCTTCAGACCTGAGATGGCCCCCTCGTGGCCCCCTCGCTTCTACTCCCCAGGCTGCCCGCGGAAAGGCGTAGCTGTCGTTCATCCGCGAGCCTTTTTCTCGGATGCACAGTTGGGGCGTGTGGGCATCAGTTGTCTTTGGTTGTGTGCAAGTGTCCCATGAGTGTCCCATGGAAAATTCCGTGATCGAGGCAGACAGCCACTCGGCAGGCACAGCGTGGCCGCCTGTGGCAGGAATTGACCGGCCCATCGCCAGGTGAGGCCAGCGATGAGTTATTGGCCGGGAACTTTTTTGTCTGTCCCGTACAGCTTGTTGATCTCGGCATAGATCGGTCCCACGACGTCCGGCATCGGCTGTTCTCCCGGGCGCACGAAATCGGACATCGGTACCATCTTGCTTACGTCCGGGGGCAGCTTTTCCTTCCGAGCTGCGGGCGGCTAACTCAAACCCGTTCCGATCCCCCGGACCGTGTCGACCGGGAGCACGAAGACGAGGCCGGTGCCGGACTCCTCGAATGTCCCGCAGACATCTTCGATTACGGTCAGGACGTCGTCGACAAGCTCGTCCGGGATCACGGTGAGGATCGTCTTGTTGACCGGACTGGTTCCAGGGAAGGTGCTGCGCAGGCCGGCGAAGATAGGCACGTCGTGGCTCAGGATTCTGCCCATACCGACGCTGTCAATGACCGTGGACCCGGAGACACCGATCTCCAGGAATGCGGTCAGCAGGTCTTCGAGGTACTCGGTGTGGTTGAGGACAATCAGAACCAGCTTCATCGTCAGATCCTGTGCTGTGCTTCTTCTTCAACGATCACCTGCATGGCCTCTTCAGCCGATGTGCTAGTCGCCAGCCCCTTCCGAAAACCCTTTCGGTGGAGCAATCGCGAGATCCTAGCCAGGGCCTTGAGTTTGGTATTCGTGTTCTCGTCGTCGCAAACCAGAAGGAAGACGATCTCGACCGGTTTGCCGTCGATGGAGTCGAACCCTATCGGCTGGGCGGCGATACCGAGCGAGCCCGCGAACGGCGTCTCGCTGGTCCAGAAGCCGTGCGGAAGCGCGATTCCCTGGCCGATGCCGGAGCTCATCAACCCTTCCCGCTCCATGACAGTCTTGAGGACGGCGTCGCGGAATTGCTCCTCTTCTCCCTGGCAGGTCAGCTCCACGAGCTCGCGCAGGACTTCCACCTTGCTCGCCCCTTCGAGGGGAACCTTGATTGTTTCCGGCGAAAGAAAATCGGTGAGCCTCATGACGTACCTTTCCACGATGACGAGCCTCTCCGGGCCTCGCCCACCTTTTCCAATGCCATCTTAAACGCAACCGGCCCGATCAGCTGATTGATGGCGACAACGGCCACCAGGATGGTTGCCAGGCCGGTCCCCCAGTCGGGGAACTTACTTTCGAATTGAGAGATCAGGGCCAGGCTCAGTCCGGCCTGTGTAACAAATCCCAACCAACAATTTCGGCGAAATGGCTCGGGGTCACCGGCGAGCGAGGTCGCCAGCCGAGTGCCGAGCATGATCATCGCGATCCGGACCCCGGCAATCGCCAGGGCGATGCCCCAGCTTGTGGCCAACGCGCCGAGGTCGAGCCGCGCCCCGGCCATGGTGAAGAAAACCACATAGACCGGGAGGGCTACCCAGTCCATGGCGGCGAGGAGGCGGGTTCCCTGATGTGAGAGGTTCTGGATCGTGAATCCTGCCGCAGCGCAGATGAGGAGTGGTTCCAGGCCGCCTCCGAGATTGTGGGCCTCCTCCAGGTAGTGGCCCAAGATCTCCGAAGACCGGTAGACCAGAAAACAGAGGCCGACGATTACCAGGGAGACCTGGGGGCCCTTGCGCTTCAGGTAGAGACCCATGATCGCGCCCAGCAGCACACCGAGGGCGATCGACATCCCGATCTCGCCGGTCACTTCGATTACGAACACGAAGTCGAGACCCTGCTCGGGGGTGAACGCCAGCCCGGCGACGGCAGTCGCCACTGCAAACAGACAGATAACCACCACATCCATGGCTACGGAGACGCCGAGGATGGTCTCCGAAAAGGGGCCATCCGCCTTGGTCTCGGCGATGATCGCGATCGCCGACGAGGGCGACCGTGCCGCCGCGATCACACCCACAATTCCGGCCACCGCCAAAATCTGAAGGGGTGGCAGGTCGCCGAGAAAACCCCTCCACGAAGCGGTCACCCAAAAGAACCCGCCGACACCGATCATCACCACGGTGGCGGTGCAGACGATGAGAAGGACGATGCTCTTCCATCGTCCTTTCAGGATCGCGAGCTTGAGCTCCGCCCCTGCGGCGAGACCGATGAAGGCGAAGGCCATGTCGTTGACTGCGCTCAGCGGCTCCTGAACCCGCGACGAAAGGAGATTCGCGGCGAACGGGCCGAAGAGGATTCCCGCGAGGAGGTAGCCCGTGATCCGCGGCAGGCGGAGATGCTCGACGATCTCGCCGAGAAGAGCTGCCGAGAGGAGGGCGAACCCCAACATGAAGGTGCTCTCGGCGGGCGTCGCCGCGGGCGAGATTTCGATCATTCTGAGCAGCAGCCACACGAAACCGCCGACGGCGGAGAGGGTGATGAGGCGGCGGATCACGAAACGCTCCTCCCCGCCCGTCCGACGGTCCGGATCGCAAGCCACGGCGCCAGGAACTCGTTGATGATGATCGCCAGGATCGCGACGCCCATCACCGCCTCGGTCAAGGGTTGATCGACCACAAACCGGAGCTCGACGATGATCGCCAGTCCCATCCCACCCTGGGAGACCAGACCGATCCCGACCAGTGGTGGGACCGCATGGTGTCGTGCAAGTCGGCGAGTGGAGAGATAGCCTCCAATCACCTTCCCGACCAGACGGACTCCAACATAAGCCAGCGCCGCGAACAACACCCGGATGTCGGGGAGCTTCCAGTAGGCGCCGGCCAGCACCAGAAGCAGGAGGTAGAGGAACCGATCTCCGTGGGCCATGATCGTCATGACCCGCCCTCGGATCGAACGCACGTGGGTTAGATTCGCGACCGCGAGCCCACTTATGAAGCTCACGAACAGAGCCGAGAGATTGAGGGCGAAGGCAACACCGCCGGCCAGGGCGATGACTCCGAGGAGATAGACAGTGAGCTCCGCCTGGCTGGTCCGTGTCAGGGTTAGGGAAATGAAGATCCAGGCTGTGACGAACCCCAGGCAGATCGAGATCACGAGCCATTGGAGGATCATCGGAAAGCTGGCCGCGTCGAAGGGGTGAACGGCGAAGAGCGAGAGACCAACACCCGCCGCGATCACACCCACCGCCGGGTCGAGGCTGGAGATGAATCGCAGCAGGGTCATCACGTGGCGCGAAGCAGGCGGCCCGCGTTTTTCGATTAGCACCAGCACCGTCAGACCCGTGCAGGTCGCCGACGCCGCAAGCGCGACGGCCGCGACGGCGATGACGTCGGGGGCGGCGTCCGTACTTTTCATCAGCAGATACCAGGCCACCGGCAGTACCGTGGCCAACGTGACCACGCCCTCTACGGCCGAAACGGCGATGTACCCGTTGGGGAGATTGTTCACCGTCCGCCGGTCGAACTGGAGGCCGAATAAGAAGCCGACCCAGCCGAGAATAACGCATACGAACGGTCGCAGGAGCTCGAGGGTGGCGTCGTCGATGACGTTGAGGAAGTCGCTTCCGAGGAGGAGACCGATGATGATGAACTCGGTGCCGGTGAAAAAGGTCTGGACGGCAATCGGGAGCTTCTCGGGGACGAACGCCCGGCGAGAACCGACCAGGGCCAGCGCCGTCAGCACGATCACGGCGATGAGAGCCTTCATTTCGGGTGAGGTCTCCTTTCGCTGCCGGCATTATGCCTTGCCCGATCGTTGCAGGGGGGAAGAGAGGAAGAGGAGAAATGGAGAAGAGGAGTGGGAACGAATGAGTTTTGAGTGTTGAGTTATGAGTTTTTGAGTCCCCCTCAACGCGAGGGCCAGGATCGAGACTCGCTGTTTAACGGTTCCTCGGTTCTGGGCGAGATCCACAGGTTCGCTGAAGAATACCCGGTACGAAGCCGGGTGATCGTAAGTCACTAGTGCGAAAGGGAGGACTCGAACCCCACAGGGCGAACCCCACAAGATCCTGAATCTAAAAAACCTCTATCGGTCGAAGTCAAGTGAAGAACCGACGACAAATGGTCGTGGATTCGCTCCCCTGTTTGCTCCCCTTACGAACGGATTCACTGTGGCGACCGCGATGGAACAGCATCCATCGCGATCAACCCCATTCAATCAATCCCTCTGACAACTCACAATTTACGTGGCAAATTCGGCAACCCAACTCCCCCCAGATACACCCGGATCAATGACCAGCGTGCGAATGGCATTCAGGAGGTCGACGGTTCGATCCCGTTCGGCTCCACCAGTAATTAACTCTTAAAATAAATGGGTTATTGAAAAAGCCACTCGCGTTAGAGTGACAATTTCATTTTCTTCAGCCTCAAAATGGCCCCCTCGCGGCCCCCTCACGGCAATTAGGCGGCCCATTTAACCCTCAGCGGTTCGGACCCCGTACCCTTTCGGCACAAAATGCGTGATCTTGCGGGGTCGCAGCTTGACGAATTCACAAGATCCATCGTTGTCATCGCATCGGGCCAAGGGTGCGAGCCTCAATCGAGGCGTCTGGGCCAGGGACACTTGAAGCTTCGGCCACGTGTACTACACGGCGACGGTATTCGTCACCTCGTCGAGGGTCGAGAGCAGAACATCCGGGTCCACCGGCTTCTCAAGGTAGGCATCCGCGTGATATCGCTTGAGGCGGCCAAGGGTGGCATCATAATGCTCGCCTTTACCATATATATTGTGAACCTCCTGATCGATGGCTGTGACAATCACAATGCGGACTGATTGCAGCCGGCTGTCTTTTCGCAATGCGACCAAGGTGCTGAGCCCCCCGCGCTCGGGCATCATCAAATCAAGAAGCACTACATCCGGACGGGTTTCTCGAGCGATGGCGAGACCCTCTTCCGCGCTGTTCGCTGTACTCACGCTCCACCCTCGATCAGATAGAAGTGTTCCCAGATATCTCGTGACGTCGGGCTCATCGTCGATAATCAGGACTTTTCGTTTCTTCACGCTGCCTCCTCGATCCCTATCAGGGACCATCCCTTCACTTCCGGGCCTTTCGAAGCTTTTCCACCACGTCCTCAAGAGTCGCTTCGTCGATATTGTTGAGCAACATCCTGGCCTCCTTGCGCATTGATTCGTGCGAGTCGTCGCCGGCAACGCCGTCAGACTCGATAGCAACTCCGAGAATCCCGGCAATTCCCTGTAAATAACGCCGCGGCGTTACCGGTTTTTCGAGGTACATGGACGGCCCAGTCATGGTGCTTTCGGCAAGCGCTTGTTCGAGGTCCTTGCGGACTCCGGCATCTCGGGCGTGTGCAGTGACAATGACCACCGGGATCCGAGACAGTTCATGGTCCTTGCGTAGGTCCATCAGGAGGCGGATTCCCGACTTTCGTGGCATTACTAGATCAAGCGAGATCAAATCGATCGGCTGCCTTCGGATAACTTCAAGCGCCTGCACACCATCATGGGCAACAACCACATTCATGCCAGCGTCCTCGAGTACGGACGCCAAATAGACCGCGATGTCCACCTCGTCATCCACGACCAGCACGGTCATATCCTCCGGCCTCTTCTTCGGCTCCATCACCTCATCGGGCTTCGGATCTGGCATCTATTCCTCCTCGGTCTCCGGTTTCGGAAGGCGGTCGCGTGGAAACTCCAACCGAAAGGTCGTTCCCTCGCCCTGCTCGGTTTCCAGCAGGATCGAACCCCCGTGTTGTTGGACAATCTTGCGGGTCAGAAGCAGGCCGAGTCCGGTGCCCCCGCGTTCCTTGGTTGTGAAGAAGCTGGTAAATGCCTTCTGCTTCACCTCGTAGTCCATGCCGCAGCCAGTGTCCACGACCTCGAAGACCAGCACGCCATCGCCTTCCCGGACGCGAACTTCAACTCGGCAGCCCGAATTCCCTGAAACCAGACACGCGTCGACCGCGTTCGAGACCAGGTTGGCGAGGCAGCTGTGAAGCGCCTCGGGGTCCATCCACGCAGGGGCCACGCCGTCGTCCACATCAGCCGAAAGCTCGATGCCCTGCTGACTCGCTCCGTCCCGGTACAGTTCGACCACATCGTTCACGACGTCAGCCGGTGAGATCTCCCGGCAGGTCAAGGCCTCGCCCCGGGAAAATGCGAGCAAGCTGCGAGCGAGATCCGAGATTCTCCCCATGTTGCGCTCGAGCATCTCCCATCCCTGGTGCACCCGCCCCTCGTCACCTCGCTTCAAGCCGGACGAGGTGACGTACATCCCGCCCTCGAGACCGGTGAGAATGTTCTTGATGCCGTGGGCGAGGCCGGCCACCGTCTGGCCCACTGCGGCCAGCCGTTCAGCCTCCACCATCTCAAGCTCGAGCCGTTTCAGCTCGCGCAGATCCTGGGCGATGAGAGCCGCACCCCCGAACTTTCCATCCACCTCCAGGGCGACCGCGGCGATTCTCACCGGGATGCGCTCACCGGCAAAATTGGTGACCGCGGTCTCGTGCAGGAGCACCTGGTTTTCGCGGCCCTTCAGCACCGGGTAGAGGGCTTTCGGGATAAGTCGTTTCGGGGCGGGCCGTCCAATCATCTCGTCCAGCGGACATCCGAGGAGGTCTTCCGCCGCCTGGTTGACCAGCAGCACCTTTTGTTTTTCGTCGAAGACCACGATCGCATCAAGTGAGCTCTCCACCAGCGCCTGACGCAGCACGGTGGCGCGAGACAATTTCTGTTCGAGGTCTTCGTGCGCCGTCATGTCAAGGGCCATTTCGATGACGTGAGTGACCTCACCGTCATCTGCTAGCAGAGGCGCTGTAAATACCAGGTACGGGGTCGGCCGACCGTCGCGAGCCATTCCCATCTGGCGCGACGCATGGGACAGGCCGTCGGCAAAGGTCCGGTCCACAGGACACTTCTGGCACGGCTCCCGCCGCCGTTTGTAAAGGCGGTAGCAGTGCTCCCCTGTCGGCTCGCCAAAGGTCTTTCTGAAAAGCTCATTGCCCTTCACAACCCGGTGGTCACGGTTGATTACCGCCACGAAACATGGCACCTGTTCGAACAGCGTCTTGTACTCGCGTTGCAGCCGACGGGTCGCAGTGAGATCGGTGGTGATCGCGGCCACGTACTCTGGTCGATTGTCAGTTCCCATAATCGGCGTGATCTGGACGAGGTAGTGAACCTCTCGGCCATTGCTGTCCTTGCCCTGTTGCTCGATGACCCGCTGGTGACCATCCGAAAAGGTCTCGAGGGCCGGGCACGACGAACAAGGTGAGCGTCGACCCTTTGTGGCGGCATGACACGAACTGCCACGAGCCTCGCCGAAGAGGTCCGCGAAGGCACGGTTGTGGTCGATAATAGTGAGGGACGGGTCCACCAGCACAACTCCCGACGGGATCTCGTCGAAGATCCGCGCCCGTACATCCTCGAGCTGTGTCACGGCGCTCATGTCGTTGCCCCTTCAGCCGTTCTTAAAAGTTCGCTCAACGCCTCGATGAATTGCTCGACCCTGATCGGTTTCTCCATGAAACACGCCGGTTGCGGCAGGCCTCCGGCCTCCTCGAGCAGCTTCGGCAGGTCTTCCTTTGGCGTCAGCCCGCTCATGATCAGGACCGGGCAGCCAGCCAGATCGGGATGTCGAATGATTTCCGCGTACAACGCCACCCCCGTGTGTTTCGGCATCAGCAAGTCGAGACACACGACATCAGGCTCAACCGCGGCCAATCGCTCGAGTGCGGTCGACGACTCCGTGACCGTGAGCACCCGATAGCCTTGGTCTTCGAGAGCGAGGCGCAGATAGGTCACGATGTCCTGTTCGTCATCCACGATCGCCACCAGAGGCGCGCGGTGATGCACTGTTTCGCTCATTTGAGAAGCTTTCGCGATTCTGCAAGCCGCGGCGATAGATCCGGCTGCACCTGGACATCGGATTCGACCCCCTGATGGCAGCAACCGCACCGCGTCAGCTGTGGATCCTCCGCTCCCATTTCTGCCTGCTCGACGCAGTGACATTCAACGCACAAGACGTGCATCGCAAGCCGATATCCGGGGGCCACTCCGCCGCGAGAGCGGTGGGCGGGGTCCCCGCTGCCGACGATCTTGATCTCTCGGATTTCGTGGCACCCTATACACTCCATGTCCCCGACACGCGCAGGCTCCGCACACGGATGCCGTTCTTCGGTGAAGAGATCGATGGTCTCGTCACGATGGCATTCGAGGCACGGCGTAGATGCCTCTCGAGTTTTCGGCGCTTCAGGCTGCCGATGACATTTCACGCACGAGTCGTTGGCCTGGAGGCGTTCCACGTGGTCTTCGTGATCGAAGGTGTCGGTGCACCGATACATGTCCGCGTGGCAGGTCGCACACGGCGTTCCACGATCGAGGCGCAAGTTGCGGTGGTGGCACCGCCCGCAGGAGGCCTCGCCCCCGAGGCGCTGGCGGTGGCCGTCGTGATCGAAGAGCACCGCTCGGCCCGCTCGATCTCCGTCGATGAGGAGGGCGGTTGTAAAGCCTTCGGGGAGGTTTGCGGGGGCGATGGTCTCGCCGAGAAAAACCAACCTCGAGGTCGGCTGTCCTTCATGCATGATCCGCAGAGCTGCAACCGAGCGAGCCGGTCGCACCGGAACCTCCCTCGGCAGCTCATGACCCGCGGTAGTGGCCTCGAGGACAGCGACTCCAAGCACGACTCCAACGACCCAGGCCGCGCCGGCGAGGTGGGCGCGCCCAAACCACGGACCGCCGAAAAAGCTCCCGGTGAGAGGGTCAGCCACCGGAGGCGTGAAGTGTTCCGGCATCTCCGGCTGCTCTTCCCAGACCGGAAACCGTTCGACGAAGAAAAGGAAGATTAGCGCCATGGCCGAAACCAGACCGACGCTGATCAAGATCTCGGTGAGCGCAGGCACGTAGGGCTGCCCGGTCACCGCCATGTGTGTGATGCCGCCGACATCCGCTCTATGAAGTACGAATCCGGCAACTCCCGAGATCGACCCGATAGTGATTCCCCAGCGCGCAGTCCGGGTCGAAGGCAGCGTGAAAAGGACCATCGGAACCAGGACCGATAGCCCGATCTCGACTGCGAACAGCACTGTGAACCAGTCGGCTGTCAATAAGAGACCAAGCTTTCCACGCCAAGCGAGATCACCGATCCTCAGGAGGAAATAGAGGCTCAGAACAACCGCAGCCGCCCGCGTGAGCCCTCGGAGCTGCTGCCATTCGCCTTCGCGGCGGTAAAGCCACGAGGTCGTCGTGCTTTCGGTGGCCACCATCATCAGACCCAGACCGATTGCGGAAATGAAGAAAAGCAGCGGCAGGATGGGCGAGTACCACAGCGGGTGCATGCGGTCCTGGGCCAGCAGAAAAAGGGTGCCGAGTGATGACTGGTGGAGGGTCGAAAGACCGATTCCGGCAATCACCAACAGCAGGGTGACGTGGCGCATGACTCTGAGAGGCCTTATCCACTGCAGACGTTCGAAAACGACCGGCACGAACTCGAGGGCGAGGACCGTGAGGTAGAGCATCACGCACCAGCCGACCTCGAAGAGTGGTGATTCAGGTTGCCAGAAGAAGATCATCCGCCAGATATTCCACGGTCGCCCGAGGTCGGCCATGAGACCGAGCGCAACCGCTACGTAACCCAGAAAAGCGGTCAACACCGCCGGTCGCACGAAGGCGTGATAGCGGTCGAGATGAAATATGTAGACCGCCGCCGCAATGACAAAGCCACCTGCGGCGAGCGCCACCCCGGACAACACATCGAAACCAATCCACAGCCCCCACGGAGTGGAGTCGGTGAGGGCGGTTGTGGCTCCGAGACCGCGTGCATAGCGGGCAACCGCCACCGCCGTCGCCGCGCCGACGAACAGCCAGAGAAGTGCCTTTGTGAAGATCAATCGAATGTTGAAGGCATTGTTCACGACGGCTCTCCCGGCTGGTTTTCGGCATCGTCTTTCGGTCGTTCGGACACATGACCCTCGGTCGCGGCGACCTTTTTCCGGCGTTCGTAGGTCCAGTGAACGCCGTACATCGCAGCCGCCACTCCAAGAAAGGTGTAGGGCACAGTGTGAAGCACGTGGCGAGCCAACTCGGGTCTCGCATCATTGCCGAGAGTCACCGGCCATCCCGCCTGGTCGAGGTCGACATCCGAAATGTAGAGAACCGAGGTCCCTCCGACCTCGTGCTCACCCCAGATGTGGTTGATGTAGCGATCTGGATCGGCGTCGATGCGTCGTCTCGCTTCGGCCAGGAGTTCGTCGCGATCGCCAAAAATGGTCGCGCCGGTGGGGCAGGCCGCAGTGCAAGCCGGCTGGTCGAGCTCGCCGTTAATGATCTTCTCGTAACACAGAAGGCATTTACGGACCCTCGGCGTCGGCGAGCTCCACTCATATCGCGTCATTCCAAAGGGACAGGCCACCATGCAGTATCGGCAACCCATGCAGATTACCGGGTCATAGGCCACCGGACCCTCCGGCGTGCGCTTGAGAGCACCTACCGGACATGCCGCAGCACAGCTCGGATCGAGGCAATGGCGGCAGTGGAGGCGAACGAATCGGCCCTCTTCTGTTTTTTCCAGGGTGGTCCAGCGAGTCGATGAAAGATCCGAAGGATCTCCCTGCCAGCGAAAGGGGGCATCCGATCCGGTTTGATGGGTTCGGTCACACGCTGCGACACACTCCTCGCAACCGATACATCGGGTCACGTCGGTGAGGATCGCCATGCTCGTGGTTTTCATACGGGTTCGTTCTCCTTTGCCAGGACCTCGGCCACGTGGCGGCCCGACTCGGCTGGGAAGTGCCACCCCAACTGGAACAAGAGCTGGGTAAACGGATAAAGCACGCAGTGCGCAATC
>Ga0316187_10004185_pt1 | contig 12488 bp, 8 predicted proteins | sample CroRivburrow1_MG_FD_204927 | JGI IMG/M metagenome (GOLD analysis project Ga0316187, IMG submission 204927) | Coastal sediment microbial communities from Maine, United States - Cross River worm burrow 1 | ecosystem: Environmental > Aquatic > Marine > Coastal > Sediment | place: USA: Maine...
CGGGATCGAACCAGGCCGCGTGAGCCGCATGTTCGAGCCGTTCTTCACGACCAAGGCCATCTCGGAGGGGACGGGGCTCGGGCTGTCGATCTGCCGAAACATCGTTCGCGAAGCAGGCGGCACCATCGAGGCTCAAAGCGAGCTCGACCGCGGGACGACCTTGGTGGTCCGGCTCCCGGCGTCCACGCGTGACTCCATTCCTCACACGACACAGGCCCCTCCAACCGCCACACCCGGGGCACGCGCCTGTGTCGTAGTCGTCGACGACGAGCCATTGGTGGGACGTTCGATTCAGCGCGCGCTTCGGGGTCACGAGGTGCAGGTCTTCACGAGCGGAGAGGAAGCGATCGAGCGCCTGTGCTCGGGCGAGCCGTTCGACGTCGTGTTCTGCGACCTGATGATGCCGGAAGTGAGCGGCATGGAACTGTTCGCGCGCGTGTCGGAGAGGTGTCCGGAGATCGCCTCACGGTTCGTCTTCATGACAGGCGGCGCGTTCACGCCTCAGGCCCGCGAGTTCCTCAAGCAAACACCGTTGGTTTGCCTCGAGAAGCCCTTCGAGCTTCGTCAGATTCGCGACCTCGTCAGGGAGCGCGCCGAGTCCGCCGACTGAGATGCGCTGACCACGCAGTTCCGGCCGCGATCTTTGGCCTCGTAGAGCGCCGTGTCCGCGCGCGCGAGCAAATCGGCGCCAGTCTCGTCGGGGCGAAGAGAGGCCACGCCAACACTGATGGTCAACATGCCGTCGGGCTGACCGTCTCCGCCCGGAAACTCGGTACGCTCGACCATCGAGCGAAGCTTGTCGGCAACCTTCGCAGCTTCGCTGAGATTGGTACGCGGAAGAAGTACCACGAACTCTTCTCCTCCGGTGCGCGCGATTGTATCGATGCGGCGCAGGTTTCGTGTCATGAGCCCGGCGAGCTTGCGCAGCGATGCGTCGCCGGTCGGGTGGCCATGCCGATCGTTGAGCGCCTTGAAGTAGTCGATGTCGATCGCGAGGATGCTCACCGCCTGGCCGAAGCGCTCGGCGCGGTGAAGCTCGTCTTCCAATCGGATACGGAGCAAGCGGCGGTTGCCGAGGCCGGTCAGGTCGTCATGCTGGGAGCCGCGGCGAAGCTCGTCGAACAGCTGTGTATGGCGGATCGCGAGGCCCAGCTGGTCTGAAATCGCCCCGAGGAGGCCCGTCTCTACGTCGGAAAAAGCCTCGGTTTGCTCGCGGGTCGCTGCCATGACGCCCGTGGTCTTTCCGTGGTGAACGATAGGGAGGATCGCGATCGAGCCGCTCTGTGGAATCGGTTCCCACAGCGTCTCGCCTTCGAGCTCTGCGAGGTCGTGGACCATGATGGGTTCGCCGAGCTGAGCCACTTTGCCGAGCGCGTCCTCGTCGAAGAGGACGATGCGCTCGAGCAGCTCTCCGGGGCGCTCGAAACCATACGCGGCCCGCAGTGTCAGACGCCGCGTTTCGGTGTCGACCAAGAACAGCATGCACTCACGGAGAAGAAGCGCCTTGCCCAAACGCGTGGCGATGTCGCCGAGCACCGCGTCGAGCTCTTGCTCCGACGCGCTTGCGCGGACGATATCGAACAGGAGGGCGCGTTCGCGCAGCCGCTGCTCGAGCTCGGCTGACTTCAACCCGAGCGCCTTTTTCAAGACCAGCTCTTCGCGTGTGTGACGAAGCTCGTGCCCTTGCTCGATCATGCGCACCTCTAACGAGGTGAGGTTGGCGAGCAAATCGTTGACGGCGCGACCGATTTCGCCGATCTCGTCGTCGCCCAAATGCGGCAAACGTTGCAGGCTGTTTTCTCTCGCGTGGGCTTCGAGTATCCGAACCACTCTCGCGATCCGGCGGCCCACCGACAGCTCGACGTAGAACGCGGTGAGGAATCCGGCAACGCCTGTGGCGACTGCGGTCACCCAGGCGAAGACCGGCAACGCTACGTCGATACCGCCCCAGCGCAGCCCGAACCACCCCGCGACGGAAAGAACGAGAGACAAGCCCGCGGCCTGCGCGCCAGCGTGCGTGGCGAGTCGTCGTCGTGACGCTACGGGCATTGGTCTACGCTACGCAGTACGCGCGTTCAGTGCAAGCGAGTCGCATCGCGTTTTGGACGAACGTCAAGTCCGAGCTGGCTCGGACCTGGTGGCGATGGGTGGACTCGAACCACCGACCTAGCGCGTATGAAACGCCCGCTCTAACCACCTGAGCTACATCGCCGGAGGGGCGCGAGTATAGGCATGTGCGCCTGCCGCGCAATGTGGGCGCGCGTGGGCCGAGGGGTCGGCGCTTGGCACCGCAGTTGGATTGGTTTATGGCCGGGTTTGTGTCCAAAGCCTTCTCTCTCGTATCGCTCGTCGGCCTCGTGGTGCTCGGGCTACCCGCTATCACATTCGCGCAGTCCGGGGGCTGGGGTGCGCCGATCGCGGCCCCCGCGGACCCCGAGCCGCCGGCTGGTTCTCCAGAACCCGAACCAGCGCCGAGCGCCCAGCCTGAGCCTGAGCCGGCCCGCACCGAGCCCAATCCGGAGTGGTCCGATGCGCCTCCAACCGAGCACGAGGAGCGTTCTCCGCAGAACCCCGATTGGGTGGAAGAGACCGAGCCGCCCCCGGTCGGCACCCGCAGGCCCCACGCGTCCGAGCACTACGATCCCCGGTATGCGAACCGGAATCTGACGATGCCCCGCGGCATGATGCGAGGCACTTTCGACACGGTCGTCGGCCGAAGGAAGGACGATGGCCAGCCTTTCGGCGCGACCGGCACGATCTCGACGATGAACTTCGGCGTGGGCATTACCCTCGCCCAGGACTTCGAGATCGGCTTTTCTAGATATCGGACGGGATCCTTCCCCGGCGTCAGTGTCTTTCCCAATTTCGGTTTCGGCGGAGAGGGCCTCATCACCTTCAGCATGTCGCCTGAGGCGAAGTTCGGAGACATCCCGTTCTACGCGCGCTTCGAGGCGTTCGAGAGCGAGGTCGTGAAGCTCGGCATCGACGCGGTCTTTCGAATCCCCTCGAGAACCGAGTTTGGTTTCCTTGGAGGCATCCCGCTCCGCTTCATCATCCACGAGCAGTTCGCATTCGATACTGGGATGGACTTCGTGGTCGACAACAACCCGCAAGGTCCGTCGATCTGGTCGCTCAACGTCCCGTTCAACTTCATCGCCAACGCGACCGAGAGGTTTTTTCTGAAGTTGAACAGCGGCATGAACATGTTCGACCTCGGTCACACGATTCGAACCGCGACCTCGGGTTTAGTTCAGGGCCCGTTCTATTTCATCCCGCTCGGCGTAGGCGCCGGTTACACCGTGGACGCGGGCACGACGATGATGGACATCTTTGCGAGCTTCCGCTTCCCGACGTTCTATGGCTTCAGCACCCGCGGGTCCGATCTGAACGCGGAGACCTGGCAAGTCACCATCGGACTCAACATCTACTCCCCGGTGCTGTTCAAGGGCAGCGCGCTCTGATGATCTACGAGCTCGGACACAAGCGCGTACGAATCGAAGGCGAGGTTTTCGTCGCCGACTCGGCCGACGTGATCGGTTCGGTCGTCCTCAAGCAAAGATCGAGTGTGTGGTTCAACGCGGTTTTGCGCGGCGACTCGGACGAGATCATCATCGGCGAAGAGACCAACATTCAAGACGGCGCCGTGTTGCACACCGACCCCGGCATTCGCGTCATCCTCGGGCGTGGCGTGACAGTTGGCCACCATGCGATCGTGCACGGCTGCGAGGTGGGGGACTACAGCCTCATTGGCATCAGCGCGGTCATTCTCAATCGCGCGAAGATAGGCAAATACTGCACCATCGGCGCAAACGCGCTGGTCACTCAGGGACAGGAAATTCCAGACTATTCCGTCGTTCTCGGCTCCCCAGGGAAGGTGGTTCGCCAGATCGACCCGAGTAAGGGCGCGGGTCTCGAAAAGGGGGCGGCCAACTACGTGCGCAGGGCGCGCGAGTATCTCCGCGCGCTACATCCCGACATCCGTTTCTCCTGATCTCAAATCCGATCGAGCAGTGTGCGTTCGCCGAGCTCTTCGCATAGGGCTTCGAGCGCGGGGCGGTCGGGTCCTGTCCAACGGAGGTCGTCGAGCGACTCGTCGATCGGCACATCGGTTCGCAACGTTGCAAGCCTTCGATAGAGCACCGCGTCGTCACGTTGCTCGCTCAGGTTGTGTGCGAGCGTGGCGCCGCCGCGAACCTTCACGCCCCATCGTTCGTGATCGTCTGAAATGTTCTCGAGGTGCAGGAGCTTCCCGAGCACGGTCGACGCACTCTTGGCTCCCCAACGGGCAATGCCGGGGATCCCATCCGCTGTATCTCCGACGAGCGCCAAGTAGTCCGGGATCGATTCTGGCCACACACCGAACTTCTCGCGCACACCATCTTGGTCGAGGACGATCTCTCTGCGTCGATCCAAGGTCACGACCTCGTTGCCGCGTACGCACTGACAGAGGTCTTTGTCGGGCGAGCAGATCACGACTTGCTCCACGCCCGGCGCGTCGGCGAACTTCGCGGCGGCTGCCGCCAGTGCGTCGTCGGCTTCGAACGCGACCATCGGCCAGGTGACCATCCCGAGCGCCCGGCTCGCGCGTTCCACCAAGGGGAACTGATCGAAGAGCGCCGGTTCCAATCCCTCTCCCGTCTTGTAGCCGTCGAAGAGGTCGTTGCGGAACGACTCGACGGTCTGGTCGAAGGCGCAGCCTGTGTGCGTCACCTCGTCGGTCCGCAGCATCGCCGCCATCGACCGCAAGAAGCCCCGCGTCGCGCCGACTTCCTGTCCGCTAGGTGACTTGGACTCCGGGGCGCCGAACCAGGATCGGAAGAGCTCGTAGGTTCCGTCGACCAGATGAACCTTCATGGCGCGGTTCTATCGCAGTTCGTTCCGAGGGCACGGTGCAGTCGAGAGAAGGGCTCGCATTACGCGGACTTGGCGAACGATCTTGCGGCGGTCACCGAGGGGGAGAGGCATCGATCTACGGGTGGCATAATATCACTCATTGTCGGACAAGCACACACAGAGCACCCCAAATATTGCGTATTTTTTGAGGTCAGACCCCAACATCTAGTAGGATGGACATTGTGACTATACATCGGGTGTCACGTGATGCGGTTTGAGGGCGATGCTTCTATGACGCGGTGCGAAATGGCAGAAAATCGCCTCGCGAGCCCTTCCCAACTGCTCGGAATCGCAGCTGAAAGAGAGAAAGCAATTTGGGCCGATCGTTTCTGCTTGACTGGCCTGGCATCGCAGAGCTACTTCGCAGGTCCGCCCCCAAGCGGTTGTGGTGGTAACGAGGCTACCAGCGCAATCCCTTGTGGGACGACTGTGGATAGTGGGTGGTCTACCTGGGGATGGATGGTGGATTTATCTGGATGGTGAGTTGCGTCTGGTTGGAGGTAAGCTGTGGCATTGGATACTCGGGGAATGACTAGCAATTTGGAGATCGAAGGCGCTCGGAGGGCCGAAGTTTCGCAGCAGGCGGGCGGCCTATCGATGGACCGCAAGCTGACGCAGGCCGGCGCGGACCCTCTCGAAGACGCCGAATACGTCCTTCGCGACAGTCAGATTACCAATTCGGACGGCTCGGTGGTGTTCGAGCTCAAGGGCGCTCAAGTCCCCGAGGGCTGGAGTCAGCTCGCGACCGACATTGCGGTGTCCAAGTACTTCCGGAAGGCCGGTATCGACGGCGACAAGAACAAGGGTGAACGCAGCGTTCGCCAGCTCGTGTATCGCGTAGCCCACTCGCTCCGCGAGGCGGGCGAGAAGTTCGGCGGGTACTTCACCGACAAAGACGCCGCAGACACGTTCGAGGCTGAGCTCGCCCACCTCCTCATCCATCAAAAGGCAGCATTCAACTCGCCGGTCTGGTTCAACTGTGGCCTCTACCAGCGCTACGGCATCGAAGGGTCGGGCGGCAACTACGCCTGGGACCCCGAACAGGACATCATTTTCGAGACCGACACCGCGTACGAGAATCCGCAGTGCTCCGCCTGCTTCATCCAGGCCGTCAACGATGACCTGATGGCGATCTACGAGCTGATCAAGAACGAAGCGCGCCTGTTCAAGTACGGTTCCGGCACCGGCACCAACTTCTCGAAGATCCGAGGCAAGCAAGAGAAGCTTTCCGGCGGCGGAACTTCGAGCGGCCTGATGAGCTTCCTCGAAGTGCTCGATCGCGCAGCTGGGGCCACCAAGTCAGGCGGAACCACGCGTCGCGCCGCGAAGATGGTCTGCCTCGACATGGACCACCCCGAGATCATCGACTTCATCGAGTGGAAGGTCCGCGAGGAGAAGAAGGCAAGGGCTCTCATCGAAGCCGGCTACGAGTCTGACTTCAACGGTGATGCCTACCACACGGTGTCCGGGCAGAACTCGAACAACTCGCTTCGCGTAACCGACGAGTTCATGAACGCAGTCGAGACGGACGGTGAATGGAAGACCACGCTTCGCACCACCGGCGAAGTGTGTGACACGTACCGCGCGCGCGACGTGTGGCGCAAAATCGGCGAGGCAGCGCATGGCTGCGCCGATCCGGGCCTCCAGTACGACACCACGATCAACGACTGGCACACCTGCCCGAACACCGACCGTATCAACGCGTCGAACCCGTGCTCGGAGTACATGTTCCTCGACAACTCGGCCTGTAACCTCTCATCGATCAACCTCTCGAAGTTCCTCGACGAGGAGGGCCGGTTCGATATCGAAGGGTACCGTCAGGCGATCCGTGTCCTGATCGTCGCGATGGACATCGCGGTCGATTACGCGAGCTACCCGACCCGAGAAATCGCGAAAAACAGCCATAAATTCAGGCCTTTGGGACTCGGCTACGCGAACCTCGGCACGCTGCTGATGCAGCTCGGGATCCCCTACGATAGCGACGAGGGTCGGACGATCTGTGCGGCGCTCACCTCGATTCTCTGTGGTCACGCGTATGCGACGTCCTCGGAGATCGCGGCTAGCAAGGGTGCGTTCGCAGGCTTCCAGCGCAACCGTCAGCCGATGCTTCGTGTCATGGGCAAGCACCGTGACGCGGCCTACCGCATCAACGAGACCGGCGGCCCGGGGATGACCGACGAGGAGCCGACCGGATGCCCGCCAGAGCTCATTCAGGCGGCACACGAAGACTGGGACTTGGCCTGCAAGCTCGGTGAGATGTACGGCTACCGCAACTCGCAGACGACCGTGCTCGCACCGACCGGTACCATCGGGCTCTTGATGGACTGCGACACGACCGGCATCGAGCCGGACTTCGCACTGGTGAAGTTCAAGAAGCTCGCGGGTGGCGGCTACTTCAAAATCGTCAACCAGAGCGTGCCCAAGGCGCTTCAGAACTTGGGCTACACCGACGCGCAACTCGCCGACATCGTCTCCTACGTGACCGGTACCAACACCTTCACCGGGGCGCCGCACTGCGGCCGAAAAGCATTGCTCGAGAACGGGCTCACCGAACGCGAGATCGAAAAGGCCGAAGAGGCGCTTCGTGGCGTGTTCGACGTCGGCTCCGCGTTGGCACCATGGGTGATTGGGACCGAGGCGTACGAGCGGCTCGAGATCGAACCCGCGGTGTACAGCAAGCCGGGCTTCCATCTGCTTCGCTACTTCGGTCACAGCGAAAAAGAGATCGGCGAAATCAACGATGTCGTGATCGGTCGCATGACGGTCGAAGGAGCTCCGCACCTGAGGGCCGAGCACCTGCCGGTGTTCGACTGTGCGAACCGATGCGGCAAGATCGGCGAGCGATTCCTCGAGCCGATGGCGCACGTCCACATGATGGCGGCGGCCCAGCCGTTCCTGTCGGGCGCGATCTCCAAGACGGTGAACCTTCCACAGGAATCGACCGTCGAGGACGTCGAGGAGATCTATAAAGAGGGTTGGAAACTCGGTCTCAAGGCAGTCGCGCTCTACCGAGATGGTTCGAAGTCCTCACAGCCTCTCAACGCCAAGGCCGACTCCACCGAAGAAGAGGACGAGACGCCAGCAGAAGCTAGGCCAGAGGCCAAGGCCCTCGCTCCGGCCGTCGTAGCTCCGGTGCAGGAGTGGCTCACGCCGCCGACGACCCGGCGTCACCGTCTTCCGAAGAAGCGAAGCGGCTTCACGCAGGAAGCGCGCGTTGGTGGACACAAGGTCTTCCTTCGCACCGGCGAATACGTGGATGGCTCGCTTGGTGAGATCTTCGTCGACATGCACAAAGAGGGCGCCGCGTTCCGTTCCCTGATGAACTGCTTCGCGATCAGTGTGTCGATGGGCCTCCAGCACGGTGTGCCGCTGGACGCCTACGTCCGGCAGTTCACTTTCACCCGCTTCGAGCCGCAGGGCATCGTCGAGGGTCACCCGAACATCAAGTTCTCGACCTCGATCATCGACTACGTCTTCCGCGTCCTCGGTGTCGAGTACCTGAAGCAATACGACTTCGCGCAGGTGCCGCCAAAGGAGGAGCAGGAAGAGCTCCAGAACCCGACCGACGTTGCCGCCGTGCATCGCTTGGAGGGCTCGCAGCCGAGCAAGCCACCCCCGATCGAACCGGCCGAGCAGGTCACCTTCGGCTTCGATGACGGAGCCCCGCAGGCGAACGCGCTCGATCAACAGCTCGGCGAGATGATGGGCGACGCCCCAATGTGCGACAAGTGCGGCCACATCACGGTCCGCAATGGGGCGTGTTATCGCTGCCTGAACTGCGGCAACTCCATGGGCTGTTCCTGACGGGGCGGAGTCACGCCGTTCGGCGGCTTACCTCCTCGCGGCTCCGCTGCGGAATACGGACGTATTCCTCACTGCGCCCCTGCGGGGGCGCTCGCCGACCGACGCAACTCCACCCCCTCAGGTTTTGACGGGGCGATCCGCCGCCGTCTGTCGGCTTACGTCCTCGGGCCTTCTCTGCGGAATACGTGCGTATTCCTAGTGACCGCGAGCCGCGAACCGCGAGCCGCGAATCAGCGGTCGGCGGTCGGCGGTCAGCGGCAGCGTCAGAGCCGATGTCGGGGTCCGCGTTGCTGCGTTTGGCTTGGGGCCTTACAACTCGGTTTCTGTGACTCTGCCGTTTTACAAGTACGAAGGGCTCGGGAACGACTTTCTGATCGTGGAGAAGGAAGCGCTGGCGGGGGTGCGGCTGTCGACCGAGCAGGCGATTGCGCTTTGCGATCGGCATCGCGGTATCGGGGCTGACGGCGTGCTCACCCTCGATGTGCATGATCCGTCGATGCACGTGATCAACTCCGATGGCTCGGTGCCGGGGATGTGCGGCAACGGGATTCGCTGTGCGGCCTTGCACCTCGCACGGCGCGCTCGGGAGGCTGCGCTCGAGGTGACGATCGACACCTTGGCAGGACCTCACTCGTGTGTCGTGGTGAACCGCCCGGATGCGGAGTCGGTTGCCGTGCAGATGGCGCCACCTTCGTTGTCGCCTGCCGACCTTCCGTTGAGCTCAGATCTGCCCTGGCTCGATCATGCTCTTTCGGTTGCGGGCCGTACCCTTCACCTGACCTGCGTGTCGATGGGCAACCCACATGCCGTGACGTTCGACGAGGTGGGTGTCGGACGCTTCGACCTCGGTGCGGCCCTGCAGAGAGATTCGGCGCACTTCCCGGAGGGCGTCAACGTGGGCTTCGTCTCCGAGCAGAACGGCAGCACGATGCGTCTAGACGTTCTCGAGCGGGGCGCTGGCTGGACCCAGGCCTGCGGCACCGGAGCGTGCGCCGCGGCGGTCGCGGCCGTGGAAACCGGTCGCGCCAGGCGTGAGGAGCAGCTCAGTATTCGCCTGCCCGGCGGAACCCTGATGATCACCGTTGGCGCCCCTGGTGACACCGTGCTGATGCAGGGCCCCGCGCGCTTCGTCTTTCAAGGCGAAGTCGCGCTCTAGTGTCGATGCTGCGCACACTCCTCAATTTCTTTCTGATCGGCGGTCTGCTTTTCGGCACCAAAGTCTTCGTGGAGGGGCGCCGGGTCGAGGGCCCGGAAATCACAGTCCGAGTCCCGGTGGACGCGACCCCGTCGGAGGTCGATAACGCCGTCCGTGAGGCGATCCTGCTCAATGAAGCGAGGCGCTACGGTTGGGACAAGCGCGACCCGATCGTATTTACCCACCTGGTCCGCAACATGCGCTTCATCGAGCCAGACTCGACCGAGGAAGACCTCGCGCTCTACGAGCGGGCGCTCGAGATGAACATGCAGGCGCACGATCCGGTCGTCCGATCGAGGCTTCTCTACCGTACGGGCGAGTCGCTCGCCTACGTGCCAGAGGATCGAATGCCGACTCGCGAGCAGCTCGAGGCGCATCTTCGGGCGCACGCAGACCGATTCGAACGCGAGGGGAGGGTTCGCTTTCAACAGGTGTTCCTGAGTCGCTCGAAGCGCGGCGACGCTCTGCCCGCTGACGCCACGGCGATGCGGGAGCAGCTGGGGACGCTAGCCGATGGGGCCCCGCGGGGTTTGGGCGATCCCTTACCGGGTTTGCGGTCGGAGCAATCGGTCACCCCTTCGCAGATCAAGGACGACTACGGCGTCGAGCTGGCTCAGGTCATCGAGGAAGCTCCGACGGGGGTGTGGCTCGGGCCGGCTACATCGGTCTACGGCCTCCACTTCGTTCGGGTCATCGACAGGGACCCGGCCTATGTCCCACCGCTCGACATCATCGCCGCAGAGGTGCGCGCCGATCGTCTCCGGGAGATCCGTGACGAGCTCCGAACAGCGCGTATGGACGCGCTTCGCGGGGCCTACACCGTCCAGATCGAGAGGGTGCCCTGATGCGTGTCGTCTTGGCCATTGCGCTCGGGGCTCTCGTGCTGGGCGCTTCGTCTGAGGCTTCCGCGCACCCGCTTGCCCCTTCCGTCCTCTCGTTCGAACAGGGGCCCGACGGGAAGGTGACGATGCGCTGGCGCGCGCCGGTGAAGCGGCCCACCGGGCAATCGCTGCAACCGCGAGTTCCCGAGACTTGCACACAGGTGGGCGCAGCCAAACGTCACAAGACCGAAGATGAAACGGCGGTCGTCCAGACCTTGGAGCTTCGCTGCGACCCGCCGGACATGGTCGGCGAAGTCATTCGGGTGGACGGACTCGCGGACTCGAGCGTGAACGTCGTCGTGCGCGTCGTCCGCGCCAACGGCGACGTTCACCATGCGATCCTCGACACCCGCACACCCCAGCTCACCATCAAGGCGCAGGAAGACGAGTCCCATTCGTTTTTCGAGTACCTGGCACTTGGGGTAGAGCACCTCCTCACTGGTTGGGACCACCTCACCTTTGTGCTCGGGCTCCTGATTCTCTTCGGTTGGCATCCCCGCCTCATCGCCGCAGTCACCGCGTTCACGGTAGGTCACAGCCTCACGCTCGCCCTTTCGGTGCTCGGGATCGTCTCGGTCCCCATGGCGCTGGTCGAAGCGTTGATCGCTCTCACGATCGTCGTCCTCGCGCTGGAGATCCAGTCGGGGCAACATGGCCCTGTCTGGAAGCATCCGTGGACGCTTCCGGGGGCGCTTGGCCTCCTTCACGGCCTCGGCTTTGCTTCGGTCCTCTTCGACGCAGGCCTTCCTGCCGATGAAATCCCGCTCGCCCTCTTCGGCTTCAACCTGGGCCTCGAGATCGGGCAGCTCGGAGTGATCGCCGTGGCCGGGCTGAGCTTTGCGGTCGTTCGACGCGTGCTCCCTTCCGGATGGCAAGCCCCCCGAACCGTTCCGGCGTACATCATTGGATCGCTCGCCGCGTTCTGGGTCATCGAGCGGACGCTCGCGGCGTTCGGATTCGTGGTCTAGCTCGCCTGCGCGCGGGTCGGGTCGATCAACCCGAACGCGCCCGCTGCGATACGGTCGACCGCAGTGCGATCTTTGGCGGCGGAAAGGTAGCCGCGGAGCTCGGTGGCGGCCTTGTTCTTGTCAAAGGGTGCCAGGAGCGATTGCGGCACATCGGCCAGCGCTTCGTCGAGATGCTCGAGAAAAAGGATACACTCGTGCGTCGCGAGGTTGAGGCCTGCCGCGTTGATTGCTTCGCGGGGACTCAATGCGCTCACCGCACGCGTTAGCGGTCCACGGCGCGGGTACTCCGTCGCTCGGGTCAACCGCGGACCGAACACGCGAAAGTGGCGCACGAACTCGCCGACGAACTCGAGGCTGCCAGCGTCGCTCCAGTAGTCGGCACCTACGGACGCGACCGATGCCTTCGCCGTGAAGGCGCGCAAGATAAACCGGAACGCCCAAATGTCTTGCTGAGTGTTCTTCCGCACACGCTCGCTCTTGCGTTCCGCACGTGGATCGCGCGCCGGGCGGCCCAGGGCGCGAAGCTGCTTGGCGGCGTCCTTCACGGTCCGGCGAACTTCGCGAATTCCATTTCGCATTCGTTCGGCTGGGAGCGCATGACCTCGCTCCGGGTGAAGCTCTGGCAACGCCCCGTCGAGCGCAGACCGCACCTTGGCGTGAATTTCCATGGCGAGCGCTTCCACCGACTCTCGCAGCTCTGTGAGCTGCTGGGAGGCCCTGGTGATCTCCGCACGAGCCCCGGTGATG
>Ga0316187_10004188_pt1 | contig 12485 bp, 12 predicted proteins | sample CroRivburrow1_MG_FD_204927 | JGI IMG/M metagenome (GOLD analysis project Ga0316187, IMG submission 204927) | Coastal sediment microbial communities from Maine, United States - Cross River worm burrow 1 | ecosystem: Environmental > Aquatic > Marine > Coastal > Sediment | place: USA: Maine...
TCATCTTTCTTGAACAGGGATTCGGCGAAGGCGTCATCCAGCCTGCGATCGTCATGCAGCCACTCTTCGAGTCGCTCGCGACCACCATCCTGGCCGATGATGTAAAACTCGGTACGGTTGCATGTCGACAACAGGATCGCTTCATCGACGCCATCCAGGGCAGTCAGGCGCTCGAGGGCCCGCGGGATTTCGTCGCCGGCGAAGACGAGTTGCTCGCGTATTTCGAGAGGTGCCGTGTTATGGTTCAGACCGAGTATTTGCAGCGGCATACGTTCTTTAATCGTGCCCACCGGGCACCCGAGAAAATCGAAGTGCGTATGATAAGCGAACTGAACGGCGAGTTCCTTGTCTGTTTGGAGGCGGACTCAAATATATTCGTGGCCGCGAAGCGCTTTTTTAGAGACCGCTTCTGATATACGGACGACAATTTATGCAAGAAATTCGACGATGGCTGGCAGCGGCCGCGCTGTGCACGCTAATCGCCTTCACCAGCTCGCCCGCGACTGCGGGCGAAAAAGACAACTCGGAAGTCGATGCCTACATCCTGCAGGCCGAGATGGCGCTGCAGCGAAATGACTACCTCATGGCGGCCGAGGAGTATCGCAAAGCCGCCGAAATGAGCGAAAACCCGGAGGTTGCCCGACAGGCTACGCGCGTCGGCATGATCTACGGGTTTGACCGGGAGGCCCTGGCAGCGGCCAAGCGTTGGTACAAGCTTGATCGCGACAGCAACGAAGCGCACTTGTACCTCGCACAGCTGAGCTTCCGTGTCGGCGATATCAGGACGTCGAAACGCCACTTCTCTTACCTGATCGAAAAAGGCAACGAGAAGCCCGGTGAAATACTGCTGAAGCTAGCCGGCTACCTCTCGGATGAGGGTGACCCGGAAAAGGGGGACAAGCTGATGCGCTCGCTCGCCCGCCCGTATTCGGACTCGGCTCTCGCCAACCATGCAGTGGCGACGATGGCGCTCAGGGCCGGTGAAACCGACTACGCGCTCGAGCGTGCCGCAAAGGCCATCGAACTCGACCCTGAAAGATTGCAGTCACGGCTGCTGTACGCGCGCATACTGCTGGCCAGCGGCGACGTAGACAAGGCGATCGAATACACAGCGCTGATTATTGGTGACGACCCGGACCCGGACCCGGATGCCAGGATGGAACTGGCCATCATGTACATGCTGGCGGATCGCGAAGACGATGCGCTGAGCCAGGTCAACCAGGTGTTGCTCGAGCAGTCCGGTCGCATGGATGCATTGCGACTCATGGCGATCATCAATTTTCACAAAGGGAATCTCGACGCTGCATGGGACGACTTTAATGATCTGCTCGCGAGCGGGCAGTATCGTATGGACGCGCTTTTCTATCTTGGCCGAATAGCGGATTATCGCGAGGAGACCGATCGCGCCATCCGCCTCTATAGTGAAGTCCTGGACGGCTCGAACGCCGTGGCCTCCCAGATACGTGCGGCCACCTTGCTCGCACACAAAAATGACGACTTGAGGGGCGCGTTGCGGTTACTGGACGAATTCGCCGAGGCCTCTCCGCCCAATGCTGTCGAGGCTTTGTCTGCCAAGGCGCAGTTGCTGGCATCCGTCGAGAAGTACGATGAAGCCCTGAAACTGTATGACAAGGTAATTTCCTACCATCCCGACGACGAACGCATGGCGCTCGGTCGCAGTGAATTATTATTGCGGATGGGTCGTCTCGACGAGGCGCTCGACAGTTATGCCGATGCCGCGAAGCGCTGGCCCAAGAGCGCGATGGCGCTGAATGCCTATGGTTATACGCTGGCCGATCGCACGGACCGCTATCGTGAAGCGGAAAAGCTGATTCGCAAGGCCTTGCGATACGACCCCACAAGCCCGGCGATCATCGATAGCCTGGGGTGGGTGTTATTCAAGCTCGAGCGATACGAGGAAGCGCTGGTCGAACTCGAGCGTGCCTATGAGGGCATGCAGGATCATGAGGTGGCCGCCCATATCATCGAGACACTGGTCGCGCTGGGTCGCAAGGATGACGCGATGGAATGGCTACTCAAAGCTGAAGAAGAGACGCCTGACAGTCCGTTGCTCAAGGATGTGCGGGACCGCCTGTTTACCGATGACCCCTGATTTCCGTTCGCTGGGGCTGCTGTTGGCACTGCTGGTGCTGGCAGGCTGCGCCACGACGCGGCAAAGCGTCGATCTCCCCGTGCTGGACAGCTGGGAGACTCGCAACGAAGTCCTCGCCAACGTTCGCGCCTGGGAGTTCAAGGGGCGTATCGCGGTCAAGGCGGGCGATGACGGCTTCAATGGAAAATTCAACTGGACCCAGCAGGATGAGGCGTTCAACGCGACTGTCGGTGGCCCACTCGGCATTGGCACCGTGCTTATCGAGGGCGATGAGCGATCGGTGGCGCTGACGGACAAGGACGGCGTCAGGACGGTTCTGAAGGACGCTGAACAGGAGCTGCGGTGGCGCTATGGCTGGACGATTCCGGTGAGTAGCCTGCGTTACTGGGCGCTGGGTATTCCGGACCCCGATGTGCCGGCTGCTGCGACGGAACTGGACGAAAACGGCCGTCTTGTGCGCCTGGAACAAAGCGGCTGGATCGTTGAGATATCACGTTACAGTGAAGGCGGTGGACAGCAAATGCCGCGAATTCTGGCCGCGACAAACCCCGATACCCGCGTGCGCATGGTGATTGATCGGTGGTTGTTCTTCCGTCGTTGACAGTCAGGGGACCTCACCGCACAATTGCGCCGCAACGCGGAAATCAGCTTATTGGGGCGTAGCCAAGTGGTAAGGCATCGGGTTTTGATCCCGTGTACCGCAGGTTCGAATCCTGCCGCCCCAGCCATTTCATCATCGAGGGAGTCATCGTGGAACTGGGAACAATGGCGGTCTTTTCGGGTAACGCCCACCCGCAACTCGCGCAGGACATCGCCCGTTACCTCCGCATCCCACTCGCTCGCGCCCAGGTTGGCCGCTTTTCAGATGGCGAAATCAATGTAGAAATTCTCGAGAACATCCGCGGTCGCGAGGTGTTCATTATCCAGCCAACATGCCCGCCGGCCTCCGAAAATCTCATGGAACTCCTCGTCATGGTTGATGCGGCCAGGCGCGCTTCCGCTGCCCGTATCACTGCCGTGATACCGTATTTCGGTTTTGCGCGGCAGGATCGCCGACCACGCTCTTCGCGTGTACCGATTACCGCAAAGCTCGTCGCCAAGCTGATCGCAGCGGCCGGTATCGACCGGGTACTGACCGTGGATCTCCATGCTGACCAGATTCAGGGCTTCTTTGATATCGCTGTTGATAATGTCTATGCCTCGCCAATCCTGCTGGCTGATGTGTGGAAGCAAAAGTACAGCGACATGGTTGTCGTATCACCGGACGTGGGTGGTGTGGTTCGTGCCCGCGCACTTGCCAAGCGCTTGGGTGACGCGGATTTGGCCATCATCGACAAACGCCGTGCCCGGGCCAACCAGTCCGAGGTCATGAACATCATCGGTGAGGTCGAGGGCAAGAACTGCGTGATGATCGACGACATGGTCGATACGGCAGGTACGCTGTGCCACGCAGCTGGCGCTCTCAAGGAACACGGGGCTGTCAGCGTGGCGGCCTATATTACGCACCCGGTGCTCTCGGGCCCGGCCGTGTCTCGTATCAACGATTCGGAACTTGATGAAATGGTCGTCACCGATACGATTCCGCTGAATGAAGCAGCCAGGGCCTGCAAGAAGATTCGCCAGCTGTCAGTCGCCGAGATGCTGGCTGAGACGATGCGCCGCATCAGCACGGAAGAGTCGGTCAGCTCGCTCTACGTGGACTAGTATTTGCAGGGCCGAATAAATCGGTTCGACCCCTATTATTACTACTATCCATCGGTTAATATGCGCGCCCTTGCGCAGGTTGGTCGCGATCTGCGTATTTTCAAACGCTGGTAAAAAACCAGTATAATCAATCAGTTATGGAGATTAGTCATGAATGACGATTTCGACCTGATTGCGGAAATTCGTGAGGACCAGGGGAAAGGTGCGAGCCGCCGCCTGCGTCATCAGGGAAAAGTACCCGCAATCATCTACGGTGCAGGGCGTCCGCCCCGCGCACTGGTTTTTGATCACAACCGAGTAATTCAGCAGCTCGAGAACGAGTCGTTCTACTCGAGTGTCCTCAACATCAAGGTTGGGGAAAAGAGCCAGGCTGCGATTCTCAAGGATGTTCAGCGCCACCCGGCCAAGCCTCTCGTTATGCACATGGATTTCCAGCGCATCGTTGCGGACCAGGAAATCAGGATGAGCGTACCGTTGCACTTCATCGGCGAAGATATCGCCCCGGGTGTGAAGCAAGGCGGCGGTGCAGTCTCGCATCTCATGAACGAGGTCGACATTGTCTGCCTGCCGAAGCACCTGCCGGAGTTCATTGACGTGGACGTTTCGGAGCTGGAGCTTGACGAGATGCTGAGCATGTCGGACATCAAGCTGCCGGAAGGCGTTTCGATTCCTGCTCTGGCGCAGGGTCCGGAACAGGACCGTCCGATCGTCTCTATCCACGTCATCAGGGAAGTGGTCATCGAGGAAGAGGAAGAACTCGAGCCAGGTGCAGTGCCTGTTGCAGGCGAGGAACCAGACGCCGCTGCCGAATCGAGCGACGATTCTGGCGACGACTCCGACAACGATTAATCCTGTTTCCAGGTTTAGCGAAAAGACCGCCTCCTGGCGGTCTTTTTGTTTAAGATTGCCACGCCATGCCCAAACCGATACGCATAATCGCCGGCCTCGGTAATCCCGAGGACCGGTACGAGAGGACCCTGCACAACGCGGGGTTCTGGTTTGTTGATGCCCTCGCGCGCAAGTACGGCGGTATCTTCAAGTACGAGAAGAAGTTTGATGCGGACTCTTGCCGCGTCAAAATGCACGGCGAGGACGTGTGGCTGGTCAGGCCACAGAGTTACATGAACAACAGTGGCCAGCCGATTCGTGGCCTGCTCGATTACTATCGCCTGGGCGTTAACGAGTTGCTCGTGGCGCATGATGAGATCGATCTGCCACCCGGTACGGTGCGCCTCAAGGAAGGCGGCGGTCATGGCGGTCACAACGGCCTGCGCGATATCGTCAGGCATTGCGGAGCCGACTTCCTTCGCCTGCGCCTGGGCGTTGGCCATCCGGGCGACAAGGACCAGGTTACGAACTACGTGCTCAAGCGCGCTTCGAGTGATGTCGAAGCAGCGATTGAGCGAAACATCGATGACGCGATGGTTGTCATGCCCGAGCTCGTCGACGGCGACATCAATGCGGCAATGAAAAAACTACACACTAAAGACTAATCTGATGGCAATTACCTGTGGCATCGTTGGACTGCCCAATGTCGGCAAATCAACGTTATTCAATGCGCTTACGGCGGCGGAAATCGCGGCGGAGAATTATCCGTTCTGCACGATCGAGCCGAACGTCGGCATCGTACCCGTGCCGGACCCACGCCTCCAGGTCCTGGCCGACATCGTGAAACCGCAGAAGATTCTGCCGACAACGATGGAGTTCGTGGACATAGCGGGTCTGGTCGCCGGGGCATCGAAAGGTGAGGGGCTCGGTAACCAGTTCCTGGCGAATATTCGTGAAACCAATGCGATCGCGCATGTCGTGCGTTGTTTCGAGAACGATGACGTCACGCACGTGTCGGGTTCGATCAACCCGATTGATGACATCGAAACGATCAATACGGAACTCGCGCTCGCGGACCTGGAGTCGGTCGAGAAGCAACTCGACAAGGCCATACGCAATGCCAAGACGGGCAAGAGAGAGGACATTGCTCACCGCGACGCCCTGGCCGGTATCAAGGCGCACCTGGACGAGGGCTTACCCATTCGTTCAATGGACAAGACGGATCTGCAGAAAGAGATACTGCGAAGCGTGCACCTGATCACGGCGAAACCGGTCATGTACGTCGCCAACGTCGATGAGGATGGTTTCGTTGACAATCCACATCTCACGGCTGTCGAGAAGTATGCGGCGAGCGAAGGCTCAGAGGTCGTCGCGATCTGTGCGGCCATCGAGGCCGAGATTGCCGTGCTCGACGAGGAAGACAAGGCAGAATTCCTGGCCGATTTCGGCGCGTCGGAACCGGGCCTGAATCGCGTGATTCGCCACGGCTATCATTTGCTTGGCTTGCAGACTTTCTTTACTGCCGGCCCGAAAGAAGTACGTGCCTGGACGACCAGGGTCGGCGCTACGGCACCCCAGGCGGCCGGTGAGATTCACACAGATTTCGAGAAAGGCTTTATTCGCGCAGAGGTCATCGCCTACGACGATTATGTCGCTGGCAATGGTGAGCACGGAGCGAAGGAAGCCGGGCGTTTGCGCCTGGAAGGCAAGGAGTACATTGTTCAGGAAGGCGACGTCATGCACTTCCGTTTCAATGTATGATTTGAGTACCTGGCCCCATCAATAAAACGAGACGACGATATGGCAACGTACGAATGTGAAAAATGTGGAATGACCGTCAATGCTACCTGCGGCAAATGCGATGCGCCGCTGGAGAATGACACGCTGGAAATTGGCGACGGTAAGGAAGTACAGATTTCCAAGTGCCCGAATGGTCACGGCAAGATCAAGTCGCCGCTGTGCTGCGGCCAGGACATGACCTGCTCGCTTTAGGTTTGCGGCCCGGGGCCGGGACCTAGAGTTCTCGAGCCCCGAAATGCGGCAACGACCAGTTATAGATGATCGCCAGGCCGCGCACCGCGAGCCCGGTGAGCACGCCGAAGGTTAGCGAGGCGGTATCGCCCAGCGCCAGGCGATCCGCGATGACGTAGGCGACGCTCGAGACAAACGCGGCGGTCGCGTAGATCTCGCGCGACAGGATCAGTGGAATTTCATTGCAAATGACGTCGCGAATCATGCCGCCGGTTACTGCCGTGGTAACACCCAGCATAACGGCGACGAGTGGTCCCGTGTCGTGCTGCAGGCAGATTTCGGTGCCCAGCGCAGCAAACAGCGCAAGACCCAGGGCATCGGCCCAGACCAGCAGCCGCTGCCGAGAGCCGGGACGCCGATACGGTGCGAAAAACACGACGAGTGCCGCGATGATGGCGACAGCCACGTAACGATTGTCGCTGACCCAGAAAACCGGCACGCGATCGATAATTATGTCCCTGATCGTGCCGCCACCAACGGCCGGCATCAATGCCAGGACGCAGAAGCCGAAGATATCCATGCGCTTGCGAGATGCAGCCAGGGCGCCGCTGACAGCAAAAGCCGCGGTTCCCAGCATTTCGAGGCTGTAGACGAAGCTCATGGCTGGACTGTACCGGAAACCGCTTTCCGGGCGTAGAATATCTTGACAGTAAGGGGGCGCTTAAGGACAATCTGCGGCCCTCGCGGACCGGCCTTTATTGATGCATGCGGTCCCAATCAGAACACGGTGATGTAGCTCAGATGGTTAGAGCGACGGACTCATAACCCGTAGGTCGGTGGTTCAATTCCACCCATCACCACCAAATCCATAAAACGGCTTGTTAATCAATAGGTTAACAAGCCTTTTTGGTTCTGGAGCATTGAGGTCCGGGGGCAACTTTGGGGGCAACTCGAAACTTGAGAGTTGCAGTTGCCCCCAGGTTCGACCAGTTTCCGAAATGTGTAAACGATGTGCTCGGAATAGTTGGGAGCTATCTGCCGGTAAAACACGTTCAGCCGTGCAGGGCTCGCTTAACAGCCTCGGGCTCTTTCTCCATTACGCGTAGCAAGGTATGCGACGCGCCATCCGGGCCGCGTTCTCCCTGTTCCCACTTCTGAAGTGTACGAACAGAGATCATCAGGAAGTCGGCGAACTGCTGCTGTGTCATGCCGAACTTCTGACGAATGCCCTTTACGTCGGCCGGTTCAAATTCGTAGCGCTTCAGCTTTTCCGGCTTGTCTCGAAACTCTTTCAGACCGGCGACAATTTCAGCACCGATATCTCGTTTCGCCATGTCTGTCTCCTATAGTCTGGTTAAAGATCTTTCACAATTTCACGCATGGCCTTGATCGTATCGCGAGAAAGATCACTCGCTTCGTTCTTGGCGTACGCCGTTAGAAACAAAACCTGGTGGTTCTTCGTGATCCAGTAATAGATGACTCGAACGCCACCGCGTTTCCCTGTTCCTTGCAGTCCCCACCGCAGCTTTCTGACTCCGCCGGATCCTTTGATGATGTCTCCGGCATTGGGCCGGTCCATCAGGTACAGCTGCAGCATGTGAAACTGCGAGTCATCGAAGTAGTTTTCTCTGATACTTGAGAACCCTGTCGTTTCGATGAACTCCATGGACGAAGACTACCCCAATGGGGTATATTTTGCAAGACTGATTCTGTTGGTCGTTTCCAGGTTTCGGACCGGCCTGCGAGTACACAGGTTTGCGCATATTCGACAGAAGAAACGAGAAATTGGACGCCGTTTTCCGAGGAGGATCGTCGGAATCCGACGAGACACCAGGGCGCGTGAAGTGAGCCATCCACGTCCGCCTACAGCCGCGATTTTTGGGGGCAATTCTGGGGGCAACTGGGCTGGTGCAACAGAGATAAATCGTTAAGAATCAGGTGGATACTAGCCCGATTCGATGGTACCCATCACCACCAAACGAGAAAGGGGAGCCATTTGGCTCCCCTTTGAGGCTCGAATCCATACCGCCCATAAGCTGCGTGCTACGCATCTTCGCCAAGAGACCGGTATTCCTCAAATGAGTCGCGCACGCATTCACAATAAAAGGCGGGATCCGGCATTATTTCTCGGCACGACACGACGTTGACGGATATCTTGTTTTCGTAGCTTATCAGCGACTGGAACAACCCCACCCCGTGAAACACCGGCCCCAGTCCGAAATAAGCGACCATCCGTGAGCCCATCGAGTACAACGTCTGTTTGCCTATGGGGACATTGGTTATCACGGTGTTGAATGATGGCTGGATCATCTCCGCGAGACGCAGCTTGCCATACGCGCGTGCCGCGAGACCGGTGGTTGTCGACGGCAGGAAGCCGGCCAATTCCATTCCGACCTCCGGACCCGCGGCGAAAGTAAACCGCTTGGCCTCGCTGCTCTCCTCATGCACTGCCTGCAATCGTTCCAACGGATCGCCGAAATCAGAGCCAATTGGGATACTCAGAACCGAAACGAGATTGCCTTCTTCACCGTACTGGTCATCCTGACGAATTGACACTGGAACCATGGCCACGAGGGATCTTTCGGGCAGCTCTTCTTTCGCTTCAAGGTATTTGCGAAGCGCTCCGCCACAAATCGCAACCATCACGTCGTTGACGGTAGCGCCTTCGCAGCAGGACTTGATCTGCTTGATCTCATCAAGGTCGAACGTCACGGCATCAAATACGCGGTGAGCGCTGACATTGTTGTTGAAACGCGTTCGCGGAGCGTTGCCTGGCAATCGGATCTGTTTCGTGACGAGCCCGGTTGCCAGGCGTGTCAGCGACCTGACGCCGTCATAGGCCAGCCTTCCCAATTTCAGCGGGATCTTCGCATCGTTGAGGAGACTCCGCCCGAGCATTTCCAGTGACGTTGGTTCTCGGTCGGGGACCCAGGGTGACTCGGGTGGCTCGACGTCATCATCAGGTGAAAAACCATGCAAGGCTGCTGCGATCTCCGCGCCGGATATTCCGTCGATCGCGGCATGATGGACTTTCGAAACAATCGCAAAGCTGTTCTTGGGAATGCCTTCAACATTATTCAGGCCTTCGATAACCCAGGCCTCCCAAAGTGGTCGGTTCATGTCCAAAGGGCGCGACAACAACCTTGCGGTAAGGATGCACAATTGCCGCCAGTCGCCGGGTTTTGGCAGGGCAATATGGCGCAGGTGGAACTCCAGGTCGAAATTCGGGTCCTCAATCCAGTACGGGTGTCCGAGGCTCATCGGCACGGTCACAAGCCTCTGTCTGAACGCCTTGGCCTTGTGGAGACGCTCGTCAAAAAACCTGATGATGTCCTTAAACCCGACCACTCCGCCCGGCGCCGTCGATTGGTCGTATATGCAGAGGCTGCCGATGTGCATCGGCGTCGCCGCTGTTTCCAGGTAGACAAAGGCTGAATCCAGACCGGATAGTTGCTTCATGGATACTCTTCCTTTTCTTAACTGGATTCTGTAGATCATCGAGTCGCCGGTCTATCCACGTTTTCCCTTATGAATCAACGTCTCGCGCCGGCGCGGCAACAGGTGTAGTGTATGTACTCAAGACTGCCGTAAGTGTGTGCAAATGTCATGATCTATTCAGTGACGAAAGGTCTGGAATCTGCCATGGAGGCCGCCACGAGTTATGACGAGTGGGCGAAGGCCGCCAAGGCGCATGATGACAAAAGCGGTGTCACCGAATGGAAAAAGTCGGACGAATCCAAGTACTTTGACTACCAGTCCATTCGACGTCGGCTGCGACGTCTTCGACGCCTGCGGAGAGCCGGTGATCTCGCTGGAATTCTCTACGAGCTGAATCAGGGTGTGCACGGCAACATCGATGGTATGGGGCACCCGCGACTCCATGGCAAAGCGCGGTTTGGCACCAAGAAATTGATCGTTGACTACGTTAACGAAGTGGTGACCGCGCTCGAATTGCTGGCGAGTCCGGATGCCGATGATATCCCGTTCGACGAACGCCTCGATTTTTTCCGGCGTGCACAGCACTGCAATGGTCGTTCCGCGCTAATGATGAGCGGCGCGGGCTCGCTCTTGTACTTCCATGTCGGCGTGGTTAAGACACTCTGGGAGCATGGCCTGTTGCCGGCCGTGTTGTCGGGAAGTAGCGGTGGAGCACACGTCAGCACTCTTGTATGCGCAAATGCCGATGAGTACCTCGCGGAGCTGTTTGAACCCGAGAATCTCGTGCTTGAGATCGAGCGAGAACAAGGCCTGATGAAGCACCTGAATCTCCTGAAGCCGGAGGTCGTGACTGTTGACGAAATCCGGGAGATTCTCGACAGGCTGGTACCGGATCTCACTTTTCTGGAGGCGTATGAACTGACAGGCCGACACCTCAATATTTCAATTGCGGCCGCCGAAAAGCACCAGACATCGAGATTGCTGAATTCGATCACGACGCCAAACGTCTATATTCGTGAGGCCGTGATGGCATCCGCTGCTGTTCCCGGCTTCTTTCCACCGGTCTCGTTGGCCGCGAAGAATGATCAGGGCGAGAGGCAGCCGTATCTGCGGTCACGCAAGTGGGTGGACGGCTCCCTGAGTGATGATTTGCCGGCAAAACGCCTGGCTCGTGTTTACGGCGTTAACCACTTCATCGTCAGTCAGGTTAATCCGCATGTCTTTCCGTTTGTCACGGATACACAAGGACAGAAAAAGAACGTCATGTCCACCATTCGACGCGTGACGAGAGTAACAGCGCGCGAGTGGATAAACGCAGGCGCCTCAATTTTTGAAAAACCCCTCGCGTTCAACCCGACGATCCATCGCCTGAGCAATGTTGCACTGGGTATCATCAATCAGGACTATGTTGGCGACATCAACATCCTGCCGCGTCGCAGATTGACGAATCCGATGAAGTGGCTCGCGCACCGGTCGGTTGACGAAGTGGTCGAACTGATCGGTATGGGCGAGAAAGCAACCTGGCCGAAGATCGAACAAATCCGGGTGCAAACCAAGATCAGCCGAGCGCTGGATACCATCCTGGTTGACTTCGATCGCAGACACACAAGCGCTGGCGTTATTAATAAACGCCGCACCGGATAGCAGACTTTCTGGATATCTCAATGATCGCTAGCAGCCGTTGTTTCACGAACCTGGCTACTCACCTTTTACTGGCCGCCGCGCTCATTGTGCTGACGGCCCCCGTGCAGGCACAGAAACCGGCGTATCCACCGGAAATGCCGGATGCCCGCGCAGAAGTCTATCGTTCTATTGATGGCATCGACCTCGAGGCCTGGTTTTTTGAGCCCACCGGTCACCGCGCCGAAGACAGGCGTCCCGCTATCGTTTTTTTCTTTGGCGGAGGATGGAACGGCGGCAGTCCCGGACAGTTCGGACCGCAAGCCTCATACCTGGCCGAACGAGGAATGGTCGCCATCGCGGTGGATTACCGAGTAAGGTCACGGCAGGGAACCCTGGCCAACGTCGCAGTTAGCGACGCCAAAGCGGCGATCCGCTGGGTGCGTACCCATGCTGGTCGGCTTGGAGTAGACCCGAACCGGATCGCGGCCGCTGGCGGTTCGGCGGGCGGGCACCTTGCGGCAGCAACGGCCACGCTGCCGGGGCATGACGTTGCGGGAGCGGGGGCAGACGTCAGTTCAGCCCCGAACGCTTTGGTCCTGTTCAACCCGGTGCTGATTACCGCGCCGCTTCCTGGTCAGTCGGAAGAGCAAGCGGAAAAACTCGAGAATTTACGACGTAGGCTTGGGGCCGAACCAGAGTCGATGTCGCCTTACCACCATGTTCGCCCGGAGCTGCCGCCAACGCTCATCCTGCACGGGGAAAACGACAAGACGGTTCCTTACCAACAAGTCGAGCTTTTTGCCGAGGC
>Ga0316187_10004191_pt1 | contig 12480 bp, 9 predicted proteins | sample CroRivburrow1_MG_FD_204927 | JGI IMG/M metagenome (GOLD analysis project Ga0316187, IMG submission 204927) | Coastal sediment microbial communities from Maine, United States - Cross River worm burrow 1 | ecosystem: Environmental > Aquatic > Marine > Coastal > Sediment | place: USA: Maine...
CGATACGTATCCATATCAATCGTGAACTGGAACAGCTACAGGACTGTCTTGAGCATGTGATCGAAATGCTGGCCGTGGATGGTCGTCTGGCAATTATTAGTTTTCATTCGCTGGAAGACCGGATGGTAAAACGTTTTATTCGTCGTCAGGCGCAGGGCGAGGCCGTGCCACGCGGTTTGCCGCTGACGGGGGTGCAACAGAACATTCGCTTACGCAGTCTGGGTCGGGCGCAGCGGGCCCTGCCGCAGGAGGTGGCGGACAATCCGCGGGCGCGCAGTGCGGTGCTGCGGGTGGCGGAGAAATTACAATAATGGCGTTACGGCAATCGCTGCTGGTGTTTTTGCTGTTGGCAGTAGTGGCCTCGGCCCTGGGTGTTGCCTATAGCAAGCACCAGAGTCGACGTCTGTTTGTTGAGTTACAGGCGCTTTATATGGAGCGTGATGCATTGGGTGTGGAATGGGGTCGGTTGCAATTGGAGCAAAGTACGCTAGCAACTCCGATTCGGATTGAGAATATGGCGCGTAAACGTCTGGAGATGTTTGTTCCGGCGGCGGACAGGATAGCGATCATCAAGCAATGAAGGCAGGCAAGATACAAATGATTCACCCGCTCCGCCATGGCATCATTTTGCTGGTTGTGGCGCTGGTGGCTGCCATGTTGTTGTGGCGGGCGCTGGATTTGCAGGTGATGAATAATGACTTCCTGCAGGGTCAGGGCGATGCCCGTTATTTGCGCGTCATCAAGATGGCGGCTCATCGCGGCATGATTACTGATCGTCATGGCGAGCCGCTAGCCATCAGTACCCCGGTGGATTCGGTCTGGATCAACCCTCAGCGCCTGCAAATTAACCGTAGGCAATGGCAGCAGCTGGCGGACCTGTTAAAGGTCGAGGTGGCGATGTTGCAACGAAAGCTGGCGGCTCGCAAGGGACGTGAATTTGTTTATTTGAAAAGGCATATCAATCCGGATGTGGCGCAGCAGGTACTTGCCCTGAATATTCCGGGTTTGTCGTTACAGCGTGAATATCGGCGTTATTATCCGGCTGGCGAAGTGGCAGCCCATGTGGTGGGTTTCACCGATATCGATGATGCCGGTCAGGAGGGTATCGAGCTGGCCTATCATGACTGGCTCAGTGGTGTGGCCGGTAAAAAACGGGTGATCAAGGATCGGCTTGGGCATGTGGTGGAGGATGTCGAGAGTATCCGTGAGCCGGAGGCCGGTAAGGAGTTGCGTCTGAGTATTGATCGCCGTCTGCAGTATCTGGCCTACCGTGAATTAAAGGCGACTGTGCAGCAGCATAAGGCTCGCTCCGGTTCGGCGGTTATTCTGGATGTTAAGACCGGTGAGGTTCTGGCCGCAGTAAACCGGCCATCGTACAACCCGAATAATCGCGGCACATTGCGGCGTGGTTCGACCCGAAATCGTGTTGTGACTGATGTATTTGAGCCCGGTTCAACAATTAAGCCGTTTACCGTGGCAGCAGCGCTGGAGGCGGGTCGTATCAAGCCTCGTACAGTGATTGAAACCGGTCCCGGGGTGCTGCGGGTGGGAAATAAATCGGTGCGTGATGTTCGTAATTACGGCGCTATCGATATTGCAACGATTATTAAGAAGTCCAGCAATGTCGGCGCCACCAAGATTGCCCTGTTGGTACCGCCGCAACAGATGTGGGAGTTGTTTAATCTGGTTGGTTTTGGTGATACCACAGGTAGTGGTTTTCCCGGTGAGGTCGGTGGGCTGCTGAGTGATTTCAGTGGCTGGAATGATGTCGAGCGGGCCACACTGTCCTATGGTTATGGCGTCTCTGTGACGACACTACAGCTGGCGCGGGCCTATGCCATGTTAGCCAATGGCGGCCTGTTGCGACCGGCATCATTCATACGTGCCGATGCTGGCGAAGGTGCGGCGACGCGGGTGATGTCAAAGATCAATGCCACCCATGTTATGGCGATGCTGGAGACGGTGACCGCCGATGATGGTACAGGGTCATTGGCGCAGGTGCCTGGTTACAGGATTGCGGGCAAGACCGGTACGGTGCAGAAATATAATGTCGGTGGTTATTCCGATGAATCCTATGTTGCCCTGTTTGCAGGTCTGGCGCCGGCCAGTAATCCACGCCTGGCAATGGTGGTGATGATAGATGAGCCGGGCAAGGATGAGTATTACGGTGGTCGTATTGCTGCACCGGTCTTTGCCCGAGTTATGGCCGGGGCATTGCGTATGCTGGGTGTTGCGCCGGATGCCTCGCAGGCACTGGGTGCTGCTGTAGAGGGCAGGCCCGATAGCAGTGAGCAGGAGGCGTGATGGTCGGTAATTATCAATCATCATTGAGCCTGCTACTGAATGGTTTAGCGGGTGACCGGGCTGGACTGGGTGCCGACCGGGATTGCCGGATCACGGGCCTTGCTATGGATAGTCGGCAGGTGGAGCCGGGTGATTTGTTTTTTGCCTGTATGGGTGCTGCAGGTGTGAGCCATGGTCTGGATTATGTCGCGCAGGCAGCGAAGCGGGGAGCGGCAGCCATTGTTTATGATATCCGGGATCAGGAACGTGTTGATGTGTTATTGGCTGCCGGACTGGATGATGATGTGCCAATGATTGCCGTGACAGCCCTGCTGGAGCAGATCGGAGTGGTTGCGGCCCGTTTTTATCGTCAGCCGAGCCGGGATCAATTTGTTGTTGGAATTACCGGTACCAATGGTAAGACTTCATGCAGCCATTTTCTGGCCCAGATTTTGGCAGGCCGTGATGGCGGCTGTGGCCTGATTGGAACCCTGGGTTATGGTCTTTATGGCCAGCTGGTTCAGGGGCAGCATACAACACCGGATGCGGTGCAATTACAGGCCGAGCTGGCCACCATTCGTGATGCCGGTGCCGGGCACGTGGTCATGGAGGTGTCATCACATGGCCTGGATCAGCACCGTGTTTCCGGTGTGGCCTTCGATGCTGCGGTCCTGACTAATTTGAGTCAGGATCATCTTGATTATCATGGTGATCTGGATAGCTATGCGGCGGCCAAGCGGCGTTTGTTTCAGATGCCCGGGCTGCGTTATGCCGTTATCAATCATGATGATGTTTTTGGGCGTAGTTTAATAAAGCAATTGCCTGAATCGTTACAGGTATTGAGTTACGGCTTTGACCGGGGCGCGGATATTTGCGCTGTGGCGCAACGTTTTGATGCCGATGGTTTTGAACTACGACTGTCAACGCCATGGGGTGATGGCGTGTTGAACAGTCGTCTGCTGGGTCGTTTTAATGCCAGCAATCTAATGGCGGTGCTGGCGACGTTGTTGTTGATGGATGTGCCGTTGAATCAGGCGCTGGATAGTCTGGGTCAGGTCAGGGCTGTACGCGGTCGTATGGAGCATTTTGGTGGTACAGATGCTCATCCTCTAGTGGTGGTTGATTATGCCCATACCCCGGATGCCCTGCAGCAGGTATTGCAGACACTGCGCGAGCATTGTCGTGGCCAGCTGTGGTGTGTATTTGGTTGTGGTGGTGATCGTGATCGCGGTAAACGTCCGCAGATGGGGGCCATTGCCGAGCAGGGTGCTGATCGTTTGATTGTTACCGATGATAACCCGCGCCATGAAGCGGGTGCTGCCATTATTGACGATATTCTTTCCGGTATTACTGTGCCGGATTGTGCCTTGGTTAAACGGGACCGGGCCGAGGCCATCAGTCTTGCTGTGCAATCGGCGATTGTAGGGGATGTGGTGCTGGTGGCCGGAAAGGGGCATGAGGAATATCAGCTGGTGGGCGATCAGATTCTGCCCTTCAGTGATCGTCAGCAGGTTGCTGATCTGCTTGGTGAGGTGGCCTGATGAGTGCTTCGAGACCCGACAAGATCTGGTTGTCGCAGTTGCAGCAGCCATTGGCGGCACAAATTAAACAGCCCGGACTCGAGGTGGTTGCCGATATCGGTTTTACCCGTGTTTGTACCGATAGCCGTACATTACAGGCAGGTGATTTATTTGTCGCACTGCGTGGGCCGAATTTTGATGGCCATGATTATCTGGCCAGGGCCCGGCAGGGCGGTGCCGTGGCGGCCATAGTATCCCGTTTTGATGAGAGCCTGGATCTGCCGCAATTGCTGGTCAGTGACACCTTGCTGGGGCTGGGGCAGCTGGCGGCCTGGTGGCGACAACAGCATGCCATTCCTATCGTGGCCGTGACAGGTAGTAATGGCAAGACCACGGTCAAGGAAATGCTGGCCTCGATTCTACGGCAGCACCATCAGGTACAGGTGACGCAGGGCAATCTGAATAATGACATCGGTGTTCCGCTGACATTGCTGGGCCTGAACGCCGGGCATGAATTTGCCGTGGTGGAAATGGGGGCCAGTAAGGCAGGTGATATTGATTATTTGACCCATCTGACGCGGCCGAATGTGGCCCTGATTACCAATGTGGCCCCTGCACATCTGGAGGGCTTTGGCGATATCGCCGGTGTGGCACGGGCCAAGGGTGAAATTTTTAATGGTCTGGGGGCGGATGGTACGGCGGTGTTAAATGCCGATGAAGCCCGAGTGGGTATCTGGCGCGTCATGACGGCGGGTCGCCCAGTGATCAGTTTTGGTCTGCGGAATATGGTTGATGTGACGGCCGTTGCCCTGAGTGGTGAGGCACAACCGGGTTGTTCATTCAAACTGTGCACCCCGGTTGGCCAGGCCGATATCAAGCTGGCCCTGGTAGGGCGTCATAACGTTATGAATGCCCTGGCAGCGAGCAGTGCGGCACTGGCACTGGAGATTCCGTTGGCGGATATCAAGGCCGGCCTGGAGTCGATGCGACCGGTTAATGGGCGGCTGGCACCGGCGCCGGGCATTTTTGGTGTCCGTTTGATTAATGATACCTATAACGCTAACCCCGGTTCGATTCGGGCGGCATTGGATGTGTTGGTGGCCTGTGAAGGTGAGACGGCATTGGTATTGGGTGATATGGGTGAACTGGGTAATGCGGCGGCAGCTTTACATGAGCAGGTTGGGCGTCAGGCTCGCACCAGCGGGGTTAAGCGCCTGTATACCGTCGGCGATTTTGCCGGTCTGGCAGCCGGTACCTTTGGTTTGGGTGGTCAGCATTTTATGGACCAGACGGCATTGATAACGGCCCTGAAAAGTGATCTGGCGGCCTGTGAGGCTAATGGCCCGTGCACGGTGCTGGTCAAGGGTTCCCGCTCGATGCATATGGAGCGGGTGGTTGAGGCATTGGCCATTAATGGTGAGGCCCCGGGTGCGGGACAGGATAGCGTCAAACAGGCGCGGGTGGAGGCCTGATGTTATTGCAACTGGCAGAATATCTGGCGCAATATCACAGCGGATTTAATGTTGTTCAATACCTGACATTGCGCGCGATTCTAGGCGTGCTGACGGCGCTGGTGATTTCGTTTGTCATTGGTCCAATGATGATCCGGCGATTGAGCCGGTACAAGAATGGTCAGCCGGTGCGGGACGATGGTCCGCAAACCCATTTCAGTAAGGCCGGGACGCCAACCATGGGTGGCCTGTTGATTCTGATTGCCATTGGTATAAGTACCTTGCTGTGGGCGAACCTGGAAAATCGTTTTGTCTGGGTAGTCCTGGTTGTGACCCTGTTGTTTGGTGTTATCGGCTGGGTAGATGATTACAAAAAACTGGTACACCGGGATCCAAAGGGCCTGGCCTCAGGCTATAAATATTTCTGGCAATCAGTGGTTGGTCTGGGTGCAGCCCTGTTTTTGTATCACGGGGTTAAGACACCGGCCGAGACAGCATTGTTGATACCGTTTTTTAAGGATGTCGTGATTGATCTGGGCATGATGTATGTCGTATTGACCTATCTGGTTATTGTTGGTTCAAGTAATGCGGTGAACCTGACCGACGGTCTCGATGGTCTGGCTATACTGCCTGCCGTGATGGTGGCCGGGGCGTTGGGTGTATTTGCCTATGTCACTGGCCATGTAAATTTTGCTGCCTATTTATCGATTCCCTATATCGCCGGTGTCGGTGAGGTGGTGGTTTTCTGTGGTGCGCTGGTGGGTGCCGGCCTGGGTTTTCTGTGGTTTAACACCCATCCTGCTCAGGTCTTTATGGGTGACATAGGGGCATTGGCACTGGGTGCGGCGCTGGGCGTTATTGCCGTGATTGTACGCCAGGAACTGGTGTTGTTTGTCATGGGTGGCGTGTTTGTTATCGAGACGGTTTCGGTGATTTTACAGGTGGCATCATTCAAGTTGACCGGGCGACGTATCTTCCGCATGGCGCCTCTGCATCATCATTTTGAATTGAAGGGCTGGCCGGAGCCGCGCGTTATTGTGCGCTTCTGGATCATTACGATCATTCTTGTATTGGTCGGACTGGCGACATTGAAGATTCGTTGATATGGCGTCACCTGGTACAGCGCCATTGGCGAGTGAGCGGCAGTCATCGGGTTTGAAGGAGCCTCAGGTGGAGTTTATGGGGAAAATGGATAATGGACAGCTTGATACTCGGGATAAGACCCTGGTTATCGGTATGGGTAAGACCGGTTTGTCCTGTGTTCGTTTTTTGCGTGCTCAAGGTGTCGATGTGATGGCCTATGACAATCGTTTAAGGCCGCCGGCACTGGCCGAAATGCAGCAGATGCTGGCGCCAGGGGCGATACAGTGTGGCGGGTTTGATGCTGAGGCATTCAGTCGTTGTCGTCAACTGGTAGTTAGTCCCGGTGTGCCGGTGCAGGATGCAGCGATTCAGGTAGCGCAGGCCCGTGGCGTAGAAATTGTCGGTGATATTGAACTGTTTGCCCGGCATACCAATGTCCCGGTTATTGCCATTACCGGGTCTAACGGTAAGAGCACGGTAACGGCGCTGCTTGGTGAGATGCTGAAGCGGGCCGGATTTGAAGTTCGTATCGGCGGGAACTTTGGCACCCCGGCACTGGATTTACTGGCCGGGTCAAGACCGGATGTTTATGTGCTTGAGCTGTCGAGTTTTCAACTGGAAACGACGTCTTCTTTGAATGCCGTGGCCAGTGTGATTTTGAACGTGAGTCCGGATCATATGGATCGTTATGACAATGACTCGGACTATCTTGCCGCCAAGCAGCGTATCTGGGCCGGTGATGGCGTGGTGGTGGTTAATCGTGATGAAGCGGGGGTGTTGACCGGTTCGAACGACCTGGGTGACGGGCGGCGCCAGCTTGGTTTTACCCTGGCAGAGCCGAATGGCCGGGATTATGGTTTGTGTGTTCATGATGGAAAGGAATGGCTGGCACAGGGCAAAGATCCTTTATTACCAGTGACGGCGTTACGCCTGGTGGGTCGTCATAACATCGCCAATGCCCTGGCAGCACTGGCGCTGGCCGAGGTGTTGATCGAAGTCTTGTCCGGATCATCGGATGTATCGCTGGGGACATTACGTCCGGCCCTGTTGCAGGCCCTGTCTGATTTTCGCGGATTGCCGCATCGTATGGAATGGCTGGCCGAGGTCGATGGTGTTAACTGGTATAACGATTCCAAGGGCACGAATGTTGGCGCTACGCTGGCGGCCCTGCAGGGGCTGGATAGCCCGGTGATATTGATTGCCGGAGGTATCGCCAAGGATGCAGATTTTTCACTGCTGGCCCCGGTGATGCTGACCCGTGGGCGGGCAGTTATATTGATTGGTCGTGATGCGGCACAGATTGAGCGTGCGCTGGCAGGTGTCGTGCCCTGTTTTCATGCGGCAGATATGGATCAGGCCGTGTCTCTGGCGGCTACCCAGGCGAGATCCGGGGATGTGGTGTTGTTGTCACCCGCCTGTGCCAGCTTTGATATGTATGATGGCTATGAACATCGGGGCAAAGTATTTGCCTCAGCTGTCGCGAGGATTGCATCATGAATAGTGTCAGCGTTTTGCTCGGGCGCGAGACGGCAGCACAGAGTAGTAAGGCGCTGGCACGTAACGGTTATGATGGCTGGTTTGTTTTTACCGTGGTTGCGCTGCTGGGTCTGGGGATTGTTATGGTTGGCTCAGCGTCACTGGGTATTGCCGAGCGTCAGCTCGGGCAACCGTTTTATTATTTGATACGTCAGTCACTATATATTGTGGTGGGCCTGGTGGCTGCAGCGGTGGTAATGAATATTCATTTGCAACGCTGGCAGCGGTCGGGTGGTATGTTGCTGATTACTGCGGTGTTGTTGTTGATGCTGGTATTGGTGCCCGGGGTTGGTCGTGAGGTTAATGGCAGTATCCGCTGGTTATCGTTGGGGTTGTTTAATATTCAGCCCTCTGAGCTGGTTAAGCTGTTTGTTATTATTTATTTATCCGGCTATCTGGTGCGGCGGCGTGATGAGGTGCGTAACAGTATCAGCGGTTTTGCCAAACCGATGTTTTTGCTGACACTGCTATGCCTGTTGTTGCTGGCCGAGCCGGATTTTGGTGCCGTGGCCATCATGATGACGACGGCGGTGGCTCTGATGTTTCTGGCTGGCGTCCGTTTATGGCAGTTTATTGTGTTGTTTTGTGTAGTCGGTGGTGCGCTGGCGACCCTGGCCTATTCATCCCCCTACCGTGTGGCACGTATGACGGCTTTTATGGATCCGTGGGCCGATCCATTTGCCAGTGGTTTTCAGTTGACCCAGGCATTGATAGCCTTTGGTCGTGGTGAATGGTTTGGGGTTGGTCTGGGCAGTAGTATTCAGAAGCTGTTTTATCTGCCTGAGGCCCATACTGATTTCATGTATGCCGTGCTGGCCGAAGAACTTGGGTTGTTGGTGGCCGCAGCCGTGATCATCCTGTTTGTGGTGCTGGTAGTGCGTACCTTTATCATTGGTCGTCGCGCCGAGCGTGCCGGTCAACCGTTTGGTGCTTATCTGGCCTATGGGCTGGGTTTGTGGATTGCATTGCAGGCCTTTACCAATATCGGCGTTAATTTGGGTGTATTGCCAACCAAGGGCCTGACCTTGCCGCTGATGAGTTATGGCGGTAGTAGCCTGGTAGTGATGCTGGTTGCCGTAGCGCTGATATTGCGGGTTGATATGGAGTCGCGCCAGGCCATGAGTGGTCGTCAGGCCGGACGAAAATCCGCTCAGAGAAATGGAGGATGGTCATGGTGATGCGGGTTTTGATCATGGCTGGAGGCACGGGCGGGCACGTATTTCCGGCGCTGGCTGTTGCCGAGCGTCTGCGTGACCAGGGTGTCGAGGTGGTGTGGATGGGTACACACCAGGGGCTGGAGGCCGAGCTTGTACCCCAGGCCGGTTTTGCCATGGAGTGGGTCAGTGTGACTGGTTTGCGTGGCAAGGGTTTACTGAGCTGGCTGTTGGCACCGCTACGTTTATGTAAGGCGCTGTTGCAGGCGCTGCTGATTCTGATGCGCTGTCGACCCATGGTGGTACTGGGTATGGGTGGTTTTGTTTCCGGTCCCGGCGGCCTGATGGCCTGGATGCTTAAGCGTCCATTGCTGATTCATGAGCAGAATGCGGTTGCCGGATTAACCAATCGATTGCTGGCCCGTTTGGCCGACCGGGTCATGCAGGCCTTTCCGCAGGCGCTGCCCGAACGTTTTCATCCGCAGTTGACTGGCAATCCTGTGCGTGAGGATATCGCGGCCCTGCCAGTGCCAGAAGAACGCTTTGCCGGCCGCAATGATAACCTGCGACTGTTGGTGCTCGGCGGTAGTCTTGGTGCCCGGGCCTTGAATGAGGTGGTGCCGCAGATGCTGACATTGTTACCGGGCGGCAGTGCCATTCAGGTTTGGCACCAGGCTGGGCAGCGGAATATTGATGCTGCACAGACAGCCTATGCCGCTGCTGGTGTTGGAGAGGCTGAGAATATAAGAATAGAACCATTTATCGACGATATGGCGGCGGCCTATGATTGGGCCGATCTGGTGCTGTGTCGTGCCGGTGCATTGACCGTAGCCGAGCTGGCGGCGGCTGGTGTCGCTGCAATTCTAGTGCCTTATCCTTATGCCGTTGATGATCATCAGACCCGTAATGCCGCATGGCTGGCCGATAATGGTGCCGGAATCCGGGTGGCGCAGTCACAGTTGACGCCTCAGTGGTTAGCCGACCAGATGACCAGCCTGTGGGCGGCAAACGATGAAGGCGCTGTCATTGATAATGGTTCAGTAGTGGCGACAGAACGACAGAAGCTTTTCGAGATGGCGAAAAAGGCGCGGGCACTGGCCCGTGTGGATGCCGCTGATCAGGTCGCACAGGCCTGTCTGGAGGTGGGGAATGGTTGATGAAACCGTGATTACTGCGAACAGGCCTGCAGGTCGGCCAGAGCGGCGTTCCGGAGTTCAGGTTCCGGCGCGTCATAATGCCCAGCGTATGGGACGGGTGCAGCGGGTTCATTTTATCGGAATTGGCGGTGCCGGTATGAGTGGCATTGCCGAGGTGCTGGCCAATCTCGGTTATCAGGTATCAGGCTCAGATCGCCAGCAGAGTGTCGTCACGCGACGTCTGCAAGATCTCGGTATTGTGGTGAGTGTGGGCCATGATGCGTCTTTGGTTGCCGATTGTGACGCGGTGGTGCGTTCGACGGCCGTACAGGATGATAATCCGGAGGTGCTAGAGGCTCAGCGCTTGCACATTCCAGTTGTACCGCGGGCGGAGATGCTGGCGGAGTTGATGCGTTTTCGTTATGGCGTTGCCGTTGCCGGCACCCACGGCAAGACCACGGTTACCAGCCTGGTTGCCAGTCTACTCGGCGAAGGTGGGCTGGATCCGACCTTTGTCATTGGCGGGCGTTTGAACAGTATCGGTGGTAATGCCCGTCTTGGTGAGGGCCAGTACCTGGTTGCCGAGGCCGATGAGAGCGATGCATCATTCCTGTGTCTGCAGCCGATGCTGGCCATCGTGACCAATATTGATGCCGATCATATGGATACCTATGGGGGTGATTTTGATCGCCTACGTCAGGCCTTTATCGAGTTTCTGCATCACCTGCCTTTCTATGGTCTGGCCGTATTGTGTATCGATGACCCGGTGGTGCGTGAATTGCTGATTGATGTGACGCGACCGGTGTTGACCTATGGCTTTTCCCCGGATGCCGACATTGTTGTGACCGAGTTGCATCAGGACCAGTCGAATAGCCATTTTCGGGTTGCGCGGCGTGATTGCGTTGAGTGGCTGGATGTTACTTTGAGCATGGCCGGTCGACATAATGTGTTAAATGCGCTGGCTGCTATTGCCGTTGCCCATGAGCTGGGTGTTGATGATGCGGCGATTGGTCGTGCCTTAAAGAACTTTCAGGGCATTTCCCGGCGCTTTCAGGTGCATGGGGAGATTACCACGGCGGCCGGTCAAATGCTGCTGATCGATGATTATGGGCATCATCCTAATGAGATTGAGCAGGTATTACGGGCAGTGCGTGAAGGCTGGGCCGGGCGGCGGCTGGTGCTGGTTTTTCAGCCGCATCGATATACCCGTACCCGTGATTTGCTGGATGACTTTGCCCGGGTTCTATCCGAGGCCGATGTGTTACTGGTACTGGATGTCTATGCCGCTGGTGAAACGGCCATTGCCGGTGCCGATGGCCGGGCCCTGTGTCGTGCCATTCGCAGCCGGGGTCAGGTTGATCCGGTTTTCATTGAGCAGGGTGAGGAACTGGCTGGTTTGTTGCAGGGTATCCTTGAAAATGATGATGTGGTGTTGACGGTTGGGGCGGGTGACATTGGCGTATTGTCTGCGCAATTACAGCAAACCCTGCAGGAGGGTGTGTCGTGATTGCCGAAAAGCAAGACCTGTCTATAGGCCTGGATGAGAGTCGTTTACGCGGTGATTTGTGTACCGATGAATTGATGGCGCATCACACCTCGTGGCGTGTTGGTGGTCCTGCAGATATTTATTACAAGCCGGCTGATATCGATGATCTGGCCGAGTTGCTGGCCCAGTGGCCTGGTAGTAAACCATTGTTCTGGCTTGGTCTGGGTAGCAATCTGCTGGTTCGGGATGGTGGTATACGCGGGATAGTCATTGCGACCAGTGGAATGTTGAACGGTCTGGAGTGTCGGGGTGATGGCATTGTTCGTGCTGAGGCCGGTGTGGCCTGCGCCAAGGTGGCTCGTTTTTGTGGTCGCGAAGGCCTGGTCGGGGCCGAGTTTCTGGCCGGTATTCCCGGCACCATGGGTGGTGCCCTGGCAATGAATGCCGGCGCCTTCGGGGGTGAGACCTGGCCACTGGTGCAGGCCGTTGAAACTCTGGATCGTCAGGGGCGGCGTCATCTGCGCACAGCGGATGAATATGAGATTGCCTATCGCCATGTTCGGGGTCCGGTGGGTGAATGGTTTGTTGCGGCCCATTTGTCACTGCAGGCCGGTGATGTAAAGGCAAGTCAGGCCCGTATCAAGGTATTGCTGGCTCAGCGCGGGGATACCCAGCCGACAGGGCAGCCCAGTGGTGGTTCGGTGTTTCGTAACCCCGCGGGTGATCATGCCGGGCGTTTGATCGAAGTGAGTGGATTAAAAGGATTTTGTATTGGTGGTGCCTGTGTGTCAGAGAAACATGCCAACTTTTTTATTAATAGTAGCACCGCAA
>Ga0316187_10004193_pt1 | contig 12470 bp, 12 predicted proteins | sample CroRivburrow1_MG_FD_204927 | JGI IMG/M metagenome (GOLD analysis project Ga0316187, IMG submission 204927) | Coastal sediment microbial communities from Maine, United States - Cross River worm burrow 1 | ecosystem: Environmental > Aquatic > Marine > Coastal > Sediment | place: USA: Maine...
GGCGCCTCCGAACGTGGGGAGGACAGGGCCTCAAGAGAATTCCACCAAGGACCTGGTCTACACGGGCACTGGGGTACAGGACAAGGACTTGCCGGATCGCGCTGAGGGCCTTGCGTTTGAAGTTTTCCCGATCGCTATAGTCCGCGCCCAGCTGGGCTGCCAGCGCGGCCCAGGGAATGCGAGACGGTTTCCTCAGGTAGCTGTTGCGATAGGTTAGCCAGCAGTAGAGATCGATCGCCATCGGGCTTCTGAGAGCCCTGAGCACGAGTAGATCGATCGGAACCGGTCGCTCACAAACCTCTCCGAAGAATCCCGGGCTCAGCGTGACCCTCGAGCGTCACGAGACTGTTTGCTCAGGTCGGACTGGATTCCACCAGAGATGGGTCTCGCTTGAAACCCGAAAGCCGCGGTCGTGCCATTCACCTGCAGCCCGTCTGTCCCAGGTGAAGGCAACGGTGGCTCCGAAGAGACGCTGCATCTGGTCTCGAAGCCGGCCGATCGGGCCAGTCTGTCCACCTCGCGGCAGCAGACCGAGCTGGGACATGAAGCTGGTCAGCGAGGGACCGAGCTGCAGAACAGGCTCTCGAGTCCGAACGGCCTCCGTCGTGACCCAGGCCATGAGGAGGCGGGGATAGCGCCCGTAGGGTAGCTCAAGGAGCGGATGGGCCGAGACCGAGACCTTGAGAGCACCATTGGTGCGGACAAAGGTCTTCGAGGGCTGGCGGCTGTGCGGCAAGGTGGTCTGAACGAGCAACCGTGCCATGAAGCCGAGCGCGCCGGCTTGCTGCGCTTCCTCGGCCTCGATCGCGAGTGCCTCGCGGAGTAGTCTGTCGTTAGGGCCTGGGCGAGAGATCGCGGCCTCCGAGACTCGGAGAACGGCTGTTCTCAGAGCCTCGAAGGCGGCCAGCTGGGCGAGAATAGGGTTCGAAGTTGGCACCAGACGGACTACCAACAATCTGAACTGAAGCGGCCGGCCTCTGTGCCGGCCTCATGCGCATGCGCCCGATCCTTGCGAGTTCGGTATGATCCTGTCGAGTTCAGCAAGTCGTCGAAGGCTTCGATAGCGATTCAGGCGTCTATGGATTACGAGGCAATCAAACAGGTGCTGGCCGCGCTCGAGCGCGAAGGCGTTCGCTATGTAGTATTCGGCGCCGCAGCGCTGAATTTTCACGGTTTGGCGCGGTTCACGGAGGACCTGGACCTGTTCGTCGCACCGGACCGGGAGAATATCGAGGCGCTAAAGAATGCACTTCAATCGGTTTTCGACGATCCACATATTGACGAGATCTCAGCTGACGACTTGTTGGGGGACTATCCGGCAGTCCAATACGTGCCACCGGCGGGGACATTCCACATCGACATCTTGGTGAAGCTTGGTGAAGCCTTTGAATATGAGGATCTCGAGGTGCAGCGCCTGCCATTCGAAGAGCTCTCCATATCCGTCGCCAGCCCTGTCAGCCTCTACAGAATGAAGCGCGACACGGTCCGGTTGAAGGATCGGGCGGATGCCGAACTCCTAAGAGAGCGGTTTCAGATCGAAGAGGACGAGTCCTGATGCCTGTCCGCCGTTTTCGATCCGTCGAAGAGATGGAGCAGCCCAGGTGGCGAGAGCCCGGGGATCCCAATCTGTACCTCGCCATTTCCGGTGTCTGGAGCTTCGGACTGAGAACGCGGCCCCCTCTCTTTCCGCCAGGTGTCTATCGGCATCGCACCATAGAAGACCTACAAGAACAAAGTGCGCGCTGGAATTCCCTGAGTCCGACCGGTACGTGACGTGAGGCTGGTAGCGCAGTGAACAGTTCTGAGTGCCGGCCTCTCACGCCGGTAACACGGGTTGGCTCCCCGATGGTCGCCGACACTGCACCTCCCTCGCCTACCCCTCCGTGTTCGATTCCCGTACGCGCTACCACTTGATACTCCTCGCGCTCTGAACGCTCCAAGTCCCTGAAGAACAGGCAGGTTACGGGGGTTCGAAATGCTTCGCCATCGTAGGCGAGGCCTTCGGGGAACAGGACCTTTTGCAATCGCCGGCGGTGCTTGAGCTGGAATTCACTCCACAGACGGCGGGCATTGAGCACAACGTGCTCTGCGAACTCCAGCACCGTCTCGACATCCAGTGCGTCGAGCTCTCTGTCGTTGCGCTCGATTCGGGTGACCGTGATCTCGGCCCGTAGGCGATCGAGCTCGCTCTTGTAGGTCTCCTCATCGATCGCTTGTTTGTAGACGAAGGCATCGACCAGCCGTTTCTTCTGCTCTTCGAGGCTCGTAAGCTTCTCCTGCAGAATGGGCTTGATCTCGTCCAGGTGCTCTTGTCTTTCCCGCCACACCTCAAGAACTGATTCGCGGAGCGCCTCGAGGTACTCCGGCTTCGGTCTGAGGCTGTCAAGCAGGTCTAGGAACCGCTTTTCGAGGGCTTCTTTGCGCTCGCTTACGCCACGGCATTTCGCGCAGTTGTAGTAGCCGTATCGCCTTCCGGTCTTGCTGCGCGACCAACCGCCAGTCAATGGGCTCTCGCAGACCCCGCAGCAAACGAATCGTCTTAGCGGAAAATCTGGGTTTTGTCTCAGATGCCGTTTGCCCGCGGCTTTCGAGTCGCGGAGGACGGCCTGCACTCGGAAAAACGTGTGCTCGTCGACGATCGGCTCGAAGTCTCCTGCGACGTCGATTCCCCAGGCGTCGTTGCGGATCCGGCCGGCGTAGAGCGGGTGTTTGAGCATGTAACCAAAGCTCTGGTCCCCGACCCTTCGCCCCTTGCGGGTACGAAGACCTGATGCTGACACCTGGCCGAGGACCTCACGCTTGGAGTAGAGGCCAGTCGCGAACAGTTCGAAAGCTCTTCGGACCAAAGGTGCTCGCTGTGGGTCTGGCTGGATGGTCTTGGTTCCATCTTCCAGGTGGACGTTCAGGTAGCCAAGTGGGGCAGGAAAGGTCCAGCGACCGCGCTTTAGGGCCTCCTTCATCCCCATGGTTGTCTTCTCGGCGCGAAGGTCATTGTCAAACTGAGCGATCGCCGCCAAAACGCCCTCCATGAGCTTGCCGGTCGGACTTTCATCGATCGGCTGGGAGACAGAGCGCAGTGTGATACCAAGTCCCGCGAGGAAGGCCCGGATGGCGAAGTGGTCGTGATTGCTGCGGGCCAGACGGTCGAGTGAGTAGACCACCACGACCTGGAGCCGGTCCCTGTTCGTGCGGCAGTGCTCCATCAGGCGCTTGAGCTCGGTGCGGTCTCTCGTCTTCGCTGACTCGCCGCGCTCGACGAAGACGCGGTCGACCTTCCACCCCTGAGCTTCGCAGAAACGAGAGCAGGCCTTCCTCTGGGCCGGTAGGCTCAAGTTCTTGGTCTGTTCCTTCGTCGAGACTCGGCAGTACACGACAGCGCGCATTAGTTGATCCCGGTCTCCTTGGTCGTGGTTGCCACGATGGTGCTCCCTTGGCTTGGAACTAGTCTATCGGAAGCGATTTCCACCAAGACCTCAGCCAGATTGTGGATCTCCTGTCGGAGCGCTCTCAGTTCCTCCTCCTCCAAGGTGCCACCTGGGTCGACGAGCTCACCGAATCGGTCAATAGACAGCATTGGGATAGATTGTCTTACAGACGTAATACTCCTACAGGTGTGCGAGCCTTGTCAAGGCCAGACAGCCGGAGAAGAGAGTCAGCGCTAGCGTTGACCTTCCCGAAGGTCCTACAATTGTAGGCATGGAGGGCCTGGACAATGAATAGCCAATCCCGAACCGCCGTTCCTCCGGAACGCCTCTCTCCCGCCGAATGGCAGCTCATGCGGATTTGCTGGCGCCTAGGCCGGTGCACCGTCCGCGAGGTCCTCCGAGAGGATCTCAAGACTCATATTCGCGACTACCGCACCATTCTCACCTTCATGACCCGGATGGCGAAGAAGGGCTGGTTGACGGTGGACAAGGAGGGCAACACGAACTTCTACACACCTGCGATCGCGCAAGAGATGGCACTCAAGGAAGAGATCCAGCGGTTCGTCGAAGAGGTCGTCGGGCCTGAGCCCGAAAATCGTCAAATGCTGGAGGCATTCCTCGCGCAAGGCGCCCGAAAACGATGATCTCCACACATCCGCCAAGTGGATTGCCGGGCCGACCGAAGTTGGTTCTCTGATTACGCTCTATTGCTGTTCTGGTATGCTGATTTCTTGAAATCAGATCTGGGCCAGCGCCGCCCTTGCTACGGCTGCAGAGCCGTGGTCAGAGTCGTCTCACCGGACTATTGATGAAGCCGTCTTCCTTCCTTTGTCACCTCCCTCTCGTCGTAGTAGTGTGTCTGACTGCCATTTCCCAAGAGCCGATCCTCGCCCAGTGTGTCGGTTCCAACAACATCTTTGTCGTAGATCTCGTCGGCGACAGCCCAGGCATGGATTTCTGCGGTTCAGCTGGGGCGTTCTGTGACACGGCGGTCCTGACTGCGGGGCCGATCTATCGCCTGCAAGACCCTCTGTGTGAACCGGGGACAGAGGCCTGTGCGGTCGAGGTCTCGTTTCAGTACGAGTTTCCGGGAAACGAGGACAACGGGAACAGCATAGTTCCTTGGATCTTCTGGTTTGACCGGGCCGATGTCCCTCCAGGATGCGACCCGTCGAATCTACAATCGTGTCCAGATGTAGATGCCCTGTGCGGTGTGATTGGCGGTCCGCAGATCTTCAGCGACTTTGCGGACACCTGGTTCGAGGTCGCGAGTGTGACCTGCGACACGACGGGCAACCTCACCGAGGTCCGCAGCGTCGCAGCTTACGTCTGCCCAACCAGCGGTGCCTGCCGAGAACTTACAGCAGTAGAGGGCGTCACGATGGGAGGCCCGGCAATGGCGGCAGGGATCGGCTGCGAGCCTCCACCTCCAGTAGATGATTGTGACGACTGCAAGGCCTGCCCAGTTTCCGGGCGGGGCACGAGCACCGGTGGCGGGCCCCCTCGCAATGTAACCCCCGCCAAGAGCGGCCCCGGTACCCTCTTGCGATATACCGCCCGGGGTGTTGGTCACGCGACCTATCCCGGCGCAAGCTTTTGGAATCCGACTCTCGGTCGCTATTGGTCGCACGATTATGCAGAGCGGATCGCAGTCGATCCGGACGAGACACATGTCTGGCTGATGACAAAAACAGGGACCTTTCGGGAGTTCAGTGACCTTGTGGGTGGCGTCTATCAAACAAACTCGCCGAGTGATGAGTACCGGACGCTTTCCTACCTTGGTGCAGGGCTAGGCTGGGAGCTGACAGGCCTGGATGGCACGGTGCAGTCCTTCGATACCAATGGTGCCTGGACCCAGACGGTGGACCGAAACGGCAATACGACAATCGCTGCCTACACTGGGGTGCAGCTCACCTCAGTGAGCTTCCCCGACCAGCGAAGTGAAGACTTCACTTACCACGTCGGCGGCCCCCAGGACGGCAAGCTGGAGACAATTACCGAGGTGGGTATTGGTGGGGCACCGACGCGAACCTGGACCTACGAGTGGTCGGGTGACGATCTCGTTCGGATCATCCGGCCAGATCTCACCAAATGGGAGCTTTTCTACAACGACCCTCGATATCCGGGGTACCTCACCCGGATGGATCTGGTAGGTGCCGACGGGACGAGTACACGTACGGAGGCGGGTTGGGAGTACGACGATGACGAGAACGTCATTCAGACCTGGAAGGGGGAAACGGTCACGGATGGGAACGGCGACCACCCTGGGCCGGATGCCGTCGACCTCTACGAGCTGAGTTTTGTTACTCCCACATTCCCGACCCAGACGACGATCATCAACCCGGTGGGAAGCTCCAACGAATACACTGTCGCCCGAGACAACGCGAGTCTCAAGCCCAAGATCACACAGATTACGGGTGATTGCCCTGTGTGCGGTGTTGGGAGCGACACCACCTTTACCTACGGGGACTCAAACCACCCACTTCTTCCCACCAGTCAGATCGATGGCGAGGGCAATGAGACTCAGTTCACCTACGGCACCGGTGGCCAGGTGCTCACCAGGACCGAAGCCGTCAACGATCCGTCGCTGACTCGGACAACTTCCTGGACCTACGATACGAACTTTCCAGCCTTTCCCACCGAGGTGAGGATGCCCTCGACCGAGTCCGGGATGGAGAAGACCGTGACGATGGCCTATGACCCTGCTACTGGAAACCTCATGTCACGTACGGTTGACGGCTTTGAGGCTGGGGTGGCGTTGTCTGGTCAGACAACAACCTTCATGTACAACACTGCTGGCCAGATGACCGAAGTGGACCCGCCGGGCTTCACCGATCCGGGCGAGGATGACCGGACGATTTGGACCTACGATGAAGCCAATCGCGGGGGTCTGGTTCCTCTCACCCGAAGCGACCCAGTTGTCCGAGATTTCGGTAGTACCAGTTTCGTTCCCGATGGATTCAATCGCAGGATGAGTGAGACCGACCCGAATGGGCTCACGGTTGAGACCTCCTATGACGATCTCGATCGCGTGGATCAGGTTATTCAGCGCGGTGCTACTCCCGCCGAGGATCTTGTGACGGATTACAACTACAACACCTTTGGCGATCTCGAGAAGATCATCCTGCCGAAGCTCAACGTCATCGAGTACGGCTACGACCCGGCGGGAAGGCTCACACGGATCGAGCGCAAGCTGGATGAAGCGACGCCGGGTGAGAAGGTGGTTTACACGCTCGACGGCCTTGGCAATCGCATGCGAGAGGAGCTTCAAGACGCGACCGGAATCCCTAAGTCCATCACGGCCTTCGAGTACAGCGGCTGCATGTTGAATAAGGTGATTCGAGATCCAGATGCAGGCGGAGCGATGAGCACGACGGAGTATGCCTACGACTGCAACGGCAACCTGAAGCGTTCTTGGGATGCGAATCACCCAAGCGCCGACCAAACAGAACCAGCCACACAGCTCTACGCTTACGATGCACTGAATCGGCTCACATCCGTGACGATTCCCGAAGGCACGGCCGTTACTACTGGATACTCCTACGACGCTCAGGATCACCTGGCTTCGGTCACGGATGCTGAGGGTAATGCGACGACCTACGCCCACAGCGACCGGGATCTCTTGACCCAACAGATCTCGCCCGTGTCTGGCACGACCGACTACACCTACAACTCGCATGGAGCGCTCGAGACCGAGACAGACGCACGCGGTATCACGGTCACCCGGACGGTAGACGAGCTGGATCGGGTGACCTTTGTGGACTACGGCACCAGTGGCCTCAACACGACGCACGTCTACGATGACGATCCCGACGACCCGGGGGCTGTGCCAGACCTGATCGGTCGACTGGTGGAGATCCAGCGTGGCGGGGAGGCTATCGAGTACCGCTATGACCATTTCGGGCGCGTGATCCAGGACGGGCAGCTCACCTTTGGCTACGATGACAATGGTAATCAGACGACGATTGGCTACCCAGGGGGCGTGACGGCTACCTACGAGAACGACGGGGCGGATAGGCAGGAGTCACTCACGGTGCAGGCTGCTGCCACTCAGACCGTCGTAACGGATGCCACCTACCTACCAAGCGGCCCGCTTTCAAGCCTCACTTCCGGGAATACCGGGACGCCACTGGTAGAGACGCGAGCCCATGATGAACGTTACTTTCCTCTCGGGATCGATCTGACAGGAGTGTCGACGCTTCTAGATTGGGATTACACCACCGATGGGGTGGGCAACGTCACGAGTATTGCCGACGGTGTCGATCCGGCCAGAAGCCGCAGCTTTGACTACAATCCGGAACTCTACTTCTTGGAATGTGCGGCTGGACCGTGGCAGCCGGGTTCAACCTGCGACCCCGTGAGTGGTGGGCCAATTGAATGGACCTATGACGGCATCGGCAACCGCTTGAGCGAGCAGCGCGGGGGGCAAGCGGCCGACACCTATGTCTACGAACCGGGGGCCGGCGGCAACACGCCGATCCTCGAACGGATCGACCTGGGCGCGGGCGGCACCCGCGATTACACATTCGGGGAGGCAGGACACCTGGAGGACGTCCAAGCGAGTGGAAGTGAAGTGGACTTCTGGATCGACGCTGCCGGGCGGGTCCGCCGCGTTAGCCGCCCAGCGGGAGACGTGATGGTGGAGCTGTCCTACGACGGGAGAGGCTTTCTGTCACAGGCGGCGGAGTTTGAATACGCCTTGATCTTCGAGGACGGATTTGAGACGGGAGACACGTCTTGCTGGAGTTCAACTGTGGGCGAAGGGGTAACCACCACCGGGACAGGCTGCTTCGAGGCTGGCGGGCCCGTAACAGTCCCGCTGTATCGCAGCGAAGGACGTCTGGAGATGCTCGAGAAGCAAGACGATCCATCGAGTCCTGTCGATCGGATCTATGTCTTCTATCTGGCGGGGGCTCCAGTGGCGCAGTTGGCGGTCCCGAGCAGCGGAGGCGAAACCTGGACATTCCTGACGACGGACCACCTCGGCGCCCCGGTTTTCGCCAGTGACATCAGCGGTGGAGAGACCTGGCAAGGTGGCTTCGAGCCGTTTGGCGATGATTACAGTGCTGCCCAGGCAGCGGGGGTCTTTCTGCGCCTTCCCGGTCAATGGGACGACGATGCGTGGCAAGGGGCCATCGAAGGGGTCGAGTTCTACTACAACCTCCACCGCTGGTATGAGTACGGGACCGGGAGGTATACGAGGGTGGATCCGGCCGGCCGTCTTGGCGAGCCTCACCCGTACCTGTACGCTGCGGGCAATCCAGTCCTAATCTCCGACCTTCTAGGCCTAAAATCGAGGGCCTGCTGCACGCCGATTACCGGGGGATTGCTCGGTGCATTCAAGCACTGCTTTGTCGAGGTCGAAGACGACCAGGGGAAGAAGACGACCCGCGCGCTCCACGGCATGGGGAATCTTCGCCGAGATTGGGGGGGTCCGATTGGCTGCACTTTCCCAAATGATTCCTTCGACCGGCAAGCTCCCAACCGTCCGGGATACGAATGTGGGCCCTGGAACGAAGACTGTGAAGCGGACGAGTGCGTCAGCCGAGAAGCTGGTAAGTATCCGCGGGCCTCGCGTTACAAGCTCCGTGGACCCAACAGCAATACTTTCGCCGGCAATCTTGCTCGAGCCTGTGGCCTAAAACCGCCCTCGGTTGTCGGGTGGCATACACCTGGGTGGAACCAACCCGTTCCTCCCGGACTGTATTTACCGTCGTTGCGGGGTGGCCCAAAGCCGCTACCCTGCCCAGCACAAAGGTAGGACTAGACAATGCATTCGAGATGCTTCACCAACCTCACCTGCCTCGTATGCCTGATCACCATCGGTTCTTGCTCGTCCCATTCCCAGTGGTCACAGACAAATGAGTTCCTTAGCCGGCTCGGGTGTGGAATGTCGGAGGAGGAGGTCGCCGTCGTCGTGGCTAAGTTTCCGGGGCTGAAACTCCAGGACTCGGAGCGCGGTACACCCTGGGACAAGGTGGCTGTCAAGGGCGGGACGACGATCGATCTGGACTTTCGTGATTTGGGGCTGCGCCAAGCCGAAGTGATCTGGGTCGACGGGATCCTCTCAGCGGAGTCCTTACCCGTCCACGACTTCTGCTCTCCGTAACTGATCTTATGGACAGGAGGGAAGTGGTAGACAGAGACGACGGTGTCCGCGATAGCAGTGCTGTGGGCATTTCTCTCGCCGAACGTGCGAACGGATTACTTCGACTAGTCTTGGACGACCTTGAGCTTGCCTCCGACTCGCCGTCGCAGTGGAATGACTGGACGTACTTCACCTCAATCGACGTAAGTGAAGAGAAGGCCGCGGCCCACGATCTTACCCAGGAAGATTAAGCAGCGATTGGTGAAGGCTGAGAACCGGGAATAGGGTGCTTGGCCGCAAACCACCCATCAGTAGACTCCCTCTACTGAACTGAAGTTGCCCTGGCTATGCGGAGCTTTGCATAGTCGGGGGAATTCCACAGAGCCTTTGTTGCGGAGGTGGTTGTGCTTCAGCCTGGTCTCCCTGTAGTGTCAATAGGCATTCGGAAAGTCGGATAGTGATCCATCCTTGGAACAGGGACATTACAGCAGAACGGAAGGGGCAACTAGAGACGGAGACACAGTCGACCATGCGTGGGTCAAGTACAAAGCGTGCAAAACCCAAGCATGGACCCGCTATGCTGAATGTTTGCGATTCGGTGCACCGAGGAGCCCTCTTTCGCCGTTACCCTTTGGACAGAACTAGACTGGGGACTTCCATGGATCAAGACAACGGAGAACGGCCGCGTTATGGTGTAGGTATCTTCCCGGTGAAGGGCACCGATACGGTACGGCTCGTGCTTGACGACCTGCATCGTCCGCAGAACTCCAAGCGATGGGAACAGTGGTCGTTCTTCACCTTTCTCGACATCGACAGGGAGGAGTTCGACACTGGTTCCTTGTCCGATGAACAGTGTGCAGACATTGGGAGAACCCTCATGGCGCGTCTGATGGCTCTCAGCGAAGTGAAGGGTGACAAGGATGAGGCTGAGGGCCGAAATCTCGTCGAGCCTTGAGCACGCCTGAGGGTGGAAAGGTGGCTTATCCACCGGGGAGCGGGAGGGGGTTGCAACGCCGATCGGCGTTGCCCTGTAGCCATATCGTCTTGCCCGCCTTTGCGGAGTCTCTCTTCCTTCAAACCAGGTGCCTCATGGCCTCGGTCAGCTCCTTCAGGACAGCTTCCAGGTGCTGGCTGCGGTCAATACTGCCGATGGCATTGGCGATCCGAGTGAGTTGGTTCAGGTTGTTCCCGATACGACCCAGCTCGGCGACTGCTCTCGAGTTGATTCGTCCAGACAGTCGGTAGCCCAGAGCCGTCTGGCGGACGTACGTGCTTGGCGGCAGGCGGACCTCGGTAGCGCGGGCCTGGATCTTGTCCCACTCATCAGGTGCGAAGCGGACCGGTTTCACCAGGGTGAATCGAGGTTCGGGTCGGTCTCTCATGTGCAGACTTCCACTCGGAAGAAGCCTCTTGAGTAGCGCGAAGCGGTGCGAAAGGGCCGTGCGCTTTCGAATACGTGACGGAGTCGCGTATTACGAAAGCATTGCTCGCTACGCCGATGAACAGTGCGCACCACAGTGGACAACGAGCTCGATACACCTGTTCGTCTTGATGGCAAGTACTGGGTTGTATACACACAACCTTGCCTCGTTTGTCCAACCCCGCCCGGAACGTCCCTGAGGAAAACTGTCCGTTCTCGCAATCCTGGTGGTCGCCTAGGGAGAATCATCCACTCATCCGGATTTCCGCAGCCGTCGTCAACTACTACCGGAGAGATCTACAGGAACAACTAAAGGGATGGGGGTACCGTTCATGCGTGCCATGACCCGCCAAAGGGGTACCGATTATGCGTAGGCCCGGGTACCGTTTATGTGTGGAATTCTTGGGATTTCCGCAGGCATAGGTCACGGATCGAGACGTCTCCGAACATGAGTGGGACACGGCTTCAGAAGGATGCCGCCGCGGACTTGACTTACTCGTGCTGCCGGGTAGAAGACAAGGACTTGACTCATCGCTCCGAGAACCTTGCGTTTGAAGTTCTTCCGATTGCTGTAATCCGCACCCAGCTGAGCAGCAAGTGCGGACCAGGGAATGCGAGACGGTTTCCTCAGGTAGCTGTTGCGATAGGTTAGCCAGCAGTAGAGATCGATCGCCATCGGGCTTCTGAGAGCCTTGAGCACGCGTAGATCGATCGGAACCGGTCGCTCACAAACCTCCTCGAAGAACCCCGAGCTCAGAGTGACCGTCGAGCGCCAAGAGACTGTCTGCTCAGGTCGGACTGGATTCCACCAGAGATGGGTCTCGCTTGAAACCCGAAAGCCTCGGTCGTGCCATTCACCTGCAGCCCGTCTGTCCCAGGTGAAAGCTACGGTTGCTCCGAAGAGGCGCTGCATCTGGTCTCGGAGTCGGCCGATCGGGCCAGTCGGTCCACCTCGCGGGAGCAGACCGAGTTGTGCCATGAAGCTGGTCAGCGATGGGCCAAGGTGCAAAACAGGTTCCCGAGTCCGAACGGCCTCCGTCGTGACCCAGGCCATGAGGAGCCGCGGATAGCGCCCGTAGGGAAGCTCTAGGAGCGGATGGGCCGAGACCGAGACCTTGAGAGCACCATTGGTGCGGACAAAGGTCTTCGAGGGCTGGCGGCTGTGCGGCAAGGTGGTCTGGACGAGCAACCGTGCCATGAAGCCGAGCGCACCGGCTTGCTTCGCCTCCTCGGTCTCGATCGCGAGCGCCTCGCGGAGCAGTTTATCGTTGGGGCCAGGGCGAGAGATCGCGGCCTCCGAAGCTCAGAGAACAGCCGTTCTCAAAGCCTCGAAAGCGGTCAGTTGGGCGAGAAAGGGGTTCGAAGTTGGCACCAAACGGGCTACCGGCTGTTCCCGCCGCGCTGCTCGAAATGCGCTCTGGCATTCTTCGCCTTCCAGCGAAGTGCCGGATGACTGCTTGCCTTCTCGGCCAGATCCGAGTTGGCCGGGAAGATCAGCTCCGGTTTGAGCTCGCCCATCTGCAGTCGCTCGCAGAAC
>Ga0316187_10004194_pt1 | contig 12466 bp, 9 predicted proteins | sample CroRivburrow1_MG_FD_204927 | JGI IMG/M metagenome (GOLD analysis project Ga0316187, IMG submission 204927) | Coastal sediment microbial communities from Maine, United States - Cross River worm burrow 1 | ecosystem: Environmental > Aquatic > Marine > Coastal > Sediment | place: USA: Maine...
CGCGCCAGTAATAGTTCATCGACAACCTTGTGCGTCACATCCAGGCCAGGCAACAGGAAATACAATCTTCTCATGGTCGCTTCCTCCGTTTACAGGGTTTTGATAATTGCTACTCACAATACAAGTTTAGATCAAAAAAAGCACCTGTCAGTCCCCGTCCGGATATAAAGTTCGCCGTGCGGCTATACGGTTATGAATTGACTGGCTGCCTATAATTCGAATTCCTGGTGCATTTCCGGCATCCGGACTTCCGTGCTTTTGAGGTGTCTGGCGAATTTCTTCATGGCATCCTCGTCTCCGTGCACCAGATACGTGATTTCAGGTTTTTCGGTCGCCCGATGCCAGGCCAGCAGCTCCGCCTGATCGGCATGTGCTGAAAACCCGCCGATCATGTAGATATGTGCACGCACCGGTATATCCTCGCCAAAGACGCGTACTGTTTCTGCGCCATCGATTATGCGCCGCGCCAGGGTGTTACGTGCTGCGTAGCCGACAAACACTACACTGCTGTCCCGGCGCCACAGGTTATGCTTGAGATGGTGGCGTACCCGTCCCCCGGTACACATTCCGGAACCCGCCATAATCACCGCACCGCCGCTGATCCTGTTGATAGCCATGGAATCGCTGGTCTGGCGTGTGAAATGCAGCGCCGGTAACCTGAACGGGTCATTACCCACCTTGAACAGCCTTAGCGTTTCAGCATCATAGCATTCCGGATGGCGTTCAAATATTTCTGTCGCCGAAATGGCCATCGGTGAATCAAGAAACACCTGGGTGGTACGCGGTATCTGTTTTTCCTGTATACCGGCTCGCAGGTAGTAGAGAATTTCCTGTGCTCTTTCCAGTGCAAATGTTGGAATGATGATATTACCGCCACGCTGGAATGTATCGTTGATCGCGGTATAGAGTTCATCGATAGAGGGTTTGAGCTGTTTGTGCAAGCGATCGCCGTAGGTGGTTTCCATGACCACCACATCTGCGTGCGGCGGTCTGGCCGGGTTACGCAGGATGGCGCGATTGGAATAACCCAGATCACCTGAAAACAGCAGGCGGCGTGTACGACCGTTTTCTTCCAGTTCGAGCAGGATGCTGGCAGAACCGAGAATGTGGCCCGCATCGAAAAAGGTGGCGTGGATACCGGGCGCCAGCTGCAGGGGTTTATCGTAGAGCGCCTTGCGGCCGAAACAGTCCAGGCAATTCAGCGCATCGAGTTCGGTATACAGAGGCTGGATATCGCTAACGTGGTTCCCGTGACGGGATGCCTTGCGCATTTGATACGCGGCTTCTTCTTCCTGCAGACCGGCGGCGTCCAGCATTACCAGGCGCGCCAGTTCACGGGAGGCAGCGGTGGTGATGATTTCACCTTCAAATCCGCGTTTTGCAAGCAGCGGTATTCGGCCGCAGTGATCCAGGTGCGCGTGGGTCAATAGCAGGAAATCGATGTCGGCCGGCTCGAAGCCAAAGGGCCCGGCATTCTCCTCGGTCAGCTCGCGCCCCCCCTGGTACATGCCACAGTCAATCAGGATGTTCTTACCGTTACATTCGATGTGGTGACAGGAACCGGTTACGGTCCGGTCTGCGCCGTGGAACGCTATTTTCACAGGGGATCCCCGTTGGTTTCATGCCGGCACTAGATAATAGAGCCACCACGATATTGTTCGATGTAGGTCCAGTGTACACTGCCCATCATCAGCCATTCGAGCAGGGCGAAGCCCAGTACTCCCAGTATGGCCATGATAAGCGCGGCCAGCAGGGCGGAACCAAATCCATCCACTTCGAAGTTGCTGACCAGGGATGATGTCAGCGCTATGGTTATAGCGTTGACGACCAGTGCAAACAAACCAAAGGTCAGTACGGTCAGGGGCAGGGTGAGGAACCACAGCACGGGACGGATAAAAGTGTTAACGAGTCCAAGCACCAGCGCCGCCAGGATCAGCCCGCCAACGGTATTTGCCCTTACGCCAGGCAACACCAGTGTAACGATCCATAAACCGAGCAAGGTGACAACCCAGATAGAGATGATTCCGATCAAAATACAGGGCTCCTACAGGCCATTTTGCACACCATATCGAATTTTAGAAATTAATACAAATATATAGGTATTACAATGTCTAATGGAAGTAAGTTCATTCGATTCTTTAATCAAATCGGCATTGCCGATGTGCCTCTGGTAGGTGGCAAGAACGCATCGCTGGGTGAAATGTACCGGGAGCTGACTCCTCAGGGAGTCAAAGTGCCGAACGGCTTCGCTACCACGGCGGATGCATACCGCTATGTGCTGGATGCAGCGGGTGCCTGGGAAGCACTGCATGCGGCACTGGATGGACTCGATCCGGACGACGTAACCGATCTTGCACAGCGTGGCGCACAGGCGCGCTCGATTGTCTACGCAGCGCCATTACCTGACGATCTCCGACAACAGATGCTGGAAGCCTATCGCAAGCTCGGAGACGAGTATGGTGATGACGTAAGCCTGGCGATTCGCAGTTCGGCAACTGCGGAAGACCTGCCGACGGCGAGCTTCGCCGGCCAGCAGGATACCTACCTGAATATAAAAGGCGAGGCAGAGTACCTGGATGCCTGCAAGCGCTGTTTTGCCAGCCTGTTTACCGATCGGGCCATACACTACCGTATCGATCAGGGCTTCGACCATTTTAAAGTGGCTTTGTCCATCGGCGTCATGAAGATGGTGCGCTCTGACCTTGCCTCATCCGGCGTGATGTTCTCCCTGGATACGGAAACCGGATTCAGTGATGTGGTGTTTATCACTGCCGCCTATGGCCTTGGAGAAAACGTGGTTCAGGGTGCGGTGGACCCTGATGAACTGTACGTACACAAACCCACCTTTGAAAAAGGGCATCGCGCGGTATTGCGCCGTACGCTGGGCAGCAAGAAACTGAAGATGATCTACGGTCGCGGTGGCACCCGCCACACAGTGCGTAACGTGACAACGTCTCCCGAGGAGCGTACCCGCGTCTGCATCAGTGACGAGGAGGCCATGACCCTTGCCGACAATGCCATCAAGGTCGAGAAACATTATGGCAAGCCCATGGACATGGAATGGGCGAAGGACGGTATCGATGGCGAACTCTACATGGTGCAAGCAAGACCTGAGACCGTCGCTTCGCAACGCAAGGGCTCCATACTTGAAGAATATCATCTCGCCGCTCACCAGTTTGAGCCTGTAACTACCGGTCGCGCAGTCGGTGCAAAAATCGCTGTCGGGAATGCGCGGGTGATTTGCGATCTTGACCACCTGAAGTATTTTCGGCCGGGTGAAGTACTGATCTCCGATACTACTACGCCCGACTGGGAACCTGTCATGAAAACCGCCGCTGCTATTGTCACCAATCGCGGTGGCCGCACCTGTCACGCGGCAATTATCGCCCGTGAACTGGGTATTCCGGCTGTGGTCGGCAGCGGCGACGCGACCAGAATCATAAACGATGGTGACCTGGTTACGGTGTCCTGCGCCGAGGGTGATGTTGGCCGTGTCTACCCTGGCAAACTCGAATACAGTATCGAGCAAACCGACCTGTCAGGCCTGCAACGACCTGCAACAGAGATAATGATAAACCTGGGCAATCCGGAGATCGCATTCAAAACCAGTTTTCTTCCCAACGACGGTGTCGGTCTTGCACGCATGGAATTCATCATCAACGAGTATATCAAGGCACACCCGATGGCCCTGTTGCACCCCGAGCGCGTCGAAGATGCACTGGAGCGCGAAACTATCCAGGCACTGGTTGGACAGCATGACAGCGCCGCTGAATATTTTAGACAACGTCTGTCCGAAGGCGTCGGCACAATTGCCGCCGCCTTTTACCCAAAGCCGGTGGTGGTACGCATGTCGGATTTCAAAACCAATGAATACGCCACCCTGCTGGGCGGGCGCTGGTTTGAGCCCGAAGAAGAAAATCCCATGCTGGGTTTCCGTGGTGCAGCACGCTACAGCCATCCGTCTTATGCCGAAGGTTTTGCGATGGAATGCGCGGCCATGAAGCGCGTACGCGATGATATGGGGCTGAGCAATGTCAAACTTATGATTCCATTCTGCCGGCGTGTGGAGGAGGGTGAGAAAGTCATTGCCACCATGGCCGAACATGGATTGAAACGCGGCGTCAACGGACTGGAAATCTATGTCATGTGCGAAATCCCGAATAACGTGATTCAGATTGACGCCTTCGCCAGTATCTTTGATGGCTTCTCCATCGGCTCGAATGATCTTACCCAGCTGACCCTGGGAGTTGACCGCGACTCGGAAGTGGTGGCCTTCGAGTTTGACGAACGCGACCCGGGTGTGAAAGCCATGATCCGTATGGCGATTGAAGGCTGCAAGCGCAACAATTGCCACTCCGGCCTGTGTGGTCAGGCGCCCTCCGATTACCCGGAAATGGCTGAGTTCCTGGTCGAGACAGGCATTGATTCCATGAGCCTCAACCCCGATGTAGTGTTGAAGACCACGCGCCGCATTCTGGAGGTGGAGCAGAAACTGGGGCGTTCCCCCCGGAAGCAGTAGGGGCACCGTAATAATTAATACTATTCCAGCCGGCAGACAAGCGCCCGCAACGATTCGATTTCATCCATAAGATCCAGCGCCAGCGCAACACCGGCCAGATTGATTTCCAGATCCTGCTGCAGACGCATGGCAGTATGCGCCCGCTGCAGGCTGGTGCCGGGGAAACGCCACTGGTCCTGATTACGACCTACAGGTTGCAGGATACCTTCATCCACCAGTTCCACAACCCATTCGGCATGGCGGGAACAGGCATTACAGAGATCACCAAGTGATAACACCGTCTCTTCATCCAGCACAATTCCACTCAGAACTTTAGTATTCATAATGCACTAGACTCCCAGTTTGCTGCGGGGGTTGAACGCCAGTTCCTGTTCCAGCTTTTGATAGAGCTCTCTGGCCTTGTCAGTCGTTGCCTTCGGTACTGTGATTTGTGGCGTGACGTAGATATCACCCGCTGGCTTACCGGGAATACCGCGGCCCTTAAGGCGCATTTTCTTTCCACCCGACATACCCGCCGGGATCTTGAGGTCGATAAGACCACCCGGTGTCGGTGTTTTGACCGTTGCCCCGAGTGCGGCTTCCCAGGGTGCAACCGGCAGGTCGAGATAGAGATCACGCCCCTCGGCGCGGTAAATGGAATGCGGCTCGAATTCGATTTCAAGGTAAAGGTCACCCGCCGGGCCACCGCCGAAACCGGGCGCGCCCTGGCCGGACAGGCGGATTTTCTGTCCTTGCCTGACGCCTTTGGGGATTTTTACATTCAGGGTGTGTTTGCGCGTGACAACGTGCCCGCTGGCATCCACTTCGGGCGCCTGCAGGGTGATTCTGCGCTCGGCGCCGCGGAACGCGTCTTCAATCTCGACCAGTATTTTTGCGTGGTGGTCTTCACCGCGTGCCTGGAACCCGTGCCGCTCACCCCCCGGCCGTGCCGAACGAAATTCACGTCCGAACAATGATTCGAAAAAATCACTGTAGGCGGATGCATCGCCGCCGGTATAGCCACCTCCGCTGAATTCAAATCCGGCATCCCAGTCCGGTGGCGGGTTGAAGTCCTGGCCGGCCTTCCAGTTAGCGCCCAACTGGTCGTAAGCCGCTCGTTTTTCCGGATCCTTGAGTACTTCGTAGGCCTCTCCGACTTCCTTGAAACGGGTCTCCGCATCTGATTCCTTGCTGACATCCGGATGATATTTGCGCGCAAGTTTGCGGTAGGCGCGCTTGATCTCATCCTGCGTGGCATCACGCTCGACACCCATAATCGTGTAGTAATCCTTGAAATCCATGCATCACTCCAGGCTGGTAATCATGATTGGTCACCGATGCGGATTATACTATATGGACTACTCCCTCGTATGCTACCTTTGCCAGAGGCACTTTTGACGCCGCGCTGGATCGACTTGCTATGTTCCGGCTACAGTAAGCAGCGCAAGGCAGAAGGGAGAACGGACAAGGTCTTCACTGCTCATGGGCGGACCCGAATAGTAGCCTTGCGAAATATCACAGCCCAGCGATGAAAGCTTTTCCCAGACTTCCAGCGTTTCAACACCTTCCGCGGTTACACTCATACCCAGATTATGCGCAAGATCAATGATCGAGCGTACTATAACAAGGCTGTCTGAATTCGATAGCAGGTCTGCCACAAAAGAACGGTCGATTTTTATTTCGTCTACAGGCAGCTTTTTCAGGTACATCAACGACGAATACCCTGTACCGAAATCATCAATCGAAATGCCCAGCCCCATTTCATCAAGCTGGCGCAGGATCTCCAGGGTGTGATTGGGGTCTTCCATGACACTTGTTTCAGTGATTTCCAGCACCAGATCTTCAGGATCAATCTGCCAGCGATCAAGAGATTCCGAAATATAGTCTATGAGTGAATGGTCATCCAGATCCCTGAATGACAGGTTCACAGACATTTTCAGGTTTTCACCCACCGACCGCCATTTAGACTGCTGTTTCAATGCGGCATTCAACACCCACTTGGTTAAATTCCTGATCAGCCCCGTCTTCTCGGCGTAGGGTATAAATTTGTCTGGATAGATTAAATGGTCATCGTGTTGCCAACGCACCAGCGCCTCAACGCCTATCAGCGCGCCTGTCCGAAAATCCACCTTGGGCTGGTAGTGCAACAGCAATTCATCCTGTTCGATAGCCTTTTGCAAACTGGTATGCAATGAAAGCTTTGATTCTGATTGCTGGTATTCAGCGGCATCATATACCTCATGATTCAAATGATTTCTCTTGGCGACATACATGGCAAGGTCGGAGCACTTCAACAATACCGATGAATCCACTCCGTGTTCCGGAAACATGGCAACACCGATACTGCAACCAATATTGAATTTGTGATTCTCAACAGCAAATTCCGAAGAAAGACATGCACCTATTTTTTCTGAAATTGACACTGCCTGTTCCTGCGTGACATCGGACAGAATAATGGCAAATTCGTCTCCCCCTATACGTGCCACCGTGTCCGTTTTCCGCAGTAGCTTGCTCACCCGGGCGCTCACTTTAACCAGTAATTCGTCACCTACATCGTGTCCAAGAGTATCATTGACTTCCTTGAAGCGATCCAGATCCATCATGAGTGTTGCGAACGTAGATCTTTGTTGTTGCGATCTTTCAATAGCCTGCTGCAGTCGCAACAGCAGCAATGCCCGGTTAGGCAGGTTGGTAAGAGGGTCATGCATGGCGAGCCGCTCAAGTTCCTTGTTCGCTGTCGCAAGTGCCAGGGTGCGTTCGTCGACCCGCGTTTCCAGTTCATCACGCGCTTTACGCAATTCGTTCTCTCCCGAACGCAATTTGTCGATAGTGACTTTGAAGCTGGTTACCATGCCATCAAAGGTTTGACCGAGCAGCGCAAGTTCGTCGCGGCCGGACAGGTTGGTCTGAACATCCAGATGCCCTTCCTTGATCCGTCGTGCCGCATTGGAAAGAACCTCCAGTCTTCTGGTTAACAGGTAGCCGGTCAGCACCCCCACGATAGCAATAATGGTCATGCCGCTTAACGCGACGCGGATCCCAAGAAACAAGACTTCTTTTTTTGCGGCGATGAGTTCTGCGTTGGAATAGTTGACAGCAACGTTGCCCAGAATGCCCGAAGCATTTTTGACCTCCTTAAGCAGCCAGTACTCATAGGACGTATTGTTTAACTCCGGGGTGGGTAAGCCTATGTCACTTACGCTACTGCTCGCAGTTACGCGATCATTGCGGTCAATAATCAGCACTTTTACCACGTGCGGATCCTCGGCAATTTTTTCTATATAGGTTTGCAGATCATCGTATTCGAATGTAAACAAGGCGAAGCGACTGAGGTCGCCTATCAGATCCAGTATGACTTTTTCGTTGACCTCGAGCTGCCTTTCATTGATTTCCTGGGAGCGGCTTACTGTTGTATAAAATACGATCGACATCATGGCTGCTTCGAGCAGAAATATGACGACGGCAATACGGTATTTTAACGACATCGGCTGAAACAGACTTATAAACTGCAGCGCTGCTTCGTGTTATCTGTATTTCCTGGACATAATTCGTACAACATCGTATTCCTTGTCGTCGACTTTAATGAACGCTTCGACCTTTACGCCTTTAAGCAACTTCTTGCCTTCCTCTGTATCAGGCCAGGTTGCGATCTGTTGCATCATTTTATCGCGCAGGTCTTCAGTCACGCGAGGGTGAACCGCAAATATTGAACTGGGAATGCCTTTGGTTCTGGCAATCGTTTTCAGTTCGGTTTTCATCTTGTTCTGGAAAAAGCGCAGTGCCGGTGGAGCAGTGCCACAGGCATGGGCATTTCCGATCAGCACGCTACGCATGCAGGACGCATGCGAGCGGTGATGCTCTATGGTTACATCTTTCTGCGGATCCAGGCCATTCTTTTCAAGATAGTCTTTTATCAGATAGCTCATAGCCGCGACAGAGGGAGGCAGGGCAATAGTCTTGCCGCGCAAATCCGCAACAGAGCTGAATTCGCTATCAGGTTTGACCACAATGATCGCCGGCAACGGTTTGTTGCGCGTCGCCAGGGGGCGATAGCCGTATTTGTCAGCGATAGCGACATAGTCGAAGGGCTGGACAAATACGATGTCATACATCTGCTTATCCAGATTACCCATGAAAGTTTCATAGGTTGAACTGGTCATAAACATCACGTCCTTGTTAATTGTGTCCGAGAAATCCGCCGCTACCGGCGCGTACATTTTTTCAAGTTCGCGCGGCGCAAGGTACGGGAATACTCCCATCAGGTATTCGTCTTTGCTCGTAATCTGTTCAGAAATTGCCGTACCAAAACATGTCGCTGTTAACACGAGACCGGCGACCGTCTTGCGCAAAACAGAAAGAAACCTAAACATGGCATTTTTATACGAGTTCATTACTGGACCTTCCTCAACCGGATTTTCTGGAATCAAACAACTGACACACATGGTGTTCAGTCTCCGGGGATGAATATCGGCATATTGCTGAATGCCTGAAACCGGCTGGAGGAAGCCGACAGACTGATTTTATTGGGAAATCTGCTGGCCGGCAGTGGTATACAGCGATCCGGAAAACCAATATCACATTCTCCCTGGTGCGATATATTCCTGGAAAAACAGGGAGGTACAGAGGCTGAATGTCCGGGGCCGATGTGCGACGACTGCGTGTCTAATGAAGGTCTGCGGGGTGCCGATATCACCATATTGATTACTCTGGCACCAGGCATACGCGTGAGTCTTTTTACAGTGTTCGTTAAAAATTCCAGAACAAATACTGCGAATAAGGTAAATCGTGATTTGAAAAATCAAAGCTCCAGCATTGTTATCAGTGTGGGGTTTTCGGCTATCCTGCTTTTACTGGTTATGTTAATTGGCATCAGTATTTATACTATTGTTGAAAACAACAAGAGTATTTCCGAAATAGTGGCGAAGCAGAAAGATGTCAGCAATGTGTTCGCCATGCGGGATGCTGCGCATCAACGTGCCCTTTTCCTTTTTCGAATGGCATCCCTCGATGATCCATTTGACCGGGATGATGTGTATTTATTATTTAAAGGTGAAGCTGTTAACTTTATCACTGCATCCGCGCGCTTACGAGAGGGTAGTAAAGAACATGATGTTCAAAAAGATTGGCAAAAAACGGCAAAATTAGCCAGCAAAGGCAGTTCTGTGCAAAACGCAGCAGTCGATTTGATTCGCGACGAATTAATTGAAGCTGCGCATCAAATGATTTTAAACGAAGTTATACCGGCGCAAGATGATGTTATGTCCGGACTAACGGATCTGCATGAAAAACAACGGGTCCGTCTAAATAATGAAATAGCTGCGATTCGAGAAAACAATCAGACATCCTACTGGCTTATCACCATGGTCGGTGCTGTTGCCATACTCCTGGGCTTGATAATCGCTGTTTATGTCTACCGACATAACCAAACGACCACGCTTAGAATCCAGCAACAGCAAAAAATTGCCGAGCAGGCCAACAGATCAAAAAGTGACTTTCTTGCCAATATGAGCCATGAAATACGCACACCGCTAACCGCAATTATAGGGTTTTCAGAATCTATTCTCGGGGTCAATACAGATCAAGCCGAGCAAAGAAAAAGTGTACAAACAATCGCGCGCAATGGTAAACACCTTTTGAAGCTTATCAATGACATCCTGGATGTTTCGAAAATAGAAGCAGGCCAGTTGCAGATTGAATCCATAGACACCCACCCGATAAGCGTACTTGCTGAGGTCGAGTCAATCGTAGGTGCACAGGCGCGTGATAAAGGGCTGGACTTTCGTGTTGATTACCAGTTCCCTATACCGGGTACATTTAAATCCGATCCGGTCAGGCTGAAACAAATTTTAATCAACCTTTGTAGCAATGCAATCAAGTTTACCGAAAAGGGTTCGGTAATAATAAATGTTCATTTCCGGAAATGCGACAATAACTTGTGCTTTACGGTTTCGGATACCGGTATTGGCATGAATAAAGAGGCGACCGAAAAAATATTTTTTGCGTTCTCACAGGCCGACTCCAGTACTACACGCAAGTTTGGTGGCACAGGCCTGGGATTGACCATATCACGACAGCTCGCGGAAAAAATGCATGGGCGTTTAAGTTGTACGAGTCAGAAAGGCCATGGAAGCCTGTTTAGTCTTGAATTAAAACTCGACGAGGACTTGGCTGACAGCTTTATATATGAGTATTGCCCCGGCAAAAAGGATGAATCATCACCTTACAATGCTGATAATATTCCAGAGCTAAATGGAAATATTCTGTTAGCCGAAGATAGCCCCGATAATCAACGACTGATACGTGTGTACGTGGAAAGGACCGGCGCAAGCCTTACGATAGTGGAAAATGGTGAGCAAGCCGTTGAACAGGGCTTGTCCCGCAGCTTTGATCTAATTCTTATGGATATGCAAATGCCTGTAATGGATGGTATCAGTGCCACTACCTTGCTGCGGGCATCAGGATACACCAAACCGATTATTATGTTATCCGCCAACGCGCTGCAATCAGACCGCGATCATGCAAAGAAAGTTGGCGTAGACGATTATGTTGTAAAACCTATTAATCTCGATCATTTTTATGAAGTGCTGGCAAACTATTCGCCAGGCCTTTCGGCAGAACAACATAAACCGCATATACCGGACTCTGGCATGCAGGAACTTGTTGATAAATTCATCCAGGGATTGCCCGAAAAAATGCAAGACATGAACACTGCATTTTATGCCATGGACTGGGAGATTATTTCAGAGGTCTCGCATAATTTAAAAGGTATGGGAGGCAGTTTCGGGTTTCCAGCTATTACAACAGCTTCCGAAAAAGTGAATATTCGAGCGCGACAACAAATCACTGAAGGTCTGGAGGAGTTTATCCTGGCCTTGAATGATGAAGTCGATAAAATCTTGCAACAACATGCAGCATAAGACTGGACCATGGAAAATAAATACCGCGTACTGATCGCAGACGACCTTGAAGAAATGCGTGAACTGCTTAAGGCGACTATAGAACCGTTGGGTTGTAGTGTTGATGCAGAGGCTGAAGATGGCATGGAAGCATTAAGATTAATTGTGACCATACAACCGGATATTGTATTTCTTGATATCAATATGCCTGTAAAAACCGGCTTGGATGTACTCGCTGAAATGAAAACAATGGATTTGAATGTTTTTCCGGTCATCGTCAGCGGCTACAGCACAGTAACCAATGTTCAGGAAGCAATGCAACTGGGTGCCAGAGGTTTTGTCGTTAAACCCTATTCCACCGAAAAGATTCAACAAATACTTGAAAAATTTAACTCGGAGCAGAGTTGAGCTTTACCTGTTTATCCCCAGCGAGGGTATAGTGGAGACAAGCCCTGTGCTGAGGGTGATCTGTCTGTGGTCTTGCGGTCATGCAGGCCATGTCTGAACCTGTCCCACAAAGCGTGCCCGTTCCATGGGCGGTTTTCCGCAGCATACAGTGCTCTGTCGAGCTCATGGATCTCATCGATGCCCTTGTCCACACAATGGGCGAGCGCACCCAGGTTATGGGGTGGCTGGTCGGGCCATTCACCGACAGCCCACTCCAGCAGCGCCCGGGCGGCCAGCTGCGGATTGTTTTCTTCGCACGCTTTCTGAAATGCGTGCCGGGCATGGTTTGCAACAGGTAGCCCACGTGAATTCCGTTTGCTTGCTGTGCTTTGAATGGCCCCTGATTTCAATTGCAACCGTTTTCGGTAAAAGAACAGCAGCGCCGCTAGCAGAGTTAGCAGACCTCCAGTCAGCCACAGCGTGCGCGATTTGATGGTTTTCTGCAGTGATGTAGCAGTCGCATCGGCATCAGTTTCGCCGATTTCAATCCCGCGCGGTTGAACGGTATGCTCAGCGGCGTTCCCCGCGGCGGGCAGGACATTGACTTCCCACGAGGGCAATACGGTGCTGCGTTGACGTTGTTGTGTCGTATCCCACCAGTCAATCCTGACTTCGGGCAGTGATA
>Ga0316187_10004196_pt1 | contig 12465 bp, 11 predicted proteins | sample CroRivburrow1_MG_FD_204927 | JGI IMG/M metagenome (GOLD analysis project Ga0316187, IMG submission 204927) | Coastal sediment microbial communities from Maine, United States - Cross River worm burrow 1 | ecosystem: Environmental > Aquatic > Marine > Coastal > Sediment | place: USA: Maine...
CTCAGGAAGTACTGCAGGGGATCGGTAATCCGCCAGCGGGCGAACAAATCGACAGATATGTAGAGCTTATCCTTGGTCGGCATGTCCGAAGGACTGCCGTCCCACTCCAGCACTCGTTTGTCGATCGAATTGACCTGTTGGATAAAGGGAACTTTGGTTTTCAGGCCCGCGGTCGTCACCGGTTCGCCCACCGGTTTGCCGAACTGAGTGATGATCATCTGCTCGACTTCGCTGACTGTATAGATCGAACTAATCAGGACAAAGGCCGCAGCGCCCAGTATCGCTAGCAGGGCGGCTAGCTTGTTCATGGCTTGTCACCGTTTTGTGCGTCGAGATTCAGCAGCGGCAGGATGTTGCGTGTCTGATCATCGACGATGATCTTCGAGCGGATGCCCGGCAGTACGGCCTGCAGGGTCTCGACGTAAATGCGGCGGCGCGTGACTTCCGGAGCCTTGGTGTATTCGGTCAGCAATGCGCTGAATCGGGCGACATCGCCTTCAGCTTCGTTGATGCGTTTGAGCCGGTAACCATCGGCCTCGCGGATTCGTTGATCCTTCTCGCCCTCGGCCAGGGGGATCACCTTGTTGTAGTCGCGCCGCGCCTCGTTGATCAGTTTTTCCTTTTCCTGCTGGGCCTGGTTGACCTCGTTGAAGGACTCCTGCACCGGGCCCGGAGGATTGATGTTCTTGAGCTGCACCTGGTCGATACTGATTCCCATCGCGTATTTCGTGGCAAGCGCCTGCATTTTTGTCAAGGCTTCGGATTCGATTTCCTGGCGCCCGATCGTAATCACCTCGTCTACTGTGCGGTCGCCGACGACTTCCCGCATGACTGACTCGGACACGTAGCGCAGGGTCGCGCCCGGCTCCCGAACTTCGAACAGAAACTTGACGGGGTCCGCAATGCGGTATTGAACGACCCACTCCACCAGTGCGGCATTCAGATCACCGGTCACCATCTCCGTTTCGCGTTTGCCGTCAACCGGGCTTTGGTAGGGGTCTGTGGCACCCGGCGTTGTGAAGCCGAATTCCTGCTTCAATTGCCGCTTGACCGGAACGATTGTCGCCACATCAACGCCCAGGGGAAACTTGAAATGCAGGCCGGGCTGCACCTCTTTCAGGTACTTGCCGAATCGTTGCACGACCGCGACGGAATCACTCGGAACCGTGTAGTAAGCGGTCCACGCTCCGATAAGAAGCGCCGCGGCTACTGCGAATAGGATGACTGTGCGCGAGCCGCCGCCCGGCATGATCTGCTTCAGCTGTTGCTGCCCTTGCTCGATCAGTTGCTCAAGTTCAGAGCCTGGACTGGCGCCGCGGCCCGTTGAGCCGCCTCTGTGGCCGTTACCGATTGTCGATGGCATGTAAGTAACACCCTCTCTTGGTTGCGTCTGCAATCACTCGTATATCCAGCATGGAAAGCCATTCCTTCGTTTTCGCCTCGCTCGATGGCCAGGCGATCGGCTTTTTCGCTATCCATTTTCGGCGGGAATTCCCAGGAAAAATCTACGGGCGTGACGGCAGCAAGTCGCAGGCGAAACGATCTTCGCCTGCGAAATTAGAAGCCTTGTATCTCTAGGCCGCTTTTTGCATCGCGGCTATATTGTGGAAGGTGGAATTGGCGACTTCGTAGGACTTCACCCGCGGTGTTCCTTTAACCAGCTTTGACAGAAGCCTGGTGACTTCGGCGAAGGCGATGCGGTTGTAATTTTCCGCGCTTTCCTTGCTGTCCCACAGGCTCACGGCAAATGCGTCCTTGCCTGCCGGGTCAACGAAGGTAATTTCATCCTGGAATCCCTTCTGCTTGCGAAGCAAGGGCAAAATTTCTGCCTCGATCTTGTGGGTGAAATCCTTGCGGCTGTCTGGCTTGAGTTCCATCGATACTTGACGTGCGTACATGTCGTTCTCCGTCCTTGTGATCGGCCAACCGGGCACTTCAAATAACCAGTTTGGTTTAGTTTTCTGAAGCCCTGTTGATCCGTTAACCATACTTGGTTAATTAACTTGAATAGTCAAGTATTATTTGCGATTATTCATTTTCTTTACTCCGATAGTAAATCACGAGGACCTGCAAATGGATGTTTGCTCTGTCATCAAGGCGCGACTGCAGGAGCTGGAGCTCGAGCAAAAGGATCTGGCCGCCGCCGCCGAGGTGACAGAATCCTATATATCCCAGCTTCTGACCCGGAAGAAGCTACCGCCAGCACCGGATCGGACGGATATTTACGAGAAGATGGGCAGATTCCTGCGGCTATCAAACGGCGAGCTGGCAACGCTGGCCCGAGCGCAGCGGATGGACGAGTTCAGACGTGATTACGAGGAGCCGCAAGAAGCACTGCTGAAAGAGACCCGGGAACTGATACTGCAGAAGTGCGTCCCAGCCCATCAGCAGCAAATTCGGGCGATCTTCGAGAGGCAGCCGTTCGGCGAACTGGAGCGGCTCGTTACGCAAACGCTGCTCGACGTTATCAGCCGGGTCGCCCGCACCGAGCTGGATAACGAAGCCTGGCTCCATGACGTCGCTGACCTCAGCGACAAGAGCTATGCGCAAATGCGAGTCATAATTCTGGAGTTCCTCGACACAGATATCTTCAACATTTCGAGCGCCGACTGCATTTCCTTTCTCAACCCGCTGCTGGCGCGCTGGGATATCGACCTCCTTACTTTTGACATGGAAATAGGACTTAACGAAAGACTCGTGCCCGGGGAACCGAAAAGGTTTGCCTTCGTCGAAAAGGACGTCGACAGCGTCGATGGGGACGAGCCAGGATTTACCGAGTTCCTCGAGGATGCCACGCTCAGCGGCGATGCCTCAGCCGAGGAAGTCGAATTCTTAAGGAAACTCCGGTTCAAGGGCAAGCGACCGGGTGCGCTCTATTTTTACAGGGCACTGCAGAATCTTAGGGACCCGCTGCATTTTCAGCCCGTGCAGAAATGAGCGGAAGTGTGTTCCGAGTTGCCTCTGGGACGAAGCTCGGCAGAGAGTAGTTTCGTACCGCGAGGCATCACGATTGGCGGCGGCCTGACCGCGATAACCAGCACAGGTCGAGTAGATTCATTCGCCGATGCGTCCCCTTTGATTCTTCTTCGCTTTCTTCGCAGCCTTTTTCTCCTTTGCCGTCATGACCGGGACTTTCTTTGCCTCTTTGTTGCTCTTTTGTCCTTTACTCATTGCCTGTCTCCTGCTTTGGACGTCATTCGGCCAGATCTAGCTATTACGCTCGACCGCCTTACCGTGGTTCGACGTATCGAGGTAACCCAGTCTGCGTTTGCCGAGACGCCGTTCGTTTAAACGCGTGACGATCTCTTCCGCCGACTGTCTCACGGCTTCCAGGCTGGCTTGCTGGTAACCACGAATTGTGTTCTTGCCCTGCCCGATGACGTAGCAATGCCAGCCGGTACCGCCCGTAGGCTCCGGCGGAATTGTCGATTCCACCGATACGATTTCATAGTCGTCTTCCTGGGCCGTAGACGGAATATTCCCAACGTGTAGTTTTGTGCTCATGAGTCCTCCTGATGAATGCAGATCCAAAGATGGAGGATATGGGCACTGGAGGCCCCTTAAGCTCACTATGCGGGTAGCGCTGAGTGACTACTGTACGCGTGGCGGAGGTGGATTAATACGTCGTGGTCCGAGTACTTTTAAAATAATTCATTGGCAATGCCGAGATTTGTGCGCATTTTGCTTGCTTACGCGGCACTTAGCCCTATACTGACGCGAGCTTGTTAGTGCGCTGTTCACTATGCACTCCATTTCGACGTTCCCGCAGAAGTCTCTTCCGTAGTTCCTCGTCCTGTTTTTCATCAGTAATTGCATCACTTCCAGCCACACTGGCCCTTGGAAAGGGGCTTATATTGCTTTGACTAAACAGGAAACAACTATGTCAACCACTACTGGAACCGTTAAATGGTTCAACGAAGCCAAAGGCTTCGGCTTCATCGAGCAGGAATCTGGCCCCGACGTTTTTGCACACTTCAGTGCAATCAAGAATGAGGGCTTCAAAACGCTCGCGGAAGGCCAAAAGGTCGAGTTTACGCTGACGCAGGGCCAGAAGGGCCCACAGGCGGAAAACATCGTCGCCGCCTGAATAGCCGACGGATAGATCAAGGGCCCCGAAATCGGGGCCCTTTTTGTTTATCGCGACCGGATAGTGGTAGTAGCCGTTTCAGGGTCGGGCAGTGTGTTAAGGTGGTGCCCAAGCAATACCACGGCGGAAATTCCTTTCCGCTGTAAGTCCACTTAGTTGGGACAACCCGCTGACCTACGGCTAATTCTGGCCGTCACGATCCTGTCGCCTCCTCTGAGAAATGCTCGAGGGGCACGTATGCCTGTTTTTCCGCTACCACTATCACCCGGCGCCGCACGGCGCCAAAACGTTTCCCACAAATCCTCGCCCGAGCTGGCAGGACCCGCTGACCAAAACGCACGCATTGCTACGGCAATCGTCTACTGCGAAGGCAACTTCGGCGCCATCGACGGCAAGACCGCCAACGGCCTCGTTCGCAACTCGGAGCGGTACAAAATTCTGTCTGTTATCGACAGCGAAAAAGCCGGCCTCGACGCCGGGACGGTACTCGACCATGTGCCTAATGGGATCTCCATCTGCCGCGATCTTGAGGCGTCACTTAGCGTGGCAGATGGCATACCGGACTATTTTATTTTTGGAATGGCGCCAGCCAGCGGCATGCTCTCGATACGCGAACGCGCGCTGATCATCGAGGCAATGAATTACGGCATGAACGTTGTCAACGGACTGCACGAATTCCTCAGTGACGATCCGGTTTTCAAGGCGGCGAGCCTGGCAAACAACGTGACCATACTGGATGTTCGAAAACCCCGTGACAAGAAAGAAATGCGCACGTTCACCGGACGGGTTTTAGACTTACCCTGCCGGCGTATTGCCATTCTTGGCACCGACTGCGCTATCGGGAAACGCACAACAGCGACAATCCTGACTCGCGTGCTCAACGAACACAGCGTGAAAACCGTAATGGTAGCGACTGGTCAAACCGGAATGATTCAGGGAGCGCGCTATGGCATCGCTCTCGATGCTACCCCCTCGCAATTTTGCGCTGGCGAACTGGAATCAACGGTCATTGAAGCCTACGAGAACGAGCATCCGGATGTCATCGTGGTGGAGGGTCAGGGTGCGTTAAGCCACCCCGCTTATTCGTCTTCGGCCTTCATCCTGCGTGGCAGCTGTCCGCACGGTGTTGTGTTGCAGCACGCGCCGAAACGAGCGCTTCGCTGCGACTTCGACAACATGAGAATGCCGACACCTGCCGACGAGATCAATCTTATCCAGACATTTGCCGACACCTCGGTCATTGGCGTCGCAATCAATCACGAGGACATGACCGGCAACGATCTGGCCAATGTCATCGAACGATACGAGCAGGAACTTGGGCTTACAGCAACAGATCCCCTGTCCGATTCGCCGCAACGCCTGGCCGATATGGTTCTTGCGGCGTTCCCCGAACTGCTGGAAATATCAAACGCCGCAGCATGAACCGCGCACCGCGACTAGAGATCGACCTCGACAAGATTTTTCACAATGCGCACGCATTGGTCCAACGACTCGATTGCCATGGCATTTCGGTGACCGGCGTGACGAAGGCGACTCTTGGCTCGCCGGATATCGCGAATGTACTGCTGCGCGCTGGCGTGAAGTCTCTGGGGGATTCTCGTATCGAGAACATTGAATCGATGCACGACGCGAATGTGGTCTCGGAAATGACGCTGATTCGCACACCTATGATCACCCAGGCTGCTCGAGTGGTTAAATGCGCGGACATTAGCTTTAACACTGAAATTGAAGTAATTCGGCAACTCTCAGTGGAAGCTCGGAAAGCAGGACGCACCCATCGGGTACTTCTGATGGTCGAGCTTGGTGACCTCCGGGAAGGCATCATGCCCGATGATCTTATTCAGGTTGTCCGCGAGACACTTCGCCTGCCAAATATAGCACTTGACGGTATTGGCACTAACCTCGCCTGCCGAAGCGGCGTGTCACCCGATGTAAACAACATGGCAAAGTTAACTGAGCTCGCCAATCTGGTCGAGGCGACGACAGGCCAGTCACTTAACATGGTATCAGGCGGGAATTCTGCCAATCTGACATGGGCGCTCGGCGACGCGCCTACCGGGCGGATCAACAATCTCCGGCTGGGTGAAGCCATCCTTCTCGGGCGAGAAACGCTCCAACGCGAACCTATCCCCGGACTTCACACCGACGCTATAACACTTGTAGCGGAAGTTATTGAGTGCAAGATCAAGCCGACGAAACCGCGGGGTCATATTGCGCAGACAGCCTTCGGCGCGCGGCGAACCGCCAAAGATCGCGGAGGAGTCTTGCAGAGTATCGTGGCGATCGGCAGACAGGACATCGATCCTGACGGCCTCGCAGCGACCAGAGGAATCAAGATATGCGGTGCCAGCAGTGATCACCTTGTCCTGGAGTCGACAGATCAAAAATTACCGATCGGCGCCGAGGTAACTTTCCAGCTGAACTACAGCGCGCTGCTGCGAGCCATGACCTCGCCCTTCGTTGGCAAGTTGCACGAACATCTTGGGCAGGCGAAGAGTCCGCGACTGGGATCTCTTCAGGCGGTGTCCTGATGCGGCGGGAAGATCGGCCTTGGCACGTTCCAGCAGGGCAGACGATTCAAAACCCATCGATCTTTGAATGACTGTGCGTTAGTGACACGACAACCGAACGTATTGGTCTCGTGCGAGAATTCTGGAGCAAACAGGGGTCGAACCGAGATTATTTGGTCGGATCCAATCTGAGCAATAATTGGATACGACCCTCGTTTCAGATTTGAATCCATTGAAACACCGACAAGCGGATTTTCAGGCAGCGTATCTAGAGTAACCGCCCGCCTACAACCCAAGCTCAAACTGTATGTTCGCCAAATCCTCTGGTGTACGCGCCAATAGCCCGTTCTCTTCCATTTCGCGAACTTTGGCACGCTCGGCATCGGTTCGTTGCCGGATGACATCCATCAGGCGCAGGTATTCCGGATCGTTAGCGATACTGGCCAGGTTGCGGTTGTTTGGGCTCACGTAGGCGGTCCATCCCGAATCGACAATAGTCGACAAAACCTCGATTGCTTTGTCGTGGTCCCCGAGGATCGCGTGTAACTCAACCTCACGCAGGAACTTGCCGAAGGCTGCGAATACTGGCGTGTCGTCAAGTACCGGAAACGTGCGGTCGGCCAGGACCGATGCTTCCGCCGTCTCACCGGCCTCCTGCAATAGCAGCACAAGATCCACGGCCGCTTGGAAGTTCGATCGGTTTACATCGGGAGTTTCAAGCAGCAGTTCCGGATAGATACGTCGGTAGGCCTCCACCGCGTCGTCTTCGCGCTCAACCTTCATGAAGTAATCGCGAATAGCCCGCAGGACATCAGGGAAGAATGCGGTGTCCCGTGGCCGATCGAGAAGGCCTATTGCAACTTCGGCGGCCTCCTGATCCTTGCCTTCATACTGAAGCAACTTGATATGTTGCTCGCCGCCCCAGCTGGTACCGGGATTGAACTCATTGTACGACTCCCGCCAGAGTCGCGCTGGTGCGAAATCACCGAGCGCCAGGTAGTGCGCCGGGACTACGCCGATGTTGGTTCGGTCAAGCGCCGCGCCTTTCTGAGCCCAGGCCAGTCCTTCGGCAATGCGGCCAAAACTGGTCGATAGCAGCCAACCACCAAATGCATAGGTTGTCGCGACGCTTGGGTCAATCTCGATACCTTTCCTGATCTCCGCCATCGCCTCATCACGGAGACCCAGGGAACTCAATTGCGTCGCCAGATTGTAACGCGGCAGGGTTGCCATAGGGTCAAGATCGGACGCCGTCTGGTATAGCCGCGCGGCCTCTTCGAAATCACCGGTGAAGTTCGAAAGCAGAAGCGCCAGCCAGACATACCCCGTTGTGTATCCCGGGCTGACCTCGATCGCCTTGCGGTAGTAGGCCTCGGCCAGTTCGATATCACCCTGATACTCGGCCAAACCACCCAATGCGTTGTAGGTGATGCCGCTTTCCTGGTTAAGCTCCTCGAGCTTTGCCACCAGCGGACGAACTTCAACTAACATGTCCTCCAGCGACAGCGTGCCGTTATTGACTTGTATTAAGTACGCTTCCGCCATCGACCCGATCGCGTCAGCGAAGTTCTCGTCCTGCTCCACCGCGATTTTGAAATAGTCGATCGCTTCCGCTACCGCATCCGTATTTCGCGTCGCCAGGCGTTGCCTTCCAAACAGGTAGGCTTCGTAGGCCGTTATGCTATCTGTCGGCCGATCGCTGATGCGTCTTTGTTCGTCGGGCGACAAGGCCGCATGCAGAGCACCGGCGATCTCGAGCGATATCTCTTCCTGGATCTCGAATATGTTGTCGGCTGTCAGCTCCCGATTGTAGGTTTCGGCCCACAGGTGCTCGTCTGTAGTGGAATCGATGAGCTGGACATTAATCCGGATTCGGTCTCCGGCACGTTGCACGCCGCCTTCGAGCAGTGCTTTTACGCCGAGTTCGTCGCCGATGACCTTCATCGACTTTTCGGTACCGCGATACTGCAGCACCGACGTTCTCGAGATGACTTTCAGACCAGAGATCTTCGCCAGCTGAGTCAGCAGGTCGTCATGCATGCCGTCCACGAAGAATTCGTCGTCCTGATTCGCGCTACGGTTGGCAAAGGGTAAGACGGCAATGGACGGTTTGTCGGCTGTTGCTGTGACTTCGAACTCGTCCTCGCTCGAAACCTGTTCTGTATCGGCCGCCGCTGGCACGGGTTCCGGGTCATCCCGGAAATTGGCGTAAACGGCCGCAATGAGAGCGACGACAAGAACACCGATTATGGTGCGATCGAGTTTGCGCCCCGTCACATTGGTTATCGACTGCGATCGATCGACATTCTTCTCAAGCTTGACGCCCTCGGGAGTCAGCTCGAATGCCCACGCAAACAGCATGGCTATCGGGAAACCAATAAGCAGGAGAAGCAAGACGAGACGGCCCACCCATTCGGGCAGCGTCAACATGGGCACGAGAATATCGACGACCTGCAGCAACAACCAGGTAACGACGACGTACGCTATGGCTACGCGAAATACGTTGCGGCGTTTCAGCTCGTTGAATATCCCGCTTCCGCCTGACTCTGACATGCACTAGACCGTGACCCCGAATGCGCGAAAGCATAGCACTTCCGGCGCTCCTAATGGCACGCACCTCCGGACTGCCGTTGCGCGGCAGATTATGAAAGCGCTACTCGTTCTCACTCCGCATCGGCACGCGGATTTTCAGTATTCAGTTACGATTGTCGACCGAGTTCTTGATTCGTCTATATGCATTGATATAGGTCAGGTTCTGGCCCAAACCACTTACATTCATGTTCCGAATTTATCGTTCTAAATCTGTATTTTTCTCGGCATATTTACACAGCAACTACGGGAGAACGGGCCGTTATGTTCTATACTGGTCCAGCGTGAATGTAGCGAAGAAACCCCGGGGGGAACAAAAAATGAAACGCAACATGCGTCTATTTTTCATCATTTGCCTTTCAATTGCGTCCGGCATTGCGCTGGCCGACGAGTCCGGCCTCAATGCCGATTCATTAGCCGAACTGCAGGCCGCGGGCGTCGACAAGTATCTCGGAACGTCAGTGTCGACCCAAAGTACACACGGCGATTGGACCAAACACGCTTTTGATCCTCAATACGCACTCGACCCTGATTACGGTTCGGGTGTCCGTGCGGACGGTCCGGTGTGTATTGCCGGCACCGAATACTCGGTGTTCACCCGGGAGGGTGACCCCAAGAAGCTCTTGATATTCCTGCAGGGCGGCGGCGCCTGCTGGCAGGGTTTCTACAATTGCAATGTCCTGGCCGAAGGCCAGTCACCCCCTGAGGAAGGGCCTTATCCCGGCGTGTTCGATCCTACCTCTCCTCAAAATCCGTTTGACGACTACTCGGTCGTTTACATGCCTTATTGCGACGGTTCCACGTTTGGCGGCGACAACGATGTAAATGACCCGGGCTTCCTGATCGCTCCGACGCGCTACCACCGCGGGCTTCGCAATGTCAGCGCCGGTATGGATGTGGCAAAAGAGATGTTCCCGCGCGCCAAGCAGATTACGGTCATGGGTCATAGCGCGGGCGGTGTCGGCGCTGCAGCCTTCGCACCGTTCCTGACCCGTTTCGTCTTCGGCAACAACACCAAGCTCACGGTTTACAACGACGCTGGCCCGATCGCGGTTAACCTGGGTACACCCCCCTGGGCGGGCGGTCCCGATATTCCGTGGCTCTCGGTCTTTGCCCGTCAGAATGACTGGCAATTCCAGCAGTTTTATCCTCAAAGCTGCATCGATGACGGCCGGTGCAATGCCTTTGGTCAACAGACCGGGATTATCGATTGGAGGCTCGATAACGATTCGACTATCCGTGAAGGGTTTTATGAGACGGACTCAGACGCAACAAATCGGTTCTTCGCGCAGGGCGACGGCACACGGATGGACCCGGAGGCTTACCGTAGCCTGATCCTCGCCGAGCATGGCGCGCTGAACGAGGCATACCCAAGACGTTACAAACGTTTCATCGTCAGCGGCGATGACACGCATGGAGCAGTTCAGTTAACCGCCCCGAGTCCGAACTTTCCTTTCCCGCAGCCCTTCTCGTTCTATACCCAGGAAGCGAATGGCACACCGCTTAGTCAATGGGCCGCGGAATTTATCCGCATCGGGCAGCGCCAGTCACAATTCGGCTGGAAAGATATCGTTGAGGATTACGTTCCGGTTCCAATTCCGTAAAACTGTTACCCGACACTACAACGCCCCTTAACGGGGCGTTTTGGTTTGTGGTGGCCAGGGGCAGAATGGACTCGCTGCGCTCGCCCTTCGGGCGCCTTTGGCGTCTGTTGCTCAATTTGCGCCACCGTGCGTGACGATGCACAGCTGATTCACGCAAATTTCACACACCGAATCCGCCGCGAATAGCATCCGATTGGACCTTCGGTTTTCCGGCGTGCAGGGGTTTCAGACCAAAGAATGGTCGCAGCCAGGCAATTCTGCGCCACAACAATTCGTAGCCGGCGAGCGATATCACGATCGTCCCCGTCGTAATGGCCAGGTACTTTGCCAAGATTGACCAATCGAGAGGAACGATCAAGTATCCCAGCGCGACAATGATCGTCAGGTGTAGACAAAAGAGCGGGTAAACGGCGCCATTGAGATACGTCAAGAGACGGCTCGGGCGTTGCAGGTAACGTCCGGCGAAACCCAGGCAAGCAAGCAACCAGAACCAGACGTTCGACACCCGCAAGACACAGAACCAGGCATACGTTGCAATGTCGGTTTCGCCATTGACGAGGGGCGAGAAGTGCCCCGTCTCGGGTAACCAGAACTGGGCGAACATGGTCGTCGTGGTGATCATCGCAAACGCGAGCGAAAGACCACGCAGTTCTTGCGTCCTGTCCAGCAACGGCCGGCTCGAAGCCAGCAGAAACCCTGCCGTGAAGATCATGAACCAGTGACTGAAGTTCGCCCAATCGTGTATCAGGTCGGGAAACCCTGGAAACCACCCTCGCAACAGGATCTCGACAACGGCCAAAGGAACGATCGCCAGGTATAGGCACCCTCCTCGCGAAAATCTTTGCGACCAGTGTGCAAGTCGCCGCTGCCCGGTGGCACGCCTGAAGTACGCGAAGATCGGCCAGCTCAGCAGGCAAAAGAGGTAGAGATAAACGATGAACCAGTAGTGATGCCAGCTCAGGTTACCGCGGGGGTAAACACCCTCAGTGAAGAACTTGGGATAAAACTCGGCGAATGAGCCGCTGAACGCGCCGACGAACTGTTTCTCGAGAAAGATCATCGGCGGCACAATGACAAGGACACCAAATATCACTGGCACGAGCAGTCTCATCGCACGGTCCCGCATGAACTGCGCTTTGTTTCGATGCCGGAGCGCAAACGACACACCGACGCCAGAAATGAGGAATAGCAGCGCCAGCCTGAACTCGTGCAGGAAGCCCGCCATCACTAGCAGTACCGGGCTTGACTCAGCGTTTTGGATCATCGGAATTCCACTCGGCATGAACGCTATCGCCGCGTGATAGTAGATCAACAACCAAAAAGCGATGACCCGCAACCAATCCAGGTCTGCACGCCTCTGTTTGATGGCGAGATCATCAGTACTGTCGAGCGTAGATATCGGGTAACCCATCGTAGTTCTCTCGTGAAACATCCATGAGAATTACACGCCAGGGGCACGCTCATTTCTTCTTAAATCATTGCAGTTGCTGCCGAATTTTGAAATCCGATAGCTTTTCTAGGAATCCGTCAGCCCGCTCTTTCGGTACTCTGTCGGCGTCTTCTTGTAATGGGCCCGAAACGCGGTATTGAATGACGAGATCGATCGAAAACCGACGTCCAGCGCTATCGTAAGTACGGGGACTCGAGGCTCATCGATGAGCCGCCGCGCCGCTGC
>Ga0316187_10004197_pt1 | contig 12465 bp, 12 predicted proteins | sample CroRivburrow1_MG_FD_204927 | JGI IMG/M metagenome (GOLD analysis project Ga0316187, IMG submission 204927) | Coastal sediment microbial communities from Maine, United States - Cross River worm burrow 1 | ecosystem: Environmental > Aquatic > Marine > Coastal > Sediment | place: USA: Maine...
CCCGTTGCCGTGCCTGCCCGGTCGCCCATCGGGGCCAGGGCCAGTGAGTAGCAGGTTGGCGTAAGCAGGGTGGTGAAGGCGTTGGCCAGGGTGATCAGGGCAAACCAGACCCCAAAGGCCGGGACCCCGTTGGCCGTGAACGAGGCGATGAGCAACAGGCCCGAAGCAGCAACCGACGCGGTTGCGGAAAAGACCGCAACCTGATGGGCGCCGTAACGCTTGATGAAGACGTTGACCGACAAGAAGGCGACCGTCATGGCCACCGAGCCGAGCCCAAACCACAGGGCAAAGGAATCGCCCCGCCCGTAGATCCGGTCGATGACGGGCTGGGAACTGCCGAGGAACGAGATGAAGGCACCAAAGGAGAACGTCAGGGCCAGGGTGTAGCGGAGCGTGATCGGGGTGGTGAACACCGAGCGAAACCCGGCGAGTACCGGACGGAACTCCAGGGGGCGACGATGTGCTGGATCCAGCGTCTCGCCGAAACGCAGCGTCCAGAGGACCTGGACGAAGGCCAACCCGAGGGCGGCCCCGAACACCCAGCGCCAGGAGCCAATCTGGAGGATGGCTTCACCAACCACCGGCGCCAGCACCGGCCCGGCCATAAAAACCCCCATCATGATCGAGATGACACGGGCCATCTGGTCGCCGCTGTAGAGATCACGGGCCACGGCCGTTCGCATGGTGGCTGGCGCTGCCGCCCCCAGGCCCCACAACAGGCGACTGGCGAACAGCCACCCGATCCCGGGGGCCAGGATCGAGCCGATGGCGCCCAGGCAGTACAGGCCCACACCACCCAGCAAGGTTGGAGTCCGCCCAAAGCGATCCGACAACGGCCCATAAACTAGCTGCCCCGTCGCCATGCCCACGAAGTACAACGTCACGACCAGGGTGATCTGGTTGGATCCCGGTTCGAGACCGAAGGCCTCACGTAACTGATCGAAGGCGGGAAGCGAGGCGTCGATCCCAAAGGCCAACAAGATGCCCATGAAGGCGAGGTAGGCGATGACTTCGCGTTCTGAGCGGCGAGGCCGGATCACCGGGCGATCGGTGTTCCCGGGCGACACCGATCTTTGTTGTTGGTCATGGACTTCATAGTAGCTTGACGGTCGAAGGCCTCGGAGCTCCTCCTCTTCGGCGAAGAGCCGGTGGCCGCTGTTCGCACCATGAGACCTCTCCGCCTACTCCATACCTCCGACGTTCACATTGGTGGAGGCTTCCACCCCCCTGAGCACGGCGACCATCACGATCACTGCCTGTGTCCGTTGGTGGCCATCGAACACCTCGTGGCGGCGAACGCGGTCGACGTGATGCTCGTCGCCGGTGATCTGTTCGATCACCAAAGGGTGAGCGCCTCGCTGGTGGCGGAAGTCCTTGGTCGGCTCGGTTCTCTTGGTGTGCCCTGTGTGGTGATCAACGGCAACCATGATGTACACGATGATGGAACGGTCTACGACCCTGCGCTGGTCGACCGCTCCGGGGTGGTCTTCCTCGACGACCATGGTGGTTCGCAGATCGAGTTGTTCGACGGTGCACTGCACCTGTGGGCCAAGGCCATGCCGGTCCACGACCGCCAGTTTCGACCGTTGACCGACGCTCCTCTCCGTCCCGATCCGGCCGCATGGTGGGTGGTGCTCGGCCACGGCCACTATGAACCCGTCGAACAGGATCAGTTCGGCCGCTCATCGCCGCTGTCGCCGGCTGAGATCGAAGCCACCGGAGCTGACTACCTGGCCCTTGGCCACTGGCATGTGAGAACCGATGTGAGTACCGAGAATGTTGTGGCGTGGTACTCGGGGGCACCTCACGGTGTTGTCTCCTCAGGCCAGATGAACCTGGTCGACCTGTGTCCTGGGCATGGGGTTGCCGTCCAGTCCCTGCCGGTCGTACTGCCGGCCATGGGGTGTGTCTCGCCCGGCCCGACCCTTGGGACGGATCTGAACTCCGGTAGAATTAGAACAAATTTGTATTAATGGGTTGTCGCGGTCAAGGGCTGCCGCTAGATCTGGGCGGGGACGCGATTGGTGGGCGATGTATCTCTGCTTGAGTTCGGAAGCGGAGCAGAAACTCGATTTTCTGCTGCTGGGAAGCGACGCTGCGTCTCAACGCGAAGCCTCACAGGACCTTGACTTTCAGTTCGAACTGGGGACCGCGCATCTGTTTCGGCCCGAGTCCAACGATGGCCGCTATCGATTGTGTCTTTTTGTTGAAGCCGGTCCTGGCCGGCCCCGAGACGTTGCTCGGCCGACCATCGGTGACAGCTCGGTTGGAGTCGTCGAACCACCCTTTCCTGGCAGTGCGGCAACTCTCCTGGCCGGGGCCGTCGGCCACTTGCTGCGCATCGTTGCCGAGTCATCAACTCCGACTCCGACTCCGACCCCGGACAGTTCTGAGTCCGAGTCCGAGTCCGAGTCCGAGATCGAGATCGAGATCGAGATCGAGCTGAACCTGGTGCCGGTGCGGGGCGGTATTGGTGCGGTGCGGAGGATCTTCGAACCGCTCGGCTACGTTGTGAAATCGGGTCCGGCACCAGGATTGACTGATGATGGTGTGCTCGGACAGGCCCGGAGCTTCGTTCCCGTGGTGTTGGGCAGCCGGCAGCCGGTTGAGGACATCCTGTCTCAGCTCAGCGTGCTCCTTCCGGCCCTCGACGGTTGCCATGGCAACCTGCTCGGCCCGGTCCAGGCCGCTGAGGTGCTGGCCGCCGCCGCCCGGTGGTTGCCGGACCACCCTGATCGTGATTTTGTCACTGAACGTTACCGAACGGTCCTCGATCAGGGGCCTGGTTTCATCACGGGCCTGGCCTCGTCCGATCCGGTCGTGGCCATACAACCAGGGCTAGGCGGCAATATTGGCCTCAACGAACGGCGTATGGCCACCGTCATTGACCTGCTCCTCGCCCATGGGGCGGAACTGGTCATCGATCTGGGTTGTGGCGAGGGTCGGGTGATCGAACGAATGGTGAGTGAGCCGTCGATCCGACAGATCGTCGGTGTCGACTTCTCCCGCGAAGCCGTTGATCGGGCCGCCGATCGACTGAAGCTCGATGAGGGTGAGATCGGACGACTGCGACGGCGGCGGATCTGGGTTGCCGCCCACGATCTGTTGCAGTCCGCGCCGGAGGTCGATAGGGCCGACGCGGTGGTTGCTGTCGAGGTGATTGAACACATCGAGATCGAACACCTTGAGCGTCTCGCCGAGGTGGTGTTCGGCCAACTGACTCCATCGCTGGTTGTGCTCACCACCCCCAACCGCGAGTACAACGTTCATCTCGACCTGCCGGAGCTTGACTCCTTTCGTCACACCGACCACCGTTTCGAATGGACCCGCCAGGAGTTCCGGCACTGGGCCACCCAGGTGGCTGACAAGTTCCGGTACCAGGTCACCCTCGCCGCCATTGGCGAGGAGCGACCCGGCACTGGTGCTCAGACCCAACTGGGCATCTTTCGACGCCAACGCTGACGCCGGGTGCCGCCGGAGTCAGGAGATCTACAGGGATCTGGCGATCAGTTCGGCGAAGACCTCCTCTCCGTCCATGACCAGGCCGCGACGGGCGAACCACGTGCAGACGTTCATCACATCGCGATGCAGCAGGTTCAGGCCCTGGGGATTGGCGGCAATGTCGACCGCCTGGGGGAAATCGATGAACCACAGCTTTTCGGCCCACCACAGCAGGTTGTAGGCCGACAGGTCGCCATGGGCGATGCCGGCGGCAGTCAACTGATGCAGACCTTCGACCAACTGGTCGGCGGCCTGCTCCAGACGCTCGTTCGACAGGCGGGCAGCCGCCAGCTGGGGAGCGGCCCCTTCGATGTCGCCAAGGTACTCCATGACGAAACGTTCCTCGCTGAACGACAGCGGGTAGGGGACTGCCATACCCGCTGACCAGAGCCGCTTCATGACGTCGTGCTCGTGACTGGTCCAGCGGTCCTGCAGCAGTCGTTTGCCGTAGCTCGACATGGTGCCGACGGCACGGCGGTCACGACTCTTGCGGAACTGCCGGCCCTCTCGGTAGCCAACGTCGTGTCGGAACGTCGAGGCCCGATCGAAACCCAGGGCCTCGAGCTCACCCTTGTTGGTGACCTTGCGGGGGACGTAACGTTTGACGGCCAATAGGCACGATCGGCCATCGGGGCCGGTTCGCTCGATCAGATCGACCTGGGCTTCCTTGCCTGATTTCAGCGGTCCGAGATCAACATCGGACCAGGGTTCGGCCACGAGCCACTCAGGGCTCGGTCGGTAGGGTTTGTCGGTTGACACAGCACTCCTCGGGGACGGTTCGGTTGACGAACCGGTCACCCGCCAGTAGCGGCGTCAGGCCCTTCGGGAGGCGCGACCGGGTTGAGGTTTGGCCAGGAATACCGTCATGGTCTTTGCTCCCTTCCCGATTGGCTTGCCAACGACAGTAGCCGTGGTTGGCAGGCGTGTCATGTGATTATTTGCCTGCCAACCACCCACCGCTGTGGGGTCGTTCAGCCGTCCAGATCGTCGTCGTCCAACTCGGCTTCGAGGTCCAAGCCGTCGCCGGGATTCAGCTCGATGGCTTCCGCTGGTGCCTCGATTGTAAGGTCGGCGCCGAGATCGGAGAATGAGGTCACCACCTCGAAGGTGGCCGAGCCCGAACCATCGTCCTCTGGCTGGTTGAGGTCGCCCGACAGGTCCAGACGCCGGAGCAGCCCGGCATCGTCGACGTACAGGTCGACGTCGACGACACCCTCGATATCGATTTCGGCGGCCAGTTCGTTCAAGGCCCCCAACGGCAGCGCCGCCACCGAATCGGCGTCGAGGTCGAGCGAACTGCGGAAGTGTGTGGTCGCCACACCGTTGAGATCAACCGAGCCGACCTCCTCGGACTCGATGAGTCCTTCGACAATGCTCAGCACGGCCCGGGGGTCGGCCAACTCGATGACGGTCTCCGACACCAGAGCGGGGGCCTCGGTGGTGAACCACTGGGAACCGTTGTTGAAGTACAGGTCGTTGTCGACCAATCTCATCTCGGCCTTGGACGGGACCTCGGTCGGGTCCAAGGAGGTCTCGTCGCTCAGTGCGACCGAGAGGGCAACGTCAGCTCCGGAAAAGAGGGCCTCGGCCCGACCAATGATCTGTTCGGAGACGCCGCCATCGATGCCGTGCAGGGAGAACGTGGTCGTGACCCGCCCGCTCATGGTCTCGGCCGTGGTCTCGGCCGCCTGCTGCACCACGGCCAGGGCTGGGTCGGTGTTGCCGGGGGTGAAGATGGTCAGCCCGGCAACGAGCAGCACCACGGCGGCGGCGGCGCCGGCCAACAGGAGTCGGCTGCGATGGCGGTACCGTTCCGGCCGGGGGATGGAGGGCAGGGCGGCAAAGGTGACTTCGGAGCTGTCCATGATGGCGCTCAGTTGGTGCTGGGCGGCGTCGCCGTGGGGAGACGGCAGCTGATTGGGGTCGACCGGGTCGGCCTGGCGTAGTCGGTCGGTGATGTCGTCGTGGGATTCGTTCATGTTGACCTCATGGTTGCCAAGTCTGGCTGTTGGTTGAGAGTGGTTGCGGTTGAGAGTGGTAGTGATTCGGTGTGGCGGTGATTCAGCGTGGCTGGTGGGAGAGCGGGGGTTCGGGGCCCAGCTCATCGCGCAGCCGTTGGCGGGCCCGCCGCAAGCGCAGGGCGACGGCGTTCGTTGAACAGCCGAGAAGCTGGGCCACATCACGCTGGGGCAGCCCTTCCCAGGCCGTAAGGCGAAGGACCTCCTGGTCGTCGGGGGCCAGTTGGGCCAGGGCCGCCCGCACCTCGGCGCCTGGCCGGTCCGACGGGTCGGATTCCGAGTTCGGCCGGTGCTCGGTCTCCAGCTTGTCGATCAGTCGCAGTCGGCGCCCACCCGCTCGCTGCTGGTTGCGGATGATGTTGCCTGCGATGCCGTAGAGCCAGGGCAGGGGAGCGACGTCGGGATCGAGATCCTGACGGCGGCGCCAGGCCACGGTGAAGGTCTCGCCGACGACGTCATCGGCCTCGGCCCAGTCGACGCAGCGTCGTCGGGCGAAGGCCACCAACGGCCGGTAGCCCGCCTCGAACAGCAGACGGAATCGCTCACCATCGTCCGGGCTCACCACCGATGTCTCCGTCGGGGTGAGGGGAGCGATGTTGGACGAGAGGTATCCCACATCATGTTGTTGTCCGGCCCCGACCCGAATCTTTCGGCTTCGGCCCAGATGGTGGCGCGAAACTGTGAACACGGAGGCCGCGGTTCGTGGTTGACTCGACGAGGTATGTTGCTGGCGCTCACCTCGAACACCCCCGATGCCACCGATCTCGGTTTCCTGCTGCACAAGCACCCCGACCGGGCCCGGACCGTCGATCTCGCCTTTGGTCGGGCCTAGGTTTTCTACCCCGAGGCTTCTTCCGAGCGTTGCACCGCGGTGCTGTTTGTCGAGGTTGACCCCATTTTGTTGAGCCGGGGTCGGGGTAAACGACGCCGTAGCGGTTCGAGCGGACTCGAACCGTATGTGAACGATCACCCCTACGTTGCGTCATCGCTGCTCAGTGTGGCGCTTGGTCGGCTGTTCGGCTCGGCCCTGGCCGGAACCTGCGACGCGCGCCCCGAACTCGTCGGCCGGGCCCTCGACCTGGAGATCAAGCTGCCCGTGGTGCCCGTGCGGGGCGGCGAGGACGTGCTGCGTCGTCTGTTGGAGCCGCTCGACTATGAAGTCACCTGCGCTCCGATCCCCCTCGATGAACACCACCCCCAATGGGGTGACAGTGACTACCTGAGCGTGGGTTTGCGGGGGGCGCCTCACGGTGCGCCGGGCCCTGGAACACCTCTTTGTCCTGTTGCCGGTGCTGGATGACGCCAAGCACTACTGGATCGGCGATGACGAGGTCGACAAGTTGGTGCGCCGGGGCGGGGAGTGGTTGTGGAAGCATCCCCGAGAAGGAACTGATCAGCCGCCGCTACCTGCGCTACGGGGGACCGGCCCGGGACGCCCTGGCCCGTCTGGCCGATGAGGGGGCCGACGGCGCGAGCGCCGACGTCGACCTCGTCGATGCCGAACAGGACAAGGCCGAGGCCCGGGTGGAACGGCCGATCAGCCTTAACCAGCAGCGACTCGACGCCGTGGTTGAAGCGGTGCGCTCGGCCGTGCGCTCGGCCTCGGCCACGGGGGGTCGGGTGGTTGATCTCGGGTGCGGGGAAGGGCGTCTGTTGCAGGAACTGTTGAACGAGCCCCAGGTGACGCACTTGCTCGGTGTCGATGTATCGGCCGGGGCGCTGGAGCGCGCCGCTCGGCGCCTACGCATCGATGACCTGTCGGAACGTCGACAAGAGCGGGTGGCGTTGGTCCAGGGGGCGCTCACCTACCTTGACGAGCGGATCAAGGGCCACGACGTGGCCACCCTGATCGAGGTGATCGAACAGATCGACCCGCCACGCCTGGAGGTGCTGGCCCAGGTCCTGTTCGGCAACGCCGCCCGTGCACAGTCATCGTCACCACCCCCAACCGGGAGTACAACACCCACTTCGAAGGCCTGGAGCCCGGGGCATTGCGCCACGGCGATCATCGTTTCGAATGGACCAGGGACGAGCTGGGCCAGTGGGCGGCCGCCATCGCTGAGCAGCACGGCTACCAGGTGGAGCTGTCGGGTATCGGCCCAAGCGATCCGGTGACCGGGTCCCCGACCCAGATGGCGGTGTTTCGAAAGTGAGGGACTCAGTGGTGACATCGAGGTGCCCGAACTGGGCCTGGTCGTGCTGTGCGGGGCGTCGGGGTCGGGGAAGTCGACCTTCGCCGCCAAGCATTTTGCCGCCACCGAGATCGTGTCCAGCGACCGTTGCCGGGCCCTGGTCGGCGACGACGAGACCGACCAGTCGGTGACCAGGGCCGCGTTCGAGTTGCTGCACACCATCGTCGACAAGCGTCTGGAGCTCGGGCGTTTGACGGTGGTCGACGCCACCAGTGTTCGCCCCGAGGACCGACGCCAACTGATCGAGTTGGCCCGCGGTCGCGATGTGTTGGCCACCGCCATCGTGTTCGACATGCCCCTGTGGGTCTGCCTTGAACGCAACGCAGCGCGGCTCGACCGACGAACCCCCGAACACGCCGTCAAGCGGTAGCACCAGACGTTGCGTCGGACGACCAAGCGGTTGACCCGGGAGCGCTTCTCCCGGGTCCATACCATGGGATCGGTCGAGGAGGCCGACACCATCTCCGTGACGAGGAGCAAACTGTGGACCGACCGCCGAAGCGACCACGGGCCGTTCGACATCATCGGCGATGTGTGCGGCTGTCACGGTGAGCTGTTCACCCTGTTGGATCGACTGGGCTATCAGCGTCCCGATGGCGAGCATGCTGGGGCCCTGCAACACCCCGATGGCCGACGGGCATTGTTCCTCGGCGATCTCGTTGACCGGGGACCGGGTGTTACCGAGGTGCTCGACGTAGCGATGTCAATGGTCGAGGCGGGCAGCGCCCTGTGCATCCTCGGCAACCATGAAAATAAGTTGGGCCGGGCACTGGCCGGCCGCAACGTGACCGTCAGTCATGGTTTGGCCGAATCCCTGGAACAGCTCGACCAGCGTGGACCGGAGTACCGGGCCGCGGTCAAAGCCTTCGTCGATGGTCTCGTCAGCCACTACGTGCTCGACGACGGTCGCCTGGTCGTGGCCCACGCCGGGTTGTCCGAGCGCTATCACGGGCGGGCCTCGGGCCGGGTCCGCTCGTTGGCGTTGTACGGCGACAGCAGCGGTGAGACCGACGAGTACGGCTACCCCGTGCGCTATCCCTGGGCCCGCGACTAACGGGGATCGGCCAGCGTGCTTTACGGCCACACCCCGGTGTTGAACGCCGAGTGGGAGAACAACACGATCTGCATCGACACCGGGGTCGTGTTCGGCGGTGAGCTGACGGCTCTGCGGTGGCCCGAGCGGGACTTGGTGGCCGTGCCCGCCGAACGTCACTACTACGAACCCTCGCGCCCCTGGCTGATGACGAACCGGCCCCTGAGCGGGCCCCGCTCCTGCTCGATGTCGCCGACGTGACCGGCAAGAACTCAATCGAGACCAGCCTGGCCGGACGGGTCACCATCGATGCCGAGCGGGCGGCCGCTGCGCTGGAGGTCATGAGCCGTTTCGCCGCCGACCCCCGCTGGTTGGTGTACCTGCCGCCGACGATGGCCCCGGTCGCCACCAGCAAGCGGCGCGATCACCTGGAACACCCCGATGAGGCCTTTGGCTACTTTCGCAACGCCGGAGTGACCCAGGTGGTGTGTGAGGAGAAGCACATGGGCTCGCGGGCGGTGGTGATCATGGCCCGGACATCCGACGCCGCCCAGCGTCGTTTTGGCATCACCAACAGCACTGGTAATGATGCGGCCGGGGTCGTGGTTGCCCGCACCGGTCGGCCGTTCTTCTCCGACCCATCCCTCAGCGCTGCCCTGCTGGAGCGTCTGCGATCGACGGTGGACGCTGCTGGTTGGTGGGAGACGTTGGGTTCTGACTGGCTTGTACTCGACACCGAGTTGTTGCCGTGGTCGGCCAAGGCCGGTGAACTGCTACGTCGACAGTACGCTCCAACCGGAGCGGCAGCCACGGCGATGCTGGGGACGGTCGGTTCTCTGGTGGCCGCGGCCCAGGCCCGAGCGGCCACCGGAACTGATCCGGCCACGGCCGTCGCCCTGACCGCACTAACCGAACTGGGGGAGCGGAGCGCAGCCCGGGCCGAGCATGTTGCGAACTACGTGCAGGCCTATGGTCGCTACGTTTGGGACGTCGACGGGTTGGCTGGTATCGAGATCGCCCCGTTCCAGATCCTGGCGGCCGAGGGCGAGGTGCTGGCCCGACGCTCCCATCGCTGGCACCTGGATCAGATCGACGCCCTCGTCGAGCACGGCGCAGGTTTCATTCGGCGAACCAAGCGTTGTTCTGTCGACCTTGCCGACGCTGAGCAGGTGGCGGCGGCGACCGACTGGTGGACGGCCCTCACCACCCAGGGCGGCGAGGGCATGGTGGTGAAACCGGTCGATCCCCTCGTGCAAGGTGAGAAGGGCTTCGTGTTGCCTGGTCTCAAGTGCCGGGGCCAGGAGTACCTGCGCATCGTGTACGGGCCGGAGTATCTCGAACCGGAGAACCTGGAGCGTTTGCGATCACGGTCACTGGGACGCAAGTCGTCATTGGCCCGGCAGGAGACCGCTCTGAGGATCGAGGCGCTCGACCGATTTGTGGCCAACGGACACCTCCACCAGGTGCACGAATGCGTCTTCGGGGTGCTGGCCCTGGAGAGCGAACCGGTTGACCCCCGGCTGTAACGGACCTCGTTCCGCTGCCCGCAGCTGCAAATGTCCACCGCGTCATAGCGACGACCTGGCCGTTGTCGCTATGACGCGGTGCGCCACCTTGATGGAGACGCCTCTGACGCAGGTGTCGGCTCGAGCTTTGGATTCCTGGTTGGGAGTCCGCACCAACGTTTGTGGCACCCGCCTCACCGATCAGCCGGGTCGTTGGCCGATGGACATCTCGACGGTGAACTGACCCTGGCCCCGCACCACGTGCAGCGTGATTCGATCACCGGGGCTGGTGCGGGCAATCCTGCTGGTCAGGTCGTTGGCGGAGGTGACGGCCTGACCGTTGAAGGTGGTGACCACATCGAAGTTCGCGAGTCCGGCCTGCGCCGCCGGTCCACCAGGGACGATTTCGACCAGAAGGGCGCCGCTGGTGACGGCGAGATTGAACTCCGCTGCTGCCTGGGCTGAGTTGTCGGCAACCGCGGCCCCGAGGAAGGGCTCACCTCCGCCCTGGCGGAACCGCTGGATGAACTGGGCTGCGGTGTCGGCCGAGATGGCGAAACCGACGTTCTGGGCCCGGTCGATGATGGCGGTGTTGATGCCAACGAGTTGCCCCTGCCCGTTCAGCAGCGGACCCCCCGAGTTGCCGGGATTGATGGCGGCGTCGGTCTGGACCAGGTTCTCCATGATCCCCGACGAACTGGGAACGTTGCGCCCCAGCGCCGAGACGATGCCGGCCGACACGGTGGGATCGGCCGCGTCGAGGCCAAGGGCGTTGCCGATGGCGATGACGGGATCGCCGACCTCCAGCGTGGTCATGTCGGCGAACGGCAGCGCCGACAGCCCCTCCCATTGATCGAGTTGGAGTATTGCCAGATCACGACTGGGGGTCTCGGCCACTACCGTCGCCTGATGCAGCCGACCGTTTTCGCTGGTCACAACCACATGGGAGGCGCCTTCGATGACATGGAAGTTGGTCAGGATCAGACCCTGGTTGTCAATCACGACCCCGGTGCCGGCCCCGGTGGGGACCTCTTCCAGGACACCGAACATATCGCGGCGGACCTGTTCCTGGGTCACCGACACCACCCCGGATCTGACCCGCTTGACCAGGTCCGAGACGTCGTAGAGATCGGGCGAGGTCAACGACTGCGCCGGTACCTGAGCGGCGGCTGGAGTCTGGGCCGGTGCCTGAGCGGCGGCTGGTGTCTGGGCGGCGGCTGGTGTCTGGGCGGCGGCTGGTGTCTGGGCTGGTGCTTGAGCGGCGGCCGGGGTCTGGGCGGCGCCTGGAGTCTGGGCCACAACGTCAGGAGTTGCCTGCCCCGCGGTGCTCGGGGCCGCGACGGCATTGGCCTGGGCCGCAGCATCGTTGGCCGCCCCGTCGGACGGAGCCTGGGTCGCGGCAGCCGCTGCCCGCACCTGGGCTTCGGCGCCGGATCCGCCGTACGTTGCACCCGTACCCGCGCTGGGTAGGGCAGGAGGGGCGCTGAGGGTGTGCTGCGGAGTTGAGGCACAGGCACTGGCCACGACCGAGGCCACCATCACCAGTGCGATGATCCGAGCTGCGGCCCTCCGGGGCCCGATCGATCTACTGAGACGATTCGAACCACTGACGCGGCACCAGAGGTGTTGGGCAACATGCATGATGGGGAACTACTCCGTGGATTGTCGGTGGGCCCCATGAGATTCGGCGACAACGCTGGTTAGCCGGACTGGCAGCAAGCCAAGCATCGCCTGTTCCCGACTATATCGCCTGTTTCCGATTGTAAGGTCCTGACGTCCTGTCCTGTGTCGGGTAAATGACCGCCCCCTCACTGTTGGTTCATGTCAACGTAGGGTGCCAACATTCAGGTCCTTGAAGGCCACGCCCCGGTCGACGGCGATATCGCGCGGCAGGCCGAGCACCCGGTCGCCGATAATGTTGCGCTGAATCTCGTCGGTGCCGCCGGCAATCGACGATGAGAACGAGCCGATGGACTCCTTGGCCAGTTGGCCACCGGCGGCCTCGTCGGCACCCCAGGCCTGGGACGCCGGGCCTGCAGCGTTCATGAGTATCTCCCGCATGCGCCACTGGATGACCGAACCAAAGAGCTTGCCCAGTGAGCCGCCGGGGCCCGGGGTCCGACCGGCCTGCATCTCGGCCCTGGTGCGTAGGGCCATAAGCGACTTCGCCGTCTCCATGGAGTAGATGCGGGCCAGGTCCTGGCGTATGTTGGCGT
>Ga0316187_10004200_pt1 | contig 12459 bp, 12 predicted proteins | sample CroRivburrow1_MG_FD_204927 | JGI IMG/M metagenome (GOLD analysis project Ga0316187, IMG submission 204927) | Coastal sediment microbial communities from Maine, United States - Cross River worm burrow 1 | ecosystem: Environmental > Aquatic > Marine > Coastal > Sediment | place: USA: Maine...
CTGTGTGGCATCGCCGTGCAGAAGATCATCAACGAAGCGCTCGCGGACATGGACCTGCCGCCCGTGTTTTTCCTGATTAATGGCAGTCCCGGTTCGCATGAGCTCGCAAACCGGTTTGTTGAAGACAAGCGGGTTAACCTGATCTCGTTCACGGGATCGACGTGGGTCGGTCGCGGCGTTGGCGAACGACTCGCAAATCGTCTTGGCAAGTGTCTGCTCGAGCTGGGTGGCAACAATGCAATCATCGTAGATGAACATGCCAACCTCGACCTTGCCATCCCGTCGATCGTCTTCGGCGCGGTCGGTACAGCCGGTCAGCGGTGCACATCGACACGCCGCGTCATAATCCATCGCTCGCGCTTTGATGAAGTGAAGGATTCCCTGGTAAAGGCATACGGCCAGGTGCGTATCGGCGACCCACTCGACCCGGAGACGCTGATGGGTCCGCTGATCAATGACGCCGCTGTAAGAACGGTTGAAGCTGCTTGTGAAGCCGTTCGCAAAGCCGGCGGTGAGATTTTGTGCGGTGGTGAACGCATCGACGGACCGGGCAATTTCATTACGCCTGCAATCGCGATCGTGGAGAACGAATGGGAAATCGTCCAACACGAGACGTTTGGCCCAATCCTCTACCTGATGCCGTTCGATACGATTGATGAGGCTATCGCGCTGCAGAACGGTGTCGTTCAGGGCCTGTCTTCTTCGATCTTCACTGACAATCTGCAGAACGCCGAGTACTTCCTGTCCAACGGCGGCTCGGACTGTGGCATCGCCAACGTGAACATCGGCACCTCAGGCGCCGAGATCGGCGGTGCGTTTGGTGGCGAGAAAGAAACCGGTGGTGGCCGCGAAGCCGGCTCGGATGCCTGGAAGGCTTACATGCGTCGCCAGACCAACACGATCAACTGGGGCAAGGACCTGCCGCTGGCACAGGGCATCAATTTCGACCTCTGATTTCAGGCCCTGCTAGATTGCTTCGAAGCGATTCTCGGCGCGGTTCTTGCGGACCGTGCCAGCTTCGAACACCTGCCCGCTCATCGCGATGTAGGCACCAGGCTCGAGGGTTTGCACGGCGGCAACCGCCATACCGATGTTGAACATTGCGTCTGTTGTACGAAACCGCGCGGGCGTTAGTGCGCCCGTTAGCACAATTGTCTTGCCCTCGAGCTTACTGAGAAACTCTGCCGTCTCGGGCATCGTATCGGTTCCGTGCGTCACGATGTAGTGCTTCGCATCGTCGGCAGCGATATAGTCACGCAGCTTACGACGATCGGCATCTTTGACTTCAAGGCTGTCTTTCTTCATTAGCGGCACGACGTCGAAGTCGAACTGCACCAGCCCCTCACGCAGAATATGCTCAATTTGGGATTCACCTACCTCGAACTGACTCAGCTCGTCAAAGTAGATCTTGTCTATGGTGCCGCCTGTGGTGATAAATCGAATATGCATGTGAGTTTTGGCTAGGATGGACCGTCTTTAGATCGGCAACAACGTACGGGAAACCGAGAGAAAGGGAAAGACTTATGAACGCACAACCAATCAAACTGCTGGCTATTGTCCTGATCGTACTTGGTGCAGCACTGATCATCTGGGGCTTCCAGCTTTCTGGCGGGGCAGCGAACGAAGTAGCACGCTCGTTGACAGGCTCGTCAACCGACGCCGTCATGTACCGTTACATCGCCGGCGCAATCAGCCTTGCAGCGGGCCTGTTCCTGTTTTTCAAGAAAAAATAGATCAGCCAGACATTAACGTCGGCATGGTCGGCGAGACATTTCGACGCCGAAACGAGGTTGTTTGCGTCAGGGACTGGTATGATAGGCGTATGGACGTCCATGGCCGCTCGAGTTGCCGGACCTGTCCCCTGCCGGCATTGCTGCCGCTCCTGCTCATCCTGCTCTGGAGCGCGTCCTCCACTGCAGCCACGGCCAAAGTCGTTGAACTTGAAATTGACGGCGCCATCGGCGTTGCGACGGCCGACTATCTCAGCAGCGGATTCGACCACGCCGAGGAGATCGGCGCCGAGCTGATCATTATCACAATAGATACACCTGGCGGGCTGATGAAGCCCATGCGCGAAATCGTGCAGAGCATACTCGCCTCGACCGTGCCGGTAGCTGCCTATGTAACCCCGGCGGGCGCCCGTGCCGACAGTGCCGGGACCTACATTCTGCTCGCCTGCCACATCGCCGCAATGACGCCAACCACGCACCTCGGAGCTGCGACGCCCGTCCCGCTAATGAACGCTCCTTCCAAAGAAGATAGCGACGAGGAGAACACGGGTTCGGCAACCGAGCGCAAGGTCATGAACGACGCCGTGTCGTATATCCGCAGTCTCGCGGATCGCTACGAGCGCAACGCGGACTGGGCCGAGACGGCCGTGACGGAAGCGGCAACGCTGACGGCTGCGGAGGCTCTTGACCAGAACGTCATCGACTTCGTTGCTGCAAACCAAGAGGAACTGCTCGCGCTGGTCGACGGACACGAGATCGTGGTTGCCGGAAAGTCCCGCGTGCTTGCGACAAAAGATGCCGAAATAGAGCTCTTCAAACCAGATTGGCGAGTCCGCCTGCTCGCCGTGATTGCGAACCCGGAAATTGTGTTACTGCTCGGCCTTATCGGCTTGTACGGATTGATGTACGAAGGCTGGAACCCGGGTGCTATCGTTCCTGGGGTCGTCGGTGCCATCTGCCTGATATTGGCCGCATACGCACTGCAGGTGCTGCCAGTCAATTATGCGGGCCTTGCCCTGATCATCGTAGGCGTTGCGCTAATGGTCGCCGAGGCCTACGCACCGAGCTTCGGTGCCCTCGGGCTGGGCGGAATTGCCGCATTCGTATTCGGAGCCATCATCATGTTCGACAGTGGCGTGCCGGGATTCGGCATTTCATACGCTTTCGTATTCGGGCTGGCGCTCGTATTCGCCGTGCTGCTGATCTGGCTCCTTGGCTTCCTGTTGAAGTTGCGCCGCCGCGGCGCGGTTTCCGGAAAAGAGTCGATTGTTGGCGGAACCGCTACGGCAATGGAAGACTTCGCTGACGCCGGCAAGGTCTGGCTCGAAGGAGAAGCCTGGCATGCGAGATGCCGGGTCCCCGTCACCAAAGACCAGCAGCTCATCGTCACCAGGCTCGATGGGCTGACGCTCTACGTTGAACCGGTCGCGAAACACGACCCATCTGCTTCCAAACAGCCTGTCTAAACAAAGGAGCCTGCTATGCCATTCCTGTCCTACTCGATTCTCGGGGTGGCGATCATCCTGCTGCTGTCACAGACGATCAAGATCCTCAAGGAGTATGAGCGAGGCGTCGTCTTCCTCCTTGGGCGTTTCCAGAAAGTTAAGGGCCCCGGCCTGATCATTCTTATCCCTGGTATCCAGAAAATGATTCGTGTCGATCTTCGCGTTGTGGTCCTCGACGTACCGACACAGGACGTCATTTCCCGGGACAACGTTTCGGTCAAGGTCAACGCCGTCATCTACTTCCGGGTCGTCGATCCGGAAAAGGCCATCATCCGCGTTGCCAATTTTTTTGAAGCGACGAGCCAGCTATCGCAAACGACACTGCGCTCCGTGCTGGGCCAGCACGATCTCGATGACATGCTTGCCGAGCGTGACAAGCTAAACGTCGACATACAGCAGCTGCTCGATCAGCGCACGGACAACTGGGGTATCAAGGTCGCCAATGTCGAAATCAAGCACGTCGACCTCGACGAGAGCATGATTCGCGCGATCGCCCAGCAGGCCGAGGCCGAACGCGCCCGAAGGGCGAAGATCATCAATGCCGAAGGCGAAAAACAGGCCGCCAAAACGCTTGCCGAAGCGGCCAACATACTCGCCCAGGAAAAACTGGCACTGCAGCTTCGCTACCTGCAGACCCTGAAGGAAATCTCCAGCGAGAAAACGAACACGATTGTATTTCCGTTACCGCTGGACCTGATAGAACCTTTACTGAAGAGCGCAAAGGCGGCGAGCGAGGACCGTTAGGGCGACCTACGCGCCTTTCGCGCTAGACACGGGCGGTATGGAGACCATGATCTCTGCACCGCCCAGGTCCGACGATTGAATTGCCAGTCGCCCGCCGTACGAGCGGGCGATGTCTTTTACGACTGCCAGACCGATGCCATGTCCCGGTGTCGACTCATCCAGGCGCATGCCGCGCTGCAGAAGCGCATCAGCCGCATCCTTGGGAATTCCCGGGCCATCATCGGCCACAGTCAGCACCATACCGCTAGCGACAGCGCGAGCGCCCACCGACGGCACCACAGTGATGCGCACTTTGCGCACGCACCATTTGCAGGCGTTATCCAGGAGATTGCCGGCAAGCTCGAGGAAATCGCCGGTGTCGCCGCGGAATTGCATGCCTTTCTCGATACGGACTTCGAACTCCGGGTGCTTGTCGTGGTAGACCTTACGTAAGCCGTCTATCAGGCGCCCAACTTCCTTTTCGACCGGGACCGGCGCCAACACCAGGTTGTCGGCGACCGACGCCGCCGGTTTGCGTAACTGGTAGCGCACGATCTCATCCATGCGATCAATCTGCTCGTTGAAGCGATCGCCAAATCTCTCGTCCTGCCGATCGTTCAACAGCGCCCGCATCGCCGCGAGCGGTGTCTTCAGGCTGTGGGCGAGATTATCCAGCGTGTAGCGATAACGATCCGAGCGCGCTCGTTCACTGTCGATCAACAGGTTCATGTTGCGAGCAACACCGGTCAACTCGGTCGGGAACTTGCTCGAGAGCGACACACGTTCACCCTCTTCAATTTCAGTAATCTCCGTTTCGATCTTGCGCAATGGTTTCAAGAGACCGCGCAACAGCATCGAAAATGCCAGCAACATTGTGACCGCCACTGCAGCGAACCAACCGAACAGCTGGCCACGAAAGCCGGCAATCTGTGCGTTAAAGCCATCGAGACTTTCAGCAACTTTGAAGACGTAGGATTTCGAGGCGCCATTATCGAGTTCCCAATCAACGGCAAGACTCAGCGTGAGTAACGGCGTACCGTCCTCAAATGCCTCGCGCCCGAAGAGGTGGTTGCCAAGTTCGGGGACTATGCCGCCCGGGACTTCCAGGCCAAGGGCCGACCGCGATCGCCAGAGTACGTCACCCTCCAGGTCCCGCAGTTCCGCGTACAAGCCCGAGCCGATACGCTCGAAACGCGGTTCACGCAAGCGATCCGGCATGACCAGTTCACCCGAGTCATCGGGCTCTGCTGCCGCCAGCAATCCAACGAGATGGCCATCGAGAATATCACGACGCGCCTGTTCACCAGCTTCGGTGAAGGCGCTGTCCAGCACGACAATGGTCGCGCCGAAGAAGAGCAGCAGCAGCACACTGACAGAGATCAGGAGTCGGCTGCTAAGTGAATTCATTCAGCGCTCAGTCGACCTGGTTTCGTTCCAGCGCGAAACGGTAGCCTCGTCCCCGGAGCGTCTCGATGGGCTTGATGGAGTTCTCCGGATCGAGTTTCTTGCGCAGGCGCCCGATGAATACTTCGATCACATTACTGTCACGTTCGAAATCCTGGTCGTACAGGCGGTCGGTCAATTCCGACTTCGAGATAACCTTGCCGGCACGAACCATGAGGTACTCCATGATCTTGTACTCAAAGCTGGTGAGATCGATCACCTCATCATTCACCAGGACTTCCTGGCGCGACATGTCGAGTGTCACCGGCCCGGCACTGAGTACCGATGAAGCCCAGCCGCCACTGCGACGCAATAGTGCGTTTACACGCGCGCTGACTTCCTCGAAATGGAACGGCTTGACGACATAGTCGTCAGCGCCCGCGCTCAAGCCATCGACCTTGTCTTCCCAGCGATCGCGCGCAGTGAGAATCAGGATCGGATACGTATGTCCGTCAGCGCGAACCTGCTTGATGATCTCGAGTCCCGACATCTCGGGAAGGCCGAGATCGATAATCGCGAGATCGATCGGGTACTCACTGGCGAAATACAGACCTTCCTTGCCGTCGGCGGCTTGCTCGACAGCAAATCCGCCCTCGGTCAGTTTGTTCGCGAGTGACTCGCGTAATGTTGCGTCGTCTTCGATTACCAGCAATCGCATGTTCCCTGCTCCTTCCCTGCGGTAAGAAAGATTATCGACGGGGGCCGTTGACCTTGTGGGTCTTGACCTTCCCGTCTGCGGTGAGAACTTTGATGTGATGCACTTCGCGTCCGCCCTGCACCTTCGTTTCCGCGCTGACCACGCGGCCGCCCGTGCGGCGCCTGACCTGCTCGATCGCCTCGGAAAGTGACACGCCGTCGCTCTGGACAACCTGCAACAGCGGCTCGCCCTGGTACTGAACATGCTGTGCTTTCAGGTTCTCTTCGAGATCAAAAGCGCCGGCGCGCAGCGGCAGAAACGCCGCTGCGGCCAACAGTATGATTGTCAGTGCGATACGCATACGCCAAGTGTCGTACGGGCGCTGACTGATTGCAACGGAGTGCGTCACATCAGGTCCCTGTTAACCGGCCGGCCGCACGTCAACGCGGACGCGAATCTTGTTGCCAGGGTCGTATGGCATCTCGGTCATGTATTTCTGGCCACGGTAGCGATACATCACACGGTAGCCGTCGATGCGCTCCTCGCGATGCTCGCGGTAACGGGTCTCGCAACGCTCAACCGGGCGCGCATGGCGTTCTACACCGTAGCCGTCATAACGGCGATTGGCCGCATCGTTACCGATCGCAGCACCAATCAGGGTACCGGCGACAGTAGCAGCATCGTTTCCACGCCCGCTGCCGAACTGGTGGCCGACAACTCCACCGATAATGGCACCGACAATTGTGCTGCCATCGCGATCCCGCGCATGGCGATCGACCGAGTAGTACTGCATCTCTTCCCAGCACTCGCGAACAGGGGTCGAGACGTTTACATAGTTGACGATAGGCTCAGCCGAAATCACCTTGGCGTAATCGTATTGCGCCCGATCATTCCGGGCGTAGCGATAGTCGTCGTGGTCTGCCCAGGCGTTGCTGCCAAACAGCATCGCGGCAAGGGCCAGCGTGGCGATACGTGTTTTTGCGTTCATGGTCTTGTCCTTCAGTCCAATGACTGGCCTGATGCCAGCCTGGGAACAAGATTAGACCCTGTGCAATGAACGCTGCCTGAACGTGCAAACTGTTGTTTTTGCAGGTGTTCTACCCAGTAAGTTTCTTGGCCTTGCGCCATTGCATATCGAGCGATTCGAGCGTCATCTTGCGAATCTCCAGGCCCTCGGCCTCTATCTCGGCTTCCATAGCCCGGAAACGTCGCTCAAACTTGTAGTTTGCCGCGGTCAGGGCTTTTTCGGAGTCCACGTCGAGGTGACGGGCCAGGTTAACGACTGCGAACAGCAGGTCGCCGAATTCCTCCTCGATATGCTCCGGATCACGGGTCCCGACTGCCTCTTCAAGCTCGCCCAGTTCCTCCTGGATCTTCAGATGTACGCCTTTGCGATCCGGCCAGTCGAACCCTACACGGCCAGCGCGCTTGCCCAGCTTTTGCGCTCGTTGCAGGGCCGGCAGCGCCCTGGCGACACTCGCCAGGGCACTAGTATCTTCATGCACCGCCCGTTCCTGCTCTTTGATCTCTTCCCAGCTGCCATCGACTTTGCCGGTTGCGCGCTCCTCGTCCGAGCCAAACACATGCGGGTGGCGGCGCAGCATCTTGTCAGTAATGCCCCCGGCGACATCGTCGAAATCGAAGTAGCCCTTTTCCGAGCCCATCTGGGTGTAGAACACGACCTGGAATAGCAGATCGCCGAGTTCCGAACGCAGATCCTCAAAATCCTCGCGCTCAATGGCGTCGGCCACCTCGTAGGCTTCCTCGATCGTGTACGGCGCTATCGTCGAGAAATCCTGTTCAATGTCCCAGGGGCACCCTGTGTCCGGATCCCTGAGCTTTCGCATTACATCAAGTAATTTCTCGATACTAGTCATAACTCATTTATTTAAAACATATTTTCTGAATGCAATAAGCATGTAAGCGGTCGCGCCCCAGATGCGCTCGCCACCGTGATGGAACTCGATCAACTGGAACTTCCGACCCTCGTACTGACGGTCGCAGAGCCGGTCGTTGCGCTCATCCAGAAGGAAGTCCAGCGGCACCTCGAAGGCATACTCGACCTCGGTACGGTCAACAACGAGCTCCGCTTCATCACGAATAAGCCCCACAACGGGCGTTACGGCGTAGCCCGTAATCGTGGGCATGGAGCTGAGGTAGCCGATGACATCCACTTGATGTGGCGCGATGCCGACCTCTTCGTGGGTTTCACGCAGGGCCGCAGCCCGAACATCTTCATCGTGCTCTTCCATGCGGCCACCGGGAAAGCTGACCTGTCCCGCATGGTGTTTGAGATGCGCCGCGCGCTGCGTGAGCAGTATTGAAAGCCCTTCTGCACGTTCAATGATCGGGACCAACACACCGGCAGGCGTAAGCGGGCCCTCGAGCTTCTCACGCATACCGTGGGGCCAGCGCTTGAGACCAGGCGGCATGATGACATCAAGAGGGTCATCGGGCAGCCGGGTGCCCGCAAATCGCGCTCGCAGTGTGTCCGCAGGGAACGGCTTGTCTTTCGGACCCTCGTTAATGCTTGATACCACCCTCGGTGAGCGCGGCCGGATCCAACAGGCGATCGAGTTCTTCGTCGGTCAGGTCAGTCATTTCCTTCGCCACATCCTTAACCGCCCGTCCTTCCGCGTAGGCCTTCTTGGCCACCGCTGCACCCAGTTCGTAGCCAATCACCGGATTCAATGCTGTTACCAGGATGGGGTTACGACCCAGAGCCCTGTTGATGTTGTCGAGATTCACGGCAAAGCCGGCTATCGCCTTATCCGCCAGCACGGTGCAGGCCGTCGCCAGAATCTCGATGCTCTGCAGCAAGTTGTAGGCAACGACAGGCAGCATCACATTAAGCTGGAAGTTGCCCGACTGGCCGCCCATGGCGATCGTCGCATCGTTGCCGATGACCTGCGCACAGACCATCGCGACAGCTTCAGGTATTACCGGGTTGACCTTGCCCGGCATGATGCTGGATCCCGGCTGCAATGCAGGTAGCGCTATCTCGCCGATTCCGGCGAGCGGCCCCGAATTCATCCAGCGCAGGTCGTTTGAGACTTTCGTGAGGCTAACTGCCAGCGCCCGCAGCTGACCGGATGTCTCAACGGCCGCATCCTGACAACTCAGGGCCTGGAACTGGTTGTCGGCTGCCTTGAACGGCACGCCTGTCCGCTCGCCCAGCAGCACGGCTACTTTCCCACCAAACTTCGGATGTGCATTAATGCCAGTGCCCACAGCGGTGCCACCCTGCGCAAGTTCTGTTAGCCGTTTCATGGTGTCATTGATGCGCTCTGCGCCATGGTCGATCTGCGAGCGCCAGGCGTCGATTTCCTGCCCCAGCGTGACGGGCATGGCGTCCATCAGGTGGGTACGGCCAGTCTTGACGACATCGCGTGTCTCGTCAGCCTTGGCTTCAAGTGCTTCCGAAAGATGCTGGAGCGCGGGCAACAGTTTCTGGTGTATCGCCAGCGCCGCGCTCACGTGCACGCAGGTCGGTATCACGTCGTTGCTACTCTGGCTCATATTCACATGGTCATTCGGATGCACCTCCGCGCCGAGCGCCGCGGTAGCAATATGGGATATGACCTCATTTGCGTTCATGTTGGAGCTGGTGCCAGAACCCGTCTGGAAAACATCAATCGGGAAATGCTCGTCATAGTCCCCTTCAGATACCTCCAGCGACGCTTTCTGGATGGCGACGGCTATGTCGCTCTTGATCAGGCCAAGCTCGGAGTTGGCGCCCGCAGCCGCCCACTTGACCAAACCCAGTGCCGCGATGAACTGGCGCGGCATTGTCAGCCCCGAGATCGGGAAATTATTGACGGCGCGTTGTGTCTGCGCACCCCACAGGGCGTCCTCCGGAACCTGTAGTTCACCCATGCTGTCGTGTTCGATACGAAATGCCTTGTCACTCATTGCCAGTCCTGCTCCATCGGGTGCTTTGCACCCTTAAATTGGTCGGAAAAGGTGTATGATTCGCGCTTTGCGCGCGCAAGTCTACACGGGTTTCCCGAACATGAAAGTCTCGTCCCTGAGAGCCCTCTCCCCGGCCGATGGCCGCTATGCGGACAAGGTCAACAGCCTCCGCGATATCTTCAGCGAATACGGCCTGATTCGCTTCCGCGTCCTCGTGGAAATCCGCTGGCTGCAGTGCCTGGCCGACGAGCCGGACATCGGTGAGTTGGGCCCGCCCTCGTCGGTCATGAAGGATGTTCTGAATAACATCGTCGATGACTTCTCGCTCGATGACGCCGAACACGTCAAGAAGATCGAGGCGACCACCAACCACGACGTCAAGGCGGTCGAGTACTTCATACGAGAAAAGCTCGGCGACGGCCCCGAGACTCAGTCTCTCAAGGACTTCCTGCACTTCAGCTGTACGTCAGAAGACATCAATAACCTGTCTTATGCCCTGATGCTGCGCTCGGCTCGCAGCGATGTGCTCAGCGTGCAGATGCGCGAACTGCGTAACAAGCTCAAAGGCCTGGCACGCGATCACGCAGACCTGCCGATGCTGTCGCGCACACATGGCCAGACGGCCAGCCCGACCACGCTTGGCAAGGAACTTGCCAACGTCGTGGCGCGACTCGAACGCATCGAGAAGCAGTTCGGCAACGTCGAGATTCTCGGCAAGTTCAATGGCGCTGTCGGCAACTACAATGCTCATGTCATCGCCTATCCCGACGCAGACTGGAAAGCTATCAGTCATCGCTTCATTGAGTCGCTGGGACTGACACCCAATCCTTACACGACACAGATCGAACCGCACGACTGGACTGCCGAGTACTGCCATGCACTCGTGCGCTACAACACGGTGCTGATTGATTTTGCGCGCGACATTTGGGGATACATCTCGCTTGGCTATTTCAAACAGAGAGTCGCCAGGGACGAGGTAGGATCCTCGACCATGCCGCACAAGGTTAACCCGATCGACTTCGAGAATGCCGAGGGCAACCTGGGGATGGCGAATGCATTACTCAGCCATTTCGCCGAGAAACTGCCTATCTCCCGCTGGCAGCGTGACCTCACGGACTCGACCGTGCAGCGCAATCTTGGCGTCGCGGTCGCTTACCTGATCATCGCGTTACAGTCGTTGCTCAAAGGTGTTGGCAAATTGCAGGTCAATGACGCTGCAATTCGCGCCGATGTGTCGCAGGCGTGGGAAGTCCTGGCCGAGGCCGTGCAGACGGTCATGCGACGATATGGAATTCCGAATCCGTACGAGAAGCTCAAGGCACTCACGCGGGGCCAGGCCGTAACAAAAGAGATTCTTCTGGAATTCATCCAGACGCTGGAAATTCCGGATACGGAAAAAGACCGCCTGCTCAAGCTTACGCCTGAGGCATACATCGGGCTCGCGGACGAACAAGCACGCGACATCTGAGTGATTCCCGATGCTTAAGCTCCCCGGCAATTTGTCCGCCGAGAAGTTTCTCGCTCGCCATTGGCAAAAGGATTACCTGTTCCTGCCGCGGGCACTCGAGCGTGTACGTCCAGCCATAACACGCAATGAACTCGGGTGGCTCGCAACGCTGGACGATGTTGAGTCGCGCCTCGTATTCACGGAACGTGACGACGATGGCGTTCGTTATCGCGCGAAGATCGGGCCTTTTGACGCCGAGTATCTTGCGGCACTGCCGAAGAGGGACTGGACACTCCTCGTTCACGATGTCGAAAAGCATCTCCCGGTCATGCGCAAATTGTTCGCACATGTACCGTTCATTCCCGACTGGCGCATCGATGATCTCATGGTGAGCTTTGCCGCTCCGGGCGGTGGTGTCGGGCCGCATCGAGACCACTACGATGTCTTTCTTTGCCAGGGCATCGGTGTGCGCGAATGGCATGTAGCAACGGACGACGTTCCCGCCGATCCCGGAGCAAGCGACGACCTCGCGTTGACCGCAGAGTTTGCAGGAATACAGCACGAGGTGTGCGAAGGCGACGTGCTGTATCTGCCTCCAGGTATTGCCCACTGGGGTACGGCCAAACGCGCGTGCATAACCTATTCGATTGGCATGCGTGCGCCGCAGTTTTCGGATATTGCCGAGGCACTTCCGGACGCGGAACGTGACAACCCGTTCTATTGCGACGGCGACCTCGAGTTAAGAGAGGTACAACCCGGATATATCTCGTCACGTGCAATACAACGTGCCATGCGCTTGCTTGATGTCGGACAGGGTGAACGCGCTGTTGTAGCCGAAGCGCTTGGGCGATATGTGACGGAAACCAAGGACTGGATAACACCAGACCGTGCGACCGAAACCGAAACCGGGTGCATGCTCAAGAAATATAGCCAGGGTGCTACCCTCGCCGTTCACGGCATGGCCCGCGTTGCCTACGACGACCGGAACCTCTACGTGAACGGCAGCTGCATGCCTCTGCCCGAATCCTGTCGGACATTCGTATCGGAATTGTGTACGGGACG
>Ga0316187_10004201_pt1 | contig 12459 bp, 10 predicted proteins | sample CroRivburrow1_MG_FD_204927 | JGI IMG/M metagenome (GOLD analysis project Ga0316187, IMG submission 204927) | Coastal sediment microbial communities from Maine, United States - Cross River worm burrow 1 | ecosystem: Environmental > Aquatic > Marine > Coastal > Sediment | place: USA: Maine...
CGATTCCGCAAAGTGCGGTATTTGATGCGCGCGCGCAGATCACCGCTGTGCAGATCGCTGAACCGATGGAGGATTATATCGTCGCGCTCATCGCCGCGACACGCAGGCCGGCGGATTTCAATGAAGATCTGGCCCGGTACATCCAGGTCGGCGTTAGCCCGCGTGGGTCGATTGCACTGGACAAGACATCGCGCGCGCATGCCTGGTTGCGCGGCCGGGACCAGGTGACGCCGGACGATATTCGTGCGGTGATCAACGACTGTCTTCGCCACCGGATTGTTCTCAGCTACGAAGCACAAGCGGAAGGAATGACGACAGATGACGTCATCGCGCTGGTAGTCAAGCTGGTGGCCGTTGCCTGAGTAGTCGGAAAATGGACTGGACGAAGATCAAAAGGAATGCGCCCGGCGCTGATATGCCGCGGGGCGTGTACGCGAATCTCGACGACCTGATTCGTATTCAATTCAAGGCCCGGAACTTTTCTTTTTTGCCGCAACAGCCCGTAACCAGCATTCTTTCCGGGCGTTACGCATCAAGGCTTCGCGGTCGGGGTCTCAATTTCGAGGAAATTCGCCGCTACCAGCCTGGCGATGACATTCGTACCATGGACTGGAAGGTCACCGCGCGAACTCGAAGTCCCCATGTACGTGTTTACACCGAAGAAAAAGACCGTGCCGTCCTGCTGATCGTGGACCAGAGAAACAATATGTTTTTCGGAACGCGAGACAAGTTGAAGTCCGTCACCGCAGCGGAGCTGGCGGCGTTAGGCGCGTGGCGAGCGGTTGACGTAGGTGATCGTATCGGGGCGGTCGTTTTTAACGATAAGGAACTCGTCGATATCCGACCGCAGAGAAGCCAGAAAACCGTGATGTCTATTCTGGGGACCGTTTTAGAAATGAACCACGAGCTCGCCGCAGACAGTCAGGTGCAGCCCAACGCAGGCATGTTAAATCGTGCCCTGGAGAAGGCCCTGCAACGAGTGCCTCACGATGTTCTTGTCGTCATGATCAGTGATTTTTTTGGTGTGGACGAACAGACCGAGCGATTAACTTCACGAATGGCCGAACACAATGATGTGCTGGCGCTGTTGGTTCATGATCCCATTCGTTTGCAGCCTGCAGAACAGCGGGTACCGGTTTCCGATGGATCGCTGCAGATGGAAATTGATTTTTCGGATAGACAAGTTCGAGAAAAAATCGCGGAGAATTACCGGGAAGAACAGGAACACATAACACGATTTCTGAATAAGCTCGCTGCGCCGTTATTGATGGTAAGCAACGAAGGTGATGTCGTCGATCAGGTAAGACGCCTGCTCGGCGCGCCGGTTCGGGCGCGATAGCCAATGATCACCGACCCGAACAGCCTGAGTAACTTACGGGACATAGTCGTTCCCGACCCACCGCCATTCTGGCCGCCAGCGTCAGGCGTTTGGATCGCGCTTGCAATTGTTGTGGCCACAATGCTTCTCATCGGCTGGCACCTCCATACCGCCCGAAAACGCAACGCATATCGAAAGGCCGGCCTTCTCCTGCTGGACAATGCAAGAACATCCTATGATGTCTCGGTCATTATGAAGCGCGTCGCCCTCGCTGTGTTTCCCCGCGAACAAGTTGCGTCGCTTTACGGCGACGATTGGGCTGCGTTTTTGCACAGAACCTGCCCCGGAAGTTATTTTTCGTCGATGGCTTCCAGCACTATGAGTGTAGCGCCAGACCCGCAAGTCATAAGACTTGCGGACACATGGATCCGCCACCACCGTGTGCCCGAGCCTTCGGTGAAATGATTTCGCTGGCGCATCCCTGGCTCATGTTGCTGGTTTTCCTGCCGCCAGTGCTCCGTCTCGTTTTGCCCGCTTATCGCGAGTCACATCAAGCAATTCGAGTGCCGTGGTTTCAACGCATGGCCACGCTTCTGGAGCAGCAGCCGTCAGAGGGCAGCGCGGTTACAACGGCGAAGAAACCGGAACTCCTTTTCTTCTGGATTCTGTGGATACTCATTACGCTGGCGCTCGCTCGTCCCCAGCTTCTGGAACCACCGGTTAATCGAATCCTGCCAACTCGAGACCTCATGTTACTGGTTGACCTGTCCGGCTCCATGGAAACAGAGGACTTCACGAATTCTAGAGGCGACAAAGTTGACCGATTAACGGCTGTCAAAGAGGTGCTGGATGAATTCCTGACGCGTCGTGAAGGTGATCGCGTCGGCCTGATCGTGTTTGGCAATGCTGCGTTTGTCCAGGTGCCCTTTACGCAGGATCTCGAAGCCACCCGACAACTGCTGGAAGAGACGGCTGTGCGTATGGCGGGCCCGCGGACCGCGTTTGGAGACGCGATCGGGCTGGGCATTACTTTGTTTGAGCGCAGCGAGGTCGAAAATCGCGTGATGATCGCGCTGACGGATGGCAATGACACCGGAAGCAAAGTGCCGCCAGCGCAGGCCGCCAATATTGCCAAAGACAATGACATTATTATTCATGTTGTTGGTGTTGGCGACCCAACAGCGACCGGCGAAGAAAAACTGGATGAGGAGGCGCTGAACTCCGTAGCGACGACGACAGGCGGTCGATATTTTCACGCAGCTGATCGCGATCAACTTGAGGAAATTTACTCGGAGCTGGACAGGATCGACACAAGGGACGTAGAAGCCGAAACCTATCGCCCGCGAACCGATCTTTTTCACTGGCCGCTGGCAACATTTATGTTTCTCGGCCTGATGTTTCATGGCGCGCTGCTTATCAAACGACGCCGCAACACGGGCGAAGTCAGTCATGGGTGAGTTTCACTTTCTTCGCCCTTACTGGCTGTTGTTGGTATTGCCAGTGTTGATCGTATGGTGGGGGCTCTGGAGGGGCCAGGACAAGATGGCTTCGTGGCGGCAAATCATGGATTCCCACTTGCTGCCGCATTTGCTCGTGGGAGAAGCGAAACACGCCCGGTTGAGGCCCATTCAACTGTTGCTCGCGGTCTGGGTGATTTGTTCCATCGCGCTGGCAGGACCTGCCTGGCGAATGGAGCCTTCGCCCTTTGCCGACGATCAGGCCGGGCTTGTCGTGGTGTTGAAAGTCAGCGGCACAATGTTGGCAACCGACGTCCAACCGTCACGGTTGGAGCGAGCGAAACACAAGCTTCGAGATTTGCTCGAGCAAAGAGAGGCAGCGTCAACCGGACTCATTGTTTACAGCGGTAGTGCACACCTTGTGATGCCATTGACGCGAGACGACCGAATTATCAGTTCGATGGTGGAAGACCTGACACCGGACTTAATGCCGACAGATGGCGACGCTCTGACAGACGCACTGCTGCTGGCGGAGCAGATGCTTGGTAAGAGCGGCGAAACGGGTTCCATACTGATTATCGCTGACAGTGTGTCGTCCGCGCAGGTGCAATCTCTGTCTGAGGCAGCGATAGTGCCGCCGGTACAGTTTCTTGCCCTGCAACCACCGAACGCGCCTACCGAAAGCGGACTTAAAAGCGCGGCAAACGAGCTAAGCGCCACTGTCGTCAATCTTACCGTTGATCAGTCGGATGTCGATACGTTAGCGCGACGAGCGCTTTCCGGACTCAAGGCGGTATCTGTAAATAATGAAGGGGCGCGATGGCAGGATGCCGGGTATACCTTGTTGCCGTTGCTCGCCTTCCTGCTTTTGATGTGGTCGCGCAAGGGATGGGTGGTCAGGTGAGTGCCGGCATGATGACGTCGAGGATCGGCACAGCAGTTACTCTGGTTGCCGCGTTTGCAGGAATTTTCTTGCTGATCACCGGCAAAGCACCCGTGTTGACTCCTGATCAACAAGGCTTTCGATATTTTGAGCAAGGTGACTACGAGAAAGCGGCCGAACATTTCGTCGACCCTATGTGGCTTGGCACAGCGCTGTTCAGACAAGGTGAATTCAAACAATCCGAAGGCGTTTTTGCCGGGCTTGATACCGCAGAGTCGGCCTTCAATCATGGAAACGCATTGCTGATGCAGGGTCAGTATACCGAAGCGGCTGAACGTTATGCGCGCTCGCTTGAGCACATGCCTGAATGGGAGGATGCAACGATAAACCGCGACATTGCGTTGGCGCGAGCCGCAATGCTAAAGCAGGAAGGCGGCGACATGACGGGCGGTATGCTGGGTGCAGATGAAATCGTCTTTACGCAAGGCAAGTCTCCTCCGTCTGCCGGCGAGGAGCAGACAGAAGGTGGACAGGAAATGAGCGACCAGGAATTGCGCGCCATATGGTTGCGGCAAGTGCAAACGAAACCAGCCGATTTCCTGGCAGCAAAGTTTGCCTACCAGCAGGCGACTCGAGAGGCGATTGACCGCGAAAAAGAAGACGCTCAGTGAAAGTCAGAGCCACCATTTCGCTGGCGTTATTCGCAACATGTTTGGCGCTCATCGAGTTTGCTCTCGCTGCGGATCCCATCATTCTCCGCACCGCAGTAACACCCAGAGAAGCATGGGTCGGCCAGAAAGTCGTACTTCACGTCGATGTCCTGGCAAAAGACGGCTGGGCACAGCTCACGAAAGTGGCAGATACCAGCGTGGACGGCGCTTATCTGATACGACTGGAGACGCAAGGCACACGTCTGGGAGAAACATTAGAGGGCGACAGCTATTCCGGACAACGGTACGAGTTCATGGTCTTCGCGCAGCGCGACGGTAAACTCACGGTTCCGTCAATACCGGTTGATGTCGAGGTCAAGACCTGGGGAGCCGCAGGAGGCGCTCACACAGAGCAATTACAAACGCCAGAGGTAGAGATCGTCGCCAGCATGCCTCCCGGTGCGGAAGGCATTCGGGGTCTCATCAGCACAAGTCGCCTCACCGCAAACCAGCGCTGGGATCCAAAGCCAGAAAGCGGGGTGGTGGGCGATGCGATCAGGCGCACAATTACCATGAGCGCCGAAGACGTGTCCGGTATGGCCTTCGTACCGAAGCGATATGGCGACATCGAAGATGTAGGCGTTTATCCCGGCGAGCCGGCAGTGGACGACAATTTTGCCCGTGGCAGCCTTACCGGCACACGGATAGAGACCGTAACCTATGTCTTTGAACGTGCCCGGGATTTAGAAATTCCCGATATCCTTTTTTCCTGGTGGGACATCAATGCAAACGAATTGAAGCAGATTACATTGCCCGGACTATCGCTACAGGTCGCTGCCAATCCGGCAGTCTCGCCGGACAATAGCCAGGAAATAGATGATCTGCAGTCCAAACGCTTGTGGTGGTGGTTCGTACTCGCGATAGTAGCCATAGGGGCCATCGTACTGTTATTCGGCAAGCGGATTTCGATTCGCTGGACCGCCTGGCGCAAAGCCAGGCGCGAAAGAGAAGTCGTGTATTTTCAACAGGTAAGACGATCAGCCCGAACCGGCGATCCAAGAGCGCTGTTGCGCGATACGATGCGCTGGCTCGATCGAATCAACGACCATACGCAACCAGCCAGGCTCGACGAGTTTCTTGTGCAATACGGCGCAACTCAATCACGGGTTGATACACTTGATTTAGACAGGGCAGGCATCGCGTTATTTATGAATCAATTATCGAACGCCAGAAAGCAGTGGCAATCGGCGGCGCAAAGAGAATATATTGTTAACAGACTCTTGCCTGACTTGAACAGCAGATAGTAACAGCACCGAAGTCTCGCCCTATCGATTTTCCCACTGTATTTTGCCGGCCTGATCGCGGCTTATGAGCTGCTGATATTTCTCTTCAAGCAATGCGCGTTTGATTTTCATTGTCGGCGTCAGCAAGTCGTTCTCGATGGTCCACTCATCATTGACGATGACGATCCGTGCAAGTTTTTCGTGCGACTCCAGCGTGTGGTTAACATCATCAAGCGTGCTGGAAAGACTTTTCTCGATTTCCTCGGGAGCGGCCCCGCCGGCGGACTGCGATAAAACGACGACAGCAACCGGCGCCCTGAGCCCCGAACCCATCACGCAAATTTGCTCAATAAACGGATTGCCAGACATCATGGCTTCAATTGGCACCGGGACAACGTATTTGCCTTTAGCCGACTTGAACTGGTCTTTGACTCTTCCGGTGATGCGATACGCTTCCGCGTTTTCGACCCATTCGCCTTTGTCACCGGTATGAAAGAAACCGTCATCAGAGAACGACTCTTTCGTCAGATCCGGTTGCTTGTAGTACTCGGTGAATAAGCCGGGTCCGCGAATCAAGATCTCATTCTCGTCGGACAAGCGTATTTCGGTGCCCTCGACCGGTACGCCGATAGTACCGACGCGGTCGGCCCGGAACGGAATATTGCCGCAGGAAAGGCCGCTGGTTTCAGTCATGCCCCAACCTTCGCCGATTTCGATACCTATTCTCTGGTACCACTTGATCGTCAACGGCGAAATTGGGGCGCTTCCGGAGGAAAATCGGGAAGAATGTGAGAAGCCCAACTGCTCTCGAAGCTTCCTTGCGACCACGTTGCGGAGAATAGGAATTCGCAGCATGAACGAAAGTTTACGCGGAGGAATCTTCGAGTGAACGGCAGACTGGAATTGCACCCACAGGCGTGGCACCGACGTAAAGCCGGTCGCGCGGGCGTAACGCAAATCACGTTGAAATGTTTTCAGCGAGTCCACAAAGAAGCCTTGGCTTCCCGCGTAAATAACCGGACCGACCGAACAGGTTCGCTCCGTAACGTGTGCGAGGGGCAAATATGATAGGACCCTGTCTTCAGAATCAAGACGCGACGCAGCAATGGCTGCGTGACTGGAGTAGTGGTAGGCCCGGTAAGAAATGACCACACCTTTTGGTTCGCCGGTGCTGCCCGATGTATACAGAATCGTCATGACGTCGCCGGGGTCAGGCTCGTTCAGTTCTTGCAGCGGTTCGTTGGAATCAACCAGGGATTGCCACGTATGGTCGCAATTAATGCCGTCGTACGGCATGGCAATCGACAGAATGCCTTGTGGTAAGGCGCCGGAAACTGACTGCTGATCGTCGATTTTGCCAACGATGATCGCTTTCGCTTCACTGTGCGCTATAACGTGCTTTATGGTTTTGCGACCGGCTGTTGGATAGATGGGTACGGAGATCATGCCGGCCATCGCTATCGCGAAATCAGCCAGCACCCACTCCGCACAATTCTTGCCAAGAAGCGCGATTCTGTCGCCCGGTCTGAGGCCAAGATCTAAAAATGCGGCGGCCAGCCGTCGAGAGATATTCTCAGACTGTGACCACGTGTAGATATTCACGCCGCCATGCAGCGGTTGATGCAAAAATGGGCGATCCGGACATTGCCCGGCCCACTCGATCAGGGCCTGATGAGCCGTTTTGAATGTCGCCATTCGTCCCCCGAGCGCGTTTATTATGGTTATCCTGCATTATGCGACATTTTGTTGGCCCGGGTCACTTGCCGATCCGGGTCAAGAGCTTTTACTATGGCGCCCGGCGTAACGGTGTCACAGCGATACCAGCCATTCAAGAGGACACCCATGACATCGAATACGAGCATAAAATCCTGAGCGTTCGCGATCGCCTGCTGGAGCTGCAACACGATGCTGCGCGACTGGAGTCGGACGCAGGTAGCCGGGCGGAGCAGTTGGCGCAGGTTACGCGGCATGCAGAGATATTTTTAACGGATTTGCCATCGTTCCCGGTCTACTTACCGCCGGGCGACCGGACGAGCGCTAAAGAAGCGATGAAACTGGCAGCGGAGCCAGCGCGCCTGGAAGACGCGCTGGAAATTCTCGGTACCCACGTCGAGCGTACCGGACACAATCTCGGCTCCAGCCGGTTTTTCGCATACATACCCAGCGGTGGGCTGTATGAGGCAGCGCTTGCCGACTATCTTGCTGCCGTAACGAATCGTTTCTCCGGTGTCGGTTACGCTGCCCCCGGCGCGACTCGCATGGAAGAAGTACTGCTGCGATGGCTTGCAGAAGTCGTTGGTTACCCCGACACCTCGGAAGGTGATTTGACTTCGGGTGGCAGCATGGCAGCGCTGTCTGCCGTAATGGCAGCGCGGGAAGCCTTTGGTATCAAGAGTGCGACGGTCGCCGAACGCGTCGTTTACCTGACCTCGCAAACACATCATACGTTCCGCAAAGCATTGCACATTACCGGGATGGGTGACTCCATTATTCGGGAACTTGATTTGGACGCCGGCTATCGCATGAATCCGGAGGCGCTAAGGCGTTCGATAGTGGCCGATCGAGCAGCAGGCCTGTCGCCCTGGTTCGTCGCGGCATCTGCGGGCACGACAGATTTAGGTGCTGTGGACCCACTGGACGAAATTGCGGATATCACAGAAAAAGAAAAGCTGTGGTTTCATGTCGATGCAGCCTACGGTGGCGCATTCGCATTATGCGAAGAGGGCAAACGCAGACTGAAGGGACTTGATCGGTCGGATTCGCTGATTCTTGATCCGCACAAGGGCTTTTTTCTTCCGGGTGGCATCGGTGTCGTGCTGGTGCGCGACGGAAAAAAACTATTTGATGCCTATCACGCACGGGGCGCGTATATGCAGGACATGTTTCACGACACGGAACGATCGCCGTGCGACTATTCCGCTGAACTTACCCGACCATTTCGGGCGTTGCGATTCTGGATGCCTTTCAAAATTCTTGGGACAGCGCCATTTGTTGCGGCTCTGGAGGAAAAGTTGCTCCTGGCGCAGTATTTCCACGCTCAGCTTGCCGACATCGACGGTATCGAAGCCGGACCATCGCCGGACCTGTCCATCGTGACGTTCAGATACGTCCCGAATAGCGGCGACGCAGACGACGCCAACAAGAAGTTGGTTGATGCCATACGAGACGATGGCCGTGTTTTTATGACTTCGACAACGATGGACGGCCATTACGTTATTCGCATGGCGATACTGGGTTACAACTCGCACCTGGTCGATGTCGATTTGGCGCTTACCGTTATCAGGGAACTGGTCGCCGAAAATTCGACTACTGTCTAAGCAATAATCGTTCGTGTTTCTTCAAAGCATGAAACAGTGTTTCGATGTCGTCGTCGTTGTTATAGAAATGAGGGGAGATTCGCAGGTTTCCGCCACGGCATGACGTTACGATCCCGTCCGCTTCAAGCGCGTCAACCAACCCATGCTCGTCACGGGATTTCAGCGTGATCATTGCGCCGTGTCTTTCAGGTGATTCCGGCATACCGAATACATAGCCATTCTCTTTAGCTGCTGACTTGATTGACGACGTCAGGTATTCAATCCGGCGAGCGATATTTTCCAGGCCGACTTCAGCGATCAATCCCAGTCCGGCTACTGCTGCGTAGCAGTTTGGCACCGGAGGAGTTCCTGCTTCGAAGCGCCTTGCCGTCGGAGATGGGTCATATCGCGTGGTGTCCATCGCCATGATGTCTGCCTGGGCGAACCAACCCGTCACCGTAGGCACAAGAGAGTCTATAAGCGATTGTTTCGTGTAAAGAAAAGCAGCTCCCGCTGTGCCAAGTAAATATTTGACCATGCCGCCAACGACAAAGTCCGGCTGTATTTTTGTTACATCGAAACGCACGGTGCCCAGCCCCTGGTAGCCGTCAACAAGTAGCAGCGCACCCCTGTCACGTGCGATCTTGGCGATGGCCGGAATGTCCAGGCGGGCGCCGTTTTTGAAACAGACCTGCGTGACCGCAACGATCAACGTTTCCTCATCGATGACTTTTTCAAACTGCTCCGGCGAGACGTAGCCGTCTTCTTCCTCGGCGCGAACGACGGTTGCGCCACGCAGTTCCTGCGCGTACCAGATTTGTGCATTGGTCGGAAATTCGAAATCGCTAATGACGACTTTGCTTCTCGCTCCGTCAAATTTCAGCGCACTGGCGACCGAGTTAATGCCAGCAGATGCTGACGTCGTTACTGCGACCTCATCAGGCTCGGCGCCGAGCAGTCCGGCGACGGCGCTTCTTACTCGTTCGTTCTGCTCTATCCAATAGTCCCAGTCGGTACCCCTGGTCTGGCGATCATCAATATAGGCATGCAGTGCCGCGATAACGTCTGTAGATAGCGCACCGTAAGAACAACTGTTGATATAGGTTTTATTTTTGAAAATTGGGAAGCGTGTGCGAATTGCGTTCCAGTACGGTTCCGGGGAATTGACATCAAGTGCAATGCTCATTGGTATTCCTGTTTCAGAGCGTCTCGTTCGCTGAATGGCGAATCGCAATGAAATCAGATATCTTCGGCGGATACAAAACTATAATCAGTCTCGCGATCGACACACCTTGTTGTTCGTTTGAAAGGACGCTGATTCATCGGGGGGTCCGTATGGCGGCTACACCAAATCTCCAGTTCGAACATGAAAAATGGTCATCGGAATCCGTATTCCTGCTGGCGGCGATCGGCGGTGCCGTCGGCCTGGGCAACCTCTGGCGGTTTCCATTTCTCGCGGGGCAGAATGGCGGCGGCGCCTTCGTCCTGATCTACATTGGGTTTGTTTTCTTGTTGTGTTTGCCACTGGTCATCGCCGAGCTGGCCATGGGTCGTCGCGGGCGTGGCAGCGCGATCACGACAATGCGTACGCTAACGGCGGAAGCGAACGCGAGTCCATTCTGGAACATCATCGGCTGGATCAGCGTCATTTTGCCGCTGCTCGCACTTGGGTATTACAGCGTTGTGGCCGGATGGTCCATCGACTACGTCGGGAAGGCTGCGCTGAATTCATTCGAGAACCTGAGCGGTGATCAGTCAAATACGGTGTTCGAGACACTGTCCGGTTCGCCTGTACGTGTTCTTGCGCTGCACGCCCTGTTTATTGCAGGCGCTATTTTCGTCGTTGCACGGGGTTTGGGTAAGGGCATTGAAGTCCTGATGAAGATCATGATGCCAGGGCTGTTCATCCTGCTGATCGTGCTTGCGCTGAATTCGATTTTTCGGCTGGACATCGAGGCTGGCCTGAGATTTCTGTTCACTCCCGACTTCAGCAAAATCACGATTGAAGTGGTACTGATGGCGTTGGGTCAGGCGTTCTTCTCGATCGCCGTCGGTGTTGGCATGTTGCTGACATACGGCGCCTATTTGCCGAAAGAAGTACCGCTGACCCGGGCTGCATTCTGGATAATATGCGCTGACACACTGGTCGCACTGCTCGCCGGCATCATTATTTTTCCGATTGTATTTTCGAACGGCCTTGACCCGGCCGTCGGTCCTCGTTTGATTTTCGTTACCTTACCTGTCGCGTTCGGCAATATGCCGGGTGGTTACCTGATCGGTTTGCTGTTTTTCGTGATGTTGTTTTTTGCCGCGTTTTCGACCGTTATTGCCATGCTTGAGCCTGCGGTATCCTGGCTGGAGGAGCACAAGGGTATGTCCCGGGTCAAGGTCACTTTTCTTGCGGGCGCATTCGGCTGGATGGTCGGTATCGCTGCGGCCTTGTCTTTCAACGTCCTGAGTGACGTGCGTTTATTTCCGGGGTTTGAACTGCTGGCCGACAAGAACATATTCGGTGTCGTTGATTTCTTCGTAGCAACGCTGGGTATTCCGTTCAATTCGGCTTTGTTGTCTCTGTTTGCTGGTTGGGTGATGTCTCGATCCGCACTAATGGATGAAATGCAGGTGACCAACCCGGTGATCATTGGCTATATGCGATTCACATTACGTTACATTGCGCCTGTCGTTATCAGCGTGATATTTGCCCAAAGCCTGTTCGGCTTCTAGAGTCGGCTGACCCGGCTGACCCGGCTGGCGGTGGTTTACCGGAGAGTTGCCGGTTGGTTACTGACTATCGCTTTATTGCCGATTCGCAGAATGACGTGGTAATCGCCATTGAACGTCTCAGCTTCAGTGCGGGCACGGCTGCGGATCAGGACATAGCGCCGCGTTGGAGTGTCCAGATACCGCTGCAAATTCTCTTTGCCATGAATCATCTCAGCGTCTCGTCGAGTGTAGAACAACGCTGAATCGAGCATTTGTCCATACATGGGAATTTTCTGATCGTCGGCCAGAATGTAATCGATTTGCATGCTGATTTCTTTGGCGCCCTTGTAGGCATTTACGCCTGGCACCATTACGAGCAGGATAAAGAACGCGAGAATCGGCCCGGTGGCGGCGAATGAGGCGATAGCCGCGATGTTTTTTCGGAGAAAAACGAGCACAAGCGTCGTGAGTAACAAGAAGCTGAAAATAGCGATGAAAACTTCGAAGTCTTGCCAGACGATACCGCTCTTGTGATGCCAGTAAGCCCAGGGATCGTTCGGGATCGCGTATGCGGCAACCAGTGCAATCGGTATCAGCCAGCATGCTATGCCAATAATCCAGCCACGCCGTGCAGTTTTCCTTGGGTCATCAAGAAATTCCGACAAATAACAAGCGATCAAAAGGGCACATGCTGGAAACACTGGCAGCAAATAGGTGCTTAATTTCGACGTCGCGGCCGAAAAGAAAACAAACACGGCCAATACCCAGATGACCATGAATAACGACATTCGGTTTGAATCGTCGTGACTGGATCGCCAGCCGCGAAGTATTGACTGAGGCAGCAACGCGCTCCACGGCAGGATCCCGGC
>Ga0316187_10004204_pt1 | contig 12456 bp, 22 predicted proteins | sample CroRivburrow1_MG_FD_204927 | JGI IMG/M metagenome (GOLD analysis project Ga0316187, IMG submission 204927) | Coastal sediment microbial communities from Maine, United States - Cross River worm burrow 1 | ecosystem: Environmental > Aquatic > Marine > Coastal > Sediment | place: USA: Maine...
CGTGGAGCCAGGACGCGCCCGACCTCCGCCTACTCTGCGCCTTCCTCGCGCAGGAGTTCGACGCGTGCCTCGTCCATGGCATCCCCACGTTCCCCGGCTCCGAGCCCTGCGACACGGAGCAGAGCTTCCTCCTCGCCACCCTCGACCGGGTGAACTTGCTCGACGTCCGCGGCGACCTGCCCGACGGCTTGCCCCAGAACGGGGAGCTCGAAGGCGACCTGCTCTACCACCTCCCGCGCGTCTACATGCAGCACGCGGTCTCGCGCAGCTTCGCCGGCCCCCTCTACGCCGCCGCTCGCGCCTCGCTGCCGATGATCTCGGGCTCCGTGTTCCACCCCGTCTTCGGCGAGCCCGAGGGGAAGTGGCTCACTGGAGACGTACCGAAGGCCGGCGACCCGAACGCGGCGGTGGCCTGGGTGAACCGGTGGGAGCTCGACCCCGCCTCCCGCGTCGCGCTCGGGGTCTACCTCTGCGGCTGCTTCCACGCCTGCAGCCTGACCGAGCCGCGGCCCGTCCTGCTCGCCGACAGCTGGGTCCGGGGCATGGGCAAGTCCACTCTGTGCAGCAGCCTGGCCTACCTGATCGACGGGCGCTCGACGTCCATGGCCCTCTCCGGCGGCGCCCGCCAGCGCCAGGACGCCATAACTGCGCACCTCAGCGGGGGTTACCGCTGCCTGGTGGGCGGCAACATCGAGCAGGAGAAGGGCGAGTGGAACGAGGTTTCGCTCGTCTCGCTCGCCACGGACCCGGGCTTCAGCGACCGGGCCAAGTACGCCGCGCGCACGACGGCGTTCGAGGGCACTTTGGTCATGCTGAACGCAGTCTACGGGGCGGTGGTGTTCGCCGCCGACGTGATCGACCGCGCCTGGCGAGTCGAGACGCAGGGCCGGCGGCGTCCCGAGCTCGACGAGAACTCCCTGGCCTGGACCAAGCGCAACCGCGACGCGATCGTATGCTCCGTCCTCCGCGGCCACAAGAACGCGCAGGCCACGCGCCGCTCGTCGTCGCGTTTCGCCAGCTTCGAGTCCGCCGGCATCGGGGCGTGGGCAGCGCTCACCGGCATCTCGCAGGACGTCATCGAGGAGCGCCTCAACGAGTGCCGCCGCTCGTCTCTCGCCTACTCTGCGAAGGGCCTCGAAGAGCTCCGCAGCCTCTCCGGGGGCGCCTTCGACGGCAACGTGGCCAGCGTCCCTTCGGGGCGGGCCGAGATCAACCTCCGAGGCGCGCGAGCCCTCGGGTACCTACACGACGGAGAGTCCTGGAAGGAGCTCAAGTGACCAAGGATCTCGACATCGACGTGAAAGACTACCGAATTTTCGGCAACGACCACGGGCGGGGTGCGTGCAACCTCTTCCTGGCTACCACCTGGAAGGACGTCAACGCTACGCTGACCTCCAAAGAGGTGCGGCAGCTCCGCGACTGGCTCACCGAGGTTTTGGAGGACGAATGATAGTATCCGAACTGATCGACGCCCTGCGGCGCGCCAACCCAGACGCGCTCGTCCTGCTCTACCACGACCCCTGTCGCGCCGAGCAGCTGCAGGGCAGTGAGTCCGAGGACGACCACCTCATGGAATGCGAGTCCGTCCAGCGCGTGCGGTGGAAAGTCACCCACAGAGGGTTGGAGTCTCGGGCAGACGACCACGCAGCCTACCCGGAGTGGGCCGATGGGGAGGAGGGCGTCCTCCTTGACGGCCCCGAGTTCCTGTGATACACTGTAGTCCGCCCCGAAAAAATTTTTCACCACAGAAGGAGAGCAAGATGCTCGCTACCATTTACATCCGCAGCTTCGACGGCGACATTTACCGCACGAGTCTCGACGGCATTTCCTGGTCAGGCGCCGGAGAGTACCTGGTCCCAGGGGAGATCAAGAAGCTGGGTCTCATTGGACCGGGCTTCTGGTCGCTGACCGCGGAGAGCAGGAACTGGTCTGGCAGAAAGGCATACCACTTGGTTAGTCCAACCGCTTACGGGAGCCTACCTTACGAGCTGATCGACCTGGCGGGGCCCGCCACCAAGTCCGTCGAGCGCCGCGCCATCGAGCGGAGGGCCGTCATTCGGTACCTCGAAATCTGGCAGGACACGGTGCGCGGCAAGATCTCGCGCCACCATAGCCGCTGCATCCGAGGCGAGTACTACTACAAGAAGCTCGGAGAGCTCTACGCCGAGCAGGAGTCCGTGCAGCGCCGCCTGCGCATCGTGCGCACCAAGGGTCTGGCGCACTGATGGTGTGCTGGGCCGCCCTGGGCGGGGTAATGCTCCTCGGCTGGGAAATGTACAACTCACTGACCGCGCTTCGCTACGGGCAGGAGGTCCTCGACCACGCGTGCGAGGCGCAGGACCAGGCGATCAAGCGCCTCCTGCGCCGGGTCCACGAGCTGGAGACGAAAGCACATGACTGAGCGACGGTGGGAAGTGAAGACCAACCGCCACACCGAGACCAGTGGCCGGGCGTGGGGTTGGATCGAGGGCCACCCCGACCACTGGTGCTGGAGTGACGACAAGGAATTTAACTACAAGGCCGCGTGCGCGCTGGTCAACAAGCACAACCTACGCCTGGAGGAGCGACGCGCATGCACAAGCACGGAATGACCGACAGGCAGAAGGATCAGGTATACGCCCTCCTCCGAGAGACGTACTGGGCCGACCAGCTCCCCCGCCAGGTCTTCGAAACCTCGGTAGCCAACTCGCTCTGCCGCATCATCCTCCACAAGGGTGAGGTGGTAGGATTCGCCCGAGCGGTCACCGACCACGCCACGTTCACCTGGATCTGCGACGTCGTGGTCGCCCGCGAGCACCGGGGCAAAGGCCTCGGCACGCGGCTCGTCAGCGACATCCTCGCGCACCCCGACGTGGCCGGCGCCCCGGCAGAGCTCCGCACGCGGGACGCCCACGGGTTCTACATACCCCTGGGCTTCAACCCCGAGGTCTGTATGGTCTGGAGGCCGAAATGATCGCCTCCAGCGACGAACAGCTCCGCTCCGCGCGCACCGCGGTGCTCGACTGGCAGAGGTCCGACGACGGGCTCGACTTCACCAAGACGGACGCGGCCGCCGTATTCGTCGAGCTCCTCGACCAGGAGTTCGCCGCCCGCGCGGGCTTCGAGAAGTCGATCGAGACCGGCACCCTGCGGAGGTACCCGTGATCGGCTTCCTCCGCGACGCCGGGGAGCTCCTGCTACTCGGCCTCGTGCTGTTCGTGTTCATCGACGTCCTCTCCGTCTACCTCTGCGAGCTCGGCCAACGAGTCGTAGACCTGTACGAAAGGAAGTGCAAGTGACCCGCGAAGAGCTTACCCACGCCGAGACGTACCTCAAGCACGTACTCGCCCAGCGTCCGCGCTGGAGCGGCAACCGCAAGCACCGGGCTATGGTGACCGCCCAGAAGTGCGTAGCTCGCGCCCTGGCTACGCGCCAATTCAGCAAAGACGAATCCCCAAAACGAGACTGACCAAAATGAGCATCGACATAGAGCTCGACCAGGACGGAGACCTGAGAATCGAGACCGACGACAGCCGCCTTTACGTCTACGGCGTGACCGCCTCACAGATCACTCAGATGGTCCGCGAGCTCACTAAAGTACTGGACGAGCTGTGAATTCGAACCCACGCCGCCCCGCGACGTTCACCATCGACGCGCCCGCCTCGGTCAAGGGACTCCCCGCCGTGCGGTGGAAGGTAGTCATCAGCGAGTCAGGCCTCACCGCCACGCGCTCGGCCGACGGCCACAAGTTTTCGGTCGACTGGCGCACGCTGCTCGGCACCATCCTTTTCTACGGAAAGGCAATCACATGAGCAACGAAACCTTCCTCTGGCTGGACCTGGAGACCACAGGCCTCGACTCGGACATCGACACCATCATCGAGGCCGCGGGCATCGTTACCGACGACGAGCTCCGCTGCCAAGGGCCCGCCTTTCGCATGCTGTGCAGCCCCTTAGAGGGCGGCCGCGTCAACATCAGTAAGTGGGCGTACCTCCAACACAGCAAGTCCGGGCTGCTCGATGAGGCTATCGCGTACGGAGCGGACGACATCAAGGCGCTCGACAACAAGCTGGTGAGGCACCTGAGAGACGTGGGTGCGGGGTACTCCCTGATCCTGGCCGGCAGCAACCCGACTTTCGACCGCGAGTTCATCCGGACCTACATGCCCAAGACGGCGCAGCACCTGCACTCGCACCGCACGCTCGACGCGTCGTCGCTCTACCGGATCGCAGGCGGTCGGCCGCAGATTGAGGAGCGCGCCCACACAGCGCTCGACGACATCAAGGTCGACCTCGAAGCCGCCCGGCAGGCGCGCAGCACGATCCGCAAGGAGTGGGGGTTTGAATGAGGCTGACCGCGATTGACACTGAGACCGAGCTCATCCCCGGCCTCGGTACCAAGGTCCGCACCGTCTCGGGCACCCCGGACATGGTCTGCATGTCGGTGTGCGACGGCACAGACACCTGGGTGTGGGTCCGCGAGAACGAGCAGGCCAAGGACACGCTGAAGGAGTGGCTCGAAGACGACGACGTCTGCATCGTCATGCACAACGCCGCCTTCGACATCGCCGTGCTGGAGAAGTGGGGCGGGATGCGCGCGCTGTGGGAGCGCAAGCTGCGCGCGGGCTTGGTCCTCGACACCAGGGTCCTGCACCACGCCCGCGAGATCCGCAAGGTCCCGCGCACACTGGAGTTCCTCGCACGTACCGTCGCCAACATCCAGCTGGTCAAGAACGACGTGCGCTGCAGCTTCCAGGTCGGCGAGCCTCTGACGCAGGAGCAGTTGGAGTACGCGGCTTGGGACGCCCGAGCCACGTACGAGGTCGCCGTCCGCCTGCTCAAGATCCCGCCTGGAGGCCTGACCCATAGGAGCTACGAGCATGTACTCAGATGTGAACCCACCTCGAACCTACCAGCGAGCACCGTCCCCGGAGCCACCCCGCTCGACCGCCTGTACTCTACGGCTGCAGGCATGCTTGCCTTCCATCTTCAACCCCACGGCGTGGCCGTCGACCCAGACGAGCTCGCCCGCGCCACTGCCGAGGCTGAGGAGATTTACGAGCGACACGCTGTCCGCCTACTCGGAAGCGGACTGGTACGTCGAGGTCGCGCCAAGGCCGAACCTACCACACATTCCGGCGCTGGTGTAGACGACCTGCCGACGAAGTGGACCTACTCCGACATCCTCGGCGTGTGGCGTCGCAAAGTGGGCAACAAGAAGAGCGGCTACCGCCTCCAGACCGTGCCCGCCGAGGGCTGGCACATGGAGACCAAGCGCCTGACCGCAGAGTATGCCGCGGTCGCCGAGGAGCACGGACTCGACCCGCCCCGCACCGAGAAGTCCTGCGCGGTCAGTCTGGACTACGACTACTGGAAGCAGTACAAGGACGTGCTGCCGCCCGCCCTGGTCACCCACCTCGGCATGATGAAGGCCCGCGGCCAGCTGACCAAGTACCTCTGGCCCCTGCGCGACGCCGCGGCGGAGCGCGTGTACCCCAGCCTGTACATCCCCGGCGCCCCGACGTGGCGGTGGGCGTGCAGCAAGCCCCCACTCCAGCAGGTGCAGAAGGCCCTGCGGCCGATCTACGTCGCCGACGACGGCTTCGTCTTTGTCTACGCCGACTTCCCCACCCTGGAGCTCTACGCCCTGGCGGAGTGCATGTACGCGATGGGGATCGAGGGCCCCCTGATGGCAGGCCTGCGCTCTGGCGACGACATTCACGAGCACACCGCGGCGATGCTCAACCGCATCTCGATCGACCTGGTGACCGCAGACCAGCGCCAGAAGGCCAAGGCCACCAACTTCGGGATGCCTGGGGGCCTCGGGCAGCGCACGCTGTACAGCAACGGGCGCAAGCAGGGGCTGGCCTGGACGTGGGAAGAGGCCGGCGAGAGTCGTGACGGCTGGCTGAACCACTACAGCGACGTCGCTGAGTTCCTCGGGCAGCTGCGCTTCGACCCCTACACGCTGTGCCCCCAGAACATGGAGCTCCGCGACTGGTTCGAGAGTCTGGGGTACGAGGAGTGGCCCTCGCGCTTCGACCTGCAGCGGTACCTCCACGAGGGCCAGGTCTACACCTGCGTGCTCCCGACCGGGGCCGTCGCTCCCCGCCGCAGGTACAGCCAGGCGGCCAACATCTTCTTCCAGCACGTTGGCGCGGTGGTCTGCACCAAGAGCTTCCTGAACTGCCTCGACTACGGCCTCGACCCGCGCGTCGTGGTCCACGACTCCTTCGTCGTCCAGTGCCGCCCCGACGACGCCGAGCGCACCGGACAGCTGCTGCTGCGCTGCATGCGCGAGGGTCTGAGGTCGGTCTGCCCGCACGTCCCCATCTTCAAGAACAAGTTCGAGTTCGAAGTTTCCACCCACATGCTTTAGGAGAGCACATGAACATCAAACTGACGGAAGACTGCATCTCGTTTTACACCGAGGAGGGCGTGCTCGGGCTGCGCCTCAAGCAGGAGACCACGAGATACGGCGACCGGATCACCCTCGACACGTTCGACAAGCGGGCCGACCTCACTCAGGCCGAGCTGATCCAGCTGCGCAAGTGGCTGACCGGGAGGTGGATCGGCGAATGAAGGCCCCACGCAACTCATGCTTTAGGAGAGACGCATGAAGATCGAAGAGTATACTCAGTCGGACTGTTACGGGGAATGGCGGGAGTACAAGGTGTCCCTCACCTTCGACGACCCCTCCAACCCCAGCTACTATTTCGAGGTCAACGAAGACATTGCGGCCCCAGAAGACAACACCCTGGGCCGCTCCTTCAGCGACTGTTTCATGCTTCCCGACATGCTGGAGGCCGCGCACGCTGCGGGCGCCCGAGGCGAGCCACTGGAGGTCCAGTGAAAGAACCGAGAAACAGCTTCTCCCTCCTCGACGGCCACGCGTTCTGCGGGCGGCGGACCTGGTTCGACAGGACCGGACCCCGCAAAGAAACGTTGCCGATGCGGAAGGGGACGCAAGTCCACGGCGCGTTCGAGAACCTCATCAAGGCGAAGATCGCAGGTGAGAGCTGGGACGAATTGTACAACCTGGAGACCAGCAAGCGCTTCATCCCCGAAGGCCCACACAAACCGGAGAAGGTGCGCTGGTGGCTGAGCTCGGCCCGCCCGCTTCTGGAGAAGACCCTGCCCACCCGTGTCGAGCGGTGGTTCGACGTCGAGGTCAATGGCACCCAGATCTGCGGGCGCATCGACTTCGAGTCCGCCCGCATCCCCTCCGAGCCCTGTGAGGGGATCCGGATCTCCGGCATCCCCGCCAACGGGTACGACTGCGACCGCCCGTGCGTGCTCGACTTCAAGACCGTGAGCTCGGCGCGGTGGTGTAAGACCCCGGACCAGGCGCGGCAGTCCATGCAGCTCGCCCTGTACTGCATCGTCACGGGCTTCGACCACGCCGGCTTCGTGTACCTCCTGCCGAACATGGACGTCGAGGCGGTGATCGTGGAGGTCCCGCAGAACGCCAAAGCTATCGCGGCGCGGTGGCTCTGCATGCAGGCGGAGGCGTTCCACAAGACGTGGGCGGAGTGCATGGAGATGATCGACCCGCCCGGCGGGTTGCGCACCAACAAGACGCACGACGAGCTCATCCTCGAAGCCTCCGACCTCTGGCAGCCCGCCAGCTTCCTCCATCCGTGGTGCAGCCCGAAGTGCGACCATTGGGAGAAGTGTTACGGAGACCTGAAGAAGGGGAGGATGTAGACGAAGAAAGGAGCCCGTGGTATACTGTAGGGAGAAGGCCCTCCTTGCGTACACCATCCTGCGCAATGCCGCGTACGCTGTGCTCGGCGGCAAGTGTGTGTGCTGCGGAGAGGACTATCAAGACAGACTCGAAATCGACCACATCGCCGGCGGAGGCGGCAAGGACAAACGACGGAAGGACCGGCGACAGTTCTACCGGAAGATCGTCGCGGGTGATACGGAAGGGCTCTGGCTCATGTGCGCCAGCTGCCACGCAGAGAAGACGCGCACCGGATGGTGCCGTTGCCAAGAACGGAGACCGTAAGTATGGCTAAGGATTTCAGCCTCGCAGACCTCGACAAGAACCGCGTCGGAACCTTCACCAAGGACCACGGCGACGCCGTCTGTCCCATCGTCCTGGAGATCGACGGCGTCGAGACCAAGACGTTCGGTCACGGCGCGGACGCCGAGAGCAAGCCGCACATCATCTTCAAGGACTACCCCAAGACGCTGCCCCTGACGATCACTCGCCAGATCCAGCTGAAGGACATCTTCTCCGCGAAGACGATGCTCAAGGGCCAGAAGGTGAAGCTCGTGATCGCGGAAGCCGACTGCGGCAAGATGGGTAAGAAGATGTCGGTGTGTGTCCGCTCCGCCGACGAGGACTGAGCCAACCCCAGGGGCGGCCGGCGGCACCGGAGCCGCAATGAGATGCGGACAGGCACGGTTCGACTCCTGCCCCGCCCCTACTTCTTCGGAGACACACATGACAGACAACACCCGCGACGTCTGGATCTTCACTGCCATGATCGCCATCGCCGCCGCGGTGCTGGTCGGCCTCGTCAGCTGCGCTGCCGCCCGCCCCTCGGTCGAGGGCGGCGCCCCGAAGCGCTCGGCTATCTCGCAAGACCTGCGCAAGCCCGTCTCGGGCATCATGACTATCCGCCAGGGCAACCAGGCCGCCGTCATGCGCAGCAACCCCGCCGTCGCACACAGCATCCGCGGCCGCTTCGTGGTCAGCGGTGACACGCTCGTGGTCACCTTCTCCTCGCTGGACAAGGACGTCCAGAAGGAGGTGGGTGGGTCTATGCGTTACATCAAGCTCGCCGACGGAGTCTACAGCCGCACGGAGGAGTCGACCGACGGACGGATCATCGAGACGTGGGTGCTCAAGGGAGCCACAGCCACGCGCATCGTAACGGGCCGCGCGCCCGACGGCAATTTCGTGGTCGACGAGACGTGGACCGCGGTCATCGAGGAAGCGAGGCTCTAATGCCGAACGTGACTGGATTGGAACTACAAATCAAGGGGCTGCACACCCGCGTGGGCCGTCTCGAATCGTGGACGCAGAACCAACTGCGCACCCTCCAGAACAAGCTCGACAGAAAGGTCGCCGAATGCATCCAAGCCACCTCGAAGACGCCTTCGACCAGTGGGTCGAAGAGCTCCGAGAGCTCGTCCTCGGAAAAGGCGCCGAGTACAAGTGGGACCCCCAAGACCAGCTCGGGAACTTCCGCGGCGTCGGAGGCAACCCCAAGTGGGTCTGGTGGACCTACTTCTTCAAGCACATCTCCGCCATCCGCCACCACGCCAAGGAAGACGCGGCGCCGGCCGAGCCCCTCCGCGGACGCTTCCTCGACATCGCCGGCTACGCCTTCCTCGGTGACGCCCTCTTCCGAGAAGAGCGACTGAAGACACACCCCGAGGAGGCTGGCGAGAAGATCTTCGGGCCCGGCGAGCTCGCGTCCCGCGTGGTCACGACGCCCTCCGGAGACGAGATCGAGCTGCCCGTCCCGTCCAGCGCCGTGCGGGACCGCATGAACTGGACTCGCCCAGGACCCTTCAACAAGGTGACGAAATGAGCGACGCCCCCAAGACGGCCGCTGAAGTCCAGGCTATGCTGTATGAGATCGGCGCAAGAGAGGCGTCCGAAGCTGGGTTTACCTGCGCCCCAACCAATCCCCCCCATAGCGACAACGTCATCGAGATTTCGGTGGGCGCTCTGGAGGAGGTGAAGAAGAACGCGAAAGCCGAAGGTAGCCGGGCCGGTCTCTCGGAAGGTATCAAGCGTTTCGGAGGAGCCCGAGACAAAATCAACCAAGCGGCCGCCCTCCTGAAGTTGGCGTCCGCGGTCCCGCTGGAGGTGGACTACAACGACGAATACAACGAAAGCCCGTACGTCTCTGGGCAGTACGACCTGGATGTACTGCTCGAAGCAGCTCGGGACGCACTGAAGTGAACTGCCCCGGCCACCCCTACCAACAGCTGGCGCCCCCCTATGCGTCTCCCGACCAGTACAGCCGCGTGTGGGCCCAGGTGTTCAAGGGTGGCTGGGGCAACGGCCCTCGGGCGGTGACGCTGGAGCGCACGATCGCGCGCAAGCTCGGCGTCCCGCCCGAGTGGGTCGTGGCCACCGTGTCACCCACGACTGCGATGGAGGCGGCGTGCCGCTTCCTGATCCCCGACCTTGACGTGGTGCGCATGTCCGCGCTCGCGTCGCCAATCATGTACGCAGGAGCAATCAATGCTGGGCTGGATGTCGAGTTTGTGGACGTTGATCAAGAGGGCTGGCCGGTGGGTCCCGTGGCCGTCGCCCAGTGTCTGTGGGGTAGAGCTCACCTATCCCCAGCAGGAGGTGCACCGCCTGGAGCTGGAAAGGTTCGAATCCTGGAGGCGGCAAGTCGATTCGCCGCCCCCGAGGCACCCGACCTACTGCAACGAGGGGTGTCCGTCGTCTACTCGTTTGCCCCTGATGCCGAGTGCCCTTGCCCCGCTGGGGGCGCGCTCGTATCCTCCGCCCTGGCACAGTCGGGTGTCAGGGCTTGGCTCGGCTCCGGCTCCGGCCTCCTCCCCGACGTCCTCGCCGTCTGGGCCCGAGAAGCCATCCGCCGGTACAATCGAGCCTACGCCAAGCGCCAAACCGTCCTCGAACACTACGTCAAGTGGTTGGGAGGATGCGTTGTTACGCGACCTGGACACGCTTCAGGCGCGCATGGGGTACTTAGACTCAGTGACCCGGGAACCGCCAAAGTGGTTCGCCGAGCTCTCGACGACGGCCGAATCCAGCATGATCGCTTGCGTCCAATACCTTCACCGGACGAGCTGCCAGGTGCTGCAGCGCTTGCTGCGTGCGCCGTAGAGGTGCCTGTGCATTCGGAGATGAACCCGACGAGCGACGTGCGCCGGATAGCCAGGAGGATCATCCAGGCGTGAGCCCTGTCATTCCGGGACAGGTAGAGCCGTGGCCCCAGCCGCCTCCCCCATCAAGTACAGGGGCTTGGCCGGCGCCAGGTCAGTGAGGCCGCAGCGCTCCACGTAGAGACCGTAAGCGCGGAGACGCGACCGCACCTTTCGCGTCAACCTGTTCGTCAGCTCCCCGCTCTCCGCCCACGCGCGTAGGTCGGGGAGCTTTTTCGTGGCCAGCACCTCGAACACCGCGGCGAGCCCCACGTTCGAGACGATGTCGTCGAGCTCCTCGCACGAAGTCACCGCCTTGAGCACGTCGTCGACGCGGTACACGATCACCCCGCTCGCGGCCACGGCCTGCGGCCCCGAGCCCAGCACGATCTGCGTGGCGAGGTTGTGGGCCTGGGCGACGGTGGGGAGCTCGGCGTAAGTCGACGTCAGGGGCCACCACCAATGAAGACCGGGCCCCCACGCCGAGGCGCGAGAGCCCGTGAACTTCACCCCGCCGTGGGTGCTGCGGATGTGCGCGAGGCGGGGCACCCAAGCCAGCAATGTCTCCATCAGCTGGCGCAGGAACTCACCCATCCTTCTTCACCTCCAGCGCGCTGAGGCGCTTCTCGATGCCGTCGAGCCGGCCGCTGAGGTTGCCGACGATGTACACAGCCGTGGCCCCGAGGCCGATCAGCTGGATTAGGATGTCGCTCATTTTGGGTTCCTTCCAAACGCCTTCTTGAAGATCTCGACTGCCTGGCGCGTGTCTTCGTCGAACACGCGCTCCTTCTGCTCCCCGAACTCCGCCCGCGGCAGGCGCATCTCCAGGAAGGCCGCCACACCCGCCAGCTTGAGGCGGATCTCGGGGAGGATGGCGGGGGACAGAGCCGCCGCCTTGTAGTCGCGCACCGTGGTGCGGATGGTGTCCGGGTTGGTGGGCATCTGCAGCCCGCCCGTGCCGGTGCGCACCGCGCTCTCGAAGAAGCGGGTGAGCAGGTCGACGTCCACGTCGGTCATCTCGGCGTGGCTCATGTTGATGAGGGCGTCCGCCTTCTGCCGCATGGTCAGGCCCTCGAACGTCCGCTCGGGGCTGGACAGCTTGGTCAGGCGCTTGATGACGGCGATGCGCTCGCGGTCAGTCATCTTCCGGACGCTCTCGATCGAGCCGATGTCGTCCTCGAACTCCTTGATCGCGGCCATCCGCTCCATCGCATCCACGAGCTCCTCACCGTCGCCGTTCTCGATCGCCTGTCGCGCGTCGAAGAAGTTGGGGTCGGTCGCGCGGTCGACGGAGCCGTCCGCCGAGTTGCTCTTGGCCTTGGTGATGGACCAGCGCATCTTCTCCTTGAAGTTGAGGTCGGTGCGCGCACGGATCTGGCCCCCGAACTGCAGCCCCCGCTCGGCGAGGGTCCGCATGTTCCCGCTGTAAGCCATGGGCGGCTTCTTCTCGTTCTCCCAGAAGCGCGCGGTCGCGCTGCCGATGCCGGGCGTGTTGCCGGGGAAGCTGCTGCGGAGCACCTCCTCGGCGGTCGCCCAGATCGAGTGCGAGATGTCGGTCGTCTTCCGCCCGGTGGCGGGGTCGTGGCCCATGAAGAGCGGGATCGCCGTGGTGAGC